>Ga0310811_10009703_pt1 | contig 12442 bp, 10 predicted proteins | sample YCmetagenome_FD_207642 | JGI IMG/M metagenome (GOLD analysis project Ga0310811, IMG submission 207642) | Soil microbial communities from experimental microcosm in Duke University, North Carolina, United States - YC | ecosystem: Engineered > Artificial ecosystem > Soil microcosm > Unclassified ... | reverse complement strand
ACGCGTTGGCGGCGGGGTTGCCGGCGGCGTCGGTCAGGTGCCCGGTGATGGTGCCGCCGGTCGCGGCCGCGGCCGGTCCGGCGGGCACGGCCGCGATCGCCGCGACGGTGGCCGTCAGCGCCGCATACAGCAGCGGACGGCGCAGGGCATGCTTGCGCAAGATGCGCTCCCGTTGGGTGGATTGGGGATCGACGGCATCGATCATGCCCGAGATCCCCGGTCCCATGGGGGCGGCCGGCTATGCGCCGGGGAACACCGGGCGGAGGCGCCCGGGCGGCTCCGAGCGCTTGCGCCACTCGCGGGGGTAGCCGACCGAGACCTCCTCGTGGCGGATCCCGTCGTGCCACGTCGTGCGCGGGATGTGCAGGTGGCCGTAGACGACCGCCTCCGCGCGGTAGCGCACCGGCCACCCGGCCGTGCGGGTGGTGCCGCACCAGAGCGCGAACTCGGGGTACCACAGGATGTCCGTCGGCTCCCGGACCAGCGGGAAGTGGTTGACCAGCACCGTCGGCCCGCCGACGGCGGACAGGCGCCGCTCGGTGGCCTCGACCCGCGCGTGGCACCACTCGGCCCGGCCCGGGTAGGGGTCGGAGTGCAGCAGGACCTCGTCGGTGCCGACCACGCCGGCGGCGTGCGCCATGGCCAGGGCCTGCTCGGTCGAGGCGGCGCCCTTCGGCCAGAACGAGTAGTCGTACAGCACGAGCATCGGCGCGATGGCGACGCGGTCCTGCCACATCGCATACGGATCCTCGGGCGTGAGGACGCCCATGGACCGGCAGGCCTCGACGAGCAGCTCGTACCTGGCCATGCCGCGCGCCTGCTCCGGGTCCTTGGCCGGGGTCCACAGCTCGTGGTTGCCGGGCGCCCAGATCACCTTGGCGAACCGGCCGGCGAGCGTGCGCAGCGCCCACGTGACGTCGGCGAACCAGTCGGCAACGTCGCCGGCCACGATGAGCCAGTCGTCGTCGTGCGTCGGGCGCATCTGCTCGACGAGCGCCCGGTTCTCGTCGTAACCGACGTGGAGGTCGCTGATGGCCAGCAGTCGCCCGCTCACCGCCGAAGCCTATGCGAACCGGTGCGGCGCCGTCACGGCGCCAGCTCGCGGCCCAGGCGCATCGCGATCGCGGCCGGGTCGACGCCGCATCCGCGCAGCATCCGGGCGCCGGGGCTCTCGCCGTCGGCGGCGATCGCGTAGAGCAGGTGCGACGTGCCGACGGCCCGCTGACCGAGGTCGGCGGCCAGGCGCGCCGCGTCGGTGCTGACCTTCAGCAGGCCGGCCGCGTACGCCGGGCTCTCCCGGTCGGGCCGCCATGTCCGGTCGCCGCGCGGCGGGTCGGCCGGCTCGCTCTCGAGGTCCATGGCGAAGTCCTTGACCTCGGGGTAGCCGACCCGGAACTCGGCGAGGGCGCGGGCGGCGCCGTTGGCGGCCGCGACCGGCTCGGCCATCCGGGCGCCGAGGTGCGCCATCGCGTGGTCGAGCGCGCAGATCGCCATCACCAGGTGCGCCGGCCCGACCAGCGCGCAGCCGCCGCGCACCGCCTGCCGGGTCGCCTCGAGCCGCAGCGCGGGCTCCAGCGCGCCGGCGACCCGCACCCGGCCCGGCCCCGGGTCCCCGGGGCCGAGGACCAGGCCGGACCGGACGAGCGTCTCGAGGCAGGCGTGCGCGTCCGGGGTGCCGTCGGCGAGGAACTCCTCGTCGGGGCGCAGGTGGAAGCGGCGGACGAACTCCATCCACTCGCCGGGCGAGTCGCACTCGGCCAGCAGCGAGCGCAGGAACAGCTTGAAGCCGACGTAGCGGATCTCGCCCTCGCCGGCGGCCGCGAGCGCCCGGCCCAGCGCCACCCGCACCCGCTCGTCCCACTCGGGCACCGGGTCGGCGGCCCGCCGGCGCAGCCGCCCGCGCGCCCGCCAGGAGCCCAGTCGCAGGGTGGCGTCGACCTCGTCCTCGGCCTCGTCGGGCACGTCCTCGCCCGACGCGCCGAAGCCGGGCGCGACCTCCCACCGGATGTCCCCCGCGCGCAGCCACGCCAGCAGCACGTTCGCCAGCAGCTCGGCGCTCACCACCCGGGCGCCGGCCGCGCCGGCCCGGAAGCCCGCCTCCGACAGCCCGAGGACGATCTCGGCCGAGGCCACGACCCCCCGCTCCCCAACGCCCACCGCACCACCGTATTCCGTGCCGACCCAACCGAATCCGGCGGCCGCGCCGTATTCAATGTGTGAGGAACCGGCGCCAGGCGCACGACGACGACTTCGCGGCGTACTACAACGCCCGCGCCCGCCGGCTGCGGACCACGGCCTACCTGCTGTGCGGGGACTGGCACCTGGCGCAGGACCTCACGCAGCTCACCTTCACGAAGCTGTACCGCGTCTGGCGCCGCGTCGAGCGCCAGGGCCCGGTCGACGCCTTCGCCCACCGCGTGCTCCTGCGCGCGTTCCTGGACGAGCGGCGCCGGCCGTGGCACCGGGAGATCCCCGCGCCAGTGCTCGCGGACAGGGTGCTCGCGGACGGGGAGGCCGCGGCGCCGCACACCGACGACGGCGTGGTGCTGCGCGCCGCCCTGGCCGCGCTCCCCCGCCGCCAGCGCGCGGTGCTGGTGCTGCGGTTCTGGGCCGACCTGTCGGTGGAGCAGACCGCCGCGGCCCTGGACTGCGCGCCCGGCACCGTCAAGAGCCAGACCTCCGACGCGCTGGCCAACCTGCGCCGCACACTCGGCGCCGCCCTGGACGACCTCAGACCGAACCGGAAGGCGTGACCATGAACGACACGGACCCCGACGTCGGGCGCATCTGGACTGCGATGCTCGACGCCGACTCCGAACCTCCGCTACCGAGCGCAACGGACGCGATCTCGCGGGCGCGCCGCTCCGTCGCGCCGCTGGCGCTCGGCGCAACGCTGGTCGCCGCGGCCGTGGTGGCGGCCGTGGCGCTGCGCCCGGACGCGCCCGCGCCGCAGGTCGCCGCGCCGACGGTCGCGACGGCGACCTCCGCCGCACCGCCGCCGCTGCCGGCGGCGCCGTCGCGCGAGGCCGCACACGCGCACGGCTCGCGGACGGCGAAGTTCCTCGTCGGCCTCGCCCCGGCGGGGCTTCGGGCGTGGCCGCAGGACCTGTCGGCGGACGAGTCGGTCGCGTCGACCTGGCAGCTGGAGAACGGCCCGGAGTACGTCTCGACGGTGGACGTCGTGCTCACCGACGGCACGGCCGACGGCCTGCTCAGCGCCACCATCCACGGCGGGCTGGCCGGCGCCGGCACCGACCCGTGCGCACCCGCGATCCGCAAGTTGCTGGCCGTCACGGCCTGCGAGGTGACCACGGTCGGCGGCGTGCCGGTCGGCCTGGCGAGCGTCCAGGACCCCGACCGCGGCCGGGTCGACACCGCGGTCCGGCTGCTGGACGGCGGCCTGCTGACGGTGGAGTCGGCGCAGCGCATCCCGCGGCACGACAGCGACGGCGACGCGCCGCCGGACGCCGTGCCGCAGGCCACGGCCGCGCCGCACACGATCCTGGGCGGGCGTCCGGGCCTGCCGGCGCCCGCCTTCACCGGCGCGCAGCTGGCCGTGATCGTGCTCGACCCGGCCCTGCTGCCGTGATCCGGGCTCAGCTCTTCGGTGCCTCGAACACCAGCATCGCGTCGGCCGGCGGGTCGCCGTAGATCTCCACGACGGTCTCCTCGTCGAAGCGCGACTCGTCGGCGACGTTGACGAAGTCGCGGATCGCGGTGCCGGTGCAGTACGTGTCGGCGAGCGGTGCGCCCTTCTTGGCCACCACGTCCGGCACGTGCACGGTCCGGAAGTCGATGCTGTAGCGGGCCAGCCCCGAGGTGTTCGGCGTCGAGCGGTGCAGGTGCGCGCCCGAGAAGAGCAGCACCTGCCCCGGCGCCGGCAGCACGATGAGCTCGTTGGGCGGGTTGTGCTCGTAGGCGCCGGGCCGGACCTGGGCCTCCTGCTTCACCGACTGCGCCGTGGTGAGCCGGCCGACGTTGTTGCGGTAGTAGTCGAAGTCGCCCGAGTTGTTGTCGACCGGCGCGTTGAACCGGTCGAGGTCGAACGACATGGCGTTGGTCTCGCGCACCGGGAAGATCGGCAGCCACCAGTTCAGCTGCTGGTTGGGCGCGGAGTACCACACGTCGCGGTGCCACGGGAACGCGAAGGCCACGCCGGTCGTGAGGTGGCCGACGGGGAACGAGGTGCGCGGCTTCGGCACGTCGAAGTGCGTCTCGAGCGCCTTGAACCCCATCTCCTCGATGATGTTGCGCACGAGCGTCTTGGACCGCTCGTTGTGGATGAACCGCGGCTTCCACGGCCCGAGCAGCTTGGCCATCTCCTCGGGCTCGATGAACTCGTGCGCGTGCTCCGGGTCGTGCGGCGCGAACAGCGCGTTGAGCTGCTCCCGGGCGTGCTCGACGAGCGCGGCCACGGACGGCAGCTTCGTCATGACGAACAGATGCCCGTCGTACAGCCTCTGCCGGAGCTCCTCCGGGGACGCCGGCGGGTCGACGTAGACGGCCATAGTGCAACCTCCGAGGACGACAACGCCCCGAGCCTAGGCACTGGCCGAAGGCGGGCGATACCCATCTACTGTCGGTAACCCGTCGGTGAACGCCATTTCACCTGTCCGACCACCCTCCCCCTGGTCAAACGGCCAGGGGGGTGACGCTGAACCGGGCCAGCGAGCCGCCGGTGCGGTCGTAGTACTCGACCACCACCGTGTGCGCGCCGGTGGTGATGTCCACGTCCGCGGTGTACGTGGTCGCGGCGTGGTCGCCCCAGCCGTCGAGGACGACGACGCCGTCGAGCTTGACCCGGATCCCGTCGTCGCCGGTGGCCGTGAAGCGGTACCGGCCGGCCTCGAAGGTGCTGGTGCGCGTCCACCGGGCGGAGAAGAAGTCGGACGGCACCTCGGCGGCGGGCGAGCCGCTGGACCAGTTGAAGTCGACGTTCGGATCCTGCCGGGTCAGCACCGGTACGCCGGAAAGATCCGGGTTGGCGAAGTACTCCGCGGCGTAGGGATCCTCGGCCGGCACGACCTCGCCGATGCGCTGGTAGTTGAGGATCGCGCGGGCGCCGCTGCCGTTCTCGAAGTACTCGACCCGGATCACGTGCGGCCCGCCGAGCACCACCTTGTCGACGCTGAACGTCGTGCTCTGCAGCTGCCACAGGTCCACGACCGGCACGTTGTCGACGTAGACGCGGATGCCGTCGTCGGCGGCGCCGCTGAAGCGGTACACGCCGGCGGAGAGCACGTCGGTGCGGGTCCAGCGGGCCATGAAGTGGTCGGAGGCGATGCCGGGCGCGGGCGAGCCGTCGTACCAGTCGAACCCGACCTCCGGGTCGTCGCGCACCAGGTCGGCCGGGCGAGCCGGCAGGGTCGGGGTGGGCCCGGCGTCGGGGGTGTTCCAGTACTCGCCCTGGTACGCCGGGGACTCCGGCAGGTCCCCGACCTGGTGGTACGCCAGCCGGGCGACCGCGCCGCCGCCGTTTTCGAAGTACTCCATCTTGACCGTGTGCGGCCCGCCGTCCATCGGCAGCGTCGCCGTGTACGTCGTCGGCGCCTCGTCGATCCAGTGGTCGATGACCGCGACGCCGTCGACCCACAGGCGCACGCCGTCGTCGGCGGTCACCGCGAACTCGTACTGCCCGGGCGCCAGGTTGAGCGTGCGCGTCCAGCGGCCGAGGAACCGGTCGACCGAGATGTTCGCCGCGGGCGAGCCCGGCCCCCAGTCGAAGTCGACGGCGGGGTCCTCGCGGACCAGGTCCGGTGCCGTGCTGGGGAACTCGTTGACGTCGGGCGGTGAGTTCCAGTACTCGCCGTGGAACGTCTCGTTGGGCTGTTCGACGGTGCTGTCCCAGGTCAGCTGGGCCAGTGCGGCGCCACCGAACTCGTAGTACTCCAGCTTGATCGTGTGGTTGCCCTCGCCGAGGTCGGCGTCGTAGGTGTACTGCGTGGCCACCTGGCCCTGCCACGCGTCGATCACCCGCTGGTTGTCGATGTACAGCCGCACGCCGTCGTCGGCGACGGCGGAGAAGCGGTAGCGGCCGGCGCCGAAGTACTGCGTCTTGGTCCAGCGGGCCGAGAAGTTGTTGTCCGGCACGGCCGGGTCGGGCGAGCCGTCGCCCCAGCTGAAGTCGACCTTCGGGTCCTGGCGGGTCAGCACCGGCGCACCGGACAGGGTCGGGTTGTCGAAGAACGTCGCCGTGAACGGCGCCGACGGCTGATAGGTCGCCGTGTAGGTGGTGTCGGCGTCGGGCGTCGTGATGACATGGCGGATCGAGTGCCCGTCGGACCAGCCGGCGAACTGCAGCACCGTGCCGTCCGGCGCGATCGCGCTGCTCGGCGCGGCGATCTGGCGCTGGAAGCCCACGACGCCCTCCACCGTCGTCGGCGTGGCCACCGGGACGCTGTCGAGGGTGAGCCCCAGCCCCGGCGGCGAGGTCTGCAGGGTGAGGTGCGACGTGCGGGGCCGGATCGTCACCGTCTTCGTCGTCGACAGCCCGTTGCCGTCGGTCGCGGTCACGGTCACCTCGTAGGAGGTGTCCGCGGAGGCCTCGCCGGTCGTCGGGATCGTGAACGAGCCGGCGCGGCCGGTCAGCGGGCCGGCGAACGGGTGGTAGTGCGAGCCGTGGTGCAGCCGCACGACCGTCTTGATGTTCGCGTCGTTGAGGTCGAAGCCGGCCGCGTCGCTGGCGAAGGCGTTGTAGGTGATCGTGTCGCCGGCGCGGTACAGCTGGCCCTCGGTCGGCGTCGCGACCGTCAGGGTCGGCGGTATGCCCACCTGGACGACGATCGGCTGGGCCTGCGTATGGTCCGTCCCGGACGAGACCGTGAGGTGGACGGTGTAGACGCCCTTCTCCGTGAAGGTCTTGGTCGGGTTGGGCTCCGTGCTGGTCGTACCGTCGCCGAAGTTCCACAGGAAGGACAGGTCGTCGCCGTCGGGGTCGTTGCTCCCGGCGCTCGAGAACGCGACCGTCAGCGGGTCGACGCCCCTGGTGACGCTGGCACTGGCGCTGGCCACCGGCGCGTGCGCGGTGGTGTTGAACACGATGTGGTAGAGGGCGCCCGGGTAGTACGTGATGTAGTACATCGACCCGTCGGGCGCGATCTTCATGTCGACGACCGCACCGGCCTGGTTGTCGAAGTCGTACACCGCGGTCACGTTGCCGCTGGCGTCGAGCTGGGCCCGCTTGATGAAGCCGCTGGCATAGTCGCCGAAGAAGAAGCTGCCCTGGTACTCCGGCGGGAACATCGACCCGCGGTAGATCGGCCCGCCGGTGACCGCGGCGCTCTGCCCGTTGTGGTTGTAGGTGTGGATCGGGTCGATGAACCCGTTGCAGGCGGAGGTGCAGAGCCCTTCGTGCAGTGGCCAGCCGTAGTTGCCGCCCTTGACGATGTGGTTGAGCTCCTCCCACGTGTAGTCGCCGACGTCGCCGCCGTAGAGCTGCCCGGTCGCGCTGTCGAACTGGAAGCGCCACGGGTTGCGGAACCCGTATGCCCAGATCGCACCGAGCTTGCCCGGCTGCCCGTAGAACGGGTTGTCGGTGGGGACGGAGCCGTCCTTGTTGATGCGCAGGATCTTGCCGTGCGGGTTGCTGAGGTCCTGCGAGTTGCCCGGCACGCCGTTGTCGCCGATGGCGAGGTACAGCTTGCCGTCCGGCCCGAAGGCGATGCTGCCGCCCACGTGCAGCAGCGTCGAGGGCGACGACGTCTGGAACAGCGGGTACGGCCCCTGCGTGCCCACGTCCTCTGCCCCGTCGAAGCGCACGAGGTGGTTCAGCAGGTCGTGCCCGGTGTAGTAGAAGTAGACGAAGTTGTTGCTGACCCCGAACTCGGGGTCGAACGCGATCCCGATCAGCCCGCGGTCCCCACTCGGCTCGGCCGGCAGGTCGGCGAACGGCTCCGGCAGCAGCACGCCGTTCTTGATGATCTTTACCTTGCCACCGCGCTCGAGCACGAAGATGCGCCCGTCGGGCGCGATGTCGAACCCCGACGGCCCGTCGAGGTCGGTGCCCTGCACCAGCGAGGTCTGGAAGTTGGGCGGCGGCGAGCCGTAGACGCGCTGGGGCACCGCGACGGCCCCCATCGCCAACACCAGCAGCAACACGCCCAGAATTCGCATGCGAAGGCCCATCGGTGCCCCACTTCAGCCGGTTTCGTGCGCACGATCAACGGGAAGGTTCGTGAATCCGCCGCGCCGGCGAGGTCCGAAGTGGACATTCAGCGCTTCGCGCGCGGCCTTACGCGGCACGCACTGTACCGATCCGAAATCGTTCGCTTCGAAACGATGTCCCATTCCCGACAACCGCGATTTGCGCCCGCACCGGCGTATCGATTCTTCCTCGTCGATCCCTTGCTCAGCCGGCTCGTCGGGCCGCAGGATCATCCACAGGTGGCGGTCCGGGTCCTCGAAGGTGGCGGCGTAGCCCCAGGACTGCCGGGCGGGCTCGGCCACGATCAGGGCGCCGGCCGCGCGGGCGCGCTCGACCGCCGCGTCGACGTCGGCGGTGACGATGCTGAGCAGGCACTCGCTGCGGCCCGGGTCGGCGGGGCGGCCCTCGCCGACCACCCAGCCGAAGCCGCCGGTGGGTATGAGCATGAGCGATACGCCGTCGGCGAGGGCGAACTGCAGCGGCTCGGGGATGCCGTCGCCGCCGGGCGGGCCGAACGGCTCGAGGCCTAGCGCGGCCGTGTAGAAGTCGAGTGCGGCGCGGCGGTCCGCGATGGGCAGCGCGATCGTGTAGGTCATACCCATTGCTACGTCGTCCGGCGGGCAGACTCATCGGCGGCGACACCTTGACGGCAAACGGCCGCCGACCTCATCGGGTCGGCGGCCGTTTGCGAGTGCGTCTATCGGGTGGACTCGCGGTTGAAGAGCTTCTTCGACCACAGGTAGCCGCCGAGGGCGATGGCGACGCACCAGCCGACGGCGATCGCCGCGTTGTTGCCGATCGGCGTGCCCATCAGCAGGCCGCGGATGGTCTCGATGAGCGGGGTGAACGGCTGGTACTCGGCGAACCAGCGAAGCGCCGTCGGCATCGAGTCGGTCGGGACGAACCCGCTGCCCAGGAACGGCAGCAGGATCAGCGGCATGCCCACGTTGCTCGACGACTCGACGGTCTTGCTGGCCAGGCCGAGGGCCACCGACAGCCAGATGAAGGCGAAGGCCATCAGCGCCAGGACGCCGGTGAGCGCCAGCCAGTCGACGAGGCTCGCCGTCGGGCGGAAGCCGATGAGCAGGGCGACGCCGGTCACCATCGCGATGCCGAGCATGGTCTGGATGAGGCTGCCGATGACGTGCCCGGTGAGGACCGAGACCCGGGCGATGGCCATGGTGCGGAACCGGTCGACGATGCCCTCGGTCATGTCCATGGCGACCGAGATGCAGGTGCCCTGCACCGCGGCCGTGATCGTCATCAGGATGATCGCGGGGGTCACGTAGTTCACGTACTCCGACCGCCCGCCGGACGCCCCGCCGATCCCGGCGCCGAGGGTGCCGCCGAAGACGTAGACGAACAGCAGCAGGAACACGATCGGCATGCCGACGAGCGTGATCGTCATGGACGGGTACCGCACCATGCGGTTGAGGTTGCGGCGCACCATCGTCGCGGAGTCGGCCAGCGCGTAGCTCATCGGGTTGCCACCTTTTCCTTGTCGGAGTTGCCCGTCAGGGCCAGGAAGACGTCGTCGAGGTCGGGGGTGTGCACGCTGAGCGACTCGACCTCGACCGCGTTCGCGTCGAGCCGGTCGATCAGGGCCTTCAGTGCGCGGAGGCTGCCGTCGTGCGGCACCCGCAGGTCGAGCCCCTCGCCGTCGCGGGTGGCCTGACCCACGGCGCGGGCGGCGGTCTCGAGGTCGTGCGGGTCGGCGAAGCGCAGCTGGACGTGGCCGCCGGGGATGCGGCGCTTGAGCTCGTCGGCCGTGCCCTCGGCGACGATCCTGCCCTTGTCCAGCACCGCGATCCGGTCGGCGAGCTCGTCGGCCTCCTCCAGGTACTGCGTCGTGAGGAAGATCGTGACGCCGCCCGCGACGAGCTCGCGCACGATCTGCCACATGCTGCGCCGGCTGCGCGGGTCCAGCCCGGTGGTCGGCTCGTCGAGGAAGATGACCTGGGGCGTGCCGACCAGCGTCATGGCGAGGTCGAGGCGCCGACGCATGCCGCCGGAGTACGTCGAGGCGGGCTTCCCGGCCGCGTCGACCAGGTCGAACTGCTCGAGCAGCTCGGCGGTCCGCCGCCGGCCCGCCGCCCGGCCGAGGTGGTGCAGGTCGGCCATCAGTGCCAGGTTCTCCCGGCCGGTCAGCAGGTTGTCGACCGCGGAGAACTGGCCGGTGACGCCGATCGCGGCCCGGACCGCGTCGGGCTCGGCGGCCAGGTCGTGGCCGGCGATCCGCGCGCTGCCGCCGTCGGCGCGGATCAGCGTCGACAGGATCTTGACGGTGGTGGTCTTGCCCGCGCCGTTCGCGCCGAGCAGCGAGAAGATGGTGCCCCGCGGGACGTTCAGGTCGACGCCGTCGAGCACGACGTGGTCGCCGTAGGACCTGCGCAGTCCGGTCGCTGTGATCATGGAAGGCTCCCTTGGCAGTTGGTGGTCAGGCGCGGCGGACGGTGATGTCGCCGAAGCCGGTGTGCGCACGGACGTTGACGGTGGCGTCGGCCCCGTCCGGTGCCCCGTCGAGCCCGTTCAGCGCGTTGTTCACGCGCCCGTGCCCGGTCTTCAGGTCGAGCTGCGCGGCGGTGCCCGCGGCGACGCCGATCTCCAGGTCGCCGGTGGAGGTGCGCAGCGTGACCGAGTCGCGCGCCACCTCACCGACGCGAATGGTCCCGTTGGAGGTCTTCGCGTCCACGCCGCCTTCGGCCCGCTCGACCCGGATGTCGCCGTTGGCCGTGCGCACCCGCACCGCGCCGGTGACGGTGCCGAGGTCGGTGTGGCCGTTGGAGTTCTCGACGACGACGGCCCCGTCGATCTCGCCGATGTGCACGCGTCCGCTGCCGGTGGAGACCTCGGCGTCGCCGACGACCGCGCCGACCTCGATGTGGCCGGTGGTGTTCAGGCGGAGCCGCCCGGTCCGGTCGAGCCGGAAGTCCCCGACGGAGGTCTTGAAGCGGCACTCCCCCAGCACGCCGGCGCTGTGGACGTCCGCGACGGACATCTCGCCGCGCACCGCGGAGCCGATGGGCAGTTCGACGAGCACGGCGACCGACCTGGTCTTCTTGGAGAAGTCGAACACCGGGGACTTCGGACCGCGGACGGTCAGCGCGCCGTCGGCGTACTCGACGCGGGTCTGCCCCGCGGCCTGCACGTCGGAGTCGTCGGCCGCGTTGCTCGGGCGCACCTCGACGACGGTGTCGGTCCGGTCGCTGGCGATGAGCCGCACGTCGCCGACGGCGAGCTCGATGGTGACGGAGATCGGTTCGGGAGTGGCGTAAGCAGGCATGGGGAAACCATGGCCTTCGCCACTCACAGCGCTCTGACAGCGCACCGATACGCCAGCCCGGACCGCGTCAGCGCTCGTCAGCCGCTGACGCCGTCTGCGATCATGCCGGGGTGCAAGTTGCGTTGCTTGGTCCGGTAGCGGTGGTTTCGGATGATGCGGTACCGGTGGATGTGCCGGGTGTCCGGTTGCGGATGCTGCTGGCGCGGCTCGCCCTGGAGGCGGGGCGCCCGGTGCAGGCGGATTCGTTGATCGACGACCTGTGGGGCGAGGAGCCGCCGGCGGGGGCCGCCGCGGCGCTGCAGGGCCTGGTGTCCCGGTTGCGCAAGGCGTTGCACGGCGTCGGGTCGGTCGAGCTGGCGTCCGGCGGCTACCGGCTGCCGGTGCGCCCTGCCGACGTGGACGTGCACCGCTTCGAGGAGCTGGCCGGGCAGGGCCGGCGGGAGCTGGCCGCGGGCCGGGCCCGGGAGGCCGCGTCCCTGCTGGGCGCGGCGCTGGAGCTGTGGCAGGGCCCGGCCCTGGCCGACGTGCTCGAGGCGCCCTTCGCCCGCAACACGGCCACGCGGCTGCAAGAGGTGCGGGCGGGAGTCGTCGAGGACCGTTTCGAGGCCGAGGTACACCTGGGCCGTCACGCCGAGGTGCTGGCGGACCTCGGCGCGGCGGCCGCGGAGCGCCCCCTCAGCGAGCGCCTGGCCGGCCTGCGGATGCGCGCACTGTCGGCGGCCGGGCGGCAGTCCGACGCGCTGGCCGTCTACGAGGAGATGCGCGCCCGGCTCGGCGAGGAGCTGGGCGTCGATCCGTCGCCGGAGCTGCGGGAGGTGTACCTCTCCCTGCTGCGCGGCGAGCTGGAGCGCCCGGCGGCGCAGCCGGCCGAGGCCCCGCCGAGCCGCCTTCCGGCGAGCGTGACCAGCTTCGTCGGCCGCGAGGACGAGATCGCGGCGCTCGCCCGCCTGATGACCGCCGCCCGCCTGGTCACCATCGTCGGCCCCGGCGGCGCCGGCAAGACGAGGCTGGCCACC
>Ga0310811_10009702_pt1 | contig 12443 bp, 8 predicted proteins | sample YCmetagenome_FD_207642 | JGI IMG/M metagenome (GOLD analysis project Ga0310811, IMG submission 207642) | Soil microbial communities from experimental microcosm in Duke University, North Carolina, United States - YC | ecosystem: Engineered > Artificial ecosystem > Soil microcosm > Unclassified ... | reverse complement strand
GGCGTTCCACTTTTCATAGACGGTATCGCCACGCCCCGGCACCTGCTCGCTGCGCACCACCCCCAACAGGGACATATTGTACTTGATGGTCTTGATGCCGGTGGCCGCGCAGGTGCGGATATGATTCTGGAAGGATTCGATATCGCGGTCGCGCTGGGGATCCTGCGCCAGCATGATGGCGGGATTCTTTTCCCGGTCGATATGGGAAGAGGTGAGCAGCACGCTGTCCACGATGTCGACCTTGAGTTTCCACTTGGCCGCCAGGTCCAGCATTTTGCGCATTTCTTCCGGCGTCGGATAAAGCCGCTTGGGATCGGTAACCACCGGACTGGTGCAGATCGCGTCCACGCCATAGCGCGACACCCAGGCAGCGCTCTTGTCGGTCAAGGTGCCGAACTGGTGGCCCAGCCGGACTTTCAGCGGCGGCAGCTTGCCGCCCGCCGCTCTGGCGGGTTGTGCATCGGCCACCTCGGCCGTGCCTGCGATGCTGCCCGCAGCCGCCGCGGCGGCGCCGGCTCCGGTCACAGAAAAGAATTTGCGGCGATCCATAGTCGTCTCCTCATTGTGCCCAAACTATTGGGTCGTGTTTGAAACCGGCTTGAGGCCGGCTTCCATGCTGGCTTGGCGGCCTTTCGGACCGCGAAGGTCATTCAACAGTGCTGTCGCGTCCATTGCGTTTTCGGCATTGGTGGCGATAGCGGCGGTATAGATGGTGGTCATCTGGATATCGTCCGGCAGCGCCCAGACAGTTACGCCCTTGTTAGGCAGCATCTCGCTGATCAAGGTGACGCCATACTGGGCTTCGCCGCGCGCCACCGCATCGGCGACACCGGTTCCGTTGGGCTTCAAGACCGCTTTGGTGCGCACCTGCTGGCCGATCCCCATCTTGTCCGCCTGCTGCAGGAAGAAGACGCCGGTGATCCCGCCGGACGCCGGATCGACATAGGCGATATTTTTCGCCGCCAGCAGGGTGGCTTTTACCTGCGCGCTGTCGGCGATGGCGGGTTTGGCCATCCCCTTTTGGGCGGAGATCCCCGCCACCATCTGCGCCAGGTCGACATGCTGGCCGGAGACCTTGTTTTCCTTGGTCAGCGTCTCCAGCACGGCGGTGGTACCGATCACCAGGTCGAATTTCTCGCCCGCCTCCATACGCTTTTGCACCCCACCGGCGGTGTCGCTCACTACCGAAACATTGGTACCGGTCCGCTGGCCGAAGTCGGCAGCCAGCGCCCTGACCGGCATGGACATGCCGGCCCCGGTGAGAATTTTCAGCTCTTTGGCGTCGGCGGAGGAGGCGGCGGCCAGCAGAAACAGGGATGCCGGAACAAGAAAGCGACGCATGCTGGCCCTTCGAGGCTGCCCGCGCTTTATGTCTTGTTGCGCGCGGCCCGGCAGCGTTTTATCAGGGATCAACAGGGTCGCAAAGCGAAGGGGATCAGGATGAAGACAGGCTTTCTCGCAGGCGCAGCAATGGCGTTGGCGCTGATTTCAGCACCGGCCCAGGCGGCGCCGGAATGGACCTCGATCCTGATGGAAAAAGTGGTCGACCGCACCCCCGACCAGACCTGGGCCAAGATCGGACCGTATTGCGCCATCGCCACCTGGCTGAAAGTGACCTGCGTGGTCACCAGCGGCAATCAGGTCAGCGTGGGCACCAACCGCCGCCTGAACGGCCGCACCGATGAGATCATCGTGGCCGCGACGCCTTATTCCTACACCTATGCCCAGCCGGTCACGGACATCCAGCCGGAATCGCCGATCTTCTATCACGGCACCCTGGCGGTAGAGCCGCTGGATCGCGGCCGCAAGACCAAGATCGTCTACACCTTGTTCTATGACCAGGCGCCGCTGAACACCACCGAAGCCAAGATCGCCAATCGCGAACAGCGCACCAAGCGTTTCACCGACGCGCTGCAGGCGATGAAGGAAATGGCGGAAGCCCCGTAAGAGACAGATGATGATCGATATCCTACAGCTCGTGCCGCTCAGGCCCGAAGTCCAGAAAGAATTGGCCGCGCGTTATCGCCTGCATGGCAAGGCCGATTTCGACAAAGTTGCGGGCATTGTGCGCGGCTGCGTCACCAACGGCCATTCCGGTCCGCCGCCGGACATGATCGACCGCATGCCAAAGCTGGAGGTCATTGCCTCCGCCAGCGTCGGCTATGACGGCATTCCGGTGGAATATGCCCGCTCCAAGGGCATTCCGGTGACCAACACGCCCGATGTGCTGAACGACGATGTCGCCGACCTGGCGATCGGCCTGATGATCATGACGGCACGCCGGCTGGTCGCGTCCGACCGCTATGTGCGCGCCGGACGCTGGCCCAAGGAGGGCGAGTATCCTCTCGCGCAGCGGTCCAGCGGCAAGCGGGTCGGCATTCTGGGCATGGGTCGCATCGGCAAGGAAATCGGCAAGCGTGCCGAGGCGATGAACAACACGGTGGCTTATCACAGCCGCCGTCCGGTGGCGGATGTGTCCTGGCGGCATTATCCCGATCTGGTCGAGCTGGCCAAGGACAGCGATTTCCTGATCGTGATCATTCCTTCGACCCCTGAGACTCAAAAGATCGTGAGCAAGGCGGTGATCGAGGCGCTGGGTCCTACCGGCATTTTCATCAATGTCGCGCGTGGCGCGGTGGTGGATGAAGACGCGCTGGTGGAGGCGCTGAAATCCGGCAAGCTGGGGGGTGCGGGACTGGATGTGTTTGCCAACGAACCGCAAGTGCCGGAAGTCTTGTTCGGCATGGACAATGTGGTGCTGGAACCGCATGTCGGCAGTGCCACGCATGAGACACGGCGCGCGATGAGCCAGCTGGTGTTGGACAATCTGGATGCGAAATTCGCAGGCAAGCCGCTGCTGACGGAGATTAAGTAACCCGCTGGAAGTGTCATGGCCCGCAAATGCGGGCCATCCAGATGACGCCGGCGCCATGCGTGCAAACAGCGCGCCGTTTCATTCTTCTCTGGTAGAGACTTTCTTCACTGGATGGCCCGCACTCCGGCGGGCCATGACAATGAAGTTTGTTGGGGTCACCTGACCAAAGTCGTTACCGCATACAGAAACATCGCGCCCAGCAAGGTCGCGAAGGTCGTGGCCGGGCGTGGATAGGCGCGATGGCTTTCGGGCAAAAGCCCGCTGGCGCCGATATGCAGGAAGAAGCCGCAGAACACCGCCAGAAGAATGGACAACACGCCCGCGCTCGGCGTGATCAGCAAACTCAAGGATGCACCCAGCACGGGCGCCAGGGCATCCACCGCCAGCCAGCGCAGGGCAAAGCTGCGGCTGCCGCCATTCTTCATCACCACATTCACGGTGTTGAGGCCGTCGGCAAAATCATGCGCCAGCACTGCGGCAGCCACGATCAATCCGATCTCGCGGTCGGCCTGCAGCGCGACACCCAGGGCGAAACCATCCAGCACACTGTGGGCGGAAAAGCTGGCCGCCCCGACCAGGCCGCGCGCCGGATTGGCCTGGCCCTCGCAATCATGCCGCGCCACCAGCCGGTCCAGCACGGTGTAGAAAAAAAATCCCAGGGCCGCGAGCGCCAGCAAGGTGCGCGGTTCGTAAAGGCCGCGGCCCGCCTCCAGCGCTTCAGGGGCCAGGTCGAAGAAGGCAACGCCGATCACCGCGCCGGCGGAGAAACCCATCACCAGCGGCAGCTTGCCTTCCAGCTTCAGCGCCATCACGCCGCCCAGCATGGTCGCGGTCATGGCGCAAAGCGCGATCAAGAGCACAAGCAGGCCAGTCATGGAGAGCCCCAGAAAATGGTGCCCTGCTTATCGCGGCGGGCCTTGCGGGGCAATGTGGGGTAGCTCGGGGTGGGCCTGCGCCACGGGAATAACGTCAACACCCACTTCCACAACATGGTCATGGCCGCCCAGGATGATCCCGGTCACCGGCGCCACGTCGCTATAGTCGCGGCCCCAGGAGGCCGTGACATGGCTTTCGCCCACCAGCAGGTCATTGGTGGGGTCCAGGTCCACCCAGCCGAAGGGCGGTGCCCAGACCGAGAACCAGGCATGGCTGGCATCGGCACCCAGCAACCGCGGCCGTCCCGGCGGCGGCTCGGTCAACAGATAGCCCGAGACATAGCGCGCCGGCAGGCCGACCGCGCGCATCGCCGCAATGCCGATATGGGCCAGGTCCTGGCACACGCCGGCGCGTATCTCGAACACCTTGTCCAGCGGAGTCGACACGTCGGTGACGGTAGTGTCGTAGCGGAAATCCTTGTGAATGCGGTTCATCAATTCCATGGCGCCGGAGAGCAACGGCCTGCCGGGAGGAAAACTCACCGCGCCATAGGCGGCGATATCGCCATGGACCCGCGTCAGGGGCGAATCGAACAGGTACTGCACCACATCGCGTTCTTCCTCGTCCTGCGGATTTTCCAGCCGCGCCCGCACCTCTTCCCAGGACAGGCTGTCGCGCGAGGCGCGTTCCGGCTGCGCGCCTACCGTCACGCGGCTCTCCGCCAGTATTTCCAGGTGGGTGTGCGGCTGGTCGATGGAAATCCATTCGCACGGGTTCTGGAAATAGTCCTCACGTACCGTCCGGCTGGCAGCCTCCAGGTTGATCATCACGCTGCTGTCCTGCACCGACTGGAAAGGCGTGGCGCGGGGCCGCAAATGCGCCAGGTGCCAGGAGTGGGAGACATCCTGCAGATAACGATAGGTGGTGCGGTGACGAACAAGATATTCCATCACACCTCCATCTGCGCGGTGCTGCCGGTGCGGCTGCGGCTGGCATGCTGGAAATAGGCATCGGCGATGGCATCCGACAATTCCGCGGCACTGCTGGTTATCGCGTCGGTCAGTTCGATCAGTCCCGGGCGTGCGCCATGTTCGCAAAAGGCCAGCCGCGCCGGATTGGCATTGGCGCAGGCCGCGCGCATCTCATGCGCGACCGTGCGCGGCACGTCGCTGCGCTGGGCAAGGGTGATGCGCGGCAATTCCCGCAAATGGCTTTCAATCACCGCAAGCTGGTAAGCACAGGCGCGGGGATTGTTCTCGTCCAGCATCATCAGGTCCACAAAGGGCACGAGCTGGAAGACATTGAGATAGCGCGAACGATAGGTCATGGCGCTGTCGCCGATCTCCAAAAGGATGCGCATATGCTCGGTCTCGCGTGCGTCCGCATGGGCCACCGTGTGGCGCACCAGCCAGGCGACATGCTGGGCACGCTCGACCCGCCGCCCCAGGTCCATGAAGAGCCAGTTGGGGCCGCGCGTCATGTTCTCCGCCGACAGGCCCGACAGCGCCGCCGCCCGCCGCACCAGCAAGTCCAGATAGAAGCGGGCACCTGCGGCTTCCAAGGGACCATCCGCCGACGGCTGGTCGCTGTTGGCGGTCAGCGTATGGATGGTGCGCCAGGTATCCAGCGACAGCCGGTCGCGCACCGACCAGGCGGTCTGCTCCACCCGCGACAAAAGCCGCTGCAGGCCGCGGGAATGACGCGGGCTGTAGACCAGAAGCTGGAGTTCGTGCGCCAGCGCCTCTTCATCGGCGATCTCTTCAATGGGGGAATCGCTGGCATGGCTGTAGGGGATCAGAAGCTTGCGCGCCACGTCCAGCGCGGCAGCCGGCTCGTCGCTGATGCGTGCGGTGACCGAGCGCAGGATGCGCACAAAACTTTCGGTGCGCTCGGCATAGCGGCCCAGCCAGAACAGGTTGTCCATGGCGCGGCTGGGCGCGGATTCGCCATAACGCTTGATTTCCAGGGTGCGGCCGCCTCCGGCCAGCAGGCTGAAGGTGTCCACCGGCGTGGTGGACAGCACCCAGGCATCCTTGCTGGAGGCGCCTGACTGCATGGAAAGGGCACGCATGGAGTCGTCGGCGGCAACCCGCGTCAGCCCGCCCGGCATCACCATCCAGCCATTGGGCGTCCAGGCGGCGAAAACGCGCAAACTGACGGGGCGCGCGCCGAAGCTCCCCTGCTCGAATACCGGCGCCACGCCCAGCGTCGAAATCTCCTGCAACACCATGGTTTCGCCGCGCTGCTTGAGGCGGGCGAGCGTGCGCTCGCGCTCCGATGCATTCATGTCGGCCATCACCCTGGCGCTCGAACGGCGCGAAAAAAGCGGCCTTGCGTCGAAGGCATCGCGCAGGATGGAATGGTCCAGCCGCCCCAGCGCTTCCTTGCGGCCCCATTCGGTGCCGCACCAGATGGTGGCGATGTCGGGGATTTTGAGATCCTCGCCCAGCAGGGCGCGGCAGACATTGGGCAGATAGGCGTCCATGGCAGGGGATTCGATGACACCGCCGCCCAGCGCATTGGCCAGCACCACGCCGCCGGAGCGCACAGCCTCCACCAGGCCGGGCACACCCAGTGCGCTGTCGCCGCGGAATTCCAGCGGATCGCAGAAATCGGAATCCACCCGGCGGAAGATGGCAGAGACCTTCTCCAGGCCCGTCAGCGTCTTCAGGAACACTTCGCCGTCACGCACCGCCAGGTCGTCGCCCTGCACCAAGGTCAGGCCCAGATAGTGGGCGAGATAGACATGCTCGAAATAGGCTTCGTTATAGGGACCCGGCGTCAGCAGTACGGCGCGGTCGCGCCGCGATGTCCCCAGGCCCAGAATGCTTTCCTTGTAGGCGTTGAAGAACGCCGCCAGCCGCGCCACCCGCATGTCGCCGAAGCTTTCGGGAAATGTCTGCGATACCACCAGCCGGTTTTCCAGTGCATAACCCAGTCCGCCCGGCGCATCGGCGCGGCTGGCCATCACCTTCCAGGTGCCGTCGGGTCCGCGCGCCAGATCGGCGGAATACAGATGCACATGCACATCCTGCACCGGCCTTGCGCCGCACAGCGGACGCAGGAATTGCGGATGGCCGGTGACCAGATGGGCGGGCAGCATGCCGTCACGGACCAGGCGCTGCGGTCCGTAAATGTCGCGCAGCAAAAGGTCGGCCAACACGGCGCGCTGGATCACCGCTGTCTCGATCGCCTTCCAGTCGGTAGGCGACAGGATGAACGGCACGATGTCGAGCTGCCAGGGCCGGGCCTGGCCGCCACGGTCGTCATAGACATTGTAGGTGACGCCATTGTCCTGGACGGTGGCGCGGGCTGCCGACTGGCGGCGCTCGAATTCCTCTCGCGAAAGCTGGGTGAGAGTCTTGGCGAAGGCGCGCCAGTGCGGCCGCACCTGGCCATCGCCGTCGCGCAACTCGTCAAAACGGGATGTGGCAGGCGGTTCTGCGACTTCCGACACGGACGACCCTAGACCCCCCTGCGCCCATCTTTTGTTCTCAGGTCCAGAGTATAGGGGAAATCGGGATGCGATTCTTCCCTTCCCGCTTCGAAGGCCCCGCCGGTAAAGCCGATGGTCTCGAAACGGGCAAGCCGCCGGCCTTCGGCTTCGTTGGCGTTGACGGGAAAGACCTCGAAATTGCGGCCTCCCGGATGGGCGACATGATAGGTGCACCCGCCGATGGACCGCTTGCGCCAGCTGTCCCACAGCTCGATCACCAAGGGACCATGGGCAGGAATGGTGGGATGCAGACCGTGCGCCGGTTGCCAGGCCTTGAAGCGCAAGCCGGCCACCGCCTCGCCTTGTGCGGTGGAGCGCAGGGGAAGGGTGCGGCCATTCACCAGCGCATAATGGCGGCCCGGGGTCAGGCCGGTCACTTTGATTTCCAGCCGCTCCACCGAGGCATCGACAAAGCGGACGGTGCCGCCCGCCGTGCCCTCTTCCGCCATCACATTCCAGGGCTCCAGCGCGCTGCGCAGCTCCAATCCCACACCCTCATATTGCACGGCGCCGATCTTGGGGAAGCGGAACTCCCAATGCGGCTTGAACCATTCCAGGTCGAAATCAAAGCCGTGCGCGTTCATGTCGGCCATCACGTCTGCAAAATCGGTCCAGGCAAAATGCGGCAGCATGAAGCGGTCATGCAGTCCGGTGCCCCAGCGCACCAGGTTGGACTGATAGGGTTCGCGCCAGAAGCGCGCGATCAGCGCCCGCAACAAGAGCGACTGCGCCAGGCTCATCTCGGCATGCGGCGGCATTTCGAAATTGCGGAATTCCACCAGCCCCAGCCGGCCGGTGGGACCATCCGGCGAATAAAGCTTGTCGATGCAGATCTCGGTGCGATGGGTATTGCCGGTGGAATCGGCCAGAAGATTGCGGAAAATCCGGTCCACCAGCCAGGGCGGAATATTCGCGGCGGCGCGCGACGGAATTTCGTCGAACGCGATTTCCAGCTCATACAGCGAGTCATGGCGCGCTTCGTCCAGCCGCGGCGCCTGGCTGGTGGGGCCGATGAACAGGCCGGAGAAAAGATAAGAAAGGCTGGGATGGTTCTGCCAATAACCGATGATGCTTTTCAGCATGTCGGGGCGGCGCAGGAAGGGGCTGTCGGGCGGGCTGGCCGCACCCACCACAATGTGATTGCCGCCGCCGGTGCCGGTGTGACGGCCATCCAGCATGAATTTTTCCGTCGACAGGCGGCAGGCATGCGCCTCTTCGTATAGCGCCTTGGTGATCTCCACCTGCTCGCGCCAGTTCTTGGCGGGATGGATATTGACCTCGATCACGCCGGGATCGGGCGTCACCCTGATGACATGGATGCGCGGATCGAAGGGCGGCGGATAACCTTCGACATGAACCGCCAAGCCGAGCTGTTCGGCGCAATCCTCCACCGTCGATAGAAGCGTGAAATAGTCGCCCGCTGTCGGGACCGGCGGCATGAATACGCATATCCTGCCATCGCGGGGCTCGACCGTCAGCGCGGTGCGCACCGCCGGCTCACCAACCAGTTCGGTGATCGCGCGGTTGATGGGCCGGAACGGACCTTCCACGGGCGGGGTGTGGCCATTGAACCGTGCGCTGCCATTGCCGCTTCTATACTCCTGGCCGCTCTTGTCCGGCTGCTCCAGCGGAGCCACGGGCGCAAAAGGATCGGGCGGCGGCACAAACGTGCGCGCCTCGGGCCGCACATAAGGAAGCGAATTCAGCGGCAGGCGGAAGCCGATGGCCGAGTCGCCGGGAATAAGAAACAGATGCCCGCTGCGGGTGGTCCAATGCTCGCTCTGCCAGCGGGAAGCACCTTTCTCGACCGGCAGCACATAACCCACTTCGTGACTGAGGCCACGCTCGAACACGCGCGCCAGGCGAGCGCGCAATTCGGGGTCTTCCAGCTTGGAGTCGCGCGGATCGACATTGTGGGCGAGCTGGCGCTCCTGGGCCAGGTGGTGCCAGAAATCCTCGAAAGCGGGAATTATGTAGGAGGTGTCGAGTTTGAGCTTTTGCGCCATGGCTTCGGCGAGCGCTTTGGCATCCGCCAGGCTGGGTTCGTAATTCTTGTGCTCGGACGCGATGCGTTCGCCGCTCTTCCACAAGGGCGCTCCGTCGGCGCGCCAGAACAGCGAAAAGGCCCAGCGCGGCAGGGATTCACCGGGATACCATTTGCCCTGGCCGTAATGCAGCAAGCCGCCGGGTGCAAAGCGATCGCGCAAACGCCGGATCAGCGTGTCGGCTATCGCCCGCTTGGTGGGGCCGACAGCAGCGGTGTGCCATTCCGCGCCGGAGCGGTCGTCGATGGAAACAAAGGTCGGCTCGCCGCCCATGGTGAGACGCACATCGTGATTCTGCAGGACCTTGTCCACCACATCGCCAAGCTTCTCGATCTCGGCCCATTGCTCTTCGCTATAAGGCTTGGTGACGCGCGGCGGCTCCTTGATGCGGGTCACCGCCATGTCGAAATCAAACAGCACTTCCGCAGGCTCGACCGCGCCTGAGATGGGCGCGGCTTGCGTCGGATTGGCGGTGCAGGCCAGCGGGATATGGCCTTCGCCGGCGAACAGGCCGGAGGTGGCATCCAATCCCACCCAGCCCGCACCAGGCAGATAGACTTCGCACCAGGCGTGCAGATCGGTGAAATCGTTCTCCGGGCCGGACGGTCCGTCGAGGGATTTCACGTCGGGCTTCAACTGAATCAGATAGCCGCTGGCGAAGCGCGCCGCCAAACCCATATGCCTGAGAAGCTGCACCAGCAGCCAGGCGCTGTCACGGCAAGAGCCGGCCGCTTTGCACAGCGTATCTTCCGGCGTCTGAATGCCGGGCTCCATGCGGATCAGATAGCGGATGTCGCGCGCCAGCCGGGCATTCAGATCAAAGATGAAAGACGTGGTCTGCTGCGGCGTGCGCGGGATTTGCGCAAGATAGCGATCGAATGCCTGCCCGCCCGCTTCGGCTTTGAGATAGGGCTCCAGCTCCGCCTTCAGTTCGTCGGAATAGGCGAAGGGAAATTGTTCGGCGCTGGGTTCGAGAAAGAAGTCGAACGGATTGATCACCGCCATCTCGACGGTCAGATCGACGCTGACCGTGAAATGGTCGACCTTTTCGGGAAACACCACCCGCGCCAGCCAGTTGGACTGCGGATCCTGCTGCCAGTTGAGGAAATAGCCTTCGGGTTCGATGTTCAGCGCATAGGCCAGCACCTTGGCGCGGGTGTGGGGGGCGGGGCGCAACCTGATGGTCTGGGGGCCCAGCGCTATCGGCCGGTCGTAGCGGTAGCGGGTGACGTGGCGAAGGGCGGCTTGGATGCTCATCGAAATCCCCTGGGAACCGACTATGCCGCAACTGCGAAGGCCCGGCTACAAGCCGTCGCGCCGCAGGTTCCCGCTAGTGTCCCGATTCCGAAATTCGCTTTCCGGCTTGATATCCATGAAGTTGCGAACTTCGAAACCACGACACCAGGGGCAGGAACGCGGGGGAAAAGCCCGCGTTTCCCAATGGATGGTGGGGGCGGCATGAAATTGTTCAGTTGTCAGGGGTGCGGACAGCTCCTCTATTTCGAGAATGTCCGCTGCGAAAATTGCGGCCGGGCACTCGGCTATCTCACTGATTTAGCTGAAATTTCCGCGGTAGAGCCCCAGGAAGACGGAAGCTGGCTGGTGCTGGCGGCTCCGCACAAGGCCTATAAATTCTGCCGAAACTACAACGCCGGAATGTGTAATTGGATGGTCTCGGCCGAGGATGAAGCAGGCTTTTGCCTCGCCTGCCGTCATAACCGGACCGTCCCCGATCTCTCCACCCCCGGTAACGATGCCCTTTGGCGCAAGATCGAGACCGCCAAGCACCGGCTGTTCTATTCCCTGCTGCGCCTGAACCTGCCCCTGGAAAGTCGAGCCGACGATCCCGAACACGGCCTGGCGTTCGATTTTCTCGCAGACCTGCCGCAACCCCATGCGGCGGGCGTGATGACCGGTCATGACAATGGACTGATCACGCTGGCCTTGAAGGAAGCCGACGATGCGACGCGGGAAAAAGTCCGCACCGCGATGGGCGAGCCCTATCGCACCTTGCTGGGACATTTCCGTCATGAGATCGGGCACTATTTCTGGGACCGTCTGGTGGAGAATGATGCGCCTATCCTGGAAGGATTCCGTGCGCTGTTTGGCGATGAGCGCCGGGATTATGGCGAGGCGCTCCAGAAATACTATGCGCAAGGCGCGCCGCCGAACTGGCAGGACGATTTCATCAGTGTCTATGCGTCTTCCCATCCCTGGGAGGATTTCGCCGAGACCTGGGCGCACTATCTGCACATTGTGGATACGCTGGAAACGGCGGCCGCTTTCGGCGTGAAGGTGAAACCCAGGCGCGCCAAGGGCGAGTTGACGGCGACGATCGACTTCGATCCTTACAGGGCGGATATGGACCGGCTGATCGACGCCTGGCTGCCGGTGGAGTTCGCCACCAACAATCTCAATCGCAGCATGGGATTGACGGATCTCTACCCGTTTCTTCTCTCACCGCGGGTGATCGACAAGCTAAGCTTCGTCCATGTCCTGATGCTGGTGCGGGAAGCCGCATTACGCAAGACCGGGTGATTTTCAGGCGGCGGCGTGTGCCTGCGCCATCTTGCGGGCCATCACACGCGCTGCAGGCAGGCGCAGGGTGACGGTGGTGCCGATGCCCACCTGGCTTTCGAGACGCACCGAACCGCCATGGGCTTCCGCCAGTCCCTTGACGATGGTGAGGCCCAGGCCGGTGCCTTTGTCGGCGATGGCGACGTCGTGCTTGCCCTGGCCGAAACTGTCGAACACCTTGGCCTGATCTTCGGCTGCGATGCCGATGCCGGTATCGCTGACACCAACCAGCATGCTGCCATCGGCCTGGCGGTGTGCGAAAACCCGCACCGTGCCGTCTTCGGGCGTGAATTTCACCGCGTTGGACAACAGGTTCAGCAGGATCTGCTTGATCGAGCGCTCATCGGCAAAAACCGGTTCCAGCGCGGGATCGATGCCGTTTTCCAGGATGATATGATCGTTCTGCGCCCGCCATGTCAGCTGCTGCAAGGCGTCGCTGGCGACCGCATGCAGGCTCAATTCCTTTTCCTGGAGCTGCCAGCGTCCTGCTTCGATCTTGGCCAGGTCCAGTATGTCGTTGATCAGCGCCAGAAGATGTTTGCCGGAGGAATGGATGAGACCGGCATACTCCACC
>Ga0310811_10009701_pt1 | contig 12443 bp, 16 predicted proteins | sample YCmetagenome_FD_207642 | JGI IMG/M metagenome (GOLD analysis project Ga0310811, IMG submission 207642) | Soil microbial communities from experimental microcosm in Duke University, North Carolina, United States - YC | ecosystem: Engineered > Artificial ecosystem > Soil microcosm > Unclassified ... | reverse complement strand
CCCGAAATGGGGTTGGGTGCGGGTCTTCTTCCTTCTTCCGCGCGGATCGTGGCAAAAAAGAAGAAAGAAGACCCTCACCCAACCCTCTCCCGCAAGCGGGAGAGGGCTTAAGAGAATGAAGAGAGCGACATGGCAGCGAACGAAGAAATCGAATGGTGGGAATATGACGATACCGACGAGATGGCGGACGCCGTCGCCGGCGATATTGCCTTCATCGTCGAAAGTGCGATCGAGGCGCGCGGCGGTGCGGTCATCGCGCTGGCCGGCGGCAAGACGCCGGTGCCCATCTATGCCAAGCTCGCCAGGGCCAAGCTTGAATGGAAGCGCGTGACGATTATCCCCGGCGACGAGCGTATCGTCCCGCTGGGCGATCCGCTGTCCAACGTGACGATGATCGCCAAGACGTTCCTGCCGCTCGGCGCGCGCGTCATGCCGGTCGTCCCTCAGGCGACCGACGACTACAAGGCCGCGGGCCGCTCGGCCGATGCGCTGATGCAGGACCTGCACTGGCCGCTCGACCTCTGCCTGCTCGGCATCGGTGCCGACGGCCACACGGCCTCCATCTTCCCGGGCCCGGATTTCGACGAGGCCCTGAACGGCCCCAAGGAACGTCGGATGCTAGGCGTCATGCCCGATCCGCTGCCCCCGGAAGCGCCCGTCGCGCGCGTGACGCTCAGCCGCGCGGCGATCGTCTCGTCCGCGGCCGTGATCATCGCGATCACCGGTGCCGACAAGAAGAAGGTGCTGGAGGACGCGATCGACCAGGGACCGAGCTCGTCCTATCCGATCGGGCGGGTGCTCGCCGATACCGAGCTTCCCGTCGACATCCATTGGGCGCCGTAGCCACGGCGGGTCACAGGGAGGCCGGCCCGGTTTCAGCGCATACGAATTTCCGCTACCCCGTGAGGCGCGCGGGCTTGCCCGGACGTTGGGTAGGTCTAGGACGAAGTTGAAAGAGCTGGCACGTCCGGCTCCTGGCAAACGGACCCCAAGACCATGAACCCGGCAATTTCCGCCGTCACGGCCCGCATCATCGAACGCTCGCGTCCGACCCGCCGGGCCTATCTCGATCTGATCGAGCGTGAGCGCGACCGCGGGTCGCGGTCGCGCGCGACGCTCGGCTGCGCGAACCTCGCGCACGGTTATGCCGGGACCGAGGAAGATCGCGACGCGATGAAGACCAATGCCGCGATGAACATCGGCATCGTCACATCATATAACGACATGCTGTCGGCGCATGCGGTCTATTATCGCTATCCCGAGCAGATGAAGGTCTGGGCGCGCGAAGTCGGCGCGACCGCGCAGGTCGCAGGCGGTGTGCCGGCGATGTGCGACGGCGTGACGCAGGGTTATCCAGGCATGGAATTGTCGCTGTTCAGCCGTGACACGATCGCGCTGTCGACCGCGATCGCGTTGACCCACGGGTTGTTCGAGGGCGCCGCTCTGCTCGGCATTTGCGACAAGATCGTGCCCGGTTTGCTGATGGGTTCGCTGCGTTTCGGCCATTTGCCGACGATTCTGGTCCCCGGCGGACCGATGCGCACCGGCATTCCCAACAAGGCCAAGGCGGCGGTGCGCGAGCAATTCGCCGAAGGAAAGGTCGGCCGCGAGGAACTGCTCGAAGCGGAAATCGGCGCCTATCATTCGAAAGGCACCTGCACCTTTTACGGCACCGCCAATACCAACCAGATGATGATGGAGGTGATGGGCCTCCACATGCCCGGCGCCGCTTTCGCCAATCCCGGCACCAAGTTACGCCAGGAACTGAGCCGCGCGGCGGTCCATCGTCTCGCCCAGATCGGCTGGAACGGCGACGATTATCGGCCGCTTGGACATTGTGTCGACGAACGCGCGATCGTCAACGCGGCGGTCGGCCTGCTCGCGACGGGCGGATCGACCAACCATCTGATTCACTTGCCCGCGATCGCACGCGCGGCGGGAATCGTGATCGATTGGGAAGACTTCGATCAGTTGAGCCGCGCCGTTCCCCTGGTCGCGCGCGTCTATCCCAACGGATCGGCCGACGTGAATGGGTTCGAGGATGCCGGGGGTATGCCGTTCGTGATCCGCGAATTGCTCGGTGCAGGCCTGCTCCATGGCGATATCCTGACCGTAGCGGGCGATTTCGCCGATTACGGCACGCGCCCGGTGGTCGAGGGCGACGGCCTGCGCTGGGAAGATCCCGGCGCAAGCAGCGACGAGACGATCCTGAGACCGGCGGGCAATCCCTTCTCCACCGAAGGCGGATTCCGCATTCTTACCGGCAATCTCGGCCGCGCCTGCATCAAGGTATCGGCGGTCGACGAGGATCGCTGGGTTGTCGAGGCGCCTGCCCGCGTGTTCCACGACCAAGCCGACGTCCAGGCGGCGTTCAAGGCGGGCGAGCTTGATCGCGACGTCATAGTCGTGATGCGCTTCCAGGGCCCGCGCGCCAATGGCATGCCAGAACTCCACAAGCTGACTCCGCCTTTGGGTGTGCTCCAGAACAAGGGATATCGCGTGGCGCTCGTCACCGACGGCCGCATGTCGGGCGCGTCGGGCAAGGTGCCCGCAGCGATCCATTGCTCGCCCGAGGCTCTGGGTGGAGGTCCGCTCGGCCGCGTGCGCGACGGCGACGTCATCCGGCTCGACGCAGTAAACGGCACACTCGACGCGCTGGTCGACGCGGTGGAATGGGATGCGCGCGATCTGGCCGAATGCCCGCCGGCTGCCGAAGGTATGGGTCGCGAGTTGTTCGGGCTGTTCCGCGGCGCGGCTGACGAAGCGGAATTGGGTGCGAGCGCCATCTTCGCGGGCGCTGGGCTATAGAAATAACCGTCACCCCAGCGAAAGCTGGGGTCTCAAGCCTGGTCCGATACCGTATGAGATCCCAGCTTTCGCTGGGATGACGGAATGGGAAGGTTTGGGATGACGGTCGGGGAAGGTTGAGGATCACATGGAAGTCGTCGCAGTCGATATCGGGGGCACTCATGCCCGCTTCGCCATTGCCGAAGTCGCGGAGGGCAAGGTCGTCTCGCTCGGGCCGGAAGTGACGCAAAAGACCGCCGAACACGCCTCGCTGCAGACCGCATGGCAGGATTTCGGCCGTCAGCTCGGCCGCAATCTGCCCAAGGCGGCGGCGATCGCGGTCGCATCGCCGGTCGGCGGCGACGTCATCAAGCTGACGAACAACCCCTGGATCATTCGTCCCGCGCTGATCCCCGAGCGGCTCGGCGCCGACACCTATGTCATCGTCAACGATTTCGGCGCGATCGCGCATGCGGTCGCACAGCTTCCCGAGGAGGATTTCCAGCATATCTGCGGCCCCAAGCGGCCATTGGCGCGCGCCGGCGTGACCTCGATCTGCGGGCCGGGCACGGGTCTGGGCGTCGCGGGCGTGCTGCACGCCGCCGGCACCTACCACGTCCTGTCGACCGAAGGCGGCCATGTCGATTTCGCGCCGCTCGACGCGTTCGAGGACGCTATCCTCAAGCGGTTGCGCAAGACGTTCACTCGCGTGTCGGCCGAGCGGATTTGCGCCGGACCGGCGATCGTCGCGATCTACGAGACGCTGGCCGAGATCGAGGGCAAGGCGATCCGCCATCTCGACGACAAGACGATCTGGACTCTGGCATTCGAAGGATCGGACACCCTGGCGATCGCCGCGCTCGACCGCTTCGTGCTCGCGCTCGGCGCGTTCGCCGGCGACCTCGCGCTGATGCAGGGCGCGAAGGACGTCGTCATCGCGGGGGGGCTGGGCCTGAAGCTCAAGGAGCATTTCGCGCGATCTGGCTTTTCCGAACGCTTCACCGCCAAGGGCCGGTTCCAGCAGATGATGGCCGGCACTCCGGTCAAGCTGATCACCCATCCCCAGCCCGGCCTCTACGGCGCCGCGGCCGCCTTTGCCCAGGAGCATGCCAAGTGAGCGACACCGCCAACCCGATCGCCAATCCGATCGAACGCATCATGCTGGCGGCGCCGGTCATCCCGGTGATCGTGATCGAAGACCTGGCGACGGCGCGGCCGCTGGCCGAAGCCTTGGTGAAAGGCGGCCTGCCCGCGCTCGAAGTGACGATGCGCACGCCCGTGGCACTCGATGCGATCCGCGAGATGAAAAAGGTCCCGGGCGCGATCGTCGGCGCGGGTACCGTGATCAACGCGCGGCAGTTCGCACAGGCGGTGGACGCGGGGGCCGAGTTCATCGTGTCGCCCGGCCTGACCGAGCGCCTGGCCGAGCCGATCATCGCCAGCGGCGTCCCCTATCTGCCCGGCATCGCCAATTCCGCCGACCTGATGCGCGGGCTCGATCTCGGGCTTACGCACTTCAAATTCTTCCCGGCTGAGGCCAATGGCGGGCTGAAGGCGCTCAAGAGCCTGGCGGCACCGTTCTATCAGTGCAAATTCTGCCCGACCGGCGGGATCACCGAGGCGAATGCGAGCGAATGGCTGGCGTTCGGGCCGGTGCTGTGCGTCGGGGGAAGCTGGGTGTGTTCCGGCACGCCGGAAGAGGTCGAGGCGAAGGCGCGGGCTGCGGCGGCGTTGCGCTGAAATCCCTCTCCCCTTGGGAGAGGGAGGGAGCCGCGTAGCGGCGGAAGGGTGAGGGCAGCTCAAGGTAAGTTGCTCACCCCTGCCCTCACCCTTCCCACTCGCTGACGCGAGCGGGCCCCTTCCCTCTCCCGATGGGAGAGGGAATTTACATCTCCCCGCGCGCCCGTCTGATCGCGTACCACTTCTGCACATTCGCATTATGCTGTTCGAGCGTATCGGCGAAGACGTGCCCGCCCGTTCCATCCGCGACGAAATACAGCGCCTGCGAATCCGCCGGGTTGAGCACTGCATCGATCGAAGCCCGCCCGGGATTGGCGATCGGGCCCTTGGGCAGGCCGGTCATCGCATAAGTGTTGTAGCCATTATTCGCCTCGAGCTCAGACCGCAGGATGCGGCGGCCGAGCGGCTTGCCCTTGGTCACCGGGTAGATCACCGTGGGATCGGCCTGCAGCGGCATGCCGCGTCTCAACCGGTTCGAGTACACCGCCGCCACCATTCGCCGTTCCGACGGCTTGCCGGTTTCCTTCTCGACGATCGACGCGAGAATCAGCGCCTCGCGCGGCGTCTTGGCGACGGTCGTCGGCGAGCGCTTCGCCCAGGCCTGGTCGAGATAGGCCGACATCGCTCGCTGCATCCGACCGACGATCACCGCGCGGCTGTCACCGCGTTCGAAACTGTAGCTGTCGGGCATCAACGAGCCCTCGGCTGGTACGTCGATCTTCCCGGTCAGCTCGGACATCGCCATCAGCCGCTCTTGCGCCATGATCGACGGCCAGCCCTCCGGAATGGTGATGAAGCGCTGGAGCGTCTTGCCGCCTTGCAACAGCTTCAGGATGTCGGACTGGCTGAGATGCGCGGGGATGCGATACTCGCCCGCCTTGATCCCGGCGCCACCGCCCAAGACCTTGGCGAGCAGGGTGAAGCGGCTGGCGGAAGAGATCGCACCGGCCTGCTCCAACTGCTCGGCAGCCTTGTTGAGGCTGGTGCCGGGCGCGATCGAGACGGTGACGTTCTTTTCCAGCGGGCCGCGGCCGCCCCAGCTATGGACCAGCCAGACGCCGCCCAGGACGAGTAGCAAGGCGGCAACAAGACCAAGGCATCCGAACCGGCTGCCGCCACGCTTCTTCCTGGCCATGACGGGATCAGATCGCCTTCATCACCAGGCTGGCATTGGTGCCGCCGAAACCGAACGAGTTGTTGAGCACCGCCTTGACCTGGCGTTCCTTGGCGACGTGCGGGACGAGGTCGACGCCGGCGCAATTGTCGCTCGGATTGTCGAGGTTGAGCGTCGGCGGCACGATCTGATCGCGCAGCGCCAGGATGCAGAAGATCGATTCGACCGCGCCGGCACCGCCAAGCAGATGGCCGATCGCCGACTTGGTCGACGACATCGACAGGTTGGCGATGCTGTTACCGAACAGCCTACGCACCGCGTTGAGCTCGAGCTCGTCGCCAAGCGGGGTCGAAGTGCCGTGGGCATTGATATAGTCGATATCGCCCAACTCCAGGCCGGACTTGCGCATCGCCATTTCCATAGAGCGGAATGCGCCCGACCCTTCCGGATGCGGCGCGGTGACGTGATAGGCATCGCCCGACAGGCCATAGCCGATCACTTCGGCATAGATTTTGGCACCGCGCTTCTTGGCGTGCTCATATTCCTCGAGACACACGACACCGGCGCCTTCGCCCATGACGAAGCCGTCGCGATCCTTGTCGTATGGACGGCTGGCGCGCCACGGCTCGTCGCGGAAACCGGTCGACAAAGCGCGCGCCTGGCCGAAACCGGCGATGCCGATCGGGCAGATCGCGCCTTCCGAGCCGCCGGCGAGCATCACGTCCGCATCGTCCATCGCGATCATCCGCGCGGCGTCGCCGATCGAATGCGCGCCGGTCGAACACGCCGTGACGACGGCATGGTTGGGGCCCATCAGCCCGTATTTGATCTGCACCTGGCCGGTGATCAGGTTGATCAGGCGGCCATGGACGAAGTGCGGCGAGACGCGCTTGGGTCCCTTTGCGGCGAGCACCAGCGATTCGCTTTCGATGCCCGGCAGGCCGCCGATGCCCGATCCGATCGAGCAGCCGGCGCGAAAACGCTCCTCCTCGCTCATGTCGGTCAGGCCGGCATCCTCGAGCGCCTGGCCGGCGGCATCGATGCCATAGACGATGAACGGATCGACCTGACGCTGGACCTTGTGGTCGACACGCTTGTCGGGATCGAAACCATATTCGTGATCGGCCGGCTTTACTTCGCAGGCATAATTGCTGTGGAAGTCGGTGGCATCGAACTTGGTGATCGTCCCCGCGCCAGATTTGGCCGCGATGATGTTCTTCCAGGCCGTTTCGACGTCCGCCCCAAGGGGGGTTACCAGGCCCAGGCCGGTCACGACTACGCGCCGCATGGTCTTCTCCAATCCAGTCTCTTACAGCGAAACGGCCCCCCGGCCCTGGGTAACCCTGGGACGGGGAGCCGCTCGTTACTCTATACGCCCGCGGCCGTCAGCCACGGAAAAGAGGGCTCAGCCCTGATGTGCGTCGATATAGGTGATCGCGTCGTTGACAGTCGTGATCTTCTCGGCGGCATCGTCCGGGATTTCGACCCCGAACTCTTCCTCGAACGCCATGACCAGCTCGACGATGTCGAGGCTGTCGGCACCGAGATCGTCAATGAAGCTAGCCTCAGGCGTCACCGAACCGGCTTCGACACCCAGGTGCTCGACCACGATCTTCTTCACCCGGTCGGCAGTATCGCTCATTCGTCAGCTTCCCTCTATTGTTTCCGGAGTCCACCCCGGGGAGTTTCCTGAACGCACGTAGAACGCGAGGGGTGCCCGCGCAAGAGGCTCTACCGCTCGCCGAGGTCCAGCTCTCGCATTGGACGATCCTCGGCAAAGGCCGCCTCGGCCTCATCCCGCAGGATCCAACCGGCGAATACGTCACCGGTCGTCCCGCTCATAACTCCATCGTCCTCAATCCCATTCCGTCGAAACGGAACCCGTTACTCGCCAGGAACGCCTTGAGCTTTTCGGCGGCCGGCGACTCACCCTTCGCCGTCGCGACACGCTCCTCAAACCCGAGAGACTGAAAATATCCGTACAGTTTGTCGTACGAGATGGCCCGAGATCCCAAGGACGCATATTTCCGTCTGGCGTCGAGGACCTGGACGTCCGTGATGACATGCATGACCGCGGCGTTGGTTCGGTTTTCCGACCATTTATGGTTGGCTGCACATTTCACCAGCGCGTCCCTTAAAGCGGTCTTCGCCAGATCCTTGTCGGCCTGGCTACTCGATTCGTCGGTGAGCGCGGACAGTTTCTCGGGTGCAATACCGTATTCGACGACCGGGCAGTTAATCTCTTTGCCGGCCGCAATGGGCGCGGCGGTCTGAAACGCAAGTGCAAATAAAATCAACATTACCGCTCCATCATCGCTGCCCCGTCGAGCTGATCAAAGGCCGGCAAACTCTGCAGGATAAAGTTCGATCGCCGCAAGGGCCGAGTAGAACAACAGGAGGTGCCGTCGCGTGTGCGCGTTGCTCGTTACCGCCGTTATGGCCGTCAGCGCGCCGGGAGACGCCTTTTCGATCAGGCTCTTGCGGTCCTGGATCGGCAAGGCGGCATAGGTTGCCGCGAGTTTCGCAGCGTCGAGGCCGTCGTTTCTCAGGGCGGCTTCGGCGCCCAATTTCGTCGCCCTGCCTTGGGTGTAGGAAACGGCAGCCTGGACCGCCGACGGCGACCAATTGCCGGCAGTACGACAGGCCTGGCGAGCGGCGAGCAAGGCGTCGCGGTCGGCATCGAGCGCTGCCGCCGGATTGCCGCCCTTGTCAGCCGCCGCGACGACACCATCGCCGATCCGCTGCATCGCGGTCGGTCCCAATTTCGCCTCGATACAGCCGATATCGCCCGGAGCCGCCCAAGCGGTGCCGGGCGCGAAGAGGGCGGCGGCGATCAGGATGATCCTCACAGCATCGCCATCCCGCCGTTGACGTGGAGCGTCTGGCCGGTGACGTAGCCGGCTTCCTTCGAGGCGAGATAGACGACGGCTGCACCGATATCCTCGCCCGTGCCGAGATCGCCCGCCGGAATTCGGCCGAGCAACGCAGTCTTCTGTGCTTCGGGCAGGACGTCGGTCATCGCCGAGCGGATGAAGCCCGGTGCGACGCAGTTAACGGTAATGTTGCGGCTGGCCATTTCCTGCGCCACCGCCTTGGACATGCCGACCAGCCCCGCCTTGGACGCGGCATAATTGGCCTGGCCCGGATTGCCGGTCGCGCCGACCACCGAGGTGATCGAGATGATCCGCCCGAAGCGCGCCTTCATCATCGGCTTGGCGGCCGCGCGGATCAGGCGGAACGCGGCTTCCAGGTTGACCCTGATGACCTGATCCCATTCCTCGTCCTTCATCCGCATCGCCAGGTTGTCGCGCGTGACGCCGGCATTGTTGACCAGGATGTCGAGCTTGCCGCCCAGCGCCTCGACCGCGCGCGGCACTAATGCGTCGACCGCGGCGCCGTCCGAAAGATCGCATTGCAACGCGACATGATCGCCGCCGAGCGACGCCCGGAACGCCTCCAGCTTGTCGGCATTCGATCCCGACACCGCGAGCCGAGCCCCCTGCCCGGCCAGAGCCCGCGCGATCGCTGACCCGATCCCGCCGGACGCTCCGGTAACGAGGGCGGTCATGCCTGTGAGGTCGAACATTTTCTTATCTCCGGATTTTGATTTAATTTGATTCACGCAAAGGCGCTAAGGCGCAAAGGGTTTGTAGTTGTTGGCGATCCGCCGGAGCCCTTCCTTGAGCGTCTCGCCGCCGAAATTGATAAGCAGCCCCAGGGGCTGCTTGGTCAATCGAAGATATGTCAGCAATTGTTTGGCGTGCGCGCCGTTCAGGCGCTCTACCGACTTGATCTCAACCAGAAGCCGCTCTCCGACCAGCAAATCGATCCTGAACGCGGCATCGAAATTCAGTCCGTCATACTCAATCGCGACCGGCACCTGCCGAGCGACTGCAATACCTCGCTGCGCGAGCTTCCCGGCCAGGGCCATCTCATAGACGCTCTCAAGCAGACCTGGCCCCAGGTCACGATGCATTCGGAGCGCCTCGTCGACGACAGCGGAAGCCAGAGCCTCTAGATCCTGCAAACTTTGCGCCTCCGCGCCTTCGCGTGAATCAAAAATTCCCGCCGCTGCGCGAATTAAAACGACTTAGCCAAAGCCTCGATATCCTCCATCGAGATCACGCTCGACGCATCCACATCCGGAACGATGCGCTTGACCATCGGGCTCAGCACCTTGCCGCCGAATTCGACGAAGCGCTCGACGCCGGTGTCGGCCATGTTGATCACCGACTCGCGCCAGCGGACCATGCCGGTCACTTGCTCGACCAGCAGCTTGCGGATCGTGTCGACGTCGCTGACCGGCTGCGCCGTCACGTTGGCGAAGACCGGCACCAGCGGCGTGTCGATCCGTGCTTCGGCCAGCGCCTTCTCCATCGCCTCGGCGGCGGGCTGCATCAGCGGGCAATGGAACGGCGCCGACACCGGCAAGGCGATCGCGCGCTTGGCGCCGAATTCCTTGGCGATCTCGATCGCACGGTCGATCGCCGCCTTTGCGCCCGAGATTACCACCTGGGACGGGTCGTTGTCGTTGGCGACGGTGCAGACCTCCCCCCGCGCAGCGGCCGCGGCGATCTTCTCGGCGATCGACAGGTCGGCGCCGAGCAAGGCGGCCATCGCGCCCTCGCCTACAGGCACCGCCGCCTGCATCGCTTCCCCGCGGTGGCGCAGCAGCAAGGCCGTAGTGGCAAGGTCGAGCGCCCCGGCGGCGCACAAGGCGGTATATTCGCCCAGGCTGTGCCCGGCGACGTAATCGGCCTTGTCGGCAAGCTTGAGCCCGCCTTCCTTTTCGAGCACGCGGAGCGTCGCGATGGCATTCGCCATGATCGCCGGCTGCGCATTGGCGGTCAGCGTCAGCTCGTCGGCGGGTCCTTCGAACATCAGCGCAGACAGATGCTGACCGAGCGCCTCGTCAACTTCCTGAAAAACCTCGCGCGCGGCGGCACTGGCCTCGGCCAGCGCCTTACCCATGCCGACCGCCTGGCTGCCCTGGCCCGGAAATATGAAAGCGCGCATCATCCTCTCCCGATTGAGGCTGCGGCCCTAGAAATGCCGCGCTCGTTACGCAAGTTCGGTCAGTCTGCTCCGGTCCTGCGACAATATGATACACAATCCCATTCCTCTCGCGACATCTCGACGACACCCGCTTCCCAGATTGGTCCTCGACGCCGTTCACGACGTCGACCGAATGGAGGTTACAATGAAAAAATTGATCATCGCTGCGGCCGCCGCATCGCTGCTGGCGAGCCCGTTTGCCATCGCTCCCGCATCCGCCGCGCCGCAGCGCCGCGAGGTCACCAAGGTGCACACCGGCCCCCATGGCCGCACCGTAGTGACCAAGCGGGTCGTCACTCCCGCCCGTCCGCAATGGCGCAAGTGGAACAAGGGCCAGCGGTTCGACCACCGCTATGCGCAGAATTATCGCGTGGTGAACAATTGGCAGCAGTATCGCGGCCGCCGCCTTTATGCGCCTATGCGCCGCCGCGCGGCTACCACTGGGTGCGGTCCGGCAATGATGCCGTGCTCGTCGCGGTCACTAGCGGCCTGATCGGCGCGGTCATCGCCGGCGCCTTCAACTAAGCGCTCGCGCAATTCCGGGCGGAACCTTGCTTTCCGCCCGGAAACCTGTATGGGAGCCGCCATCGGGGTGGAGGGACACGTTCTCTCCGCCCCGGTTGTTTTGAAGACGATAGCCGGAGGGGCGTTCCGCATGGTGCGGCGTCAGCGATCGGCCAACGAAGGTAAGAAAGCATGGCTCTTTACGAGCACGTGTTCCTTGCGCGCCAGGACCTGGCACAGGCGCAAGTGGACGCGCTGGCGGAAGCCGCCACCAAGATCATCGAGGACAATCAGGGCAAGGTCGTGAAGACCGAGACCTGGGGACTGCGCAGCCTCGCCTATCGCATCGCGAAGAACCGCAAGGCGCATTACGTGATGCTCGAGATCGACGCGCCGGGTTCGGTCGTCGCCGAGCTGGAGCGCCAGACCCAGATCAACGAAGACGTGATCCGCTACATGACCGTCAAGGTCGACGAGCACGAGACCGGCCCGTCGGTTATGATGCGCAAGAATGAGCGCGATCGCGAGCGTCGCAGCGAGCGCGGTGAGCGCAACGACCGCGGTCCCCGCGGCGGTTTCGACGGCGAATAAGGAGCAACGACTATGGCACGACCCTTTTTCCGCCGCCGCAAGAGCTGCCCGTTCTCCGCGAAGGATGCCCCCCGGATCGATTACAAGGACGTCCGGCTGCTGCAGGGCTTCGTTTCCGAGCGTGGCAAGATCGTCCCCTCGCGCATCACTTCGGTGAGCGCGAAGAAGCAGCGCGAGCTGGCCCAGGCCATCAAGCGCGCCCGTCACCTGGGCCTGCTGCCCTACCTCGTTAAGTAAGGAGCGCCCGCAATGGACGTTATTTTGCTGGAGCGCGTCGAGAAGCTCGGCGCCATCGGCGATGTCGTGAAGGTCAAGGACGGCTTTGCCCGTAACTACCTTCTGCCGAACAAGAAGGCGCTGCGCGCCAACGAAGCCAACCGCAAGGTGTTCGAGGCCAACCGCGCTCGCATCGAGGCCGACAATGCGTCGCGCCGCACCGATGCCGAGAAGGAAGCCAAGAATTTCGACGGCGTGGCGATCACCCTGATCCGTCAGTCGTCGAACACCGGCCAGCTCTACGGATCGGTCGCGGTCCGCGATCTGGTCGAAGCGCTCGAAGCCGATGGCCACAAGGTCGCCAAGTCGGCGATCGTGCTCGCCAAGCCGATCAAGGCGATCGGCGTGTACGAGGTCAAGGTCCAGCTGCACCCCG
>Ga0310811_10009700_pt1 | contig 12445 bp, 14 predicted proteins | sample YCmetagenome_FD_207642 | JGI IMG/M metagenome (GOLD analysis project Ga0310811, IMG submission 207642) | Soil microbial communities from experimental microcosm in Duke University, North Carolina, United States - YC | ecosystem: Engineered > Artificial ecosystem > Soil microcosm > Unclassified ... | reverse complement strand
GCTTCTTCCAGTCGGACGCAACACGCGGCGCCACCGGAAATCCGCCTTCGCCATATTTGATCGCCTGCGCCAGCGCCCGGTCGAGGCCAAAACGGCCATGCGCTTTCAGGATTGCTTCCCAGGCATCGACCGCGCCGGGCACGGTGACGGCATGAATCGAATTGCCGATCTCGGCAAGTCCATCGTCACGCAACGCCTGATCGGATGCCTTTGCGCCCGCACGACCCGAGCCATTGTAGCCCCACACCGGTTTGCCGGGCTGCGAGATCAGGCAGTAACAGTCGCCGCCGATGCCGGTCATATGCGGCTCGACCACGCACAACACGGCCACCGCGGCTACCGCGGCATCCGCCGCCGTGCCACCCGCACGCAGCGTATCGACGGCAGCGAGCGTCGCGAGTGGATGCGACGTCGCCGCCATGCCTTCGCAGGTGATAACGGGCGAACGGCCAGGCAGCTGAAAATCGCGGCTCATGGGAAAACCGGGGACAGCAGGAAGGATCAGGACGACACGCGTTCTACGCCCTCGACCGTAAGGTCACGCTGAGCCGAACGCAAAGTGATTGCAAAACCACCGAGCACATCGATGAAGCTTACGACCAGGAGCAGGAAAAAGGTCGCGGTGGCGGCCTGCTTGACGAGGATAAACTCGACAATCATGCCGAGAAACAGAATGAGTGACAGCGCATGATCAACGACGGTGCGGACACCGATGCGCGTCGACTTCATCATTTCCCCGAACAACAGCAGGATCGCCAGCACGAGAAGCATGTCCCCGGCCGACATCGTCCAATCGGCCCCGGACACCATGTGAACAGTGCTCACTGTTCCGGTCCAGGAGACGCCCGGCATCAGAAAGGCGATGATGTTGTAGATGGCGAATGGAACCAGCAGCAGAGGAAAGCCGAGCATGAACATGGCGCAGCCTTCCCTCCGAACCCGCTCCTCGCGCTATGCCTCGGTCTTGGCCTTCAGGACCTGGCGACCCTTATACATTCCGGTCTTCAGGTCGATGTGGTGCGGGCGGCGCAGTTCGCCGGAATCCTTGTCCTCGACATAGGCCGGCCGCTTGAGCGCGTCGGCGGAGCGGCGCATGCCGCGGCGCGACGGCGAGGTTTTTCTTTTCGGCACAGCCATGGGACGAAACTCCTGGAAAAGCGCGATCTTTCGATTTGAAGCCGGGCTTATAGAGGATGGCGCGCGCCAAGGCTAGTGTCTTTGCCGCAGGCATGACGCGGCCCCCGGAGCGCGCTCGGCACGGGCAACATAAAGGCCCGCGAGACGGCGCAGTCCCGGGCCGGGCTGCCGTGTATTTCTTGCTGCCGGATTTGGCAACATCGCCGCCAAAAGCGCGGCCTGATAGCGTGAGACTTCACTGGCCGACTTACCGAATGCACGCTGCGCGCCGGCCTCAACGCCGAATTCACCATTCGGGCCCCATTGCGCGACGTTGAGGTAAATTTCCATGATGCGCCGCTTCGGCAATACGAGATCGATCCAGAGCGCCAGCGGGAATTCCAGCGCCTTGCGCACGTAGCTTCGGCCCTGCCAGAGAAACAGATTCTTTGCCAGCTGCTGCGTGATGGTCGAACCGCCACGCATTTCATCGAAGTCATCAGCCTCTGCGATCGCCTCGCGGATCTCCGTCAGGTCAACTCCGTGGTGGCTGCAAAAACGCCCGTCCTCGGCTATAATGACTGTAAGCGGCAATACCGGTGAAATGCGGCTGAGCGAAACAGAATGGCGCTCGACCCTCGCTCCGCTTATTCGGCGCCAGAGCATCGTTGTCGAGGCCGGGTCGACGACGGCATAAATCGGGGTGAGAACATAAGGGAGCAGCACGAGCGCTAGAAGCGCAATCATAAAGACACGCAATCCGCGCCGCAGGCGTAGCCGATTCCACCTACCCGATCTTGTATCCGACCCGTCCATCCGTCCCAGCCTAACCCATTTGTGAGTGATTGACCCCACTTTGCGAAAGCGGGAGTAGCCGCTATCAATGCCACGATGAAAAACGACACCGCCCGCTTTTCCGACCGTCTCACCGCAACTGCACGTGACATCGAGACGCTGCTCGACCGTCTCCTGAGTCCTGCGGCGCTGAGCAGCGAGACGGCGCGACCGCCGCGCCTGATCGCAGCCATGCGTCACGGGGCGTTGGACGGAGGGAAGCGCCTGCGGCCTTTTCTGGTTGTCGAGACGGCGGCGCTGTTCGACGTGGACCGGGCCGGTGCACTTATGGCTGGCGCGGCACTTGAGCTCATCCATTGCTACTCGCTGGTCCACGACGACCTACCGGCGATGGACAACGACGAACTGCGCCGCGGAAGGCCGACGGTGCATAAAGCATTCGATGATGCGACTGCGATTCTTGCCGGTGATGCGTTGCTGACACTCGCCTTCGATGTCATGGCACGCACGGAAGTCCATCCCGAGGCTGCTGTGCGCACTGCGCTGGTGCTTGAACTTGCACGATCGTCAGGGCTTGGCGGCATGGCCGGCGGCCAGATGCTCGATCTTGCAGCCGAAGGTCGCTTTGAAAAAAAGCGCGCGCTCAGCGAAAACGAGATCACTACACTGCAGGCCATGAAGACGGGCGCTCTGATCCGCTTCGCATGCAATGCCGGCGCAATTCTCGGCAAGGCCGACCCCGCGGCACGCGCGAACATTGCTCGCTACGGTTCCGCAATCGGCCAGGCGTTCCAGATCGCCGACGACCTGCTCGACGTTGAAGGCGACGCCAAGACCTTGGGCAAAGCAGCCGGCAAAGATGCAGCGGCCGGTAAGGCAACCCTTGTAGCGACTTTGGGCATCGACAAGGCACGTGGTCGTCTCAACGAACTGGTAGAGGAAGCCAATGCGGCGCTGGCGCCTTTCGGTTCGAAATCCGATATGCTGCGAGGCACCGCCCGCTTTATCGCTGAGCGGAAGGCCTGAACCGCGCGTAAGGATTGCGACATGGCCAAGAGCAAGCCTGCGCGGCCGCTTTCGCCACTTCCGGTGCGCATTGTCAGGCTGCACGCGAAACTCGTAGTTGCGATCATTATCACCATTGCCGTAGCCGCTGGAATGGCGCGGTTTGACATCAACCTGCCTGCGCGCGTGCTGACTGGATGGGATGTCGGCATTGCCGTCTATCTGGTTCTGACATTTTCCATGATGTGGCGCGCGGACGTCGTGCGTATCCGCCGGCGTGCGGCGGAGCAGGATGAAGGCGCGACTTTCATATTGTTGCTGTCGATTGTCGCCACGTTCGCCAGCCTCGTCGCCGTCGTATTTGCACTGGGCGGCGCGAAGCAGAGCACTCAATACGGCGCGATATTACACGTGCTGCTGGCGATAGCGACGATCCTGCTGTCGTGGACTTTCGTCCATACGATTTTTTCGTTCCACTATGCTCATGAATATTACGGTGAACGCGGCGACGGACAAATCGGCGGATTGCATTTCCCCGATGATGACAAGCCGGACTATCGGGATTTCCTATATTTCTCGCTCGTCATCGGCATGACCTCGCAAGTCTCCGACGTCGGCATCAGCAGCAAGGTCATTCGCCGCGTGGCTTCCATTCATGGTGTGCTGTCATTTTTCTTCAATCTGGTGGTTCTGGCGCTGACAGTGAACATGGTCGCGAGCTTGATATGACCGGAATCGTTGCAACGCTGCTTTTCATGCTGGCGGTTTTGGCCGGTGTAGCGGTCGCAGCGCAGCGGCTGAATATCGCACCCTCTATCTTGCTGGTGATTGCCGGCATCGGCATGGCCCTGGTTCCTGGACTGCCGAAAATCCAGCTTGCGCCAGAAATCGTTCTGCTCGTTATTTTGCCGCCATTGATCTATTCCGCCGGCGTCTCCATGAGCTGGAGGGAGTTTCGTTTCAATTTGCGTCCAATCACACTGTTGGCATTCGGCTGCGTCGTATTCACGACCTGCGCCATCGCGATTGCGACGCACTACCTGCTCAAGTTCGATTGGGCGATCGGATTTCTGCTCGGTGCCATCATTGCACCGCCCGATGTCGTCGCTCCATTGGCGATCGCGCGCCGCCTGGCCCTGCCGCGTCGGCTTTTGGTCGTATTGGAAGGCGAAGGGCTGGCAAACGATGCAACTGCACTTATCCTCTACCGTTTCGCCGTAGCAGCCGCGGTAACCGGAGCATTTTCGCTGCCGCAGGCGGCCGGCACGTTCACACTCATCGTGATCGGCGAAATCCTGTTCGGGATTGCCGTCGGCTGGCTAAGCTTGCGATTGCGGCAGTGGGCGCACGAACCACGTGTCGAGATCACGCTGTCATTGATGACGCCCTATCTGGCGTTTTGGGTTCCGGAGCATCTCGGCGGATCCGGAGTTTTGGCAACAGTCGCGTGCGGCCTTTACGTGAGTTGGAACGGCCCGAGACTGATCTCATCCGCTACGCGCCTGCAGGGCATCTTTTTCTGGGGTTTACTGGTCTATCTCGTTGAAGGGCTCGTCTTCCTCCTTACCGGCTCGCAGGCGCGCGCATTGCTCGAGCGGGTGGAGTCTTTTTCATTCTACGAATTGGCGATCGTGACGGGCTGGATCACGCTGATCGTTGTTGCTGCGCGATTTATTTGGATTTTCCCGGCGACCTATATTCCGCGCTGGATCAGCCCGGCGCTCGCAAGGCGCGACCCTGCACCGCCGTGGCAAGGACCATTTACGATTGGATTTGTCGGCGTACGCGGTGTTGTTTCCCTTGCCGCTGCGCTCGCGATCCCTTTCACTCTCGACAACGGGCAGCCGTTTCCTCACCGCGACCTGATTCTTTTCATTACTTTCGGCGTGATCGTACTCACGCTCGTCGGACAGGGGTTGATGTTGCCGTGGGTCCTGCAGTGGCTTGGAATAACGCGTCTTGGCCTCGAAGAACGTTCCGGACAAATTCAGTCGGAACTCGAGGCGCGCGTGGCTGCACTTGAGCAAGTAGAAAGTCGGCTTGAAAAATTCATCAATGAGCGCGAACTGCCGGACGAGGTTATCGCGCTCCTGCGCACGCGCAATCAGAGCCGCAGACAAATCCTGCCACGCAATCTGGCTGATGGTCTCGACTACACACGCCAGAGCGCCGCGCTCAAGAAAGAACTCATCGATGCCGAGCGCGATTTCATCTATCAGCTCCTGCGCGACGGTAAGATCACCGACGAAGCCAGACGCCGGATCGAGTACGAGCTGGATCTCGAGGAGGCGGGCGTCGCCAACCGCGGTCGTGATGGCGGCGGCTGGATATAGTCGCCTTCTTCAACGCGCCCTGTTGACCAATACAAGGCCTATGGCAACAAGCCCTACTGCTGCAGCAAACGCCGGAGTCAGGGGTTCGTTCAGCACGAGATGTCCGGCGGCCACGCCGAACAATGGCGTGAGAAATGTAAAGGCCGAGAGCCTGGTCGCCGAATAGCGCGCAATCAGCGCGAACCAGATGACGAAGGTCACGCTGACCACCCACACGGTTTGATAGACCATGGACCCGATCGCCAACGGCGACGGCATGGAGGTCATGCGTTCGCCGACGGCGAACGCAACAATCGCCATAATGGGGCCGGAGACGACGAGCTGATAAAGCATTACTTTTTCGGCAGATGCACGTGTCAGCGCACTGGCCTTGATGGTCAGCGTCGTCGCCGCCCAGAAAAGCGCGCCGCCCACCATCATTGCGTCACCGATATGCTGGCGCGGATCGAGCGCCGGCGTCGGCAGGCCGAATGCGATCAGCATGCCGGCGAATGACATGCCGAGACCCAGCCACTGCGCCGCGCCGAAGCGATCGGCCGGAAGAACGATGCGCGCGCCTATTACGACAAAGAAGGGCGCCAGGTAGATGAACAACACGGCGCGCGTCGCTGTCGTGTAGAGGAGGCCCTGATAGATCAGGATGAATTCGATCGCGAACAGCGCGCCGGCGCCCAGTCCGTACCACAAAGTGCCGTCGCGATTGAAAAGCGGGATACCGCGCAGCCGGCACCAGGCCGCGATGAGGAAAGCTGCGACAAAGGATCGGATCGCCGCCTGCATGAGCGGCGGAATGTCATGAATCGCAAGCTTGGTTGCGACCTGATTGAAGCCCCACGACAGGCACAACACAACGACGATCCCGGCCGCGATCGCGTCGAGCGGGCGTGTGGTTGAGGTGTACTGCGTGGAGGACAAATGCGGCTCGATGATTAATTTCGACTACGCCGCCTTGCAGTGCGCGCAGATACCGGAAATCTCGATGATCGGCGTCTTGGGAACGAAACCCGCCGCACGGGACGCACTTTTGATCGTGTCGGCAACCGCGGCCGATGCGGCTTCGCCGACCGCCCCGCATTTTTCACAGATCAGGAAAACAACCGGATCGCTGCTTTCGTGACTGTGCACGCAGGCGATGAATGCGTTGCGGCTCTCGATCCGATGGACGAGATCCTGCTCGCGCAGGAAATCAATCGCACGATAAATCGTGATCGGAGCGGGCCGCGCGCCGCGGCCCGCCAGACGGTCGATCAGCTCATAAGCTCCGAGCGGATGATGGCTTGCCAACAGCGCTTCAAGAACCCTCCGACGCATCGGCGTCAGCCGTTCCTTGCGCGCGGCGCAAATCGCTTCCGCATGCGCAATGGCGTCGTTCGCACAGCGCCTGTGATCGTGGTCGGGCGTCGGAAATATCGAGTGTGCGGACGATCTTCTGGGCACTGACGTGGTCTGCCTTCCTACTCAAGTCTAACGTCAAACCCCTGCAAAACCTACGTCCTGAACTTATATGTTGCACCGCAACAAAAACAGGGGCAGGTTCCGCTCACCCGCACTAATTGAGGACGGCATGCTTAAAGGCAAGACAGCTCTGGTCACCGGTTCAACCTCAGGCATCGGCCTCGCCACCGCGCGCGCGCTCGCGCAGGACGGCGCCAATGTCATGCTCAACGGCTTCGGCGACAAAGCCCAGATCGAAAAAATCCGCACCGAAATCGAAAAGGAATTCGGTGTGAAGGCACGCTACTCGCCGGCTGACATGAGCAAGCCGACCGAGATCGCCGAAATGATCCGCATCACGGAGAAGGAATTCGGTGCGCTCGATATCCTGGTCAACAATGCCGGCATTCAGCACGTCGCCAATATCGAAGACTTTCCGATCGAGAAATGGGACGCGATCATTGCGATCAACCTTTCGTCATCGTTTCACACCATTCGTGCTGCCATGCCTGGCATGAAGACGAGAAAATGGGGCCGCATCATCAACGTCGCATCCGCGCATGGACTGGTGGCCAGCGTGCAAAAGGCGGCCTACATCTCAGCTAAACATGGGCTTGTTGGACTGACAAAAGTGGTCGCATTGGAAGCCGCGAATAGCGGCATAACCTGCAACGCTATCTGCCCGGGGTGGGTACTGACCCCGCTCATTCAGCAGCAGATTGACACGCGCGCGAAAGCGTCCGGCAAAAGTGTGCGCGAGGCCGAAATCGCATTGCTTTCCGAAAAGCAGCCAATGCATCAATTCACGAAGCCGGAGAGCATTGGTGCGCTTTCTGTCTTCCTATGCAGTGACGCGGCGGCGACAATCACCGGCTCCGCCTACTCGATCGACGGTGGCTGGGTGGCGCAGTAACACGCAGGCAATGATCGAACTTCTCGCGCGCGCATTCGGGGGCGGCAAGTCAGAGAAGCCGAAAGCCGGCAAGCGCATCAATCTGGCGCTGCAGGGCGGCGGTGCGCTCGGCGCATTCACCTGGGGCGTGCTCGACCATCTTCTCGAGGACGGCCGTCTTACGATCGAGGGAATTTCCGGCGCATCGGCGGGGGCGGTCAACGCCATTATTTTGGCTGACGGCCTCGCTCGCGGGGGGCCGGAAGAAGCGCGCAAGCGGCTGGCAGATTTCTGGCGCGCGGCCAGTCTTGGCGGAAACCTGCCTGAGCTTCAGCGCCGCGCCGTAGACCGTCTGTTTTCATTCTGGCCGATTGAAGATACGCCGGTCGGGCTGTGGATGCAGGCCCTGACCCGCTATCTGTCGCCCTACGACTTCAACCCGCTCAACATCAATCCACTGAAGGATCTGGTCGGCCGTTTTGTTGACTTCGAGGCGGTCCGGGCCGCCAGGGATTTGCAGCTGTTTGTGTCTGCTACCAACGTGAGGACCGGAGAGCTGCGCGTGTTCAGACGCGATGAAATGACCGCGGATATGATCGTTGCATCGGCCTGCCTGCCGCATCTTTTCCGCGCCGTCGAAATCGATGGCGAGCCCTATTGGGACGGTGGCTACGTCGGAAATCCGGCACTTTATCCTCTGGTCGGCGCGACCGAGACAGAAAATCTTTTGCTGGTGCAGATCAATCCGCTGCAACGCAAACAGGTGCCGAAGACGCAAGACGAAATCTTGGCGCGGATCAATGAAATCACATTCAATTCCTCGCTGATGTCGGAATTGCGTGGCCTCACTTTCGTCGGCGAACTGATCGACGAAGGAAAGTTGCCGCGCGGGACCGGGTCCGGACAATATCGCAGGATCAATTTTCATCGCATCGCCCTCACCGGCCCGGCGCAGGCGCTGGACACTGCGAGCCGCCTTAACACCGACTACGATTTTTTCGAGATGTTACGCACCAACGGCCGCAGGGCGGCACGCCGTTTCCTCGACGCGCATTACGATGACATCGGTGTACGGTCCACCCTGGAATTCAAGGCCACGACCGGATCTGCTAGCGCGTGATACGCTTGCGCGTATGACAGCGCTCTCCGCCGAGATTGGTCAGACCGTCCTGGAAATTATCGTTGCCGACATCACGACTTTGGATGTCGACGCCATTGTCAACGCTGCGAACCGCTCATTGCTCGGGGGCGGGGGCGTGGATGGCGCCATTCACCGCGCTGCTGGTCCGGATCTGTTGGCCGAATGCCGCACCTTGGGCGGCTGCGAAACCGGCTCCGCCAAAATCACGCGAGGATATCGGCTCAAGGCCAGGCATGTGATTCACGCCGTAGGCCCGGTTTGGGGAGGAGGCGACAAGGACGAGGAAGCCTTGCTGGCGGGCTGTTACCGCACTGCGCTGGATCTTGCCGCTGCCAACGCGTTGCGATCGATTGCCTATCCCGCGATTTCAACCGGCGTCTACCGCTTCCCGCCCGATCTCGCCGCGCGCATTGCGGTGGGGACCGTTGCCTCCGAGATTGCCGGGCGCCCTCGCGGTATGAGGCGGGTGGTTTTCTGCTGTTTCTCACCGGATAGCGCTGAGCATCACAAGGACGCATTTGCCGAACTGGGGCTGGTCTAACGCTTTTCGGTCAGACCTTCGGCTCCACATCCAGCCTTACGATCCAGTTTTCCTGTCCCGCTTTCACGGCCGGATAGAGCTTCAGCACGTCGGGATCGTGGCCAGGCACAATGTGATGGCGCGAGCTCGCGAGCTTTTTCAACGTCTTGTAGCCCTCGAGCGTGTCGCCGACGCTGTAGGTGATTGGAAACACGCGGCCCTCATCGAGGTGCGAGTAGAGATGGCACGCGTCCGAAGAGACCACGACGTAGCCGCGCTTCGTCTTTACGCGCACGCATTGCAGCCCCTTTGAATGACCTCCTACCTTGTGAACGGTGATTCCGGGCGCAAGCTCCTCGACACCATCGTGAAATTCCACGCGATAGGCGAAGATCTTTCTGACCATCGCCAGCACATCACTTTCGCTAAACGGGATGCGCAGCATCTGGTGGCACATGCAGCGGCCCGTCGCGTAGGCCATTTCAGTATCCTGAATGTGGTAGCGCGCATTGGGGAACAGATCGTAGTTGCCTGCGTGATCCCAGTGCATATGTGTCGCGATCACATGATCGACCTTGTCGGGCCTAACGCCGAGTGCCTGCAGACCTTCACCAACAGGATGGATTATCTTGCGCGCGCGTTCCTTTGCCGCCACCTCATCAAAGCCTGTATCGCAGACGAAAGTTCCGTGCGGACCCTTGATGACCCAGACGTAGTACGCGATTGAGGTCATCTCGTCGTGCGGATCGCCGAAGATATAGTTCTCGGAGCGCTTGCGGGCATGGGTCCCGTAGCAGACGGCATAAACTTCGTGAATGTCGTCGCTCATCGTTTCTTCTCCGTCCCCACGATGACGCCGGCGCGCTTCTCGATCATCTTGACGATGGCGGTGAAATCGCTGTCGCCGCCATATTCGGTGTTCGTGGCCTCCCATTGATCGAGCACCGCGTTCATCACCGCGCTGGGGACGTTGAGCGCTTTGGCCTCGTCGAAGCAGAGTTGCACATCCTTGAGCATCAAAGCGGTGGCGAAGCCGTAGTTGAACGTGCGTGGAAGAACCGCTTGCGGAAATTTTCCGTCCGATGCGGTGGTGCGTCCGGATCCGGCATTGATGACATCGATCATCACGGCGGGGTCGAGTCCCGCCTTCACGCCCATGGCCACCGCTTCGGACGTCGCCGCCATCGCCGTTGCAGAGAGGAAATTGTTTGCAAGCTTCATCGTCTGCGCCATGCCGGGTTTCTCCCCGATGACGAAGACCTTCCCGAAGACCGCCAGCACATCCTTGATCAGATCAACTTCGGCCCTCGGCCCCGAAACCATGACCGCAAGCGTGCCTTTGTTGGCGCCGCCGACCCCGCCGCTTACCGGTGAGTCGATCTGCACGATATTCTTCTTGGCGAGCGCCGTCGCGATCTTCGCCGCGACCTGCGAACCGGTGGTCGACAGATCGATGAAACGCTTGACCCGCTTGCCATGAATGACGCCGCCCTCGCCGGTCGCAACCTTCTCAGAGATCTGCAGCGAGGGGAGGCTCGCCATGACAGTCTCGACGCGATCAGCGACATCGGCAGGCGATGAGGCAACTTGGGCTCCCAGGGCGACCAGGGGAGCGACTGCATCATTGCGCGTATCGTAGACGACCAGCTTGTGGCCGGCCTCGATAAGCCGGCGTGCCATCGGCTGTCCCATATTGCCGAGGCCGATAAATCCTATGTCCATGAAGTGAGTTCCTGTCAGGTGAAGTGCGAGGGCGCGACTTTGCCCGAACACCGGTGAGGGCGTCATCCGTGAGGGGCTAACCCAACATGCCCGTAACCCAAGTGCGAATCCTCCTTTAAAATCATCGATATAGCAACCGATGAACGAGCATCCGTTGGCAGCTCCTGCATGCGGCCGGCGGTGGCCGGGCCTCTCAGGTCAGAAATTCCTTCCGGATCATCTCGGTGTGCTCGCCGAGCGCGGGAATCGGGCCGTAGGTCCGCTCCTGTCCCGCGCGCATCGGGGCCGGCGCCGGCATGCTCACCGGACCGCTCGGCGCCCCGACCGTGATCCGGCGGAGATGCGCATGTTTCGACAGGAGCTCCCAGTCGTTGACGCGCGCAAAGGCGATATCGGCCCCTTCGAGCTTCTTCATCAGTTCAGCAACATCGTGCATGGTGAAGCTCGCCGCGACCTTCGCGTCAGTCTCCCTGCGGTTCTCGACCCGTTTCGGATTGGTCGCGAATTTCGAGTCCTTGCCGAGCCTGGGTTCGCCCAGGACCTTCTCCACCAGCACGCGCCATTCGCGATCGTTCTGGATCGCAATCAGAATATCGGCGCCGTCGCGACTCTTGAATACGCCGTAAGGCGCAATGGCGGCGTGCGCGAGACCGATGCGCCTGAACGGCGTGCCGCCCTCCCCATGCAAAAGCGGCACGGTCATCCATTCCGCCATGGCGTCGAACATGGAGACGGAAATTTCCGTGCCCTCATTCGTCGTGGAGCGGGCAATCAAAGCCTCAAGAATGGCCTCATAGGCATTCAGGCCGGCAGCCACATCGACAATGGAAACACCGACGCGCGCCGGGCCTTCGGGGCCGCCGGTCACCGACGAGACCCCGGATTCAGCCTGAATCAAAAGGTCGTAGGCTTTGCGCTGGGCGTATGGGCCGCTTTCGCCGTAGCCTGAGATCGAGCAGCAGATCAGCCGGGGATACTGCTTGCGCAAGCGCGACATCGGAAAGCCGAGCTTGGCAAGCGCACCGGGCTTCAGATTTTGTACGAACACATCGGCCTTGTTGAGCATCGCTTCGAGCAGCGCCTTGTCTTCGGCCTTGCCGAGATCGAGCACCACCGACTGCTTGCCGCGATTGAGCCAGACGAAATTCGCGCTTTCGCCATGCACGACGTGGTCGTACTCGCGCGCGAAATCGCCCTCGGGACGCTCAACCTTGATGACACGGGCGCCGGCATCGGCGAGGCGGCACGTGCATTGCGGCGCTGCCACCGCCTGTTCGATCGAAACGACAAGAAGGCCCGCGAGTGGGAGCACGGTTACCTCTCCCCGCTTGCGGGGGAGAGGTGGAAGAAGCCTCGTTCTGCAGAAGAGCCCATCTCAATATGACCGAGGCAGACCGAGCACATGCTCGGCCAGATATGAGAGGATCATGTTGGTTGAGATCGGCGCTACCTGATAGAGCCGCGTTTCGCGGAACTTGCGTTCAATA
>Ga0310811_10009699_pt1 | contig 12445 bp, 11 predicted proteins | sample YCmetagenome_FD_207642 | JGI IMG/M metagenome (GOLD analysis project Ga0310811, IMG submission 207642) | Soil microbial communities from experimental microcosm in Duke University, North Carolina, United States - YC | ecosystem: Engineered > Artificial ecosystem > Soil microcosm > Unclassified ... | reverse complement strand
CGACCCGGCGCATCGCCACCGTGGTCAGCCCGGTGCCCGAGGCGAGCAGCGCGGCGCGCAGGATCTCCAGGCTCGGCGCGCCGCCGGTGCCCATGATCAGCCGGGAGTCGTACTCCCGTCCGGCGATCCGCAGCGGGTCGGCGGCCGAGGAGGTCCCGGCCGGCCGTGTCGTCTCAGTGCCCTGTGTCGCCCCGGTGGTGCACAATGTCTCAGGGCTCTGTGTCATTTCAGCGTTCTGCGTCATCTCAGCCTCCCTGCACCGCGGTCAGGATCTCCACCCGGGCGCCCTCGCCGAGCGCCACGCCCGGCCAGGCGCCGCGCGGCACCACCTCGCCGTCCACGGCCACCGCCACCCCGGTGCGGGCCGTGCTGTACGCCTCGACGAGCGCGGCGAGGGCGAGGCCGGGCGCGACCGCGCGGGGCTCGCCGTTGACGTACACGGTGATCGACGGATCCATCAGAGCCCTCCCGCCCGGACCGCGGCGTTTTCGGCGTCCGTGGTGTTCACGGCGTCCGCGGCGGCGAAGCGGTCCGGGGTGAACGGCGCGGCGTAGTCCGGCAGCGCGCCGTCCGCCACGAGCGCGCCGATCGCGTCCGCGGTGACCGGGGTGAGCAGCACCCCGTTGCGGTAGTGGCCGGTGGCGGCGATCAGCCCGGGCAGCGCGGTCGGCCCGAGCAGCGGCGCGTTGTCCGGGGAACCGGGGCGCAGCCCGGTGCGCGACTCGATCAGCGGCAGCTCGGTGATGCCGGGCACCACCTCGTGCGCGTCGCGCAGCAGCTCGTAGACGCCGCCCGCGGTCACCCCGGTGTCGAAACCCAGCTCGTCCGTCGTGGCGCCCACCACCAGCTCGCCGTGCAGCCGCGGCACCAGGTAGACGTAGCCGCCCCGCACCATCGCCCGCACGGTGCGGCCGAGCAGCGCGCCGCCGGCCATCGACAGCCGCAGGATCTGCCCGCGCACCGGGCGCACCCGGGGCAGCGCGCCCGACGGCAGCCCGGGCACCTCGGAGGACCAGCAGCCGGCCGCGAGCACGACCTGATCGGCCGTCAGCGTGCGCCCGCCGGCCAGCCGCAGCCCGCGCGCCCGGCCGCCCTCGACCACCAGCGCGGCGCGGGAGCGGTGCACCCGCACCCCGGCGCCCTCGGCCGCGGCGAGCAGCGCGGCGTGCAGCAGACGGTTGTCGACCTGATGGTCCTGTTCGACCAGCAGGCCGGCCTGCACGCCGGGCGTCAGCCGCGGCTCGAGCGCGCGCGCCTCGCGGCTGGAGAGCGGAGTGGAGGGCAGCCCGAGGCGGCGGTGGAACGCGGCCGTCTCGGCCAGCACGGCGCGGTCGTCCCGGTCGAACGCGACCGCGAGCGTGCCGCGGGTGTCGAAGCCGGCCGGCAGCCCGGTCGCCTCCTCCAGCTCCCGGACGAACTCCGGGTACCGCCGGGCCGAGCGCAGGTTCAGCCCGAGCAGCCGCTCCTCGCCGTAGTGCGCCTCCGTGACCGGCGCGAGCATGCCGGCCGCCGCCGTCGAGGCGCCCGCCCCCGGCCGCGGGTCGGCGAGGTGCACGCGCAGGCCGCGCTGCGCGGCGCGCCAGGCCACGGCGAGCCCGATCAGGCCGCCGCCGAGCACGGCGAGATCGCCGCCCGGGTCGGATTCCGGGATCGCGAAGGACACGTTCCACTCCCTCCACCGGCACCGCCCACGCGGCGCACGGCCAGGTTCGAACGGTCGGAGACCGCAGCCGTCTCCCTCTCAACCCCCGCGTCGTGGGGGCTCCCGTGGTGTGTATGAAAGTCTCTTTCGCCGACAAGCTTAGCCGGGACCGCCGTGCGATCCCGGCTCGGGGCCTGTGGGCGGCCCGGTCCGGCTCAGCCCGCGGACGAGGCGGCCGGCGGGGCGGTGAGGCCGTGCGCGAACACGCCGGTGAGCGTGAGGACGGCGAGCACCACGCCGACGAGGCCGACGATGAGCGCGGCGGTCGCGCCGGCCTTCGCCCAGCCCGGGGTCTTGCCGCTGAGCAGGATGCTCGGGGACAGCAGGGAACCGGCGCCGAACAGCACGGCGGCGGCCGCGAACACGAGCGCGTACCAGGCCTGGGTGTGCCAGCCGTTGGCGTACATGTCCAGCTGCTGCTGCGCCGTCAGGCCGGTGCTCGGCGCGTGCACCTCCTGGTCGATCTGCGAGTGGTTGACCACGACGCTGCCCGTCCAGCTCGTGGTCAGCGAGACGATCGCGAGGGCCAGGCCGGCGAAGCCGAAGCCGCCGCTCACCGCGCCCGAGCCGGGGACCTCGTCCTCGTCCGAGCCGTCGTCGTCGATCTCGATCAGCTCCTCGGGAAGAGCAGCTTCTTCGTCGGGGGTGCCGAGGGCGACGAACTCGGTCTCGGACTCTTCTGCGTCCGCCCCGGTGGTCGTGGAGTTTTCCGTCATAGCCGCCCACCTTAAGGGCAAAGACTGAGAGTGTGGTAAACGATCGGACACGATTCGCGGTTGCGGACATGTCCACCGGCGGACGCACGGGAAAGGTCGGGCGTGTCGCGCCGTGGCACAGTAGAGGGGTGAATACCCCTGAACCGGATCTGGATTCGCTGATCACCGACTGGCTCACCCTGCCCGACCTCGCCGAGCGCATGCACCTGCCGATCACCAAGGTGCGTCAGCTGGTCAAGGACCGGCAGCTGGTGGCCGTCCGGCGCGGCGAGCGCAACGTGCTGTCGGTGCCGGCCGCCTTCGTCTCCGGCGACCAGGTGCTCAAGGGCCTGCCCGGTACGCTCACCCTGCTCGCGGACAACAAGTACACCGACGAGGAGGCGCTGCGCTGGATGTTCACCGCGGACGAGACGCTTCCCGGCACGCCGGCGCAGGCGCTGGCCGAGAACCGCGGCACCGAGGTGCGCCGCCGCGCCCAGGCGCTGGGCTTCTAGGTGGCGGCGGAGCGGATAGCCGACGCCCGGCTCTACCTGTGCACCGACGGCAGACTCGAGCGGGGCGATCTGCGCGAGTTCCTGCACGCGGTTCTCGAGGGCGGCGTGGACGTGGTCCAGTTGCGGCACAAGCGGCTCGAGGCCGCGCGCGAACTGGAGCTGCTCGAAATCTTCGCGGCCGTGTGCGCGGAGCACGGCGCGCTCTGGGCGGTCAACGACCGGGCCGACGTGGCCTTCGCCGCAGGCGCGCCCGTGGTGCACCTCGGCCAGGACGACCTGCCCCCGGCCGCGGCGCGCGAGATCCTCGGCGGGCAGGCGCTGATCGGGCGCTCCACGCACGCCGAGGCCGAGGTCGAGGCGGCCGCGGCGGACCCGGAGACCGGGTACTTCGCCGTCGGCCCGTGCTGGCCCACGCCGACCAAGCCGGGCCGCCCGGCGCCCGGGCTCGGCCTGGTGCGGCACGCCGCGCGCGTCGCCCCGCCCGGTGCCGCCGGCGTGCCGCCGTGGTTCGCCATCGGCGGCATCGACGCGGGCACCCTCGACCAGGTGCTGGAGGCCGGCGCCCGGCGCATCGTGGTGGTGCGCGCGCTGACCGAGGCGCCCGACGCCGCCGCGGCCCGCGAGGCCGCGCGGACGCTCGCCACCCGGGTCAGGGCCCTGCCACTGGGCTGAAGTGCCCGCGGAACACCGTTCGCAGCCCGCGCCGCGTCCCCGTATCGGGGCGCGGCGCGGCCGTCTGTTATAGACGCTTTTCGATTGCTCTGCACCTGTTTCAGTATGCGTATCGCCGCATCCTGACCCTTCGTCAGGCTCCTGTGCCGCCCTCGTCGCCGTCGTCCCTCGCGCCGCGCTCGAGTCCTCCATCTTTTTGATACGGAACGGTTGCGTATCGCAATGATCGACGGTACGCTCTCGTCATCCGATACGGAACGGTCCCGGATCGAAATGACGGGACCATGCGGGAGGGGAACCGTCGTGAGTGACACTCACACCGTGGAAAACCCCGAGCACACCGGGCACCCGCGCCGCTGGATCATCCTCGGCGGCCTGGTCTTCTCACTGCTCGTGGTCGTGCTCGACAACACCGTCCTGAACGTCGCGCTCAAGACCATGTCCCTGCCCAAGCCCAAGGGCCTGGGCGCCAGCCAGTCCGACCTGGAATGGGCGATCAACTCCTACACCCTGATCTTCGCGGGGCTGCTGTTCACCTGGGGCCTGCTCGCGGACCGCATGGGGCGCAAGCGGATCCTGATGCTCGGCATGATCCTGTTCGGCGTCTCCTCGCTGCTGACCGCCTACGCGCAGAGCCCCGGCGAACTGATCGCCGCGCGCGCCGCGATGGGCTTCTCCGGCGCCGCGATCATGCCGTCCACCCTGGCGATCATCGCCAACGTCTTCCCGCGGCACGAGCAGCCGAAGGCGATCGGCATCTGGTCCGGCTCGGTGGGCCTGGCCATCGCCGTCGGCCCGATCGTCGGCGGTGCGCTGCTCAACAGCTTCTGGTGGGGCTCGGTCTTCCTGATCAACGTGCCGATCACCGCGATCGCGTTCGTCGTGATGCTGGTGCTGCTGCCGGAATCGAAGAACCCGAAGCCCGGGCGGCTCGATCCGATCGGCGTGGTGCTGGAGATGGCCGGCCTCGTGCTGTTCGTCTACGGCATCATCCACGCCGGCGACACCGGCACCTGGTCCAGCCCGAGCGTGTGGGGTTCGGCCGTGGGCGGCCTGGCGCTGCTGGTCGGGTTCGTCCTGTGGGAGATGCACACCGACCACCCGGCACTGGACGTGCGGCTGTTCGGCAACCGCAGCTTCTCCGCCGCGGTGATCTCGGTGGCGCTCACCTTCTTCGCGATGATGGGCGGGATGTTCTTCTTCTCGTTCTACCTGCAGAGCGTGCGCGGGTACTCGCCGCTGATGTCCGGCGTGTTCATGCTGCCGTTCGCGGCCGCGATGGTGATCTTCGCGCCGCTGTCCTCGACGATGGTCAAGCGGTTCGGCCCGCGCACCGTCGCCGTCAGCGGCCTGGTCGCCATCGCCGCCGCCCTGGCCTGCTACCAGTTCGTGACGCAGACCTCTGCGATGTGGATCTACCTGATGATCGCGTTCTTCCAGGGCGCGGCGATGGCGAACGTGATGCCTCCGGCCACCACGACGGTGATGCACGCGCTGCCGCGGCAGGTCGCGGGCATCGGCTCCTCGGTGAACAACACCGTCCGGCAGCTCGGCGGCGCCCTCGGCGTGGCAGTGCTCGGCACGGTGCTCACCACCGCGTACCGCAGCCGGATGCAGCCGCTGGTGAGTTCGATCCCCGACTCGCACCTGACCGCCGCGCAGGTGCACGACGTCTCCGGCTCGATCGAGGCGACCCAGCAGGCGGTGGGCGCCGCGGTGGCGCAGGGCAACACACGGGCCGCCGGCCTGCTGCAGCCCGCGAACGACTCGTTCATCTCCGCGATGCACATCACGACGCTGACCGGCGCGGGCATCATGGTCTTCGCCGCGATCGTGGTCGCGCTGTGGCTGCCGAAGAAGGTCGCCTCGGCCTCGGGGCAGCCGATGGACGCCGCGGCCCGCGCGGAGAGCGTGGCGGCCTGACCCATGGCGGTGAGCACGAAGGCGGGCCGCGAGCCCGCGGACACCCCGGCCGCCGCCCGGCGGCCGGGCAGGCCCCGCAGCGAGCAGGTCGAGGACGCCATCCTGGACGCGGTGATACACCTGCTCGGCCAGGGCGTGAGCTACGACTCGCTGTCCATGGAGGCGATCGCCGGCACCGCGGGCGTCGGCAAGGCGGCGATCTACCGGCGCTGGCCGAACAAGGAGGCGCTGGTCCTGGCGACGCTGGCGCAGATGTTCCACTCCACGCCGCGGCTGCCGCCGCCGGGGATCTCGGTGCGCGAGGACCTGATCGACCTGATCCGGCAGATGCGCAAGAACGTGATGGAGACGCACGAGGGCGCGGCGTTCGCGGTGCTGCTGCAGACGCTGGCGGGCAATCCGGAGCTGATGCTGCGCTATCAGCAGACGATCATCGAGCCGCGCCGCGAGCAGTACCGCGAGGTGCTGCGGCGCGGGATCGCCACCGGCGAACTGCGGTCCGACCTCGACGTCGAGCGTGCGACGGTGATGCTGACGGCGACGATACTGTTCGTCTGCAAGCTGTATCCGGCGTTCGAGGTCACCGACGAGTACTGCGTCGGCCTCGTCGACGACCTGCTGCGGGGCGCCGGGCCGCACCCGCGGGCCGCGGGGGTCGGAGTCGAGGCGGTCGCTGCCGAGGCGGTGGCCGGTTGAGCGCCCTGCGCCCCTACCGCCCGGTGCGGGCCCGCACCCGCCCGCCGGGCCGTCCGCGCCGCCGCCGCATCGCCCGCCGGCGCTAGGAGACGCGCGGCCGGTCCGGCCGGCCGCGCGTCGGGCACCGCACCGGGCCACCTCTCCGATCACGTCTCCCGACCCATCTCAGGCCTCGTCGATGATCTCCTGCACCGTCTCCGCGTACCGGTTGGTGATCGGCAGCCGCCGGTCGCGGCCGAAGGCCTTCGGCGAGATCTTCGTGCCCGGCGGGTACTGCCGCCGCTTGTACTCGGCGCGGTCGGTCAGCCGCAGCACCCGCTCGGCCAGCGCGGGATCGTGGCCCGCCGCGATGATCTCCGCAAGGCCCTGATCCCCGCGCACGTACAGGTCGAGCACCGGGTCGAGCACGCCGTAGTCCGGCAGCGAATCAGAGTCCTTCTGCCCCGGCCGCAGCTCGGCGCTCGGCTCCTTGTCGATCGAGTTCTGCGGGATCGGCGGCGTCTCGCCGCGCCGCGCGGCCTCGGCGTTGCGCCACCGGGACAGCTCCCACACCAGCGTCTTCGGCACGTCCTTGACGGGGGAGAACCCGCCGATCGAGCCCGCGTCGTACAACGTCGCGTAGCCCACCGACAGCTCCGACTTGTTGCCCGTGGCCAGCACCAGGTGGCCGCGCTGGTTGGAGAGCGCCATCAGGATCGTGCCACGCACCCGCGCCTGCAGGTTCTCGTCGGCCACGCCGGTGATCGCGGTGCCGCCGTCGGCGATGGTCTTGAGGTACGCGTCGACCATCGGCGCCACCGGGACCGTCTCGAAATGCAGCCCGGTGCGGCCGGCCAGGTCCGCGGCGTCGCTCTTGGAATGGTCCGAGGAGAAGGAACTCGGCATCGAGACCGCGTACACCTGCTCGGCGCCCAGCGCGTCCACCGCGATCGACGCCACCAGCGCCGAGTCGATGCCGCCGGACAGGCCGAAAACCACCGTGCGGAAGCCGTTCTTGCGCACGTAGTCGTGCAGGCCGAGGCACAGCGCCCGGTAGATCTCCTCGAGGTCGCCCATCCGCTCCTCGATCACCGGCCGCCGCGGTTCGCCGGCCGGCCGCTGCAGCGGCCCGGTGCTCGCCACCACCCGGCGGATCGTCATGCCGTTCGACGCCACGGTCTCCTGCACCGGCTCGTGCGCCTCCGGCAGGTCGAGATCGACCACGAACAGCTCCTCGGCGAACTGCGCCGCCCGCGCCAGCAGCCCGCCCTCCCGGTCCACCACCAGCGAGTCGCCGTCGAAGACCAGTTCGTCCTGGCCGCCCACCTGGTTGACGTAGGCCAGGGCGCAGCCGGCCTCGATCGCCCGTTCGCGCATCAGGTCGTAGCGCTCGTCGTCCTTGGCCAGCTCGTACGGCGAGGCGTTGATCGACAGCAGCAGCCCGGCACCCGACTCGGCCACCGCCGCCACCGGGCCGCCGTCCTGCCACAGGTCCTCGCAGATCGTCACGGCCACGTCCACCCCGCCGACCCGCACCACCGGGAGCACGTCGCCGGGCACGAAGTAGCGGTACTCGTCGAAGACCCCGTAGTTGGGCAGGTGGTGCTTGGCCGAGCGGATCAGCACCTCGCCGCGGTGCAGCACCGCTGCGGCGTTCTGCGGCGAGCCGGCCGGCCGGCCCGAGCGCGGCTGCGAGCTCGCGGTGCCGTCCAGGTATCCGACCACGACGACGAGCTCGCCGAGCCCTTCGTCCGCGAGCCGCCGGGCGAGTCCGAGCAGGGCGTTGCGCGAGGCGCGCACGAAGGAGCCGCGCAGCGCCAGGTCCTCGATCGGGTACCCGGTCAGCGCCAGCTCCGGCGCCGCGAGCAGGTGCGCGCCGTCCGCGGCCGCCTCCCGGGCGGCCCGCAGCACCCGGTCCGTGTTCCCCGCCAAATCGCCCACGGTCGGGTTGATCTGGGCCAGTGCGATCCTCAGTTGCGCCATGACAGCAGCATACGCCCCTTCTCGTCAGCTCGACGAAAAGGGGCGAGGCCCGCCGCACGGGGGGGACGGCAGGCCTCGCGGCGGAGAGTTGTCGAGGACTCTCCGCGGCGCCGAAGGGGTTCGCCGTCCGGGTCCCGAAGGACCGCGCGGACGGCGGGGGCGGTTCCGGCGCCGGCGGCGCGGATCCGCACGGGGGGACGGACCGGGCGCCGCTAAGGTACGCCGGCCCCACGGGGGGAAGGGCTCCGCGTACCTCGGGACGAGGCCTCATCGCACGGGGGGACGACGGGGCCTCGAGGAGGATTATTCATGTCCGGCCGGAACTTGGCGACCCCTTCCCGGAAACTTCTCGCTGGGAATCATCGTCCTTACGCGCCGTGTCCAGAGCCTGGCCCACTTGTCCGGGTTGATCACAAATTGGCGCGCGGCCCGTCGTCACTGAGAGTCGACAACGCGTCGGCATGGGTGGCGTCGTCCGGGGGCCGCACCGGGGTGAGCACCGGCCTGCCGACCGTATCAGAGCCCACGGACACGTGAGCGTGGTAGACCTCGCGCACCCGGGCGGCGGTGAGCACCTGCGCCGGGGCGCCGGCCGCCGCCACCCGGCCGCGGTCCAGCAGGACCAAGCGCTCGGCGTACTGGGCGGCAGCGGTCAGGTCGTGCAGGGTGCTGACCACGGTCAGCCCGTCGTCCCGGCGCAGCCGGTCGATCAGCTCCAGCACCTGCTGCTGGTGGCCGAGGTCGAGTGCCGAGGTCGGCTCGTCGAGCAGCAGGACCCGAGGTTGCTGGGCGAGCGCGCGGGCCAGGGCGACGCGCTGCCGCTCGCCGCCGGAGAGCGTGCCGAGCCGGCGGTCGGCGAATCCGGCCAGCTCGAGCCGGTCGAGCGCGGCGTCCGCGACGGCCCGGTCGCTGCGGCCCGGGTTGCCCAGGAAGCCGAGGTAAGGGGTCCGGCCGAGCAGAACGTATGCGCGCACGGGCATGTCGGGCGGCAGCGTCGGCTGCTGCGCCACGTAGGCGAGCACCCGGGCCAGCTCCCGCCGCCCGCGCCCGGCCGGCGCCGGATCCAGCGTCACCGTGCCCTGATACGGCAGCAGTCCGGCCAGCGCCCGCAGCAGCGTGGACTTGCCCGCGCCGTTCGGCCCGAGCACGGCGATCCAGCCGCCCGACTCCACCCGCAGCGAGACCCCGTCCACCGGCACGGCCCCGCCGAGCCGCACCCGCACGTCCGTGGCAATCAGTGCACTCATGCAGCGACCTTGCCGATCCCGGCGACCTCGGCGAACTCGGGAGCCTCGCTCATGCCCGCACCGCCTGGGTGCGCCGCAGGATCAGCACGAACACCGGCGCACCGACGGCCGCGGTGACCACGCCGATGGGCAGCTCGGCCGGACTTATCACGGTGCGTGCCACGGTGTCGGCCAAACTCAGGAACGCCCCGCCGATCAGCAGCGACAGCGGCAGCACCAGCGCGTACGAGGGGCCGCCGAGCCGCCGCGCGACGTGCGGAACCACGATCCCGACGAAGCCGATCAGGCCACTGACGGCGACCGCGGTGGCCGCGGCGAGCGAGGCGGCGGCGATCACGATCAGCCGGGTGCGCCCGGCGTTCAGCCCGAGGCTGCGCGCCTCGTCGTCGCCGAGCGCGAGCACGTCCAGCCGCCGGGCGTGCACCAGCAGAACCAGTACACTGACGACGGCGTAGGGCAGCGCCTCGGTCACCTGGGCCCAGGTGGCCGTCGCCATCGAGCCGAGCATCCAGGAGTAGACCTGTTGCAGGTCCTGCGAATCGCGCTGCATCAGGTAGGTCTGCGCGGCGGTCAGGAACATGCCCACCGCGACACCGGAGAGCAGCAGCGTCGCCGTGGACGCGCCGCTCCCGTCGTCGAGCGAACCGCGCCGTGCACCGCCGGAGGCGAACCAGGACACGGATACACCGGCGAGCGCGCCGAGGAACGCCGCGGCCGGCACCGCGCCGCCGCCGAGCCCGCCCAGGAAGACGATCGCGACCGTGGCCGCCAGACCGGCCCCGGCGCTCGAGCCGAGCATCCCGGAGTCCACCAGCACGTTCCGGAACACCCCCTGGTATCCGGCGCCCGCGATCGCCAGCAGGCCGCCGACCAGCAGCGCGAGCACCACCCGCGGCAGCCGGATCTGCAGCAGGATGTTCTGGTCCAGCACCGTCATCCCGGTCGACAGGTGCACGAACGGGATCCGGTCGAGCAGCGTAGCCGCCACGCCCCACGGGGTGAGGTCGGCGGCGCCGACGAGCGCGCCGAGCAGGGCCGCGGCGATCAGGAAGACCGCCGCGGCCGTGACGGCCCGCAGGGCTCGCGCCATTACTTCGCCGGCGCCTTCTCCACCGCCGCGGCGATCGCCGCCACCAGTTGCGGCAGGCGCGGCCCCCAGCGGGAGGCGATGTCGTCGTCGAGCCCGACCACGTCGTCCGCCTTCACTGCGGCGATGCCCGACCAGCCCGGACGCGCCCCCACGGTCTTCGCGTTCGCCGAGCAGCAGACGGTGTCGGCCAGGAAGACGATGCTCGGCGAGGACTGGGCGATGTACTCGCTGGACAGCTGCGGGTACCCGCCGTCCGCCGCCTTGTCGACCTTGTCGGCGATGTTCTTGAGGCCGAACAGCCCGACGACCTGGCCGATGAAGGTCGATGACGTCGCCGAGTAGTAGGTCGGGTCCAGCTCCCAGTAGTAGGTCAGGTTCGTGTGGTTCGACCCGGCCTGCTTGACCGCCGCGGCGATCTGAGTCTTCATCGAGGAGACGGTGGAGGCGGCGGCCGGTTCGTGCCCGGTGGCCTGGCCGAGCTGCTCGATCTCCTGGTACGCCTGGTCCAGGCTGGTCGCGGACGGCTCGATCAGCACCGGCACACCCACCTTCTGCAGCGCGGCGACCAGGCCGTTGGAGTCGGCGTACGCGATGACGAGGTCGGGCTGGTACTTGAGGATCGCCTCGGCGTTCGGGGTGATCCCGTCCAGGCTCGTCTTGGGCGCGTTCGCGGGGTAGTCGGAGTCCTTGTCCACCGCGACGACCTGCTTGCCGGCCCCGATGGCGAACAGGTCCTCGGTGGAGGTGGGCGAGAGCGAGACGATCCGGGCCGGCTGCTGAGACAGCGTCACCTTGCCGTTCGACGCGGCCAGCGTCACCGGGAACTGCGCTGCCGCGGAGCCGGAGGACGCCGATCCGGACGAACCGGACGACGTCGGCGAGGTCGATGACGCGCCGGAGGCGCCGGCGCCGGAAGGGGAACTGGAGCAGGCCGCGAGGCCGAGGGCCAGCAGCGGCAGTGCCGCGGCGGCCGCCGCGAGGCGGGTGAGACGCATGAGCAGACTTGTCCTTCGCAAGTAGGCGGACAGGGCCGCCGGGAAGGACGGTCGACCATGCCCACGGGTCTGTTTCGTCGACGGATCCGCAGGCGACCTGGCTTCCCTCCGCCCCTCTCCTCCCGCGGACGCGGGTAGGCCGGGACGGACGGTCACAGTTGCGGGACAGCGCCGGACTCACACCGGCTTCGCTGCGGATTCGCGCTCATGAGATTAACACCCGATACGACCGGCCCCGAGGGCGCCCGTACCGTGGCGTGCGCCGTTGCCGCCCGGCTCAGCCCTGCCGGGCCGTCGCGGCGATCGCCAGTTCCGCCAGCACCTCGCGCGCCTCGTCCGTGACCGGCGCCCGCTCCAGCGCCGCGAGCGCGACCGCGGTGCGCTCCTCGATCCGCCGCTCCACCGCGTCCAGCGCGCCCGTCTGCACGATCACGTCCTGCAACTCGGCCACCCCGCCCGCGTCCAGCGCCGCGTCGCCCAGGCCCTCGCGCAGCAGCTTGAGCCGGGTGGCGTCGGCCCGCTGCGCGGCCAGCGCGACCAGCACGGTCTGCTTGCCCTCGCGCAGGTCGTCCCCGGCCGGCTTGCCGGTGGCCGCCGGGTCGCCGAACACGCCGAGCACGTCGTCGCGCAGCTGGAAGGCCTCGCCCAGCGGCAGCCCGTACGCCGAGAGCGCCGCGTTCACCGGCCCCTGCTCGTCCCCGTCCCCGCTGGCCAGCGCCGCGCCGAACTGCAGCGGGCGCTCGATGGTGTACTTCGCCGACTTGAACCGGATGACCGTCTCGGCCCGGGCGAGGATCTCGGCCGGCGTGGCCACCGAAAGGCCCCGGCTCTGCGCCAGCACGTCGAGGTACTGGCCGGCCATCACCTCGGAGCGCATCAGGTCGAACACCGGCCGGGCCGCGTGGATCCGCACGGCGTCGAAGCCGGAGCGCGTGTACATCTCGTCGC
>Ga0310811_10009698_pt1 | contig 12445 bp, 6 predicted proteins | sample YCmetagenome_FD_207642 | JGI IMG/M metagenome (GOLD analysis project Ga0310811, IMG submission 207642) | Soil microbial communities from experimental microcosm in Duke University, North Carolina, United States - YC | ecosystem: Engineered > Artificial ecosystem > Soil microcosm > Unclassified ... | reverse complement strand
TAAGAAAAAGATTTCTTTAGCTTGTAAGGGACGTCCACACTCAGAAGAACAAAAACGTAAAATGTCTCAAGCTCTTAAGGGGAATACTCGCTGGCTTGGTAAGAAACATAAACCTGAAACAATTGAAAAGATGCGTCAGAGAGCTTTAGGTAAACGTCCTAGTGAACGTAAGGTTGCTTAACTAGTGGGTATTTCTAGTACCTCTATCCAGAACAGTCTTAATGCTGGTGAACTCTCTCCGTCTTTATTCGGAAGGGTAGACCTAGAGAAGTATACTCACGGGACTAGCACTTGCAGGAATTTCTTTGCTAATTACAGGGGAGGAGTATCTTCTAGGGCAGGATTGGCTTATGTCGGGACATGTAAACAACAATATCCCGTTCCTCCTAGAGACATCCCGTTTCAGTTCTCATTGAATCAAGGCTTTGCTCTTGAATTTGGTGAGCATTACATGCGTATCAAGTCCAATGGTGCGTATGTCGTTGAGGCACAGAAAGCAGTCAGTGTGGATTCTTCTGGTGTCTTCTCTGTATTTTCTCATGGGTATTCTGTCGGTGATTGGCTGTATGATACAGGAAATCCAGGCTTCTCTGGTTTGTCTTGGATAATCAATACAATTCCTGATGCTAACTCCTTCACAGTTACTGATCTTTTCGGGAATCCCGTATCTTCTGCGACACCGTCTTCTGGTTATGTCGCTAGACTTTATACAGTAGTTTCTCCTTATGCAGCCGTAGATCTACCTTATCTTAAATACACCCAATCAGCCGATGTCATGACTCTGACTTGTGTCAATACAGACACTGAAACAGAGTATCCTCCTTATTCACTTACCAGACACGGTAATACGAATTGGACTTTCACAGAAGATTCATTTGCAGCTACGATATCAGCCCCGACAAATCTTACTGCTACTGCTCAGTCTTCCGATGTAGTTACGACTTGGTATAGTTATGTCGTAACAGCCGTTAATGACGGGACAGGGGAAGAATCTGTTTCTTCGTTGCCTGTCAATGTCCAGAACGTCGACATCGCACTCATAGCTGGTTCTAATACACTTAGCTGGACAGCAGTCGATGGTGCTACAAGCTATAACGTCTATGCAGCGACTCCGAGTTATACATCAAGTGTTCCAGTCTCTAGTTTGTATGGTTTCGTCGGAACTGCCTTAGGACCAGGATTTACTGATACAAACATCACTCCGGATTTCACTAAAGTACCTCCACAACATACCGATCCGTTCGGTCGTAGCCGTATCACAGAAGTCACGATTGGTGGTTCCCAGAATGGGAATTACGATCAGAGTACTGTAGGGTATTCGATTACGACATCTACCGGGGTTGACTTCTCAGGAACGCCTGTAGTCGAGAATGGTAATATCGTAGGTTTCTTGATCTACAACGAAGGAACTGGTTATTCTTCATCAGATACGATTACATTCACCGACTCAGGGGGTGGAAGAGCTAAAGGAAGCTTCGCTTTCTCTGCCAATCCGGCAGACACGAATGTCGTCAAGTTCAATGGAATTCAGTTGAATTTTAGTTCTAGTGTGACATTCCCGACGACCGCTGGGTATGTCTATACTCATCTAGAGAGTACACTGGCTTTGACTCTTCAAACTTTAGCTAATACACTGAATGCCAGTAATCTTCTAAGTCTATCAGTCGCTACTTATACTAGCGATGCCACCCATCTTTATGTCACATATAAAACCTCTGGTGCAGCAGGAAATGCTTACACCTTAAATTCTGGTACAGCTCCTTGTACAGCTTCGGGGGCTACGCTCTCAGGTGGGGGAACGGCAGGATCAGGAGCCACAGGGACACTCACGGTATCACCGTCTTCAAGGACGTATCCTAGTACTGCGGCGTACTTTCAACAGAGACGTGTCTATGCCAGTAGTTTGAATAATCCAGATACGTATTGGATGTCTCAACCGGGATTATTCTCGAATATGGACTCCAGTATCCCCGTAACCGACGGAGACGCCATTACAGGAACTCCTTGGGCTCAACAAGTCAACGGAATCCAATTCATGGTTCCTATGCCGGGTGGATTAGTCATCTTGACAGGTAAAGGGGCATGGCAAGTCAATGGCGGTCAAAGTGCAGCCATTACTCCTAGTAATCAGACCGCTACTCCTCAGGCTTATAACGGCTGTAATGGTCTTGTTCCGCCTATCACAGTAAACTATGATATCTTGTACGTCCAAGCGAAGGGTTCGATTTGGAGAGATCTGAGTTATAACTTCTTTACTAATATCTATACCGGAACGGATCTAACTGTCCTTTCGTCTCATTTATTTACAGATTTTCAAGTCATTCAAGCCGCTTGGGCTGAAGAACCATACAAACTTGTTTGGGTAGTTCGGAACGATGGGACTCTTCTGAGTCTGACGTACCTGAAAGAACAGGACGTCTATGCCTGGTCTAGGCATGATACTAACGGATTATTCGTAGGTGTCTGTTCTGTCACTGAACCACCTGTCGATGCCGTATATGTCATTACTCAGAGGTATGTCCGAGGGGCTTGGAGGTATTATTCTGAGAGGATGGATGACAGGATTTGGGATGACGTAGAAGACTCTTTCTGTGTCGATTCTGGTCTGTCTTCTATCGAGACTTTTCCGGACGCGATTCTATCCGTAACAGGAGGATACAAGGTCGGTCAATCCGTGACCTGTACTGCTTCGTCTTCTGTGTTTACTAACGCTAATAATGGAAACATACTTCGTACAAACGGAGGCAAGATCCAGGTATCCTATAATTCAAGCACTGTCTTGAGTGGTATGGTGATTCAAGAATTAACCACTACAGTCCCTAATGATCCGAATCATACACCTGTACCGGCTCCGTCAGGAACGTGGTCATTAGCTGGACTAACGAATACCGTCTCAGGGTTAAACCATCTCGAGGGTTTGTCTGTAGCTATATTAGCCGACGGCTCAGTGATCGAGAATAAAGTCGTCAGTAACGGATCTGTCACCTTACCCTACCAAGCCAGTAAAATCGTTGTCGGATTACCTTATGTTTGTCAGGTTCAGACGATGTATCTAGACACCCCTATCCCAGGAGGGACAATCCAGAACAGAAGGAAACACATCTCTTCTGTAGGTGTCCGGGCTGAAGCCACCAGAGGGCTCCAGATAGGGGCAGATCAGGTAGATTCTAGTACTCAGCCGAACTTCCAGACTGTTCCTTGGGGAGACATGACTGAGATCAAAGAAAGAACTAACCAGGTTAACGCCGGTACTGCTGTACCGTTATTTACTGGTGATTATTACATCAACATAAATTCGTCTTGGCGTCCTCAAGGACAGATAGCTGTCCAACAAGTATACCCTCTTCCGGCTAATGTTCTAGCTTTAGTGGCGTATTATGATGTAGGCGACGATCAATGATAGAGGTCGTTCCGTCTACTATGGCCCATGCTAGAAAATTAGCTAAGTCTATTAGAGAGAAAGATCAGATCGAAGCCAGAGCCCTTGGGCTGGTCCCACACAAGGCTTTATTTTATGCCTACCGTCACTCCGTCCTTCGTAGGACTGCCGTTGTAGACGGCTCTGTGGCCGCGATGTGGGGCATTTCAGGGACTCCCTTAGGTGTCGTAGGTCAGCCTTATTTAATAACAGGCACTGTTTGTGATAAAATCCATCCAGTAACCTTTGCAAAGATTTATATTAAAGAATTAAAAGGAATGAAATCCTTGTTTCCAGTCTTAGAAAATTATGTCCATTCGGACTATGAAGGAGCAGTCGAAATGCTCAGAATTGCAGGGTTCGAGTTATCGGATCCGATTGATATAAACGGGACTAGTTTCCGTAGATTCCGTATGGTCTCGTAATGGCCTTTATTGCTCCTCTTGTCGCTTCTGCTACGGCAGCCACTGCTGCAACAGCCACTGCTGCTAGTGCAACCGCTGCTACTACTGCCGCTGTAGCTGGTTCTACGGCTGCCGCTGCTGCTGCGACTACTCCGGCATGGCTTGGGTATGCCTCTCTAGGGCTTACTGCCTTAGGTGGTGTTACTGGTACTCTTGGGGCTTTACAAGCAGGTCAGGCTTCTGCTGCTTCTGCTAAGTATAATGCTGCCGTAGCCAACGTCAATGCCGAACAGGCTAAGAGAAATTCTGAACTGGCTTCACAGGCTGGTATGGAACAAGCCGCTATGCAAGAGAGAAAGACTCGGGCAGAAGTCGGAGCCATAAGAGCCAATCAAGCCGCTGCTGGGATTGATGTGAATTCAGGTTCTGCCCTTGATGTCCGGTCGTCCGCTGCTGAACTCGGTGAATTAGATGCCCTGACGGTTCGTAGTAATGCTACTAAAGAAGCCTATGGGTATCAGACACAAGAGTCTTCATTTAAGAGTCAAGCCGGGCTTGATACGACTGAAGCCAGTAACGATCTCACGGCTGGTTATACCAATGCTGCCAGTACCTTCTTAGGTGCTGCTGGAACAGGGGCGAGTAACTTCGCTAAGTATCAACTTCAAGGTGGGTTCTCCGCTTAATGGCTGGTCCTCGTCCACAAGATAATTACGACCCTAATAATTCAGTCGCCCCGACTTCTGGAGCCCCTAATGACTATCTGAATGTCCGGGCTAATCCTAATGATTTCGGTGCCCAAGTCGGACAGGCTAATCAAGGTCTAGGTAAGACTCTTGAGAATGCCGGTAATCAGGCAATCGATTATGCCATCCAATCTCAAGGATTGGCTAATGAACATGCCGCTAATATGGCAGAGATGCAACTCGCAGTCGATGGTGGTGAAGTCTATAACAAGTATAAGTCTATGGAAGGACTGGATGCAGTAAATGCCCGTCCTAAAGCCATCCAAGACTATCTAGACGTAAGCGATAAGATCCGTCAATCTCTCGGTAATCCTGCCGCTCAAAGGGCTTATGATACATTAGCGACCCGCAGGATGTCCTTCACTATCCAGGACATGAATGCCTATGCTGCTACGGAACAGAAGAAGGCTTATCGTCAAGGCAATGAGGCGATGACTAAGCTTTCAGTAGATTCTGCCGCAAAGCCTGAGATTGCTAATAACCCGGCTCAGTTAGCTGATGCTAAAGCAAACATCATTTTCCAGACGAATACGATGTTCACAGCTCCTAAGTATGGGCTGTATCAGACTATTCCGGCTACGACTGATAAGTCTACAGGTAAGCTTAAATTCGATACGAGTACTGATCAAGGTAAGACTGCCCAAGCTGTCTATGACAACTACCTACAAGAACACGTAGGTCAGATGTATGACAACGCCGCTACTATCATTGCGACTGATCCGACTAACCCTAATGTAGCCAAGGCAGTAGACTTTCTTCAGGCTCATAAAGACGATATGTCTGCTGCTACGTATGCCCGTATCAGTAATAAACTGTCTGGACCATATAGGAATGAGCAATCGAGAAATATCTCTGAGAATCTTCTAGGTATGGCTCATCAAGAGTATAACAACTCTTTTAATAACAATGAGGCTGGTCCAGTTTATGCTACGAACCTAGGTAACGTCAAGACTAAAGATGGTACATTCGCCAATCCTACGACTCCAGTAGATGGAGCTACATTGGCAGCAACTAATCTCCGTGGAGATCTCTATAAGGGTAAGACGTTGCTTCAGATCGCTCAGACCTGGACTGGTGAGCCTAACAAGGCCCCTGATTGGGCTGCTACTGTATCGAAGCTCTCCGGTATCGGGGTAGATCAAGTCCCTGATCTGAACAATCCTGTCGTAGTGAAACAACTCCTACGAGGTATGACTGCGGCTGAGAAATCTCCTGAGGACAGGAAGGCTTTTAATGACTCTGTCATCGAACAGGGTGTCCAGAACTCTTTCTCTGGTAAGCAAGCCAATCTTTCTGCAGGTCGGGTAGTTAACCTCCAAGGACGTATCACTCAGAGTTATGCCGATTACTTAGGTGACCATGAAGCAGAATTAATTCAAAGGGCTCGTGATACGGCGGCTCAAAATGGTTTTGATTCCATCGGACAAGACATGGCAGCCGATAGAGTCAAGACAAGAATCGCAGAATTCCGTTCTGCCCAAGCAGGTGAGATTCATTCTCTAAAGAACCAACTCCTTCAAAAGATCATGGACCCAGATCATCCTATCACTAGCATGAGTGCTCTTGATTATGGTGATCCAGAGACTAAAGCTTCTTGGGTCCGTTTACAGTCTCTAGATTCTTTCGGAGCTAACGCCCTTCAACGGATTGTGTCTGCTAATGCCCAAGGTCATTCAAAGACCTTTGGTACCGGATTCTACGATCATCTCGATGACGCCTTGAATGGTAAGGTTACTGACCTCTCCCAGCTCCAAGACTATTTCGGTGGTGATAACGCTCCGATTTCAAGCACTGGTGTCCGTACATTGGCACCCATTCTGGAGGACATGAGAACACCTCAGGGTCAAGGTTTCCGAAAAGCTGAGTCTTTATTCCTAAATATGGCCCGTGGTAAGATCACAGGAAGTAGTATCTTCCCCGGAATTAACCCAGCCGTACTCGGACCGAAGTTCGATAAATATCTCATGGCTGCTCTTCCTCAGATCGAGGCGAAGAGAAACGACATGCTTAAGCAAGGTAAAGACCCTATGACGATGTTTAACCCTGAGAGTCAGGACTACGTCGGTAAAAGTATAGTAGCCCCTAGTCAGGGTGAAATCACTAAGGCGATGTCTTCAAGTGCGTTAGCTACTCTGTCACAACCCGGTGGAACGTCTGTCGTGTCTCCTTCGAATGCTTCTACAGTGTCTAATCCTGGAGCGACTCAGATTTCTTATAAATCCCCTGATGATGTCGGTCAGGCTTATCAAGACGGTAAGATTACTAAAGACCAAGCCCGTCAGATCATCAACTCCAGATTTGGCGGATTCGCCCCTGCTGTTCCTAAACCGACTGACTAATCATGGCTGATCAACCCCAGAACCAACAATCTCAGACTCAGACTCAACCTCAACAAGGTATGAATCTTGATGAAGATCAATTCTTCAACAAGTACAAACCTACTATGTCTGAGGAAGAGTTCTTTAATAAATACGACAACAATCGGGTTCAAAATACCCATAACTTCTGGTTCCAAAAAGGACCATACGAGGGTCCTGGTTCGGACTATTGGTTCCAGCAAAGTCCTTTAGGTAGGATTCTGTCTGCCTTCGGACAAGGAGCTAAAGACTCTTGGGGCCAAGGAGAACAAACCGCTCTTGGATCTGAGATCAAATGGGAAGCAGAACAGAAGAAATCTGATCAAGGATTAGTCTACGGATTCCATACGTCTGTGATGCGTCCGGCTGCCGCTGCGATTGATAGCTTGATGAAGCCTGTATTCTCCTTAGGAGGATCTTTTTCTCAGGGCATAGGACAGATCGGGGAAGAACTCTCCAAACAAGCCGAAGGTGTCAAACAAGAATTCCAGGATCAATTCCCACAACACCCTGAGGGTGCTAATCTAGTAGGCTCTGTCTTAGCAGCCCCTGCTGGAGCTTTAGGTGAACTAGCTAAAGGCTTGGCCTCAGGAGCTGGTCTAGAAGGTGGTCTAGGCGTACCTGACCATATCCAGACCCTTCAGGAAGCTCGTTCTAAGGGCATTATAGGCGAAGGAGAGGCTGGTTATTTCCAGACTAAGAAACCTACACCAGAGAACATAGAAGCCCGTAAGATTGCTGCTGTAGCCTCTGGGGAGCTTCTAGGACCTGAAACCCTAGAACAGTGGATGGGGCCTAAACTCGTACCCAATCAAGGTGAGATAGCCCGCCAGATCGATCCTGATCTGTTTAAAGAATTAGACAGGCTTCAAAGCGAGCAAGAAAATCTTAGATTATCTAGAGATGCTATTACTTCTAAATTATTACCTAAAGAAGAGATAACGGATAGAGGTACTTATCTAGAACAACAGAAGCTTCAGAAATCTTTAGAGGATATCCCAGAAAGATTACAAAGCCTAGATGAACAACTCAGGGACCTTATACCTGACGTAGCTGAAGCTAAGACACGGTCTCAAGAACTTCTTGAGTCAGATTCACCTGAGGGTCATGCTTTCAGGAATCTTATCCAAGCCCAGGCTTTTGAGAAAGCCATAGCCTTAGAAGAAGCCAAGCCTAAAGTAATAGCTGCTTATAGGGACGCTGCTGATCTAATACCGTCAGAGGAGACTGGAAATGCGCCTACCAATTCCGTCAGTGAATCTAAATCTAGCAAGCCTGCTGCAACGATTCCTTCGGCTGCTAGCCAAATCGTCTCAGTCCTCCCAGAATACAGAGGAGGATTAAAGGACGTCAAGGGTGGTACTCTTAAAGAGTCTGGTCTTAACAGGAACATCATGATCGATGCCGTACAGAAAGGCTTCGATGCTAAATTCCAAGACGCTCCACTGTACCACAGCATCACCCACGCAGATCAAGCCCAGAAGGCTTTTGATTATCTCGAGAGTAACGAAAAGGCTGCTATGGAAGTAGCTATGGGCGACAAAGAACCACCGACTGGAATTCATCCAGAAGCGATCTTAATGGCTCTTAGAGAGAAAGCCTATGCAGAAGGTGACATCGATTTGATCCAGAGCCTGTCTCAAACCAGACTAGGCAGAGAAGCATCTGTTATGGGTCAGCGTTTAGGATTATTAAGAAATCTACGTGAAGACATCGATCCTTTGAATATCATCCAAGAAATTCAAGATCTATGGAAAGACAAAGGCCAGAAACTAATTACTAAAACTATAGAAGACATCCAAAACAAGATCCGTGAGAATATGGTAGATCTCCATGCCCAGATTGGCGAATTCTTGAAATCAATCGAGTGTGATTATTAATGACCTTTTGTCTACCAAAAGCCCAGAGTGCTAAATTCTTAGCAGCTGTAAACTCCGGTGAGTTGAATCCGATCCGTCTGGGTGGGATGAAATCTGCTCAAAGACTGGCTGAGATAGCCAAGATCCTTGGTGATGACACAGCTAAAGAAGTCAACGCTCTCTTTGAGAGTAAGCTTCTGATGCCTAATTATATGCAAGGGCTTATGAACTGGGTCAAGGAAGTCTCAGGTGCTTGGGACCCTAAGGTTCGTCAGAGTACTATCGATAAGATCAACAATCTTGATGAGAGGATTCTGAATCCTGGTACTCAAGACGCTTTCTTACATTCACTGGCTGCTGAAAAGTTAGGCTTCAATGTAAAGCCTGAACAGGCTAAGTTGATCTTCGACAAGGCTCAAGAAGCTAAGAAACTTCAAGACGAGTGGAAGAAAACTCTTAATCAGAATGTCCCTAGAAGAGACGTTAATAATCCTACGACGATTATTCGTATGGCTTATGGTCGTGCTGTTCTTGATCTCCAGGATCTTATCGAGACTATGAAGCCGGGTGGACAGACGTTCTTTCAACATCTCTTGGATGTCGTCTCGATCCCTAAGACGTTAGCTACAGGCATCCTCCACTTCTCGGCTATCGGTGTCCAGGCGTGGGGTATGATTTCTCATAAGGTGACTTGGGAAGCTGCTCTGGAGCAATTCAAATACTTCTACGACCAGAAGAACTACGATGATCTTCAGGCTTATATCGTCTCTCATCCGTATTATGAAATGGCTAAACAAGCCAAACTTGGACTGACAGATATCACAGATCAGTTGAATCTTCGTGAAGAAGCGATCCAGTCGTCTGTCCTTCAGAGGATGAATACATGGGTGGCTGATAAGACCGGTTTACCTATCAACGTCTTAGGTGCTTCTTCTAGAGCCTTCACAGGCTTCTTGAACTACACGAGATTCAATCGCTTCGTAGACCTTGTCAATGCCGCTAAGTCTGTATCTGAAGACGGTAACGTCCATCCACAGTCTCTGGCAGACATCGCCTCTGTAGTTAATAACTTCACGGGTCGAAGTAATCTAGGTGTCTTAGATGAGTACCGTAATATCCAGCCCGTATTGAATGCCCTGTACTTCGCTCCTCGCAAGATCGCAGCCACTGTCCAGATGTTTAATCCGATTGAATACGGTCTGCTATACAAGAATGCTCTTGAGACTGGTGATTACACTGCTCTAAAAGCTTCTGTACGTCAATTGACTGGTAGTCTTATGGCTACCGGCGCTGTTCTATATCTGGCTAATATGATGGGATATTCCGTAGATTTTAATCCTAGCTCTCAAGAATTTCTTAAGATCAAGACACCTTCTGGTGAAAAATTAGACATCACGGGGGGTAACGCAATCTGGATCCGTTTCCTGGGAAGAATGATTACAGGTAAAGAGATTACTGCACATGGAAAAGAGATCGATCTCGGTGAAGGCTATAAACCTACTACCAGAGATGATCTCCTGAAGCAATACATCAGAGGTAAACTCTCACCCGTAGCTGGTGCTATTACAGACGCTATGGTAGGTGCTGATCCTGTAGGACGTCCATTCAATCTTAGTGATGAAGCTCGAGCCAGGATGGAACCTATCTTGATGTCTTCGATAATGAATTATTATTACGAGCAACCAGATAAGGCTGTCTCAGATCTCCCTGTCCTAGCTGCTATGTTTGGTGTCAACGTCGAGTCTCCTGTTTCACAGGGTACTAGACATGGTTTGAATGCTTGGGGAGAGCCTGCGGCCAGTAATCTCTTCCATGACGAGCCTAGGACTCCGTTAGATACAGCTCTAGATAAGATCGGTTATGTCCAGAGATTTCCAAGTAATACTATCAATGGTGTTAAGCTGACAGATCAGCAACAAAAAGAATATATCCAGTTGTTTGGTACTATGGCTAAAGCCAGATTGACTAACTTGGTATCATCACCGACATTCGCAGATATGTCTGTCTCAGAACAGCAACGTTTTGTAAAGATGCTGGTTCAGAATTCAAAGACTAATGCCCAGAGTTATGTCACAGCACACGCCTTAGGGACTAGCAATGACATCTTAAGAAAATCACTCAAGAACGCCCAAGATAAACTCTTAGGGGTCACAGAAGGACAATAATGACAATCTCAACGACTTCTACCACTGTTACATATCAAGGCAATGGAAGTACGACTGCCTTTACTTTCTCATTCGTAGCAGACTCACCAAGTGATCTTGTAGTTTCTCTGACGGATTCTTCAGGAATTGTGACACTTCTTGATCCTAGTCAATATTCAGTCGTACTGAATCCTGTTCCAACCGGTGGTCTGTGGGGGATCGGTGGTACCGTGACATACCCTATCTCAGGGTCTCCGATATCTTCAGGAACGAATATCACTATCACAAGAGCTGTTCCTTATACTCAAGACGTCTCGATTTCCAATCAAGGGGCATTCTATCCTCAAGCAGTAGAACAAGCATTAGATGTCCTTGAACTGCAGATCCAACAGATCGAGACCGAGTCTGAATACTCTTTGAAGTTCCCTCTCTCAGGAGGTGTAGTCCCAGACGATCTCCCTGGTGCTGCTGAAAGAGCCGGTAATGTCTTGGCTTTCGATGACAACGGTCAAATCGTTTTGAAACCTAATAACGATGTCACAATCACTGTCAATACAGTGACTCAAGTCAAAGACAGCTTCTCAGAACCTGCATTGGCTTACAGCAATAGCCCTCCAGGAAGTCCGGCTGATAAAGACAGATATCTGATAGGTAACACACCTACAGGGGCATGGTCTGGTAAGCAAGGTCTTTTAGCTGAATATGATGCCAGTATTCCGGGTTGGACATTCTCTCCGACACCCAAACAGGGTCAGATGATTTTCAATTCTGGGGCTAATATGTGGTACATCTACCGGAATACTTGGTGGAATAAAGTTCTTTCGAACGTAGAAGGAGCGATGTACCAAGACTTCGCTGATATCCCTGACGGGACTAATACTAGTTCAATCATCTTGGCCTCAGGCCATGGACTGGCTCCGACAGGTCCAGGTGCTACAGGGGCTATTGTCAGCGGAGGAAAGATCGTAGCAGGACCGGGGGGTAATACCTATAACGTAGTTAATTACCCTTATAAGAATATCCGAATGGGTATGAAATACTCATTCCAAGTCGGTCATACAGGCTCTAGCTATGAAGCCACGTTGGCTGCCGGGACATACGTCAGTGGTGCTATCATCAGCAAGATGGTTCACTGTGAGTACCTGTATCAGAATTTCGGAGACGTATCGATCTGGGGTGGTCCAAGACAGACCATCGTTGGTGGAGTACCGTTGGGTTATCTGGCTCCTCAAGATCTCCAACATCATTACAGAGCCGCTGATGACAACTATCCTGATTATGTAGCAGGGGATATCGTCTACGCCGAAGTATATATCAACGGTAATAACATAGAGTGTCACGGAGCTTCAGGGTTATTCACTGATAGTTATACAGACGCTATGATCTCTGGTAGTCTAGGTGATGACGCGTCTGGAAATCTAGGGTACCTGTACTTCCAACAAGGAACAGCAACTGACTCTTTTGTTCCTTATATCTATATGATCTTTGCAGAACCTGTAGCTCCGACACAGGATCTA
>Ga0310811_10009696_pt1 | contig 12447 bp, 14 predicted proteins | sample YCmetagenome_FD_207642 | JGI IMG/M metagenome (GOLD analysis project Ga0310811, IMG submission 207642) | Soil microbial communities from experimental microcosm in Duke University, North Carolina, United States - YC | ecosystem: Engineered > Artificial ecosystem > Soil microcosm > Unclassified ... | reverse complement strand
ACAGCGAATGGCGCGGCAAGCTGGCGATCGCGGGATCGGTCGACAACCCGGCGATCACCGGGCGCATCGATCTCGTCCGGGGCAATTACGAGTTCGCCGGGCGTCGCTTCGATCTCGATCGCGGGATCATTCGCTTCGGCGGTGGCGTGCCGGTCGATCCGGCGCTGGACATCGTGGCGAAGGCCAGCATCCAGGGGGTCAGTGCCTCGATCCAGGTCAGCGGCACGGGCCTGAAGCCCGAGATCAGCTTCACCTCGACGCCCGCGCTGCCGGAGGACGAACTGCTCTCGCGCCTGCTGTTCGGCACGTCGATCGCCAATCTCTCGGCGCCCGAGGCGCTGCAGCTCGCGGCGGCGGTGAACGGCCTGCGCACCGGTGGCAAGGGCAGCCTCGATCCGATCAACGCGATCCGCAAGGTGGCGGGGCTGGATCGCCTGCGGATCGAGCCGGCCGACATCACCACTGGCCAGAAGACGTCGGTCGCGGCGGGCAAATATATCGGCAAGCGGCTGTATGTGGAGCTTGTCACCGACGGGCAGGGCTATTCGGCGACGCGGCTGGAGTTTCAGGTGACGCGCTGGCTGTCGCTGCTCTCCACCATCTCGACGATCGGCCGGCAGAGCGCCAACATCCGCGTTTCCAAGGATTATTGAGCGAGGCGGCGCAGTCGCTCGGGCAGGCGGGCGAGGATCGCGCGCTTCTCGGCATCGCCGGCGGTGGTCCAGCCGCCGATCTCCCCGATCGTCCGCCCGCATCCCTCGCACCAGCCGGTAGTGGGATCGAGCCGGCAGACCTGGGTGCAGGGCGAGGGGACCATGGCCCCCTGTGTCACCGTGCGCGCAGCGACACAATCCAGTCCGGCGCCTTGATCGCCAGCCAGGCGACGACCGCGCCGGCCACCACATCGCTATAATAATGGCCGCCGATCGGCACCGTCGCGGCGATCATCGCGAGGTTGAGCGCCAGCATCGGCCAGCGCGCCCAACGAATCGCCCAGAAGCCCCAGGCGAGCAGGATCGCGCCCGCCGTGTGGAAGCTCGGAAACTCGACGATGCCGTCGAGCGCGGACGGGTCGAGCCGCATCGTGTCGTGCGTGCGCAGCGCCATCAGCAGATCGCTCCAGCCCCGACTCGCGCCGACCGACGGCAGGACGTCGTGGCCGATGCCGTAATAAGCGAAGGCGCCGACGCAAGGCGTGAAGACGAACACCGCGCTGATAAGGCCGAGCGCGATCGTCCAGCTCAGGATGAAGCGCGGGCAGCGTTCGATCCTTCCCGTCGCGCAACAGAGCAGGATCAGCAGGCTGCCCTGCCATTGCAGGCTCGCATAGACCTGCGTGGCATGGTGCATCAGGGCGGTGTGGCGGCCGATGGCGAGCACGGTGTCGCGCCAGTTCAGGCCGGGAAGGATGAAGCGGTCGGCGGTGTCCATCCAGCCGTCGAGGAACGGCGCGTTGCTCCGTGCCGCGACGCAGGTGGCGAGGATGCCGGTGAGGCAGGCGACGTTGAGTAGCGCCCAGGATTCGATCGCCGTTGCGATCCGCACCCACCCGCGTAGCCTGAGGCACGCCGCGGCCCAGCCGCACAGCCCGCACACGGCGAGGAAGGCACCGACGAGCACCGCATCGATCGACAGGCCGGTCAGCGGCATCGCGACGATCAGGATCGCCCACGCGACACCGAGCGCGGCATAGACCGGCATCATGCGCCGGTCGAAGGCGGTACGCGTCGCCGGCTGCGGGGGCGTCTCGAAGGTCGAGAAGGCGAGCTGCTCCATGCCCGCCGCATAGCGCGGCGGGGTTAAGATTTCGGGATCAGCAGGGCTTGAACAGGCCCTTGGAGTCCCGGCACAGCTTCGCCTTGCGGAGGATCGCGGGTCTGACGGGTCTATCCGGTTTCGCGGCCGGCACGTCATCATCGGCACGCGCCGAGGCGGCAGGCGTGGACCCGTTCGGCGCGCGCTCATGCCTTTCGGCCTTCCTGCTGCCCATGTCGGGCGGGCAGGGTGTGAACAGCCCCTTGGAATCGCGGCACAGCGGCGCCGCCTGCACGGCCCCGGCGCAGACCAGCCCGAGCGTGGCGGCAAGGATCAGGCGCATCTCGGTTCCCCCAAAAGCGAAGCGCCCCGAAGTTTCCTCCGGGGCGCCTGCATTTCCATGATCGTGCGTGGAGCCGATCAGGCCGAATAGTACATGTCGTACTCGACCGGCGACGGGGTCATTTCCCAGCGCGCCACGTCGGCCCACTTCAGCTCGGCATAGGCTTCGATCTGGTCCTTGGTGAACACGCCGCCCTTGAGCAGGAAGTCGTGATCGGCCTCGAGCGAGTTCAGCGCCTCGCGCAGCGAGCCGCACACGGTCGGCACCTGGGCCAGCTCTTCCGGCGGCAGATCGTACAGGTTCTTGTCCATCGACTCGCCCGGATGGATCTTGTTCTCGATCCCGTCGAGGCCGGCCATCAGAAGCGCCGCATAGCAGAGATACGGATTGGCCAGCGCGTCCGGGAAGCGGAACTCGACGCGCTTCGCCTTGGCGCCCGCGCCGTAGGGAATACGGCAGGAGGCCGAGCGGTTGCGCGACGAATAGGCCAGCAGCACCGGCGCCTCGTAGCCCGGCACCAGACGCTTGTAGCTGTTGGTGGTCGGGTTGGTGAAGGCGTTGAGCGCCTTGGCGTGCTTGATCACGCCGCCGATGAAATAGAGGCACATGTCCGACAGGCCGGCATAGCCGTCGCCCGCGAACAGCGGCTTGCCGCCGTCCCAGATCGACATGTGGGTGTGCATGCCCGAGCCGTTATCTTCCTTGATCGGCTTCGGCATGAAGGTCGCGGTCTTGCCGTAGGCATGGGCGACCTGATGGACCACATACTTGTAGATCTGCATGCGGTCGGCGGTGGTCACCAGCGTGCCGAAGGTGAGGCCGAGTTCGTGCTGCGCGGCGGCCACCTCGTGGTGGTGCTTGTCGCAGGGCAGGCCCATTTCGAGCATAGTCGAAACCATCTCGCCGCGGATGTCGACGGCCGAATCGACCGGCGCGACCGGGAAGTAGCCGCCCTTGGCGCGCGGACGGTGGCCGAGGTTGCCGCCCTCATATTCGCGGCTCGAATTGCCCGGCAGCTCGATGTCGTCGATCTTGTAGTAGCTGGTCGAGTAGCTGTTCTCGAAACGCACGTCGTCGAACATGAAGAATTCGGCTTCCGGGCCGACATAGATGGTGTCGCCGATGCCGGTCGACTGCAGGAACGCCTCGGCGCGCTTGGCGGTCGAGCGCGGGTCGCGGGCGTAGAGCTCGCCGGTCGACGGCTCGACGATGTCGCACACCAGGATCAGCATCGGGGTGGCGGAGAAGGGATCGACCCACACCGCGTCCAGATCCGGCTTCAGGATCATGTCGGACTCGTTGATGGCCTTCCAGCCCTCGATCGAGGAGCCGTCGAACATCAGGCCGTCGGTCAGCTCGTCCTCGCCGATCACGCCGGCGACCATGGTCAGGTGCTGCCACTTGCCCTTGGGATCGGTGAAACGGAGATCGACCCATTCGATCTCCTTTTCCTTGATGAGCTTCAGAACGTCAGAGGCGCTGTTCGCCATGATGGGGTGCCCTTTCCCGCTTTTGGTCAATGATGGTTGGTTGAACTCAGACGGCGTCCGCGTCGCGCTCGCCAGTGCGGATGCGGATCGCGGTGTCGACGGGGAGAACGAAGATCTTGCCGTCGCCGATGCGGCCGGTCTGCGCCGCGTTCTGGATGGCCTCCACGACCTTGTCGGCCAGAGCATCGTCGACGACGACCTCCAGCTTCACCTTGGGGAGGAAATCCACGACATATTCGGCGCCGCGATAGAGCTCGGTATGGCCCTTCTGGCGGCCGAAGCCCTTGGCCTCGGTAACGGTGATGCCCGACACGCCCACCTCGTGCAGGGCTTCCTTCACCTCGTCCAGCTTGAACGGTTTGATGATCGCTTCGATCTTCTTCATGTCGTCGTGCGCTCCCTCCCCGCGAGCGTTGCTGCGGGTTCAATAAGCGTGCCATGTGCGGAGTCGCAAGCGGGGCGCGGCTCGCACGTGCAGCATTTGGCGAGTCTGCCTGATGACTGAGCAAAAATCGACTCCCTTGCACGCTTTTTAAGCAACGATCGGGCGGTCGCGCTCCATTCGGCCAAGAGGTGTCGGCTGGCCGACTCAGCGGCATCGGATTGCCCGTATCCGGCGCGCGGGCTAAGGGCTGCGCATGATCGATCGTGCCATCATCCTCAGCGCCGGGCAGGGTTCGCGCCTGCTGCCGCTCACCGCCGAACGGCCCAAGTGCCTCATCGATTTCTCCGGTCGTACGCTGCTCGCGTGGCAGGTGGAGATGCTCGCCCGCCACGGCGTGACGCGCATCGATGTCGTCACCGGCTTCATGACCGACATGGTGGAGGCGGAACTGGCGCGGCTGCAGCGGCCGGGGCTGACGCTGCGCACCCGCTTCAACCCCTTCTACAAGGTGGCGGACAATCTCGGCTCCTGCTGGATCGCGCGCGAGGCGATGGACGGCGACTTCCTGATCCTGAACGGCGACACGCTGGTTTCGGACGGGATCGTCGAGCGGGTGCAGGCGGGCGGGGCCGGCTGGCCGATCGCCGTCACCGTCGATACCAAGCCCCATTACGACAGCGACGACATGAAGGTGACGCGCATCGGCGATCGGCTGGCCGCGATCGGCAAGACGCTGACCGCCGATCAGGCGAACGCGGAATCGATCGGCTTCCTCGCTTTCCGGGGCGAGGGCGTGGCGCTGTTCCGCGACACGGTCGAGGCGTTCATGCGCACGCCTGCCGGGGTCGAGAACTGGTATCTCAAGATCATCGATTCGATCGCGCCGACGGGCAAGGTCGGCACCGTCTCGATTGAGGGACAGCATTGGGCGGAGGTCGACTTCCTCAACGATATCGAGGCGGCGACGAAGCAGACCGACGGCTGGGTGGCCTAGGCCGGCCACAACCCCTTCAGCCACGCCGTCCAGTCCGCGATCTGCCGGTCGTCGAGAGCGATCGCCGAGCCGAGATCGGGCGGCTTGGGCCAGCCGCGATCGGGCAGGCCGATGCCGTCCCGCTCGCGCGATCCGTCATAGCGCGGGATGACGTGAAAGTGGACGTGCGGGTCCACCATCATCAGCATCAGATAGTTGATCCGATCGTAGCCGACGGCGGTGGTCAGGGCGCTCTCTATGTCGGCGGTGATGGACGCCAGCTCGGCATGGGCTTCGGGCGGCAGCGCGCCGAACGCGGTCGCGTCGGATTTCGCGGCGAGCACCAGCGATCCCAGCGTTGGCTGGGCCGGGCGCAGCACCACCACCCAATGCGCGTATTCGCGGATCAGGGTGGTGGGGTGGCCGAACTTGGCGATGGTGGCGTTCATGGCTGCTGCTCCATCCAGCTGGCGAGCGCCCCGTGGCGGGCGCGCCAGGCATAGGCCTGCACGATCTGCACGGCGTGAACCACCACGGACACAAGCGTCCACGCCGCGACCGCGACCAGCCCGAGATCGGGTCGCCCGGCGGTCAGCGATACGAACAGGATCACCATGTTCGGGTTCCGCCGCGCGGTGATCAGGCGGAAGCTCGTGTCGAAGCGGCGCCAGACGTGGATGTGCATCCCGAAGCGCCGCATGAAGATACCCTCGATCAGCCGCTGCAACGCATAGCCGCCGAGGATCGCGACCAGCACCCATGCGAAGGTCGTGCCGCCCAGCGGATGCGCGGTCGCGGCGGTGCCGATGCCCCACGCCACCCACCAGAAGGGCGGGTGCACGATATCCACCCCGTGATCGAGGATATTGCCCCATTGGGACGAGGTGACGGTGCAGCGCGCGAGCTTGCCGTCCACCGTGTCCAGCACCATGAAGACTAAGCCCGCGAGCAGGCCCCACCAGAACCAGCCCGCGCCGAACAGGAAGGTCGCCGCCACGCACAGGGCGATCCCGGTGCAGGTCACGGCGTTGGGCGACAGGCCCAGCCGCGCGGCGAGGCGGGTGAGGCCGAAGGCGATTTCCGGCCAGAGGAATTTGGTGAGGATGTCGGTGACGCCCTTGTAGGCGCCGTAATAGCTGCGCCGCTCGATATCGGCGGCGGTCTGCGGGGTCAGCGGCTCGATGAACGGACATTCGCGCTTGCGCAGCTGGTGATTGTAGAGCGTCGGCCGCGCGTCATAGTCAATCACGGAAAGGCCGGCTGCGGCCGGATCGGCAAACGCGATTTCGGTGGAGAGCCCGGCGGGCAGATTGGCCAGCACCGGTCGGCCGCTTGCGGTCAGCACCGTCGCGGGTGTCGCGGCGATGTGGCGGAACCATGCGGGGTCGAACGCCCAAGCCGGGTTCGCCCACAGGGTCGCCATGCCGGCGCCGTCGCCCTCGGTCGCGATGCCGGCGGCACGGGCGAGGCGCGTGATGCGTTCCCCGTTGGTCATCTGCCAGATCCGGACGGGATTGGTGCCTGCGATCAGGAGACGGGGCGGCGCGGGCAACGAAGTTCCTCGGATGGGCAAAGACGGGAACGGCCTTGCTATGACCCGCCGGCCCGTGGTGCAAGCCGTCCTCCGGACGAGGAGAGACCATGACGATTCCAGCCGACTGGCTCTCCCCACCCGATCTGAAAACGGCGACAACGGTCCAGCGCGAGATCGCCGAGGCTTGCGAGACGCGCGACAGGATCGACTCCGTCCATTTGCTCGCCGGGGCGGACACCTCGATGAAGTGGCGCGATTCCCGAGGGCCGATCCACGCCGCCATCGCGCCGCTGGTCTGGCCGGAGCGCGCGATCCTGCCGCCCGCCATCGCGACACGCATCCCGCCCTTCGCTTATGTGCCGGGTTATCTCGGCTTTCGCGAGGCGCCGGCGCTGGTTGCGGCATGGGAGATGCTGGCGGAGAAGCCCGGCCTGCTCTTCGTGGACGGCCACGGCCGCGCGCATCCGCGCCGTTGCGGCATAGCGACGCATCTGGGCGTGCTGCTCGACGTGCCGGCGATCGGTGTCGCCAAATCGATCCTGTGCGGGCGGGTGGAGGGCGAGCTAGGCGAGACGCCCGGCTCGATGGCGCCGCTGGTCGATCGCGGCGAAGTGGTGGCGATGGAATTGCGCACGCGGGCGAGGGCGCTGCCGGTCTATGTCGGAACAGGCCACCGCGTCTCTCTGGAAACGGCGGTGGAATGGGTGCTGTGCTTAAGCGGAGGCCGCCGCCTGCCGCTCCCGACGCGCCTCGCCCACGATGCGGCGAACGATGCGCGGCGGGATTATGAGGCTGGGCGCTGATCAGCCCTTGTGGGCCGCCTTCCACTGCTTCACGGCGTCCATCGTGCCGGTGACGTGGCCGGCCGGGTCCATCGCCGAATAGCTGAAGATCACCTTGCCGTCGGGCGCGATCACGTAGCTGGTGCGGTTGGAGCGCGCGGTGGAGGCGAGCTTCACGTCATAATCCGCGATCACCTGCGCGCTGGCCGAGCCGACCGCGAACTTGTTGCGACATTCGGTGGTCGAGAATTTGTTGAGCACCTCGATCGGATCGGCCGACATACCGATCACGGTGGCGCCGAGTTTCTTGAAGCCGTCGGTCGCCTCGGCGAAGTCATGGGCTTCGATCGTGCAACCGGTGGTGAAGGCGGCGGGGTAGAAATAGAGGACCACCGGCCCCTTCTTCAGCGCGGCCTTCAGGTCGAACGGCATCGCCTTGCCGGCGAGACTCGCCTGCGTGGCGAATTCCGGCGCGGCGGCGCCGACCGGCAGCGCGGCGAGGGCCGGCGCGGTGCAGAATGCAAGAGCGGCGGCGGCGGCCGGGAGCAGGCTGAGCTTCATCGAAGGACTCTCCAGAAAGACGGTCAAGCGTAGGGCGGGTGATCCAGCCCCGTCGGGCTCTTCGTGAAAATCTGGCATCCGGTTTCAGTGATGCCGATCGAATGTTCGAATTGTGCCGACAGCGAGCGATCGCGCGTCACCGCCGTCCAGCCGTCGTCGAGCATCTTCACGTCGGGGCGGCCGATGTTGATCATCGGCTCGATTGTGAAGATCATGCCGGGCTTCAGTTCCGGCCCGGTGCCGGGGCGGCCGACATGCACCACCTCCGGCGCGTCGTGGAAGACGCGGCCGACGCCGTGGCCGCAGAAATCGCGCACCACGCCGTAGCGATGCTTCTCGGCATGGACCTGGATGGCGTGGCTGATGTCGCCCAACCGGTTGCCGGGCTTGGCCTGTTCGATGCCGAGCATCAGGCATTCGTAGGTCACGTCGACCAGCCGCTTCGCCTTGATCGCCACGTCGCCGACCAGGAACATGCGGCTGGTGTCGCCGTGCCAGCCGCCCAATACCGGCGTCACGTCGATATTGACGATGTCGCCGTCCTTCAGCGTCTTCTCGCCGGGGATGCCGTGGCACACGACGTGGTTGATCGAGGTGCAGCAGCTCTTGGTATAGCCGCGATAGCCGAGCGTGCCGGGGACGGCGCCCGCATCTAGCGTCATCCGGCGGACGATGTCGTCCAGCGCCTCGGTGGTGACGCCGGGCACGACGTGCGGCACCAGCGCGTCGAGGATCGTCGCGGCGAGCTGGCCTGCGGCCTGCATCCCCTCGAAGGCGGCGGCATCGTAGAGCTTGATCGCGCCATCGCGCTCGATCGTGTCGTCCGCGGTCACGGTGATATACTGGGTCATGCGCGTGCATATAGCGCTTGGGGCGCCCAAGCGCTATGCCGGCCCGCGATGGACGACACGCGCATCTGGACCGCCGGCATCGTGGTGATCGGCGACGAGATCCTCTCCGGCCGGACGCAGGACAAGAACGTCTCCCAGATCGGCCTGTGGCTCAACCTGCAGGGCATCCGCCTGAAGGAGGTGCGCATCGTCGCGGACGACATGGGCGCGATCGCCGAGGCGGTGACGACCATCTCCGGCCGCTACGATTATTGCTTCACCACCGGCGGGATCGGCCCGACGCACGACGACATCACGGTGGACGCGATCGCCGCCGCCTTGGGGCTGGGCGTCGAGATCCACCCGCGCGCGCGCGCGATCCTCGAGGCTTATTACGAGACTCGCGGCGGGGTGAACGAGGGGCGTCTGCGCATGGCGCGGGTGCCGGCGGGTGCGAGCCTGATCGAGAACCGCATCTCGGGCGCGCCGGGCATCCGGCTGAACAACGTCTTCATCCTCGCCGGCGTGCCGCACATCGCGGGGCAGATGATCGACGCGCTGACCGGCACGCTCGAAGGCGGCAAGCCCCTACTCTCCGCGACGCTAGGCAGCTGGGCGCCGGAGAGCGAAGTCGCCGACATCCTGCGCCATGCCGAGAAGAACCACGAGGGCTGCCAGATCGGCAGCTATCCTTTCTTCCGCGAAGGGCGGGTCGGCGCCAATTTCGTGATCCGGTCGACCGAGGCGGACAGCCTCGATCGCTGCGCCGCCGATCTCGCCGCCGAGCTGGCGGGTGTCGGCTTCGAGACGGTGCCGGGCGGGATCTAGAGAGCGTTTTCAAGCCGGGTGGCATCACCCGGCGACTCGGAAAACGCGGTCGATCAAACTCCCGCCCGACCGTTGTGGTGTCAGCCGAGGTTGCGGGCGAACAGCGCCAGCATCTCGCGCCAGCCGCGCTCGGCGGCGTCCTCGTTGTAGATCGGGAAATCGGGCTTCATCCAGCCGTGCATAGCGCCCGGATAGATTTCGGCACGATAGTTCACGCCCGCCTCGTCGAAAGCGGCTTTCAGCTTCTCGTGCATCTCGGGCGGGTAGCTGTGGTCGTTGTCGGCACCGGCCACGTAGATCTCGCCCTTCATCTTGGAGGCGAGCAGGTGCGGGCTGTTGGGCTTGTCCGACGCGATGTTGCCACCGTGGAAGCTCGCCGCCGCCGCGACGCGATCGGGATAGGTGCCCGCCGCCGCCAGCGCCATGCCGCCGCCCATGCAGAAGCCGACGGTGCCGATCTTCCCGCCCTTCACGTCATTGCGCGTGTCGAGATAGTCGAGATACTGGCGGGTATCGGCGGCCGCCTGGGTCGGCCCGGTCTTCTCCATCAGCGGGCCGATGATCTTCGCGAACTCGCCCTTGGCGAAGACCTCGGTCGGCGTCGGGATGTCGTAGGGGATCGAACGGTAGAAGAGATCGGGCAGCAGCGAGAGATAGCCGTTCTCGGCCAGCCGCGTTGCGATGTCGAGCAACGCGGGGCGCATGCCTAGCGCGTCCATGTAGATGATCACCGCCGGCCAGGGGCCGGTGCCTTCCGGGGTCACCACGTAGGTCGGGCAATCGCCGTCAGCGGTGCGGATCGTAACCTGTTCCTGAGCCATGTTCATCCTCGTTACGCTTACCCCTCGGCAGACCGGTTGGCCGCCGGGGGCGTGATCGTCAAGCCGGCACGCGACGGCGGAAGCTGTCCGGATCGGCGGCGTCCCACCAGCGGCGCAGCGTGTCGTGGGAGGTTCCGGCGATCAGCTCGCCTTCCTCCACGAAGGGGTAGATCTCGTTCATCTGCTTCATCTCGGCGACGTTGATCCGCTGACGCAGGTGGCCCGGCTGGAAGTCGCTGGGCGAGTCGAGGCCCGCCGCGACGACGATCTCGTGCAGCGCGTTGATCGTCGATTTGTGGAAGCGGGCGACGCGCTCGGCCTTTTCGGGCACGACGAGGCCGCGCTGGCGGGCGGGGGACTGGGTGGCGACGCCGGTCGGGCAAAGATCGGTGTGGCACTTCATCGACTGTACGCAACCCAGCGAGAACATGAAGGGCCGCGCGGCGTTGCACCAGTCCGCGCCCAGCGCCGCATTCATCGCGATCGCCGCACCGGACGCCACCTTGCCGGACGCTGCGAGCCGCACCTGACCCTTCAGGCCCGCGCCGACCAGCGCATTGCGCGCGATGATCAGGCCTTCCCGAAGCGGCATGCCGACTCGGTCGGACAGCTCGGTCGGCGCCGCACCGGTGCCGCCTTCGGCCCCGTCGATGACGATGAAATCGAGCGTGATGCCGGTCGCCAGCATCGCCTTCACCACCGCCATCAGTTCATGCGGGAAGCCGACGCACAGCTTGATGCCGACCGGCTTGCCGCCCGACATGTCCCGCATCTTCGCGGCGAACTCGAGCAACTCCTTGGGCGTCGAGAAGGCCGAATGCGCGGCGGGCGAGAGGCAGTCCTTGCCCTCCTCGACGTCGCGCGTCTCGGCGATCTCCTTGGTCACCTTCGGGCCGGGCAGCACGCCGCCATGGCCGGGCTTGGCGCCCTGGCTCAGCTTGATCTCGGTCATCTTGACCTGATCGAGCTGCGCCTTGTCGCGGAAATGCTCGGGATCGAAATGGCCGTCCTTGGTGCGGCAGCCGAAATAGCCCGATCCCAGCTCCCACACGATGTCGCCGCCATGCTTGCGGTGGTAGGGCGAGAGACTGCCCTCGCCGGTATCGTGGTAGAAGCCGCCGATCTTCGCGCCGAGGTTCAGCGCCTCGATCGCATTGGCCCCGAGCGAGCCGAAGCTCATCGCGGATATGTTGAGGCGGGAAGCGGAATAGGGCTTGGAGCATTGGTCGCTGCCGACCTGCACCCGCATGTCTTTGGGCGCCTTCGAGTTCGGCGCCATCGAGTGGGCCAGCCACTCATATTCGCCGGAATAGACGTCCAGCTCGGTGCCGAATGGGTGGGCATCGACATCGCCCTTGGCGCGGGCATAGACCAAAGAGCGTTCGTCGATCGAGAAGGGGCGACCTTCCAGGTTGCTCTCGACCACATAGGCGCGCAGGAACGGGCGCAGCCATTCGAAGAACCAGCGGATGTGCGCGGAGGCCGGATAGTTGCGGCGCAGGCTGTGTTCGGACTGGACGAGATCGACCAGCGCCACCGCCAGCAACGGCAGCGTCAGGACGAGCAGCCACAGCAGCTGCGGGTGATGGCGCGACAGCAGCACCAGCGCGATCGTCGCGGCGAGGCTGCCCCACAGGACCAGATTGCGCTCGAAGCCGGCATCGCTGAACAGCGCCGCACCGATATTCGCCTTGCCCGCCAATCCATCCTCCTGTTTCCGACGCCGCGCGCCTGATCCCTGACCACACATGACGAGGAAATCGAACGATGCGTTCGAACTTTCCCCATACCGCCCCGCCTGGCGCCCGACCTATGAGCCACCATATGCGATGTCACTCGTTGCGGTACGGAGACGAAATGCGCCAGCCCAGCCTTTATATCCCGCATGGCGGCGGCCCCTGCTTCTTCATGGACGATCCGCGCGGCACCTGGACGGGCATGGAGGCGTTCCTGCGCGATCTGTCGAGCCTGTTGCCGGAGCGGCCCAGGGCGATCCTGATCTGCTCGGGCCATTGGGAAACGGCGGGTTTCGCCTTCACAGCCGGCGCCAATCCGGATCTGGTCTTCGATTATTACGGCTTCCCGCCGCACACCTACGAGCTGACCTATCCCGCGCCCGGCGATCCGGTGCTGGCGGCGAAGGCG
>Ga0310811_10009695_pt1 | contig 12447 bp, 9 predicted proteins | sample YCmetagenome_FD_207642 | JGI IMG/M metagenome (GOLD analysis project Ga0310811, IMG submission 207642) | Soil microbial communities from experimental microcosm in Duke University, North Carolina, United States - YC | ecosystem: Engineered > Artificial ecosystem > Soil microcosm > Unclassified ... | reverse complement strand
GACGTCAGTGTCTACGACGCGCTCGTGCGCATGGTGCAGGACTTCTCGCTGCGATATCCGCTGGTGGACGGCCAGGGGAATTTCGGATCGGTGGACGGCGACGGTGCGGCGGCGTACCGCTACACGGAAGCGCGGCTCATGGCGCTCGCGACCGAGCTCCTGTCGGACATCGACAAGAACACCGTCGACTTTTCGCCTAACTTCGACGACCGGCTGCAGGAGCCCAAGGTGCTCCCGGCGGGATTCCCGAATTTGCTGGTGAACGGGTCGTCGGGCATCGCGGTCGGCATGGCGACCAACATCCCGCCGCACAATCTGCGCGAAGTGGTGAACGCGGTCGTGCACCTGATCGACAACCCGGATGCGACGCCGGGCGACATGCGCAAGTTCATCAAGGGACCGGATTTCCCGACGGGCGGCTACATCTACGGGCGGCAGGGGATCAAGGACTACCAGGATACGGGGCGCGGCCGGATCGTCATGCGGGCGCGGGCGGTGATCGAGGAGAAAGAATCGTCGAACAAGTCGCAGATCGTCGTCACCGAAATCCCGTATCAGGTCAACAAGTCGAAGCTGGTCGAGCAGATCGCGGCGCTCCATAGCGAGAAGAAGGTGGAAGGGCTGTCGGACCTGCGCGATGAGTCGGACCGCGACGGCATGCGGATCGTGATCGAGCTCAAGCGCGACGCGATTCCGCGCGTCGTGTTGAACCAGCTGTACAAGCATTCGCAGATGCAGGCCACGTTCGGCGTGATCAACCTGGCGCTGGTGCCCGACGCACATAGCGGCCAGTTGGTGCCGAAGGTAATGCCGATCAAGGAGCTGCTCGAGCACTACATCACGCACCGCCACGTCGTGATCGTTAGGCGGACGCAGTTCGATCTCGACAAGGCCCTCGAGCGCGAGCACATCCTGGAAGGGCTCAAGATCGCCGTCGACAACATCGACGAGGTGATCAAGCTCATTCGGAAAGCCGAGGACACGCCGCAGGCGAGCGCCCAACTGCAGCGGCGGTTCAAGCTGTCGGAGAAGCAGGCGGACGCGATCCTCAACATGCGGCTCGCCAAGCTCACCGGCCTGGAGCGCGAAAAGCTCGAGGAAGAGCTCAGCGACGTGCGCGGTCAGATCAAGGATTTCCGCGCGATTCTCGCCTCGCGCGACCGGCGCATGAAGATCCTCAAGGAGGAGCTGCTGCAGATCGCGGCCAAGTTCGGCGACGATCGTCGCACCGAGATCACGAGCGACGAAGGCGAGTTCACGATCGAAGACTTGATCGCCGAAGAGGACATGGTGGTGACCGTGTCGCACTCCGGCTACATCAAGCGCACGTCGGTGACGACGTACAAGAAGCAGCGGCGCGGTGGTCGCGGGAACAACGGGCAGGCGCTCAAGGACGAAGATTTCATCGAGCATCTCTTCATCGCGTCGACGCACGATTACATCCTGTTCTTCACCGACGACGGGCGCTGCTACTGGCTCAAGGTGCACGAGATCCCGCAGGCCGGGCGCGCGGCGAAAGGCAAAGCCGTGGTGAACCTGATCAACGTCTCGGCCGATACGACGATCTCGGCCATGGTGCCTGTGCGCGAGTTCAGCGACACGCAGTATCTGCTGTTCGCGACCCGGCAGGGCACGGTGAAGAAGACGGCGCTCTCGCAGTACGCGAATCCGCGGACCACGGGCATCAAGGCGATCAAGATCGAGCCCGACGATCAGTTGATCGACGTGCAGGTGACGAGCGGCAACAACGACATCGTGCTCGCCACGCAGCACGGGTTGTCGATCCGGTTCCACGAGCAGGACGTGCGCGAAATGGGGCGTGACACGACGGGCGTGAAGGGCGTCGAGCTGCGAGAGGGCGACGTCGTGAAGGGCATGGTGGTGATCAAGCGCGAGGCGACGCTGCTCGTGGTCACGGAGAAGGGGATGGGGAAGTGCTCGCCGATCGACGAGTACCGTGTCCAGAAGCGCGGCGGCAAGGGGATCATCACGCTCAACCGAACGGACAAAACCGGCGACGTCGTGGCGCTCAAGGAAGTGCTGCCCGACGACGAGCTGATGTTGATCACCAAGCACGGCGTGGTGATACGCATGCCGGTGAAAGGCATTCGTGTGAGCGGCCGCAACACGCAGGGGGTGAAGCTCGTCAATCTCGACGACGGCGACCGCGTGTGCGACGTGGCGCGGGTGGTGATCGAGGATGACGAGCAAGGCGGCGACGACGAAGGCGACGAGCCGGTGACGCTCGCACCGGAGGAAGAGCAGTAGCAGGACCGCGCACCGGCAGCGCGTACACGCTCGTGCCGCTGGCGGCATTGGGGTGTCCCATGGCAAAGTGCAAGCATGACGTCGATCGCGCCGTCTCCCAGCACGCGTCTCGTTAGTCTTGCCGACATCCGCGCGGCCGCGTCGGTGCTGCGCGGTGTAGCGGTGCGCACGCCGTTGCTGCCCGCCGACGAGCTCGCCGCGACGGTGGGTCTCGACGCCGGCGAGTTGTTCGTGAAGCCCGAAATGCTGCAGCGCGGCGGCGCGTTCAAGTTCCGTGGGGCGTACACGTTCGTGTCGCGCCTTACCGCCGAGGAGCGTGCGCGGGGGGTGGTGGCGCCGTCGTCGGGGAATCATGCGCAGGCGGTCGCACTGGCCGCGCGGCTCTTCGGCGTGCCGGCGACGGTCGTGATGCCGACGACGGTCACGGCGGCCAAGCGGGCGGGCGCCCAACGGTTAGGCGCGCGCATCGTGCTCGCGGGGACCACGACGGCGGACCGGATGGCGCGCGCCGCGGAGCTGGTCGTGGCCGAAGGCCTGACGCTCGTGCCGCCGTACGACAACCACATCATCATCGCGGGCCAGGGGACCATCGGTCTCGAGATTGCCGAGGACTTGCCTAACGTGGGAACCGTCCTCGTTCCGGTGGGCGGCGGCGGGTTGAGCGCGGGCGTGGCGACGGCGATCAAGGCGCTCGCTCCTCGCGCACGCGTGATCGGCGTCGAGCCCAGGGGCGCGCCCAAGCTCACGCGCGCCCGCGAACAGGGTGCGCCGGTGCGTCTGACGAAGACGTCGGGTCTCGCGGATGGTTTATTGGCGGTCGAGATCGGCTCGATTCCGTTCGCGCACCACCAGGCCTACATCGATGACGTGGTGCTGGTGGAGGACGCGGCGATGCGCGACGCGGTGCGCTACCTCCTGGACCGGCTCAAGATCGTAGCGGAGCCGAGCGGCGCGATCACCGTCGCGGCGCTGCAGGCGGGGCTGGTTGTGCCTGAGGGCGTGACGGTGGCCATCCTGAGCGGGGGCAACTTGGAGTGGTCGGGGCTCCGCGAGCTACTAGCGGATGGATAGGGCGCGCATTCTCATCGCCGACGAGGACGACGTCCTCGCGCGCACCATCTCGTGGCTGCTCAAGGAGCAGGGGTTCGACGTCACCGTTACGTTAGGCGGAGAGCGCGTCCTCGAGGCCCTGGCCGAGCACGAGCCCGACCTCCTGATGTTCGACGTGATGATGCGCGGCGTCGATGGCTACGACCTCTTGCACCGGATCAACGCCGACCCGCGGTGGCGCGACATGCCCGTGCTCGTCGTGTCGGCGCTGCCCACCGACGAAGCCACGGCGCGCCTGCTGAGCCTCGGCGCCACGGATTTTGTGAGCAAGCCGTTCCACGTGCGCGAGCTGCTGGCGCGCATCCGCATGCAGCTGCGCGTGCGGCAAGAGCTCTTGCACGCGCGCTCGGCGCTGCGGTCGACGGAGGTCGAGCTGGACCGCGTGCGCGCGGAAGCGGAAAACCGACGAAAGATCGTCGACATTCTGCACGAGGTCACGGGGGACTTCTCCTCCGAGGAGCTGTACCACATCCTCGTTAGGCGCGTGGCCCGCGCGCTCGACATTTCGCACTGCTCGCTCGTGCTGGCGCGGCCGGGCGACCAGGTGGGCGTGGTGGCGGCCGCGTACGAAGCGCCGGGCTTGGCGCATCTCGAGATCCGGTTGGAGCGGTATCCGGAAATTCGTGCGGCGCTTGAGACGGGCGAACCGGTGTTGATCGAAGACGTGGATGCGAGCGCGCTGTACAACGACGTGCGCCTCGACTGGGCGGCGGCCGGCACGCTGGTGCCGTATCGGTCGGTGGTGGCGTTGCCGTTCCGCCTGGATGGCGAGCAAGCCGGTGTGATCTTCCTGCGGACGCTGTTGGACGAGCCGCCGCTCGCGCGGTCCGACGTCGAGTTCGCGGATACCGTCGTTCGTGCCGCGGTGGCGGCGATCCGGCGCGCGCAGATGATCGAATCCACGCGGGCAGACAAGGCGCGTTTCGAGGTGTTGGCGCTCACGGATCCGCTCACGCAGACGCACAATCGGCGCGCACTGATGGAGCGTCTCACGTCCGAGCTCGAGCGTGCGCGCCGATACGCGCTGCACCTTTCCGTGCTGATGGTCGACCTCGATCATTTCAAGGCGATCAACGATTCGTACGGGCACGTCGTGGGCGACGAGGTGCTGCGTGGTGTGTCGCGCGTGTTGCAGCGCGAGGCACGCGCGGTGGACGTCGTGGCGCGCTTCGGCGGCGAAGAGTTCCTGGTGGTGCTGCCCGAAACCGGGGAAGAAGGCGCCGTTGCGTTAGCAGAACGCATTCGCGCCCGTGTGGAAGAGACGCCGCCGGTGACCGGCGGCGAATACGGATGGCTGCGGGTGACCGTCAGCATCGGTGTCGCCACGGTGCCGTCGCCGCGGGTGAATTCGCCTGAGGAGTTGATTGCGGTGGCCGACGAAGCGCTGTACCGCGCGAAGGCGCAGGGTCGCAACCGGGTGTGCTCGTGACGCAGGGGACGTACTGCCCAACGTGCGGCACGACGTATCCGGAGGAGGCGCGGTTCTGTACGCGCGACGGGACGCGGCTCGAGCGGGTGTCGATTTCGCCGCCGCCGCCGGCGCCGAAGGAGCCCACCGAGACGCCGGGGCGCGCGCCATCGCATGCGCGGGTATTCGAGCTGGTCCACCCCGAGGAAGCGCGCGCGGCACGGCAGAGTCGGCGCTCGCGGTCGTCGGCCGCGGCGGGCGCGGTGCCGGCCACCGACGTGCGCGAGCCCGCGGCCGAGTTGGCGCAGCTCGTTGGGCAGACGTTGGACGGCCGGTATCGGATCGAGGAGAAGGTGGGCGAGGGCGGCATGTCGTTCGTGTATCGCGCGACGGATGCGAAGACCGGCGACACGCTGGCGATCAAGATGCTGTCGCCGGCGTTGAGCCGCGATGACAACGCCATGGCGCGCCTCCGGCGCGAGGCGGAGCTCGCGGGCAAGCTCGCCCACCCGAACGTCTGCCACATCATCCGGTTAGGCGAAGCATCGGGCGGCACGGTCTACGTCGTGATGCCGTTCATGGACGGCGAGCTGTTGTGCGACCGCGCGATCCGCGAGGGCCAGCTGGCGTTGGGCGTGGTATCGCAGTTCGTGTCCGAGATCGCGGCGGGCCTGCACGTGGCCCACGAGCTCGGTATCGTGCACCGCGACTTGAAACCCGAGAATGTGATGCTGTGTCCGCGACCCGATGGAACGACGCGGGCGGTGGTCATGGACTTCGGCCTCGCGAAGGAGCGCCGCGTGGGCGCCGAAGTGCGCAAGCTGACGGCGACCGGCATCGTGTTAGGCACGCCGGAATTCATGAGCCCGGAACAGTTGCGCGGCAAGCCACTGGACGCGCGCAGCGACATTTACTCGCTGGGCCTCATGACGTACGAGCTGCTCACGGGACAGCTGCCGTTCAGCGGAAAGACGCAACAGGAGATGATGATCGCGCGCCTCAAGGGCGACCCGACGCCGCTCCGCGCGATGCGTCCCGAGCTGGGATTCTCGTTGGCCGTCGAGAAGGTGCTGCTGCGCAGTCTGGCACGGGATCCCGGGGACCGGTATCAGACGGCGCCGCAGTTCGCGTCGGCGTTTGCCGCGGCGGCTCGCGAGCGCTAAGGGATGGACTGTCGCCGGCTGCCGTCGGCCGCTCGCTCGCGCGGCACGAAAACGGCTGGTTGCTCGAGAGAGATGGCGCGGTCGGACCCGGCGTTGCCGAGCGCGGCCATTTGTCCCTAACTTGACCATATGCAACGCTTCGCGGCTTTCGATCCGCCGGAGTACACGTCATGGACGCGCGTCGACGCGGATGTCGATGCGTTTCGCGAGACGATCGCGCGAGACCCGGCGCGCGCCGAGGTGGTCGACGCGCTCGATGAAACCGGGCGACTCGCGCTGTACCGCGCGTTGGTCCGCAATCGGCTCACCGACGTGGCGCTCAAGCGGATGGTGCGGCAGGGCGTGATCTCCAAGGCTTGGTTAGGCACGGGCGAGGAAGCGGCGACGATCGGTCCGGTGCACGCACTCCGGCGTGGCGATGCGGCAGCGCGGAGTCCCGCGCGCGACGTCGCGGCGCCGATGATTCGCAACGGCGGCGCGTGTCTCGAGATGGGGATGTCGGTGGCCGACACGCTGCGTGCGTACATGGGGACGGCGGACGGTCCATCGCACGGGCGCGATGGCCACTATGGCGATCTGTCCACCGGTGTGCTGCCGCCGATCAGCCACGTCGGCGACATCGTGCCGGTGGTGACGGGGATCGCGTTGTCGTTCCGGCTGCGCGGGCAGGATGCGGTCGCCATGACGTGGATCGGTGACGGCACCACGAAGGCCGGGGCGGCACACGAAGGGCTGAATTTCGCGGCGGTGCAGCGGGCGCCGGCGGTATTCATCATCCAGAACAACCAGGTCGCGTTAGGCACGCGCCTCGAGCAGCACCACGTGGCGGCGGGGCACGGGAATTTTGCCGACTGGCCCAAGGCGTACGGCATGTGGGGCGGCGTGTTCGACGGCAACAACGTGCTCGACGCGTATGCGGCGGCGGCACTGGCGGTGGCGCGCTGCCGGCGCGGCGAGGGGCCGGCGCTCCTGGTGGCGGAGACGTTCCGCATGGGCGGGCATGCGACGCACGACGAAGCCGAGGCGCGGCAGACGTTCTCGCCGTCGCTGTTCTCGTCGTGGGGCCGGCGCGATCCGGTGGCGCTCTACGAGGAGTATCTCGCCGACGCAGGCGTGGCGCGCGCGCGGCTCGAAGAAATCGCGGCGGACGCCGCGGCCGAGGTCGAGCGCGGCGAGGGGGAGGCGTTGGAGAGCCGGTCACAGCACATGCCCGTCGGCAAGAGCGCGCTCGACGGAGTGTACGCGGAGACGGATTCCTAACGGAAGCTCGATTGCGGGAGGGTCGGTGGGCCGAGGGGTCTGGGTTGGTTGTGTCGCCGTGGCTGCGATGGCGTCGGCAGCCTGCTCGACGCGGGATCGCGCGGCGTCACCGACGTCACCGGTGGACAGCACGAGCGCGGCGCTCGCCGGCCAGCTGACGGTACCGAGCGGGTTCCAGGTCACGTATTTCGTTCGCAACCTGCCCGGCGTACGGTTCATGGCGCTCGGCCCCGACGGCGCGGTGTACGCGAGCGAGCCCGCGGCTGGCAAAGTGGTGCGCGTGTGGGACGTGAACGGCGATGGCGTGGCCGACAGCGTCGCGACGGCCGTGGGCGGGCTCGACCGGCCACACGGGCTGGCCTTTCACGGCGGCTATCTCTATATCGCGAGCACGTCGACCGTCGCGCGCGTCCGGTTAGGCGCCGACGGCCGCGCCACGGAGCCGCCGGAAAAGCTGGTGTCCATCCCGAGCGGTGGGGGACATTGGACGCGGACCATCGTCTTCGGGGCCGACAGCATGATGTACGTGTCGATCGGCTCGTCGTGCAATCTGTGCGTCGAGACGAACTCCGAGCGGGCATCGGTGATGCGGTTCGATGCCAACGGGCAGAACGGCGAGCGCTTCGCGTTCGGGCTGCGGAACGCGGTGGGCATGGCGGTGAATCCGACCACGCACGAGGTGTGGGTCTCGCAGAACGAGCGGGACAATCTCCCGCCCGACCACCAAAATCTGCCGCCGGACGAGATCAACATCCTGCACGAGGGCAGCGACTACGGCTGGCCGTACTGTTACACCGATCACGGCGCGGCGGTGCCGAATCCCGAGTACCACGATGCGGCCCGTTGCACGGGGACGGTTCCGGCGGCCCTCGAGATGCAGGCGCATTCGGCTCCGTTAGGCATCACGTTTCTGACCAATGCGACCGCGTTTCCCGACGAGTACCGCGGCGACTTGCTGGTGGCGTTCCACGGGTCGTGGAACCGCGATGCTCCGACGGGCGCGAAAGTGGTGCGCGTGCACGTCGCGAACGGCGTGCCGGTGTCGTACGAGGATTTCGTCGCCGGTTGGCAGCGGCCCGACGGCAGCCGGTGGGGCCGCCCGGTGGACGTCATGGTGTACACGGACGGGTCCGTTCTGGTGAGCGACGACCAGGCCGGTGCGATCTATCGCGTCTTCCGCTAGGAGCGTTACGAGCGCATCCACCGTCGCGTCTCTGTACGTGAGACTTTCCAGGTTGGGCGTGGTCGTCGCGGCGGGTGCGGCGTGTGTGATCGGTCCGGCGTCCGCGCGCGCGCAAGCGACCGTCATCGCCCAAGCGGACACGTTGCTGATCGCCGGCCGCGTATTCTCCGCCGAATCCCTCTACTATCGTGCCGTGCGGATGGACTCGCACGACCCGGCGGCGCGTCTTGCGTTAGGCAAGTACCTCGCGGCGCGCGGCGCGCTGCGCGTGGGCGCGGTGCTGATGGAAGAGGCGCGGTATTTCGGCGGCAACGCGGGCGACGTGGCGCGCGCGCTCGCCCCTGTCTACGAAGCGTTGGGCGACTACGCCGCGCTCGCCTCGCTGCCGGCGTCGCCGCTGCCGTACGCCGAGCGCGCGCGCGCCGAATGGTTGGGCGCACATCCCCCGGCGACGGCGGGGCCCGATTCGGCGTGGGTCCCGTATCACGTGAGCGACAGCCACCTGCTCGGGCAGGTCGTGCTCCGGTTAGGCGCCGATTCGGTGGTGGCGGCGATCGACGCCCGCGTGCACGGACTCGTGTTGGATCCGGCGTGGATGCAGCGGCGCGAGATCAAGCGCTTTGCGTCGCGCGGCGCGCGCAGCAGCGGCGACGTCGCAGCGGTCGCGCTGGCCGTGCGGTTGGGCGCGTTCACGTTGACCAACGTGCCGGTGCGGTTCCAGCTCGAGCGCGAGCGCGAGATCGCCGTGATCGGCCTGGATGAGCTGGCCTCCCTGGCGCCGACGTTCGATCCCATCGCCGGCCGCATGCTGCTCCGTCGTTCGGGCGACGTCGCGGCGAACATGCCCGGGTTTCGCATTCCGACGCTCGCCACCGAGCGGGGCGTCTTCGTCATCAAGACCGAAACCGTGTTCCCGATCGGCCACCCCGATGTCCAACAGTATCTCCGACACGCGCGGTGGACGCTCGATGCGCGGAACGGCGAGGTGATCGTCTCCGGGCGATAATCGGCGCCTGGCGAAGCGAACAGCGCGCATGCAAGTTGCTGGGACCAGCCAGCAATTCTTGCAGCGAGCTCATGGCCATCGAGCGCATCTCGACTGTCCTCCTCTGCCACGCGGAGGAGCCGCTCCACACGGAAGGCATCGCGCGGTGGCTCCATGCCACCACGGATCTGCGCGGCATCGTCCGGATTCACGATTCGCGTCGTACGTTCTGGCGCCGCGTGAAGCGTGAATGGCGGCGCAGCGGCACGTTGGGGCTGGCCGATGTATTCGCGTTTCGGGTGTACTACCGCCTCGAGCGCGGTTCGTACGACGCGGCCTGGGAACGCACTGCGTTGGACGCGCTCGAGCGGGAGTGGCCCGCCGTCCCCGACTCGGTCCCCGCGCTCGACACGGATCGGCCTAACGGAAAAGAGTGCGAAGCGTTCTTGCGCGAGCGCGCGCCGGATGCGGTGGTGGCGCTGTGCAAGCACATCCTGCAGCCGCGCATCTTCGAGATCCCGCGCGCGGGCACCCTGATCTTTCACGACGGCATCGCGCCGGAGTACCGCAACGCGCACGGCTGCTTCTGGGCGATGGCGAAGGGTGACTTCGACCGTGTCGGCCTCACGGTGCTGCGCGCGGACCGCGGCATCGATACCGGTCCGATCTTCGGGTACTTCCGCTACGCCTACGATCCGATCCGGCAGTCGTATGTCGAGATCTCCAACCGCGTGCTGCTCGACAACCTCTCCGAGATCACGGAGCTCCTGCGGCGCATCGTGGCAGGTGAGGCAAACGCGATCCCAAGTGACGGCAAGGCCTCTGGTGTATGGGGCCAGCCGCGCCTCACGACCTATCTCGGACTGAAGCGCCGCTTGCGGACGGGAAGGCGATGATGCGTGCGATCGGGTTGGAGTATCATGATGTCGTCACCGGCGAGGACTTTGACGCGAGCGGATTTCCCGGCGCCGCCGCCGCGAGTTACAAGCTCACCGTGCCGGGTTTCGATGCACACCTGCGGGCGATCGCGGCGACGGGCGTTCGTGTGGTGCGTGTCGACGCGGCGTCGGAGGCGCCGGACGGCGCCATGCCGGTGTTTCTCACGTTCGATGACGGCGGCTCGAGCGCGCTCCAAAGTACGAGCGCGTGCCTCGCGCGTTTCGGTTGGGCGGGGCACTTCCTCGTGACGACGTCGCGCATCGGCACGCACGGCTTTCTGGACGCGGCGCAGATCCGCGCGGTGCACGCGGCCGGGCACGTGATCGGCAGCCACTCGTGCACACACCCACTCAGGTTTTCTGCGTTAGGCAGGGCGGCGATGCTGCGCGAATGGGCGGACAGCCGCGACGCGCTCGAGCAAATTCTCGCCGCGCCGGTGACCGTTGCCTCGGTGCCGGGCGGCTACTTCCGCCGGATCGCTGCCGAGACGGCGGCGGAAGCGGGCTTGCGTACGCTGTTCACGTCGGAGCCCGTGTCGAGCGTCCGCACGGTCGCGGGATGCACCGTGCTCGGCCGCTGTTCGATCCGACGCGCGACGCCACCTGAGGAGGCCGCGGCGCTGGCGTCGGGGCAGCTGGGACCGCGCGCCCGGCAATGGGTAGTGTGGAACGGGAAGAAAGCCGTGAAGGCGGCCGGAGGACGCGCGTATCTGGCCGCGCGCGAGTGGTTGTTCGAGCGCGGCGCGCAGGAGCCGCCCGAACAGGCGCCCAAGTCCGCGGTATCCGATGAGCGCCCGCCGACCGCCTAACGGTACGCCACGGGACGCGCTCCGTCACCGTTGGGCGACGCCGTACTTGGCGAGAATGGCGCGCACCTTGTCGAGCGGGATGGCGTCGACCGTGTGGCCGTTGCTCGTGACCGTCGTGGCCATGAACATCGAGTTGTAAATCGCTTCCTCGGTCGACTCGATGACGGCCTCGAAGAGCGGCGACATGTCATCGTTGGACAGGTCGGCGGTCGGGCGCGCCGCGGGAGGCTGCGGCGTGGCACCCGGCGCCGGCAACGTGAGATGCCGCCGAACCTGTTCGGCGGTGGAGAACGCGATGACGTAATCGCCTGAGCCATTCGATTCGTCCGAGCCGGTGCGCGCGAGACCCGACATGGCGCGTGCGGCGAGGCGTTGGACGTTGCGGTCGGAGAGCGGCGCATCGGTGGCGACGACGATCATGATCGAGCCGTCGCCGCGCTCGGCGGCCACATCGTTCTTGAACGAGTAGCTGCCTAACTCGCGGCCGACGGGGGCGCCGACCACCTGGAGGACGCCGCCAAAGTTGGACTGGACCAGGACGCCCACGGTCCAGCCGCCGAGTGAGCGCGGCAACACGCGCGATGCCGTGCCGATTCCACCCTTCCAGCCGAATGCGCGCGTGCCGGCGCCGGCGCCGACGCTGCCTTCGGCGACCGGTCCGCTCGAGGCCGCGGTGAGCGCGCGGTGCACGTCGTCGGCCGTGACGGGGCGCGAGCGAATGGCGTTGAGCCACCCATCGTTCGTCTCGCCGACCACTGGATTGATGGACACGACGTTCTGCATTCCCGGTTGGGCGAGCATCTCGGCGACGAGCGCGTCGGCGGCGCGCCAGACGCAGAGCGTGCACGTGAGCAGAATGGGTGTTTCGAGCTCGCCCAACTCGTTGACCTGCGTCGCGCCGACCAGTTTGCCGAACGCGTTGCCCACGTACACGGCGGCGGGCACCCGATCGAGGAACATGTTGCCCGCGTGCGGGAGAATGGCGGTGACGCCGGTGTGAACCGAATCCCCGTGCGTGATCGTGACCTGCCCAACGAGCACGCCGTGGACGTCGGTGATGCCGTCGAGCGGGCCAGGTTGGAAGATCCCCGGCTTCACGCCCAGGGCGCGCGCTCGCGCGCGTGTCTCTTGCGCGCGGAGCGCGCGTACGGGCGTTAGAACGGCTAGACAGGCCAGCGCGCCGAGAACGGCGTGGCGGGTGCGATACGGAACCAGCGTGGGCATCGTGCGGGTCTCCTCCAAAAAGTTCAACGGCTTGGCAAGGATGCGGCCGCGGGTGGATTCGAAACGAGCCGCACTCGTCGAGCCGGGTGGGTCGGGCCT
>Ga0310811_10009694_pt1 | contig 12447 bp, 12 predicted proteins | sample YCmetagenome_FD_207642 | JGI IMG/M metagenome (GOLD analysis project Ga0310811, IMG submission 207642) | Soil microbial communities from experimental microcosm in Duke University, North Carolina, United States - YC | ecosystem: Engineered > Artificial ecosystem > Soil microcosm > Unclassified ... | reverse complement strand
TCGGAGGACGCGGCGATGCCCCAAGCTCAGTGCGCGAAGGACTGCAAAGCGTGAATGAGCTGCCCGGCGCTGTAGGGCTTGGCGAGAAAGCGTCCACGCTCCGGCAAGTCGTCGTTGCCCACCATGACGTAGCCCGACGTCAGGAGCACTTCGACCGGCGGCCAGCGGTGGCGCACGACGACAGCAAGATGCTGGCCGTCCATGCCGCCCGGCAGGTCGATGTCGGCGAACACGATGGCGATCCGGTCGTCGGTTTCGAGGAATGCGATCGCCTCATCCGCCGACCGCGCCTCCAACGTGCCGAAACCGGCCTCCTCGATCGTCGAAGCGGCATCGAGGCGAAGCAACGGCTCGTCCTCGACGATAAGCACCACAAGCAAGCGCTCGAACTGGGGCACAAAACACCTGCTCCCGCCGGCGACGGCGGCTAAGGGGTGGTCAGGAAAGCGAGCGGCGCACGAAACTGCGCATGGAGACCCGTCAATTCATAACGAATATCGGCCTGCCCCGTTCCGGCCAGGCCGGACTGAATCAGGCGCGATCCGAACCCGCGCCGTTGCGGCGGCGTCACGGGCGGACCGCGCTCCTCGCGCCACGCCAGCGAGAGCTGCGGTTCCTTGCCGCCACTTTCAATGCGCCAGTCGACGAGCACGCGACCGTCCGGCTTCGCCAGCGAGCCGTACTTTGTCGCATTGGTGGCGAGCTCGTGGATCAGCAGCGAGAAGGAGAGAACCGACCTTGCATTGATCTCGATGTCGGGTCCGTCGAGGACGACACGGCTCGGATCGGCGACCAACCCGACCACGCCTTCGATCGTCGGCCGGATCAGGGCGCCCACGATCGATTGGGCGAGCAGCGCGTCGTGAGCCTTGGCCAGCGCCTGGATGCGACGGCTGAACGCGTCGAGCGCCTGCGAGTCGGCCGCATGATGCAGGGTTTGCGTGGCGATGGCGTTGACCATGGCCAGCATGTTCTTCATGCGGTGGCTCAGCTCCTGGTTCAGCACGAGCTGTCTGGCCTCGGCGCGTTTGCGCTCGGTGATGTCCTGGACTGCGCCGCGCAGGCGCCGCGGCTTGCCCCTGTCGTCGAGCTCGAAGGCGCTGCGCCATCCGATCCAGCGCACCGCGCCGTCGGTCGGTCGTCGGATTCGGTATTGCGCATCGAGCGCCGCCGTTCCGTCCGCCCGTGTGGTGGGCTTGGAGATGGCGTCGCGATCCTCCGGCAGCACCAGCCGCTCGATCTCCGCGACATCGAAGGACTCCCGCTCCGGCAGGCCGAACAGGTGGCAGAACTCCCTCGACGGAAAAATCTTGCCGCTCTGGATGTCGATCTCGAAGGTGCCGATGCCGCCGGCGCGCTGGGCCGATTCGGTGGCCTCGGCGCGGTGGTGGATGCGTAGGACCGCATCGTCGCGGCGACTGATCGCGCGGCGGTAATGCAACAGCAGCATCGTCTGACGGGCGAGCGCCAGCAGCGCGTCGGTCTGGTCTTGCGTCAGGCCGGCCGGCCGCGGCTTGTCGTCGATGACGCAGAGCGCGCCCAGCGCCTGGCCCTCGGGTGTGCGCAGCACGGCGCCGGCATAGAACCTGAGGCGCGGCCCGCCGGTCACCAACGGATTCGCGCGGGTGCGCGCATCCTGCGTCAGGTCGGGGATGACCAGCAGCTCCTGCTCCTTGATCGCATGCACGCAGACCGACTGGTCGAGCGGCGTTTCGCGCGCCTCCAGCCCAGTTTTCGCCTTGAACCATTGCCGATCGGCTGCGACGAGGCTCATCAGTGCGATCGGCGTCGCACAAACAGTCTTCGCCAGCCGGACGACGTCGTCGAATTGCGGTTCCGGCGGTGTGTCGAGCACGTCATGCGCCAGCAGAGCGTCGAGCCGGGCCGTTTCTTCGTTCGTCAGGGACATCGTTTTGTCGTTCATCGGTGGCCAAGAACGGGTATCGGATTTTCGCAGTTCCATTTTCATTCATAAGCCATGATCGAGGCGGCCGGAACAATCCCCCGCTCCCGCGTTCACCTCGCCATCGCACCCCGCCGTTTGCCTCGGCAGGTGACATGACGCTACTCATATTTGCAATCGGACTCTGTGCCTTCATCTAGAACGGGTTGGCGACATCCGCCCATCGTCCAGCCGCTTGGCCCGCCGCAGCACGAAGAATGCTTCCATCGCCTGGAGCGATGGCGCATATCTCCGTGCGCAAACCGGGATCGACATGGGCTACTGGCAACTGGTTCATCGGCAGGCGTGGAAGAGGACGGTGACGGCCGTCGCCGCACGGCCGCTTCGCCTGGTCGTATTCCTCGTTGCCCACGCCGTGGCCGCCGCTGCCATTTGGCTGACGCTCGCCCGGCTCGACCTGCCGGCCAGCGACTTCACGTGGCACAATATCGGAGCGGACGGCATCCGGCTCGCCGCGGCGGCAGTCCCTTTCCTCGCGTTTCCGCTCCTGTATGCATGGCGGCTCCTGCGCGCACCGGCCTCGCTGCACCGGCAGATGGAAGCGCTGCAATGGGAGGACATGGCCCGCATCGAGGCACTGGAGGCCGAGATCGCGCGGCTCAAGGCCGAGCCGCCGCCGGCATCGCGCGACCCGGACGGCATTTTCCAGCGCGGCGTCCAGGTCGGCCGGGTGGTCCTGGCGCTCACCGATCCCGCGCGCGGCTCGGCAACCTTCCAGCAGATCGTCGAGGCAGCGGATTTCGACACCTCGGCCGAGTTCGACTATCGCGACTGGGTGCTGCGGCTTGAGGGCGTGGGCGGCGACATGCGCTCGCAGATCGGCGGCACGCGCTCGCGCGCCCTGAGCCAGGTCGTCTGCCGCATCGAACGTCAACGCCCATGGCGGGAGTCGTGAGCTCGCGCGAGCTCTGATGCGGCAATCGAAAGCCGGAAACGATAAGCGCAAAAGGGAGCCTGCGACGATCACCGTCGATGTTTGCCAGACGGCTCTGCCGGCTTGAATGTGGCCAACGGCGAGGGGAACCTGAGCCCGCAACGGGGAGAAGCGGATGACGTTCAGGAACATCGACTATACGGTGCGCGAGCGGGTGGCGGAGATCACCATGCGGCGCGCGCCGGTGAATGCGATTGATCATGGGCTGATCGAGGACATCAACGCCGGCTATCGCCAGGCCAAGGCCGATCCAGGCGTGCGCGCCGTCGTCCTGACCAGCGCCTTCGAGCGCGCATTCAGCGCCGGCATGGATCTCGCCATGATCCGTGGCAAGCGCGGCCTCGACCTGCGGCGCTATCTCGAGAAGCTCTACCTCGAGATGCACGACCTGCAGTACCGCATGGGCAAGCCGACCGTCGCCGCCCTCACCGGCCCGGCCCGCGCCGCGGGCGTCACGCTCGCCGTCTCGTGCGACGTGCTGATCGCAAGCGAGACGGCGAGCCTTGGCTATCCCGAGATCCTGGTCGGCGTGATCCCGGCCATGCACTTCGTGCATCTGCCGCGCCAGATCGGCCGACACAGGGCGTTCGAGCTCCTGTTCAGCGGCAAGCCCGTTTCCGCCGCCGAGGCTTGCTCCATGGGGCTCGTCAACCGAGTGGTGCCACAGGCCGATGTGATGGCCGTGGCACGCGAGGTGGCGCGCGACTTCGCGGCGAAATCGCCGGTTGTGATGCAGCTCGCACGCGATGCCTTCATGCGCGCCAACGACTACGAGTACCGTCGCGCGATCGAGAACACGGTCGAGACGATCTGCAACATCATCGAAACCGACGACGCGCAGGAAGGGCTTGCCGCCTTCAACGAGAAACGGTCCCCGAGGTGGTGAGATGATCACGCTCTATTCTTATCCGGCGTTGTTCGGCGTCGCCGACAACAACGGCTACGGGCTCAAGGTCTATGCCTTCCTGAAGCTTGCGCACCTCGCGTTCGTGCACGAGCACCTGTTTGATGCTTCGGCGGCGCCGCGCGGCCAGCTCCCCTATATCGTCGACGATGGCGAGACGATCGGCGACAGCGATACGATCCTGGCGCACCTCTTTGCCAAGCATCATCCGGACATCGACCAGGGGCTGACGCAGGCGCAGCGCGACACCAACCATCTGGTCGGCCGCCTGCTCGACGATCTCTACTGGGTGATGTCCTACTCGCGCTGGAAGGACGAGCGCTACTGGCCGCTGTTTGCCTCAGCGCTGCGCCGCGAGCATCCGCACCTCACCGAGGCGGGCCTCCTGAAGGCCAGGGAGTACAACGCCCAGCGCTACCATTTCCAGGGCATCGGCCGCTACGCGCCGGACGCCGCCTATGCCCGTGGCCTCACCGATCTCGCGGTGCTGGCGGACCTGGTTCCGGCCAGGGGCTTCGTGCACGGCGCCACGACAGGCAGCGTCGACGCGGCGATCTATGGCTTCATCGCCAACATCCACTTCTACGACATCGACACGCCATTGAAGCAGTTCGTGTCAGCGCACCCCAATCTCGTGCGGCATTGCCAGGAGATCCACGCCGCCATCGCCTGACACAAGAAATCAGGGTTCCGCCGTCGGATCGGCGCGCAGGGTGAGGGTCGTGCCGGAGGGATCGCGCTCCAGCCGCAGGAACGGCAGGCCCGTGGGCAGCGGCGCGTCGCCCGAAAGCGGCGTTTCGAATTCGCGGCCGATCTCGCCCAGGAGCTTGAGGTAGAGCCGCCACTCGACCGCGCGCGGATCGAGCGCGACACGCACGGGCTCGTTCCAGTCGAGCGCACGCACGCCGCTCTTCACGGCGGAGTCCTCGGCGCGGTCCTGCACCAGCGCCGCCTCGAATCGGCCGATGGTCGCGGTGCGCGCCTCGGTGTCGGCGGGCTTCGCCGTCACCACCAGACAGATCTGGTCGGGCTTCTCGTCCTTGGCAAAGTCGACCGTGCCCTCGTTCAAGGTCGAATCGCTCTCGTCGCCGTGCCAGCCCAGCCGTTGCACCTCGACGACGCGCCGCTGCGACTTGTCGAAGCGCGCACCGGCCGGCGGGTCGAAGCAGTGACGCACGGTCGCGGTCTTGCCGGCGTCGGCGCGCGCCAAAAGCTCGGGGGACATCAGCATCCGCGATTCCGGGATCAGGGTGCGCACCTTCTGGTCGAGCGCGAACTGGCCCGGCCGGTCGGGCAGCACGACGAACAGGAGCTGGTAGCTGGCTGTCCGCCCGCTTTGGCGAAACGAGAGCGTGCCTGATGCGAAGGTCGAACGCGACGCATCGGTCGCAAAGGCTGCGCGCGGCACCGAGAAATGAAGCCTGAGCGGTGTCACCTGAGCCGGGCCCTGCCATGCCCCCATTGTCAGCACCGGCGGTGCGCCCTCGTCGAAACCCACCGCCGCGACCTCGATCTCGACCGGCGGATCGTCGCGCGAGGTGGCGAAGTCGGGTACGTAGCGCGGCGTCACCGCCGATGCGCTGTCCCCCGACGCGGCAGGAGTGGTGCCTGCGGGATTGACACCGGACGGGGCAGCCGGATCGGCGGCGGGCCTGGTCGATGGCGCAAGCGTGAGTTCGCCGCCGGCCCGCCGCGGCGGCACGAAGCGTGGGGTGAACTGCAACACCAGAGGCTTGCCGTCGCCGGCCATCTTGTCGAGCGCCGCCTGCGCCCGCTGGCGCAGCGCCTCCATCGCCTGACGGGCGCCAGCCCCGGGCTGTGCCACGGCTTCGCGCAGACCGGCATCGAGTGCATCGATCTCGGCGAAGGGTTGGCGCTGCAGCTCATTGAGGCTCGCAAAGGCGTGCTCGCGCAGGCCCGCCGCGCGCACCACGATGGCGTCGGTAAGAAGGCTGGCAACCCGAAATGCCGCCACGAGGTCGAGCCGGCTCTCGCCGTCGGCCTTGGCTTGCAGCGCGGCGCGCTCGGCCTGCAGGGCGGCCATTCGCTCGCCCACCGTGGCCCCCTGCACCGGTTCGTCGCGACCCAGCACCAGCCATGCCGCCACCACGACCGCAAGCGCCACCATGGCCGCAAGTGTCGCCCGCCACGGCCGGCGGGGACGCGCTCTCAGGACTATAGGGAGATTTCGCTCGCTCGCCATGCGCCGCGTTCTAGCACAGCGGCCGCCCTTCGCGACGCGGCCAAGCGCGCAGCCCCTTTCCGCAGCTCAAGCTCATGTTCCTCGCCCCCGCTAGGGGGAGAGGTTAGGAGAGGGGGAAGCGAAGGCTCTCGTTTGTGCGTCGCCCCCGCTCCCCGCCTCTCCCCCTAGCGGGGGCGAGAAGAAAGAAAGAAGGAACGTGTCGAGTGACTCAATATGAGAACAGCACCGGCAGCGGCGAGTGCAGGATGAGGTGCCGGGTCATGCCGCCGAAGATCATCTGGCGCAGCCGGCTCTGGGTGTAGGCGCCCTTCACGATCAGGTCGGCGCCGCCGGCGACTGCCGTGTCGACGATCGCCTGGCCGGCCGAGCGCGAGCCCGCCTTCACGACCTGGCTCGTGACCTTGAGCCCATGCGCCAGCAGCGACCGGGCGATCTCCGCCGCCGATGGTCCCGGCACGCCCGCCCCCTCGACGCTCATGACTTCAATCGATTCGGCGCGGCTCAGCATCGGCATGGCGAGCGAGATCGCGCGCGCGCTTTCGGTCGAACCGTTCCAGGCGAACAAAATCTTCTTGCCGACCATGCCTTGGAAGCCGACCGGCACCACCAGCACCGGCCGCCCTGAATCGAACAGCGCGGTTTCGAACACGCTCTCCGGCATCTTGGGCAGCGGCCCGGGCTGCGGCATCACGATCAGATCGAAGGCGCGGCCGATCACGCCGATCGCGGTCGGCCCGCTGTCATCGGCGGCACGCCATTCCGAGACGAGGCCCGCCGCGTTCTGCTCGAAGGTCGCGCGTACCGCGGCGACGCGTTGGCGTTCCTCGGCATCCTCTGCGAGTCCGCCGCCGATCGGCGCGCCCATGCCGGCATCGGCCCACGCCATGCTCATCACGCCGTAGGACGGCGGCTCGAGGCCCACCAGCCTCGCTTCGAAGGCGCGCGCAAGCTTCGCTGCCATCACGAAGGCGGCCGGATCTTCGGCCGCCCAGGCCATTGTCAGGATGGATTTCATGATCGTTCTCCCTGTTTGCGGAACGATAACACGATCGCGAGAAGCGAATGATACAATACGTTCATTGAGTCCGTATTTTCTTTCAATATCTTACACGAAGTACCTCAATGAATTTAAGAGGTATCAAACTGCTTAGCCGCCGCCGACCAGGAGATTCGGCATCCCGGCACGGCAGGCATGTTTGGCTAAGCAACGATTCTTTTGGAGATACTTATGCTGTCCATTTTCCGCCGTCTTATGAAGAACACGGATGGCGTCACTGCCATCGAGTACTCGTTGATTGCGGCCCTGATCGCGATCGCTGCGGTCACCGCGATGGGCTACGCTGGCAAGGGCTTGAGCAACACGCTCAGCAACGTCGCCAACGTATTGAAGTAATCGACTTACCTTTCTCATGAAGGGCGGGCCGCAAGGTCCGCCCTTCTTATTTGGCGAGTCCTAGCAGGCCAGCGGTCAAGAATGTTGCGTTTGAAACAATGCGCACATTGAGACGATCAATAGTTTCCGTATTCTTACCGCAGGACCTCACATCTTTTTTCAAGAGGTCTGCTGGTCCCTACCGTGAAACCTGGGCCCTGCATTTTGAAGAGCCGGCGTACCTGGCCAGACATTCTTTTTGGAGATATCTAATGCTATCGATTTTCCGCCGTCTCATGAAGAATACCGATGGCGTTACCGCGATCGAGTATTCGTTGATTGCCGCTTTGATCGCGATCGCAGCCGTCACTGCAATGGGCTACGCTGGCACCGGCGTTTCGAACACGCTCAGCAACGTCGCCAACGTGTTGAAGTAATCGGCGCTCTATCTATTCATAAAGGCGGGCGGCAACGCCCGCTTTTTTTTGGCAACAGCGACGACAAATTTTACCAACGTTACACGCCTCGACGTTGCGTGCGTTTGATGAATCGTTAAGCTGAGGTCGCTTTTGGGTGCCTTCTCGGCGGCAGGCAGTGCCGCCTTTTACGGTGGTCGGGCAAGCGTGATGAACGTGCGGCGCCCGCTGCGAACGGAACGAAGTGATGCCGTTTCTTCAACATCTGCGACAGCTGCCGAGCGACACGCGCGGCCACTCCTTTGTGCAATACAGCTCGCTCCTGCTCCTGATCGCGATTGCTGCCCTCGCCTTCTTCGCGCAGGCCCCGTCCACGCCATAGGCGTGGACATGGGAACGCCCAGCGCTCAACCGATGGCGCTGGCCTTGGGCACAATCCAGGCAAACCGGTCGGACAAGGCCGCGAGTGTGATCTTGTTGATCACCTCGGCATTGATGGTGGCACCGTTGGAGACATCGGGCAGGTCGCGTGTCGCCACCGTATCGGCCGCTACTGTCGACATGTAGCCGTGATCGGTGGCCGAACGCACGGTCGCGGAAATGCACATGTGCGTCATGAACCCGCCCACGATCAGGTTCTTGCGGCCGGTTTGCGCCAGGTGCTTGGCAAGCTCCGTGCCGGCGAACGCGTTGGGCAGCCCCTTGTCGACGATCACCTCGCCGTCGCGCGGCGTCAGTTCCTTCACGATCTCGTAGCCGCTCGAGGACGGATTGAACGCCTTGCCCTTGCTCTGGTGGCGCACATGCACGATCGGCGCCTTTGCCTGGCGTGCCTTGTCGAGCAATGCGGCCAGCGCTTCGACCGCCGGCTGCACGCCGGTGAGCGGGAGCAACCCGTCGGTATATTCACGCTGCGCATCGACAATCAGCAGCACCCCATCCGCCATCGTCGCCGGCGCCGGCGCGATTCCCGACATCTGCAGCATCGTCATTGCCATGATCGCCACCCTTCCCACCCAGAACGGTTGTGTAAACGTGCGCCGCATCAACGCTCAACACAATCTCTTTTGCAAGTCCCGCCGACGCACATGAGTGCACCCCGTAAAGTAGAGAAGGTTCGCAGCGTCGATTGATTCATCGCCTCTCACGCTTGACCGTCCGTATCACGTCGCGGAGGGTGTTGCCTCTTCCGAACGCTCCAAGGAGTGCCCGTGAAAACCCCCATGAAAGCAATCGTCGTCGGCGGCGGCATCATGGGCCTGGCTACCGCCTGGGCGCTGGCACGCGAGGGTTGTCGCGTCGAACTGTTCGAGCAGGATTCGCTTCCCAACGCGCTTGGATCCTCCTTCGACGAGCATCGTCTGATCCGCCATCCCTATGGCGAGCACAGCGGCTACGCACGCATGATCGATGATGCGTTCGCGGCCTGGGATCTCGTGTGGGAAGAACTCGGCACCCGCTTCTACGCGCCCACCGGCACGCTGGCGTTGAGCGGCAACGGCGCGCGATGGGCCGAGCAGTCGGCGCGATCGCTTGCGGCGATCGGTCGCCCCATGCGGGAAGTGGCAGTATCCGACCTGCCGCGCCGCTTTCCGCTCCTGAAGACCGGCGGCGTCGAGCGCGCTTTCTGGATCGATACGGGCGGCGTGCTGTTCGCTCAAGATATCGTGAGCACGCTGGCCCACCGGCTCGCCACGAAGCCTGGCGTTGCGTTGCACGTCGAGACCGGCGTGCGAACGGTCGACCTTGATCGCGCCCGGATCGTCACGGAAGCGGGCGCGGAGCATGATGCCGACGTGGTAGTTGTCGCAGCGGGGGCCTGGGTTGTCCGTCTGTTGCCGGAACTGACCCAGCGCCTTGTGCCCTCGCGCCAGGTCGTCGCCTATTTCGATCTGCCCGCCGAGCAACGAGTCGCGTGGAGCAAAGGCCCGATGATCATCGAGCAAACGGGCGACGTCGGCCTCTATCTCGTGCCGCCGGTTCAGGGCCGCGGCCTGAAGGTCGGCGACCATGCCTTCAGCCGCACCGGCGATCCGGCCGCCGAGCGCACCGCCGGCGAAGCGGAACTGCAGCCGCTGATCGCGCGCTGCCGCAGCCTCCTGCAGGGCTTCGAGAATTGGCGCATCGAGCGGCTGAAGGTCTGCTTCTATACCGTGACCGCGGACGAGCGCTTCATCGTCGAGAAGCAGGGCGCGGCCGGCTGGGTGATGTCGCCTTGCTCGGGCCACGGCTTCAAGTTCGGCGCCTTGATGGGACTCGAGCTTGCCCGCACCATTGTTTCAGAGCGCGATCCCGCATTGCATACAAGCTGGGCGGCCGGCCTCGAAGGCGATACATGATCATCTCCCCCTCTCCCAACCTCTCCCCCTCGCCGGGGAGAGGAGTATGAAAGAGAGCTGCCTCTTCTTCATGTTCCTCGCCCCCGCTAGGGAGAGAGGCTAGGAGAGGGGGAAAGGCGTCAGGGAGTATCGATATGGCATCGCGCAAGAAGAAGAACGGGGCGGAACCGCCGAAGGCCACCGGACTGCGGCAAGGCCTTGCCACCTATGGCGATGCGGGCTTCTCGCTGTTCCTGCGCAAGGCCTTCATCAAGGCCGGCGGCTACTCCGACGATGCGCTCGACCGGCCGATCGTGGGCATCACGAATACCTTCAGCGACTACAATCCCTGCCATGGCAACGTGCCCGACCTGATCGAGGCGGTGAAGCGCGGCGTGATGCTGGCGGGCGCATTGCCGATGGTGTTCCCCACCATCTCGATCCACGAGAGCTTCTCCCATCCTACCAGCATGTTCCTGCGCAACCTGATGGCGATGGACACCGAGGAGATGATCCGCGCCCAGCCGATGGACTCAGTGGTGCTGATCGGCGGCTGCGACAAGACCCTACCTGCCCAGCTCATGGCCGCGGCAAGCGTCGACCGTCCCGCCGTCGTGTTGCCGGTCGGGCCGATGCTGGTCGGTCACTTCAAGGGTGAGGTCCTGGGCGCCTGCACCGACTGTCGCCGCCTCTGGGGTCAGTACCGCGCCGGCACCTTCTCGCAGGACGACATCGAGCGCGTGAGCGAACGGCTTGCGCCGACCAAGGGCACCTGCATGGTGATGGGCACGGCGAGCACCATGGGTTGCATCGTCGAGACGCTGGGCATGGGTTTGCCCGGCAGCGGCTCGACGCCGGCCACCCACTCCGACCGCCTGCGCATCGCCGAGCAGAGTGGCAAGCTTGCGGCCGAGATGGCCAGGCAGCACGGCCCCAGGCCCCGCGAGATCATGACGGAACCCGCGTTCCGGAACGCGCTCACCGTGCTACAGGCGATCGGCGGCTCGACCAATGCGCTCGTGCATCTAACGGCTGTCGCGCGCCGGCTCGGCATTGCGATCGAACTGGAGCAGTTCGACGCGATCGGCCGCAAGGTGCCGGTGCTGGTCGATCTCAAGCCGTCGGGCGACCACTACATGGAGCACTTCCACTGGGCCGGCGGCAACTCCCGGCTGATGCAGGAGATCCGCGGCCATCTCGACGAGAGCTGCCGCACCGTCACCGGCAAGACGTTGAAAGAGGTCATCGACGCGGCCGAGATCGTGCCCAACCAGACGGTGATCCGCACGCCCGCCAACCCGATCAAGCCGACCGGCGGCATGGCGGTGCTGCGCGGCAACCTCGCGCCGCGCGGCGCGGTCATCAAGCATTCCGCGGCGACGCCTGCCCTTCTCACGCATACCGGCCGCGCCGTGGTGTTCGACTCGCTCGAAGACCTTGCCGCACGCGGCGACGATCCCGAGCTCGACGTGAAGGCCGACGACATCCTTGTCCTGCGCAATGCCGGACCGAAAGGTGCGCCGGGCATGCCGGAAGCGGGCTCCTTCCCCATCCCGATGAAGCTCGCGCGCGCGGGCGTGAAGGACATGATCCGCATCTCCGACGCGCGCATGAGCGGTACGGCGTTCGGCACCATTGTCCTGCATGTGGCGCCGGAGTCTGCCGTCGGTGGACCATTGGCGCTGGTGAAAACGGGCGATCGCATCACCCTCGACGTGCCCAACCGCAAGCTCGAGCTGCTGGTCTCCGAGGCCGAGCTCGAGAAGCGTCGCAAGGCGTGGAAAGCACCGACCGCTCATCCCGGCAGCGACCGCGGCTACACCGGCCTCTTCCATCGCACCGTCCTGCAAGCCGACGAAGGCGTCGACTTCGACTTCCTCGGTCCGGCGCCGACGTGACACGTTTAGGGTAGTGTGCACTCCGATAACAATGACTGACACCACCCTCCCCAGGATCTCCGTCGTCGTCACCTGCTTCAACTGCGCGGACTACATCGCCGCGGCGGTGCGGTCGGTGGCGCAGCAGACATGGCGCGACTTCGAGTGCGTGATCGTGGACGACGCCTCGACCGATACGTCGGCTGTGGTGATCCAGCAGACGCTCGACGAGCTCAAGGACTCGCGCTTCTCGCTGATCCGGCTGGCGAAGAACGTCGGCCAGACCGGCGCCACGCGCGCGGGCCTCAAGCACACCAGCGCCCCGTTCATCTGTTTCCTCGATTCGGACGATCTCTGGAAAGAGGATTTCCTCGAACGCCATCTCGCCGCGCACCTGAACGAGAGCTACGCCGTGGGCTTCACTGCCTGCAATGCGCGGCTGATCGACGGCAAGAGCCAG
>Ga0310811_10009693_pt1 | contig 12449 bp, 13 predicted proteins | sample YCmetagenome_FD_207642 | JGI IMG/M metagenome (GOLD analysis project Ga0310811, IMG submission 207642) | Soil microbial communities from experimental microcosm in Duke University, North Carolina, United States - YC | ecosystem: Engineered > Artificial ecosystem > Soil microcosm > Unclassified ... | reverse complement strand
TTCATCGTAGACGGAACTGTGCGCTGGATGGAGTCGCTCGTCATGCTCGGCGGTGCGCTGCTGGGCGGGTTTCTTGGCGGCCATTTGATCCGCGTGTTGCCCGCTAATCTGGTACGGGGATTCGTGCTTGTAGCGGGCATCGCCATGGCAGTCATCTACGCCAGGCAATACTGGTTCTAGTTGTTCTACGTGTGGCAGAACGATGACCGTGCGACGGAATACCGTTGCTACGCAGAGGTTCTCCCTTCCCCGGGGTCCACAAGAGCGAGCCGCAACGTTGCGGCAAGCCGTTCGGCCGTCGCTGCAGAGTCGTTTCGGACAAACTCGTGCCAGTCATGTTCGACGCGCGAGTGCCCGCTGTCTGGGGCGTGCCGGGCGTTTTAATGAAGAGTTGAGAGCAATGCCGAACGACCGTAGATGGCTGCTGCCGCACAGCCGAGCAGCCGATGCACCCTGCCTGCGCGAACGGCTCGTGGTCAAACGTCGAAATTCCGCACATGAAAGGCCGCCCGCTTCATGAGGCCGGTGACAAATTTAATTCGCTTCGTCCGAACGCTTGTCCAGTAAGGCTGGACCGTTACGCGAGCGCCGCGTCGTCGCGAGTTGACAGAATTACTGTCGCAACGGTGACAAATTAATGCGCTCTACGAATGACCAGGCTACTTTTTTCGCCCTGTACGCGCGTTACCCCCAATCCGTCAATATATAAACTCGCGATGCCGAAGTGGTAGATGCCCCCCGGCTTTTTTCTTGACAAGAATGCCGGACGCGTCAAGTTGGGCGACAAAAGATTCAAATGCAGGGAACGTCTGCCGTTGTCGGTCCGGTCCCGACGCCGATCAGGCGACGTAACGGTCATTCGCCGGCGCTGAGCTTCCGTCACGAGCGGGCCGAAATGGCTAGCGATGGGTACGATTGGCCGGCGACGGTCCGCTGCCTGTCCCAAGCCGACGTTTGAGTGGTCGTTTGAACGCACGGACGGAAGTCAGGAGATGGCCCGAATTCTGCCGCTCGCGTGGCCGCATCGGTGATATACCGGGCCGAGCGCGGGCCCACCTCGGCGCCGGCCCGTGACACTTTCATTTCGCGCGGGTTCAAACCTTTGTCCAGCAAGGCTCCGCCCGTCCTCGGTAAGCCGCGTCGTCGCGAGTTGACTCATTTGCGGTCGCAACGGTGACAGAATCAGTACGGTCTACGATGGGATGATGCCGCAACCCGCGTTGGTGACGGCGCCAACGACATCGGCAGTCCATTGACGGGTTCCACTGGTCGGCCCAGCAAACACCGGCTGCCCGACTTCGCTTCGATGCCGCAGCTTCTTGCCATTGAGACCACTACTGTATATATTCACAGTGTTTTTATTCAGGGGCAAGCGCATGGACCTTCTCGTTTGTGTCCTCAACGACGACGATCGGCGCGCGTCGGCTTGGCTGCAAAAACACGTCGGTGAAGCGCGGGTCGCCGCTGCGGCGCGGCAGCTAAGTGACGCTGGCAAATGCCCATTGGTCTCGGCGGTGTGCCGTCATCTGCGTACATAGCCGCCGGCAGCGTGCCGCGCGCCCGTCCGGCAGGATCGTGCCGTTGCACAAAAGCACCTCGCCCAAATGCGTCAGGTGCTCGCTCAGCGCAGCGCGATGAAGGTCCATGCATAGCGCTGCACCCGTATCAGGAGTAAAGAGGCTGTTATGTTCGATGCTGGGTTGCTCAACGACGACGATCCGAATTTCGACTCGATTCACTTTGAACGATCGGCTCAACGTGCCGTCATCGACCTGCAGCGCATCGTCGGCACGATCGCGCACCATTATTTGCTGCCCCGCGCGCATCCAACGGTGAACTTCACGCTGAGCTGGCGCGCATTACTGGAGCTCGAGGAGCAAGCATTTTCCGACCTCGGGTTCCAATCCCGGCACGACCAAGCAATCGTTGCCGGCTTATTGCGGCTCAGCGAGAGCCGCCTGCCCGGCTCCAACATCGACGACGCAGTGGATTGGCGTCGGGACGATGAAAGCCTGCCAGCGGTGTACCGAATCGTTCGCGCCATCATCGAGGAGAAGTCGCATGAGCGACGCCTTCAGCGAAGGCAGTTCCCCAAACGTGCCCAGCGGCGCGAAGCTCGATGCGTGGCAAGAGTTGAACCAGTTTGCGATCACGCACCCGAATGCTGGACGATCGCGCGCTATACCGTTTTGGGCCACGACAAATACCTGCTGTGGGATCCAGGCGGCAAGGCGCGTGGCACGTTTGGCGGCATAGGCCCGGCGAAGTCGGCGGTTAGGCGACTTGCTAGGGAACCTCAGCGCGATTGACATTGATGGTCACCAAGAAATCCTGCCACTCGGCGCCGGGTTGCTTGGACGCCTTGAGACACGGCAAACTGAGCAAACACGCATCGACTGGGTGATTGTCGGCGGCGAGAGCGGCCATGACGCGCGGCCGATGCATCCAGATTGGGCACGATCACTGCGCGACCAGTGCAAAGCGGCCGGCGTGCCGTTTTTGTTCAAGCAATGGGGCGAATGGGGCGAGTTCGTCAACGAAGCACACTTCACCCACGGCGGCGACGAGAAGCACGCACACGCGTGGGTCGACGTGGGCACTGGCAATCATGGCGAATGCTGGATCTACGACGACGATGGAGTGTGGACCAACTGGACCGGCCATCCGCCGACCGACGCCGTCGGCAACGTGCTGCCGCAGGTGGCCATAATGGGCTGGCATGGCAAGAGCGCGGCGGGTCGAGCGCTTGATGGCCGTACCCACGACGAATTCCCGGTGTCGGTATGAAAGAACGCTTTATCCTTTTCAGCGGCCCTATGGTGCGCGCCCTGCTGCGCGACGAGAACCCCAAGACGCAGACGCGGCGCCCCATGAATCCGCAGCCTGACTTTGACACCGTGCGCAAGACCCTCGGATGCAGCTCAAGCGCAGCAGTCATCGACGTCGATGGGCTTGGCGGCGTCGGCCTGCGCCTCGATGGGGGCATGGAATATGTACAGCCAAACAGTCTCTCGCCGTATGGGCTCGCCGGCGACCACCTATGGGTGAAGGAAACCTTCGTGGCATTCGGCCGCTGGGAGACCCGCTTCGACGAGAAGAAGGCGCGCGACGCGTGGCACTTCGTCGATATGACGATCGAAGCCGGTTTCGCCTATCGGTTCGAGGGTGCCGATCGCGACGCGCGCCGCCGAGCCGGCGACGCGCCGACTTGGCATACGCGCCCCTCCCTCTTCATGCTGCGCGAGGCATCGCGCATCACGCTCGACATAACCGGCGTGCGCATTGAGCCGTTGCAGGACATCAGCGAGGCGGACGCGTCCGCCGAGGGTATCGAATTGCTCAACGGCCGGCATACGTTTAATGGCGGTCTGCACCAGAGCCCGGTCGGCGCGTGACGCGTATCAAGCCTTATGGGACAGCCTCAACGCCGCACGCGGCTACGGGTGGGATGCCAACCCGTGGGTGTGGGTCGTTGAGTTTCAGCGGATCGTCTAATGCGGTCACGACGGGCTCGTCACAGGGTATGCGCCGCGATCAGTGCAGCCCAAGCTCCCCGGTATCTGCAAGCCGGGGTTTCGGCGAATCGTAGATTCGCTATAGTGTTGGGAGACTGACACTCAGTATATAAAAAATTAGTTTATGAGTTTCGACGCAAGCTCTTGGAAGACGAATCCGACTGCTGCCTACGCGGACTGGCAAGAGCGTGAAGCGGCCGGGGCCGACCGCCGCGCCTTTGCCGCCCAATCGATCGTGCAACACCGTGCGATGTTTGAACGCTTCAACCGACACCTCGTGAGCCGGGGACTCACGCTCGCCACCTTTGGCGCGACTGACCTGGAGCAGTTTCTCGTCGCCGGGGGGGAATTTCGCGAGGACACCACGACGCGGATCCGCTACGCCAAACTCGTCGACCGCCTGTGCCGCCACCTGGTCGACGTCGGTGTGCGTCGAGAGAACCCCGGTTTTGATCTGGTCCAACGCGAGTACTGGCCCACGACCGAACCGGACCCGGTCTATCTATCGGAGCACGCCGATGCGCGGCTGCAGGCGTATGTCCAGCCGCTGGCCGGCGACGACGAGCGCGCGACGCGCAAGCGAGCGATGGTCGGCTTGCTGCTCGCTACCGGCGTCACCGTGTCCGAATTCTTGCGGCTCGCCACGACCGACGTTTGGCTTGCGAGCGCACTGCCCTACGTGACGGTCGCCGCGCACGCTCCGCGGCCGCTACGCACGGTCCTTATCGATCGGTTTGCCGTGCCCATCCTCACTGAATGGCTGACGGTTCGCACCACCTATGCGGAGCGTGGCCCACTTCTCTTTCCGAAACCCGACGGCAAGCCCTTCACCGTTGCCTCGATCGGCAACTACGTCCGCGACGCCCTGCTCGCCATTGAGGCGCCGGCCGCCGACATGAGTCCGCGCGTTCTGCGTAATACGGACTGCCGGCGACAGCTACTGGCGGATCACACCAACGAGGAAGTTTCCAGCCGCCTTGGGCTCACCAGCCAGCGGACTTGCGAACGGCTGCGGCTGACGATCGACCGGCACACTACGGCGGAGTGACCCCATCAATTCTGCGGCGATCTTGGCAACTTCGATTCCGGGTGAGTCCCACAGGTCAATCAGCACGGACGTTGTCGGATATTGACACCCCTATTGGCCAGTGGTGCGGCCACTGGTGTTTAAACTAACCCCTCGTTCTCGGCAGAGCGGATGAATCGGTGCTCCAGTTCGTGCGGAACGCCACGAGCGGCAAATGATGCGACCAATATAATGACCGTCATTGCTCGCGCCGCCGCGATGCGTTAGGCAGGGATATTCCATCCGTTCTTTGCAGCGAGGTAAATCCGTGAACATAAAAACGCAGGTGGCAGCAGTGGCCGCAGCCGTCGCCGTCGCCGTCGCGACGTCCCTCTCCGCCACTGTGGCGCGAGCCGAGGGCGCGGAATCGGCCCATGAAAACGGCGCACCGCCCGCTATGTCCAGCCCCGACCCGGGAGAGGACGTGGTCAACGCCGACGGGGCACAAGAAGATCCGAACCACCGTATGACCGACGTTGCGCGCGCTTATCGGAACGGTCTCATCAATGGTAAGGCCATGCAGAAGCAAGCCGATGCGAAGGAACGTCAGGCTAATGTTCCGCCGTTGCCGCCTGACATGCAGGGCGGTCAGGACGCTACGGTGACGCCGGTGCGGATGCCCGAGGTTGCGCCCCGCCCGGGGCCGAGCCAATCGCGGTACACGCAATACGAATCGTCACCGCTTCCACTGCGGCAGACACTCACATATGTGTTGTCGGACGTGCCTGACGACCCTCCTCCCGCGTATGTACAGCCGATGTATCAGCGGCCGGTGTACCAGGAGCCGGTGTATGTCCAACCGGCCCATACGCCGCCTCCCCCGCCAGCGCCAATCGTGCAGTACGTACCGGTGTACGGTCAGCCTGCCTACGCGCCGGTCCAGGCCGTGGTGCAGCCCGCAATAATGGTCCCAGCGCCGATGCCCTTTCCGGTCTACCGCGGTGGCGGATGGGGCTACGGCTACCGCGACTGGAGGTGACACGTCGCTGTGGGCCCAAGGTCAGCGGCCGTTCGCCGGCACGTGTAGCCCGCGCGCGTCCACTAGAGGATAGAGGATGACGACCGGATTCATGGAGGGATTGAAGGCCGGACTGAAAGACGGCCCGCGCCTATTTTTCGCGCTGCTGACCGGTGCGATCAAGGGTATCTGCGCCGAGACGCAGCGCGTGCTCGCCTCAGAGGATCGCGCGCATGTGGCTGAAAAACAGGCGAGCGATCACCGCACGCCCCCAGGCCGGTGACCCCTGACTGGGACGCCCACCATGCGGAACCTGAAGCTCCGCCCGAACGACTAAGACTTAAGCCCCCAAGTTTCAACCGGCCAAGGGTGAGCAGCCCCGATTGCCGGTACGCAGGGCAACTTGTGTCCGGCCTGCACTGCCAATGTGGGAGGCGCACATGCCGCCCAGCCAAGCCGTCACGCTGTTGCGGCGTCGCTGAAAGCTCACAGATACTGCCATATTGGAACGCGAGCGTGAATTGTCTCACGACGCACGCGCCTCAGCTCCTCGTTCATGGCATTGGCCCGCCGTCCGATCTCGGGCCGCGCGTGTTTCTGCCGCGTGGCGCGCTCTGCGGCTTCGCTGGCATTAACTAGTGCCGCAGTAGTCGCACAACGTTGCTTTGCTTCGTCCATCGCCATTCGGCTCGAAAGCCAGATTGAAAAGTCCGGTGTCGGGGTGACGTCAGGTGTTATGTCAAATCAGAGGTGGCTGAGTTGGCTTGCGAACAGACGGGTCGACCGGCGTTATTCGATTCACTCCGTTGCAGATATGCGCGCCGCGCGACTTGCGACCGTGCGCGGCTTCAATAATTTCTACGTGGGCGCGAAGTACCTGCCGTTGCTGGGCGGGGCTTCGATGCTGCCCACGACCTCAACCCTCAAGAACGCTTGACGGAGCGGCTCAGAGCGGGAAGCAACCGGCCTCGTGGAGGCTAGCCCTCGATTGGGACTTAAAACCGACCCCAAATATCAACGGCCTTGCCACACCACGCGCTTTCCAGGAGCTATTCTGGTGAAAGGTCCCGGGCACATCACCCGCTGGTGAATGGACAACGCTTCGGCTGAGGGTAGTAAGCGGCGTTCTTCATTGCGGCCCCGACTTGTACCCGGCCAGCCCGCTGGCAATGCCAGGTAAAACGAGGAGCTTCCAGATGAGCACCTGCAACGAACCCCATCATGCCCACCACGACCATCAGCACGGCGCGAACTGCGGGCACACGGCCATCAAACATGGCGATCACGTCGATTACCTGCATGACGGGCACCTGCATCATCCGCATGGCGATCATGTAGACGAGCACAGGCTTGAGGTCGGCGCGAAAAATCCGGACCAATGTACGCCGGGCCACCATTGCGGCGCCCATGATGCGAGCCATGTCCACGGGCCTGGCTGCGGACACGAACCGGTGCCGCACGGCGATCACGTCGACTATCTGGTCAACGGCCACCTTCATCATCCGCATGGCGATCACTGTGATGATCACGGCCCAGTCGAGCTCGCCTGAATGCGCAACGACAAGCAGGCGAAGCGCCTAGACGCGAGTTGCTATTTCATCGGAAAGTATCTGACGTTCGTGAGTCCGGGGCGTTCACGCGGAACCCTATTCCCTGTATGGCGCTAACCTGATGGGCGGCATGCCCCAGTCGATTTTGTCGCCTTTTACCGGGACGGTAATCCTCGCCGGCTGCCCGGCCGTCGGCCACGACCTTAGCCACCGCTGGGGCCCAATTTTCTGGCGACCCTCGATATGGCGTCAGACCCATCGCGCATGCTTACGCCACGCGTTGGACAGCAAGTGAGTCGTAGATAACCAATGCAATGATATAACATTGCATTCGCTGCGTAGATCCTTGCACTTTGTCTTCGTCAATTTTGAGGCTCCCCTCCCATGCACAAGCTCCCCGTTACCGTACTGTCCGGCTTTCTCGGCGCCGGCAAAACCACGCTCCTGAACCACGTCCTGAATAACCGCGAGGGCAAGCGGGTGGCCGTGATCGTGAATGACATGTCGGAAGTCAACATCGATGCCCAACTCATCCGCGATGGCGGCAGCCAGCTTTCCCATATCGACGAAAAGCTTGTCGAAATGAGCAATGGTTGCATTTGCTGCACGCTGCGGGAGGACTTGCTGATCGAGATCCAGCGTCTCGCGCGGGAAAAGCGCTTCGATTACTTGTTGATCGAGTCGACCGGGATTTCCGAGCCTTTACCGGTTGCTGAGACCTTCACGTTCCGCGACGAAGAAGGGTGCAGCCTTTCTGATATCGCACGGTTGGACACCATGGTCACCGTCGTCGACGCCTATAACTTCGTGCGCGATTATGGTTCGCATGATTTCCTGGTCGATCGTGGCGAAACCATGGGAGAGGAAGACCGGCGAACCGTCGTCGACCTGCTGACCGAGCAGATCGAGTTTTGCGATGTGATCGTTTTGAACAAAACCGACCTCGTGACGGCGAGTGAGCTCGAACTGCTCAAGGGTGTGCTGCGCGCGCTCAACTCAAGGGCCAAGATCGTGCAAAGCCGCTTCGGGCAGGTCCCGATCGAGCAGATCCTCAATACGGGGCTCTTCGACTTCGAGGCCGCCTCGCAGGCTCCCGGATGGCTCAAGGAATTGCGCGGCGAACACATTCCGGAAAGCGAGCAATACGGCATCACCAGCTTTGTCTACCGTGCCCGACGTCCCTTCCATCCGCAGCGCTTCTTCAACTGGATCGAGTGTGAGTGGCCGGGCGTTGTGCGGTCGAAAGGATACTTCTGGCTCGCGTCGCGTAATCACGCGGTCGGCGAATGGTCTCAGGCGGGCGCGATTTCGCGGCATCGGCGGGCGGGGACATGGTGGGCCGCGGTCCCAAAGCAGTCGTGGCCGCAGGACCCCGAGGCGCAGGCGATGATCCGAAGTCGTTGGGACGAGCGCTTCGGGGATCGACAGCAGGAACTGGTATTGATCGGCACGGGAATGGACGAGGCGTCGTTACGCGCATCGTTCGATGCCTGCCTGCTGAGCGATGACGAACTCGCCCGTCCGGAAGTGGCGTGGCGCAGTTTCAGCGATCCGTTTCCCGAGTGGGCGCAGCAAGGGTGACACCGGAGGCTTAAAGGAAAGCGGCTGGGGCAGGCGAGACTGTGAACGCCTTTCTCCGCATGCTGCCAATCCAGCCGCTTGCGTGGAGCGAATCAGCGAGCTGCCTTGATCTCAAGTTCATCGAATCGCTTGACCCGATAGATGACAATCGAGGCCAGCCAGCTCAGGGCAAAGATGCCGATGATCACATAACCGATCGTTCCAAAGTTGTCGTTCAGCGCGCCCAATGCGTCCCAGCCCCCGCCCTGCAGCTTCAGCTGGCCTGCGATCAGGCGCAGTGCTTCGATGCTGCCCACGACCGCGGCCACGATGACCGATACCAGGGTGATCGTCATGTTGTAGTAGTGTTGATTTGCATGGAATCCTGACCCGCCCTACGCAGTAATTTGCATCGAATATTGACCCACGTAGAACACTAACCTGCTCGGCAACGGGCAGGGGAACGGAGTGATCGACGTGGCTATATTGAGCATCATCCGACGCTGGCACTTTCGCGATCATGTCTCGTTACGCGAGATTGCCAAACGACTGGGCGTGTCCAGAAACACGGTCAGGCGTTACATACGGGCCGGCACAGTGCTGCCGGCCTATCCCGAACGCCACACCCCAAGCAAGCTCGACGGGTTCGCGGCGAAGCTAGCAGGCTGGCTTAAGAGCGAAGCGAACCGGCCGCGCAAACAGCGCAGAACCCTCAAGCAGATTCACGCAGACCTGTGTGAGCTGGGATTCACCGGTTCCTATGACCGTGTCGCGGCGTTTGCCCGGCGCTGGCGACAGGAACAGCACGAGCAGGCAAAGACAACGGGACGCGGAACCTTCGTTCCTCTGCGGTTTGCCGCTGGCGAGGCGTTCCAGTTCGACTGGAGCGAGGACTGGGCTGTCATCAACGGCGAGCGCGCGAAGCTGCAGGTCGCGCAGCTCAAGCTCAGCCACAGCCGTGCCTTCTTCCTGCGCGCCTACCTGCTGCAAACGCATGAGATGCTGTTCGACGCGCATCACCACGCGTTCGTGGCCTGGGGCGGCATTCCACGCCGCGGCATCTATGACAACATGAAGACCGCCGTCGACAGGGTGCGCCCCGGCAAGGTCCGCGAGGTCAACGCACGCTTCAGCGCGATGGTGAGCCATTACCTGTTTGACGCCGAGTTCTGCAACGTCGCTTCTGGCTGGGAGAAGGGGCAGATCGAGAAGAACGTCCAGGACAGCCGTCATCGGCTCTGGCAGAAGGTGCCGACGTTCGGTTCGCTCGCCGCACTCAACGACTGGCTGGCCGACCAGTGCGTGCTGCTCTGGCAGCAAACGCGGCACCCGGAGCAGGACATGACGATCTGGGATGCGTGGTCTGACGAGCGACCACACCTGATGCCGGTGGGCCAGCCGTTCGACGGCTTCGTCGAACACACCAAGCGCGTTTCCCCAACCTGTCTCGTGAACTTCGAGCGCAATCGTTACAGCGTGCCGGCGTCGTTCGCCAACCGGCCCATCAGCCTGCGTGTCTATGCCGCGAAGCTCGTCTTCGCCGCCGAAGGTCAGGTGATTGCCGAACACGACCGGCGCATCAACCGCAGTCACGACCACGGCGAGACCATTTACGACTGGCGTCACTACCTGGCAGTCCTGCAGCGCAAACCGGGAGCGCTTCGCAACGGCGCACCCTTCGCCGAGTTTCCGGCTGGCTTCCGCAAGCTACAGGGCGTGCTGCTGAAGCGCCCTGGCGGCGACCGGGAGATGGTCGAGATTCTGGCGCTGGTCCTGCTGCACGACGAACAGGCGGTGCTCGCAGCCGTCGAGCTGGCGTTCGAAGCAGGTGCCCCAAACAAGCAGACGGTGCTGAACATCCTGAGCCGGCTGCTCGACAGCCCGCCTGTGCTGCCGCTGCAGACGCCGCAGGCCTTCGCTCTAACGGTCGAGCCGCAAGCCAACGTCAGCCGCTACGATCGACTAAGGGGCCGGGAGGATAACCATGCAGCCTGACATCATGATGCAGATGCTCAAATCACTCAAGCTGCACGGTATGGCACAGGCGCTGGGCGAGCTCGCGGCGCAGGACTCGCCGGCCTACAAGTCGGCTTCGCTGGTGCTTGCCGGGCTGCTCAAGGCTGAACTGGCAGAACGCGAAGTGCGTTCACTCGCGTACCAGATGAAGGTGGCGCGCTTCCCGGCGTATCGCGATATCGGCGGCTTCGACTTCAGTTGCAGCGATGCCAACGAAGCGCTGGTGCGGCAACTGTATCAATGCGAGTTCATCGATTTGGCGCACAACATCGTTCTGGTGGGCGGACCTGGAACCGGAAAGACGCATCTGGCAACCGCGATCGGTGTGCAGGCGCTTGAGCATCATCGCCGCCGCGTGCGCTTCTTCTCCACCATCGAGCTGGTCAATGCACTCGAACAGGAGAAGCTGGTGGGCAAGCCTGGACAGCTTGCAACACGGCTCGCGTATGCCGATCTCGTGGTGCTGGACGAACTCGGCTATCTGCCATTCAGCCAGACTGGCGGTGCGCTGCTGTTCCATCTGCTCAGCAAGCTTTACGAACGAACCAGCATCATCATTACGACCAATCTAAGCTTCGCCGAATGGGCCAGTGTGTTTGGTGATGCAAAGATGACGACGGCGCTGCTCGACCGGCTCACGCATCACTGCCACATTGTGGAAACCGGTAACGATAGCTATCGTTTCAGAAACAGCACGACACAGCCAAAGAAGGAGAGAAAGAAGAACCAGATACCCACCGAATAACCCGCAAAGCTGGTCCAACGGATGGGTCAGAATTCAATGCAAATCGTGGGTCAGGATTCCATGCAAATCAACAGCCGGAGGCTTGGGCGCCCTTCGCCGAAGGGCGGAACAACCTGTTCCAGAACGAGCGACTGCTGGCGATTGCCGAGCGCCACGGCAAGACCGTGGGGCAAGTCGTGCTGCGATGGCTGGTTCAGCACGGCGTCGTTGCCCTCGCGAAGACCTTGCGGAAAGAGCGGATGCTGGAAAACTTGGCCGTCTTCGACTTCGAGTTGTCCGGGGAAGACTTGCAGGTCGTCGCAACGCTGGAGACAGGCGCGAGCAGCTTTTTCTCGCATCGCGATCCGGCGATCGTGAAGTGGATGAGCGAACGAAAACTTGGTTTCTGACGCGCAATCTGGTTGACCAAGAAAATTCAAGACCCGAACGCAAAAGATGCCTCGACCAGGGCGCCTTAAGCGACATCGGCGAATGCACCGGATCGGAAGTCGGGCTGGGACTCAGGCGCCAAGCAATGAGAGATCTCTCCGCAACCCCGGTCGCACTTCCCCACCCTATGCAAGAAGCGGATAAGCGGATTCCATCTGAGGACACCATCATGACATTACGTACACGCAAGCTCGGCGGCCAGGGCCTCGAAGTCTCGGCGATCGGCCTGGGCTGCATGGGTATGAGCCAATCCTACGGCCCGGCAGACGAAACAGAATCCATCGCGACACTGCATCGCGCGATTGATTTTGGCTGCACGTTCCTCGACACTGCCGAAGGCTATGGCCCCTTCACCAACGAGGATCTGCTGGGCCGCGCCCTCGTCGGTAAGCGCGACAAAGTCGTGATCGCGACGAAGTTCGGCTTCAGGTTCGAGGGTGGCAAGAGTGTTGGCACCGACAGCCGGCCTGAGCACATCCGGGAAGTCGTCGACGCTTCCCTCAAGCGGCTACGCACCGACCACATCGATCTGCTTTACCAGCATCGCGTCGATCGCAGCGTACCCATGGAAGATGTGGCGGGCGCAGTCGGTGATCTGGTGAGACAGGGC
>Ga0310811_10009692_pt1 | contig 12449 bp, 12 predicted proteins | sample YCmetagenome_FD_207642 | JGI IMG/M metagenome (GOLD analysis project Ga0310811, IMG submission 207642) | Soil microbial communities from experimental microcosm in Duke University, North Carolina, United States - YC | ecosystem: Engineered > Artificial ecosystem > Soil microcosm > Unclassified ... | reverse complement strand
GACGAAGACGTCGAGGAAGAAGAAGCCGAGGCGGAATCGGGCATGTCGGTGGTCGATGCCGACGAAGCCGAAGACATCGAGGATATCGAGGTCGAGGACGACGAGGACGAGGAAGACAACGATCTTCTGGGCGAAGTGGAAGACGAGGAAGACGATGTCAGCGGCATCATCGATCCCGGCATTTCCAAGGACGAAAGCTAAGTCCGCAGTTGTTTTCGGTTGTTTGATTTTTTGGCACGTCTTGCTAAAGGAGACGCGCGAGACCGGATCACCAGACCGGTCTTCATTGGTACGGGGCCATAGCTCAGCTGGGAGAGCGCCTGCATGGCATGCAGGAGGTCAGCGGTTCGATCCCGCTTGGCTCCACCAATTCCCGCCTTCACCACCGTTACAGAATCCGCACCGCCTTTGCTGCGGGAATTGGTGGAGCCAAGCGTCCGCAGCGGCGTCAGGCGGCCCCTAGCGGCAGCGTAGGGCCGCCGCCCGGACGCCGCGAAGGAGCGCAGGCGGCCAAACTCTCAGCCCGCCCAACCGGCGGAGCACAAATCTCACCAGAAAAGCCGGCGAAAATTGGTGGAGCCAAGCGCCCGTAGTGGCGTCAGGCGACGCCTAGGCGGCCTAGCGACAGCGTAGTGGCCGCGCGTAGCGTCGCCGCCCGGACGCCACGGAGGGGCGCAGGCGGCCAAACGGCAAACCGCAAGCAGCCAGCAACAATTCGCCATCGAAGATTGGGGACCGCCGATCAACTCCTATCGGCCCCAACAATACCCATCCCGAACATGCTCAACGCTAGGCCCAAAATCGAGATAGCAATCACTTGATGAATACAGATCAGCGCGAAAAACACCTTGTCTTCTATTGCCCACGCTGATCCACCGAACCACATCGATTTTAACAATTGGGTCGAAGGTTTCGCAGCGCCAAATAGCGTAGGCCCTCCCAAATTGAGCCATACGTTGTTGTGCACAGTCCGCAGCCGATGAATAATAAAGGCGCGACAGACAATTTGCGCGAATGCCAGCACTAATAAAATTCGAATGAGCAGCAAGATGGACATAACGAGTCTGTCATTTCCTCAAATCGTACCCAGGACCGATAACTCCAGATGGACCCGCAACCAACGCTGATAGTTGTCTTGCGCGACACAGCTTGCGCGGGCGTGGGACACCCTATCTTGAGGCAGCCGTGTTTGAACCGGCTCCCGCATTATCGCCGGCATGGGAGAGCGCCGCACTGATCAGCGCCTGGTCTGAAGCGGGTGGATTGGTCGCCTGGTAGAACTTGGCGTACCTGGCGGCCTTGTCATAGTGCCTGGCGTCAAGGGACAGTTGAAGCGCGGCCTTATACGCCAGGGCCTTGTCGGACTCGGGGATCACGCCGGGATCGGTGTCGGCGGCAGCCTCGGCGTCCACCACCGCGGCAGCCAAGTCCTTCAAACCGACATGGATAGACGTGGCAACACGGTGGATTATGAAGACATCAAGAGGTTGGGGGCCGGGTACGGCCCTGGCCTTCGACACGGCATCCAGTGCTGCAGAATAGTCCTTTTTCCTGAGGGCATCCTGCGCCTCTCGGATTGCTGCCGTGACCAGTGGGGAAAGCTTTTTCGCGAGCGTGTCATTGCCGGATTTCGCGGCTGTGTCAGCGGCGGGTTTTGCCGGCATCTCACTGACGGGTATCGCAGGCACCTCCGCGGGTGTGGCGTATAGCTTGTGCTCTTCGAACGCGAAATACAGGCGCAGATGCTTGAGCACATCCATGCCCAGGATGAGCTCGGGCATCTCCAGGCGCTTTTGCGAATAGAGTTTTCCTCCCTCCATGTAATATCTGTATTTGGGACTATCTGCTTCCGTCACGCGGTCCGGTATGACAAGCACGCGGAGGTTTTTGATCGCGATTCCATCCAGGGTGAGGCTGGAGAAAGTGTGGGCATGGCTGGCGAGATTTGGATCGCCATTGACATTGCCTGCCGGCTCCATGCCGGGGGAACCCGGCGTAAGGCCGAAGGCTTCCTGCGCCTTCTGGGTGCTGATGACGGTGGAGGTCGCTCCGGTATCTATCACGGCCATAAACGACTGGCCGTCCAGCTCCACAGGGACCTTTATCCATCTTTTATCTGCCAGCACGATGGAAAGCTGGGCGACCCCGGTATGAGGCCAATAGACCACCTTGCCGTAACAATGATCGGGCAGGAAGTAATTCAGCTTCCCGCCGGCGAAATCCATCTCGACGTCGTAACGTTTCAGCACGTCAGGCGAAAGCAGCCCATCCGCGCCGAGGTTTGACGGCGAAACGCGAAGATAGACATCTTTCGCCGACATTCCGCCCAGCTCAAACGTGTCGAGCTTCACGAAGCCTTGGGACGCATCTCCTGACGCATTGAAGATCGGCGTGGCGCCCGATTGGTGCGTCAGGCCGAGATCCCGGGCGACGTCGGGAGCGATTTGCGTAAAGACACCGCCGGTATCGAGAAGGAACTGCTTCGGCGAGCCATTTATGGTGACGGGGATGGTTTGCAGATATCCCCGCTGGGAGACGAGCTTTGCGCTGGCCACCATCTTCAACGGGCCACAGTCCTTGGCCGCGGCGGCAGAAGCCCCCGCACAGCAGCCAAGCAGCAAGGCAAGCCCGCAGGACAATCTGCCGATCATCGATGCCCCCGACCAGCGCACTATTCCACGCGAGCCCGACCTTATCCCCGCCGCAAGGTTGGCCTTTTTCCGTTTCGGCGCATAGTCAAAAGATCGGATGAACCGTAAGTGACTATCTGTCACCATCTCTGGCCGGCACCCTTGTATCCGCCGCTGCCCGGGGTCATTTTCCCGTCATGCCTTCCAAAATCACCCCACGCCAGATGGAACTGATAGCCAAGGCGCTGGCTGAGCCGCGCCGGGTGGAGATTTTACGCCAGGTCGGCCGGTGCGATGGCAGTCCCGCTGCCTGCAGCGACTTGCTGGAGGCGCAGAAAGTGACGCCGGCCACCCTGTCCCATCACATCAAGGAACTGGAAAATGCCGGATTGGTGGAGATCGCGCGGGAGGGCAAGTTCATGAAACTTACCCTGAACCGGCCCGTGCTGGACGCCTATCTGGCGCAACTCGCCAAGATCTGACGCCGCTTACGGCGTTGTCGTCGGCGCGCTCTGGAAATTGTTGGCCTGGGGACCAGTGCCGCCGCCGCCTGTGCTGGCTGCCACCGCCACGATGGCGATCACCGCGCTGGCGCCCACCAGTGCCAGGCCGGTGCGCGGCAATTGCGCAGCGCGCACACCCGCCGACCGGCCAGGCTTGAGCGGACCGCTCTGCTCGGCTTTGCGTGCGGAACCGGCGGCTTCAGCCGCATCGGCAACCGATACCGGCACGGACAACAAGCCTGCCGTCAGCATGGCCGTGAAAAATCGCATCCCTTGGTTCTTTTTGTTCTAACCACTTATCTCGCCTAGTAATTTGACAGAATTACGACATCCAAGTCCACATTTGTCTGCCCCTCTTGAACAGACAGATTGTCATTACGATATTCATCTAAGTATCGAATTATAGCGAGAGGCAGTCATGAGCAATCTTCAGGGTAAAGTCGCGGTGGTCACCGGTGCCTCCAAGGGTATTGGTGCCGGCATTGCAAAAGCGTTGGGCGCAGCTGGTGCTTCGGTGGTGGTGAATTACGCCTCCGACAAGCAGGGCGCGGAAAAGGCGGTGGCCGATATCAAGGCCAAGGGCGGCAAGGCGGTCGCGGTACAGGGCGATGTGTCCAAGCTCGCCGATGTGAAGCGTCTGGTCGAAGAGACCCGCAAGAACTTCGGCAAGCTCGATGTGCTGGTCAACAATGCCGGGGTGTACAAATTCGCTCCGCTGGAAGAAATCACCGAGGCCGAGTATCAGCGCCAGTTCGGGATCAATGTCCTGGGCCCGCTGCAGACCACGCGCGAGGCCCTTCCCTTGTTCGGACCGGAAGGCGGCAGCGTGATCAACGTCTCCTCCATCGTCAGCCGGATGGGCATTCCGGGCTCGTCCGTCTATGCCGGCACCAAGGGCGCGCTGGACACCATCACGCAAGTGCTGGCCTCGGAGCTGGGCCCACGTAAGATCCGCGTCAACGCCCTCAATCCGGGCATGGTGGAAAGCGAAGGCACCCATACCGCCGGCTTCATCGGCAGCGACTTCCAGAAGAATGTCGAGAGCCAGGCCCCGCTGGGCCGCATCGGCCAGCCGGAAGATGTCGCCAAAGTGGCGGTGTTCCTGGCCTCCGACGACTCCGCCTGGCTGACGGGGGAGCGTATTTCCGCCTCCGGCGGCCACCGTTGAGCCACCCTCGTTGAATAATGGGCATGCCCCGTCTAAAGACGGGGCATGCGTTTTTCCGGAAAACAGATTCTCGTCACGGGCGCCGCCTCCGGGCTGGGGCTTGCCATCGCCCAGGCCGCTCAGGTTGAAGGCGCCGCCATTGTCGCCCTCGACCGTGCCGCGGCTCCTTTCGAAAACCACCATGTCTGCGACATTGCCGACGAGGAACAGGTCAGGCGCGTTGTGTCCGCCCTCGCCCGCCTGGACGGGGTGGTCAACAGCGCCGGCATCGCGCGCCGTGCCAAGACCGATGAAACCGTCATGGCGGATTTCGACGCGGTGATGGCCGTGAATGTGCGCGGCTCTTTCCTGGTGGCGAAATATACCCTGCCCCTTTTGCGCGTGCAGGGCGGCTCGATCCTCAATCTGTCGTCGGGTGTCGCGACCACCGGCTTGCGCAATCGCGCGGCCTATACCGCCAGCAAGGGCGCCATCCTGTCGCTCACCCGAAACATGGCCCTGGATTACGCCGCCGATAAGGTGCGGGTGAATTGTCTGTGTCCCGGCTTTGTCGATACGCCGCTGCTGGCGAGCTTGCCGCCCGAACGCCGTGCGCGGCTGACGGCGTTGCATCCTTTGGGCAGGCTGGGGTCGCCGGAAGACGTTGCGCATATGGCGCTGTTCCTGATGTCGGACCAGGCGTCCTGGATTACCGGTCAGGCCATCGCAGTGGATGGCGGATTTAACATCGGCCATTCCGACGACGTTTAGCCACCGACATAATTCAGACAAGACAGTTTTCTAGTGCCCGCGCTACACTCGACTGTCCAACGGACTGACATCACGGATTAGGGCCTTTGACCGCTTTTATCGACGCCCGCACACTTCCTTCCGGCACGGTGTTGGAGCCCGATCTGGCCATCATTGGCGGCGGCCCGGCCGGCATCAGCCTGGCGCTGGCGCTGGCAAGCACCAAGCTGAACATCCTGTTGCTGGAATCGGGCGGCCTGAATTTCGACCCCGCCAGCCAGAAAATGTATGCAGGCTCGCAAAGCGGGCTTTCCTACATCGCGCTGGATGCGGGACGCTTGCGCTATCTGGGCGGCGGCACCAACCATTGGGGTGGGTGGTGCCGGCCGATGGACGAGGTGGACTTCGAGGCGAGGCCCTGGCTGCCGCATTCCGGCTGGCCGTTTCCGCGCAAGGCGCTGGAGCCTTATTACCCGCGCGCGCAAGCGCTGGTGGAAGCCGGGCCCTGGATCTACGACCAGAAAGGCGATACGGAAAACGCCGCCGAGGGCTCGGTGCTGCCGCTGGGCAAAGGCGGTCTCTACACCAGCTGGTTCCAGTTCTCGAAGATGCGCGGCGATGTGCTGCCGACCCAGTTCGGCAAACGCTATGAGGCCGAGCTCAAACGCGCCACCAACATCAAGCCTCTGTTGCACGCCAACATCACCGCCATCCGCCTTTCGCCGGACGCAAGGCGCGTGGAAAAGCTGGAGGGCGCCACGCTCGGTTCCAATGGAGGGGCCGGCAATCGCTTCACCGTGAAACCGCGCTTCGTAGTGCTGGCGGCGGGCGGCATGGAGAATGCACGGTTGCTGCTGGCCTCCAATGACGTGATGAAGACAGGCGTGGGCAACCAGAACGACCTGGTGGGCCGCTTCTTCGCCGACAATCCCGTTCCGCGCGACGTCGCCACGGTCGTGTCCTTCGCCGGGCCTTTGGCCCCCTTTTATGGCAGCAACCAGACGCTGAACGACGGCGCCATCATGCGCGCGACCTTCGCCCCCACCGCCGCCTTTTGCCGCTCCGCCCAGGTTCTTGGCTCACTGAGCACCATCGAGCAGCCCGTGGAGCTGGACGAGACCGGTAAGGCCGCCGTGATCACGACTGCCATCGCATTGGGCGTGGACGCATCGAACGCCAAGGCGCGTTCGCTGGGCTGCGGCATGGAGCTGGCGCCCGATCCGGACCGCCGCCTGGTGCTGACCGATGAGAAGGACGCGCTGGGCCTGCCCCGCCTGAAGCTGAACATGCGCATCGCCGATGAGGATTTTGCCCGCTATCGCCGCACCCTTGTCGAACTGGGCCGGCAATTGCTGGCAACCCGTACCGGCATGCTGCGCATCGACAAGAAAAACCGCGACGACTGGATGAAGACCATGGACTGGGGTCATCATCATTTGGGCACCACCCGCATGCATGCCGATCCCAAACAAGGCGTGGTGGATGCAGACGGATTGGTGCACGGATTGGGCAATCTCTACATCGCCGGCAGCAGCACCTTCCCCAGCTACAGTGCTTCCAATCCCACTTTGAATCTGATCGCGCTGACTCTCAGGCTGGCGGATCACCTGAAGAAGGTGGTGGCATGAAGCGCCGGACTTTGATCGCGGGTGTGACGGCAGCCGGCGCGGCGGTGGCAGCGGGACTATACCGTTTCACCGACCTGTTCGTGAAACACTATCCACCGACGCCCTATGACGATGTGCTGGCCGCCCTGGTGGACCGGGAAGAAGCCGCGAGACTGGGCGCCCTGGTCAGCGATGCAGCCGCGCCGGATGTGTTGGCGGCGAGGCTGCGCACCGCGCTCAAACCGAATGGCCTTGCAGGTGCAGTCGGGTCCGATATCGCCGCCGGACGGCTGACCGAAGTGGAGGGCTGGGTGGTGCCGCAAAGCGTGGCGCTGCTGTCGGCGCTGGCGGCCAAAGTTTAGAGCGGCTTTGCCGGGATCAGGCCGCGCAGCGAATTGCCGAACCAGACTTCGCCCTTCAGGTCATCCACCGTCAGCACGGCCTCACGGGCCTTGCCGCTGGCGATCAGTTCGGCGCGCAACCGCCCATCCAGCACACCCGCGGCAAGCGGCGGCGTCAGCAACGCATCGCCACGCTTGATGAAGATGTTGCTGCGCGCGCCTTCGGTGATTTCGCCGCGCTCATTGACGAAGATGACCTCGTCGGTGCCCAGGCGGTTCACCTCGTTTTCATAAAGCTCGCGCCAGCTGGTCTTGTGGCGCAGGAACAGGTCGCGGCTGTCCGTGCGTTCGGGAGAAATCGCGTAAGTCCAATGTGGCGGATTGGCAGGCAAATCATGGGCGGTCGCGTCATGGCGGCCCGCTTCGTCCAGGGTCAGCCGCACCCGCAAGGCCCCTCGCCTTCCCGCAACCGCTTTTTCCAAAACACTGGTTGCCGCATCCCGGTCAAAAGCCAGACCGAAGATTCGCGCTGAATTTTCCATGCGCGCCAAATGCCCGTCCAGCCGCACGAAACCGTCTTCAAAGCGCAAGGTCTCAATCAACTCCAGCGGGCGGCGCGCGGTTTCAAAGAACCGTGCCTTCAACAGGCATTCGGCATATTCGCTGGTCGCGCGCGAATCCTGCACCACCCCGCCGCCGATGCCGAGTTCTCCTTCTCCATCCATGATGGTGAGCGTCCGGATGGCGACGTTGAACCTTGCCGAACCGTCCGGCGAAAAGTGACCAATGGCGCCGCAATAGGCCCGGCGTGGGCTCACTTCCAGGTCCCGCAGGATCTCCATGGCGCGTATCTTGGGCGCGCCGGTCACCGAGCCGCAGGGAAACAGGGCCCGGAGGATGTCGGCAACACCAGCGTCCTTGCGCTTCCTGGCCGTGACGGTGGAGACCATGGTGTGCAGGGTCGGATAGGTTTCCACCTTGAACAGGTCACTTACTTCCACGCTGCCGGCTTGCGCGATGCGGCTGAGATCGTTGCGGATCAGATCCACGATCATCAGATTTTCCGCCCGGTCCTTCAGGCTCGCGGCAAGAGCTTCGCGTTCGCCTCTGTCATCGCCTTTGCGGGGTGCGGTGCCTTTCATCGGCCTGACCGTGATGGCGCCGTCCGCCGCCAGATCGAAGAACAATTCGGGAGACAGGCTGAGGATGCTCGGACCGTGATTGATGTAGGCGCAGTGCGCCGCGCCGCTCTGGCTGCGCAGTTGCTCATACAGGGTGCGCGGCTCGCCTGCGAAAGCGAAACGGGCCCGGAAGCTGAGATTGGCCTGATAGATGTCACCAGCCGCGATGTAATCCTTTACCTGGGCAAAGCGCTGCCCATAGGCGCCTTCGTCCCATTCCGGCCGAAGCGGGCCGGCATAGGCACGGCCGGTGACCGAAGGGGCCTCCGAACCGGGCGGGCCGAAAACCCCCAGTTCCAGCAGCGGTGCTGCAGCAGCGTCGCGGGCCAGCCGGGGTTCCAGGGCGTAGCCCAGCTCATAACCCAGCCAGCCGGCCACATGGCGCCCCTGGCCGAGGGCCTCCTCCAGCGCCGCCAGGGCCTGGGGAACCTGGGCAAGGCTGTCAGCCCTGATGACCCTCAGGGGGGCGGAAAAAACCTTGCGGGGGCCGTCGTCCAAAATGACCAGCATGGCGGTCTTGTGCGCTGCGTCAGGCCCCGGTTCAACCCTGGGAACAATGCAACCAATAGTTGCATATCCACCATAAGCACGCCTTGAAGCCTGGTTCCTGCACCCTATTTACATTCTATCGGCGGCCCATTGTGGGAGCCGGACAGCCGCTCAAAGGAGGGCTGGACATGAACAGGCAAACGACATTCGGAAGCCCGTATCTTCTGGGCTTTGAGCATCTGGAAAGGCTCCTGGAACGCACGGCCCGTACCGCCGGCGATTCCTATCCGCCCTACAATATCGAAGCTTTGGACGAGACCGGCATCCGCATCACGCTCGCGGTGGCAGGCTTCTCAAGAGAGGAGCTCAGCGTCACCGAAGAGGACCGCCAGCTGGTGGTCCGCGGGCGCCAGGCGGAAGCAAATGGCAAAACGTTCCTTCACCGCGGCATCGCAGCGCGACAATTTTTGCGCAGCTTTGTCCTGGCGGACGGCATCGAAGTCACCGCTGCCGCGTTGGAAAATGGATTGCTGAAGATCGATTTGGCCCGAAAGCAGGTCCAGCCCAGCGTACGGGTGGTAGAAATCAAGACTGGAGGCGTATCATGACGGACAGATTTGAGACCGATGAATTCGACGAACAGCAGTTCGTTCCCGGCCGCATCACCTATATCAAGCCCACGGGCAGCGACGAAGCGCACCGTCTTGGCCTCATTCCTGCCAACATTGATCTGCCCGAAGGCATGAAGCTTTATGTGCTGCACGCCGAGGATGGCAGTGTGCTGGGCTTCACCGACGGTTATGCCTCTGCTTACGGCGCGGCCGTCCAGAACCAGCTTACCCCCGTCAGCCTCCACTAGAAGGGCGCCCAAAAAGGGCGACAGAGAAAACAAAAACCGCGGGACTGACGTCCCGCGGTTTTTTGTTTATAGAGATGCCATGCGCAAAATCTCTCTCGCCCTGGCACTTTGTCTTTTCGCGGCAGCACCCGCCTTCGCCCAAGATCAGGCCTCGCCGCCGCCTGCCGATGCCAATGGCGCCGCGCAGGCCCAGCCAGGGCCGGTACCGGAGGCCGTGACACCGGCCCCCACCAACCCGCCCATGACGGGCCCCAAGCTGCTGATCGCCACCTCCATGGGGGACATCACCCTGCAGCTGGATTCGGTGCGCGCGCCCAAAAGCGTGGCCAATGTCCTGCGCTATGTGCGGGAAAAGCATTACGACAACACGGCCTTCTACCGGGTGGCGCATGGCTTTGTGATCCAGATGGGCAGCTTCGACGCCAATGGTAAGGGACGCGGCATTCATCCGGGCCCCGTGCCGCTGGAGGCCAATAACGGGCTTTCCAACCTGCGCGGCACCGTCGCCATGGCGCGGGCGGAAGAACCCGACAGCGCCACGGCAGAGTTCTTCATCAACCTGGCCGACAACCTGCCGCTGGACCACAAGGCGGACGATCCCGCCAACACCACCGGCTATGCGGTGTTCGGCCAGGTGCTTTCAGGCATGGATGTGGTGGAGGCGATCGGCCAAGTGCCCACCGGGGACAATGGACCGATGCCCGGCCAAGCGCCGGTCACGCCGATTATCGTGAAGAAGGTGACGCTACTTAAGTAGCGGTCAGGCCGCGGCTGCGCCGTTCTTGTCGCCGGTGAGAATCGAATAGAGCGCTTCCGGCGATTTGGCGGCGCGCAGCTTCTCGCAGATCGCCTTGTCGCGCAAAAGACGCGACACCCGCGCCAGCGCCTTGAGATGGTCCGCGCCGGCATTCTCCGGCGCCAGCAGCATGAACACCAAGTCCACCGGCTGGCTGTCCACAGCTTCATAGTCGATGCCGTTTTCCAGCCGCGCAAAGATGCCGGTGATGGATTTGGCCTCGGCCATGCGGCCATGGGGAATGGCGATACCCGCCCCCACACCCGTGGTTCCCAGCCGTTCGCGTTCCACCAGGGTTTCGAAAATGCGGCGTTCCGAAAGGCGCGTCAGGCCATGGGCCCGCGCCGCCAGATCCTGCAACAATTGTTTCTTGGACTGCGCTTTCAGGCCTGGAACAACGGCATCAGGCGCGAGCAGGTCGGCAATATTCATCAAGGATCCCGGTGAGGTGCCGCAACAAAGCCCAGGCCCCATTCAGGGGGGCCTTGCCCGAAAGCGGCGGGTTCATAGGCCGGTGCCCCGGTAATGTCAATCTTGACTAAATAGCCAAGCTTAACAATCGAGACCAACACCTGACGCCGGGATTTTGGTTCCTGGCCAGGAGCGATGTGGGCAAATGGCCCATGAGCGACGAGCGACGACGCCAGGGATCAAAATCCCGGCGTCAGCGGGCCGTGGCGCGGGCCTCGCCAGCCTTAAGGCGGCGGCGCTCAACCGAAGATGGAATGCGCAGGGCTTCGCGGTACTTGGCCACGGTGCGGCGCGCAATGTTCACGCCGTCCGCGGTCAGCAGCGAGACGATGCGGTCGTCGGACAGGATTTCCCGCGGTTCCTCATTTTCGATCATTTCGCGGATGCGGTCGCGCACCGCTTCGGCGCTGTGCGATTCGGCTCCATCGATCGACTGGATGGAGGCGGTGAAGAAATATTTCAGCTCGAACAGCCCGCGCGGGGTGGCGATGTATTTGTTGGAGGTGACGCGGCTGACGGTGGATTCGTGCATCGAGATGGCGTCGGCGATGATGCGCAGGTTCAGCGGCCGCAGGTGGCGCACGCCATGGGCAAGGAAGGCATCCTGGTGGCGCACGATTTCACTGGCCACCTTCAGGATGGTCTTGGCGCGCTGGTCCAGGCTCTTGACCAGCCAGTTGGCGCTGTTGAGGCAATCGGCCAGATAATTCTTGCAGTCCTTGTCGCGGGCTCCCCTGGAGACCGTGCCGTAATACTGGTTGTTGACCAGAAGGCGCGGCAGGGTATCGCTGTTGAGCTCGACCAGCCAGCCGCCGTCCGGCCCTTCACGGACGAAGACATCGGGCACCACCGGCGTCACCGGTTCGGTTCCGAAGGCCAGGCCCGGCTTGGGATTGAGCTGGCGGATTTCCGAGATCATGTCGGCAATGTCTTCGGCATCCACGCCGCACAGGGCGGTCAGCTGCGGCATGTCCCGGCGCGCCACAAGGTCGAGCCGGGTGAGCAGGGTCTTCATCGCGGGATCAAGCCGGTCCAAAGCTTTGAGCTGAAGGCTCAGGCATTCCGCCAGATCGCGGGCGGCGACCCCCACAGGATCAAAACCCTGCAGCACGCCCAGCACGGCTTCCACATCCTCGATCTCGCAGCCCAGCCGGTCGGCGAGTTCCGCCAGGTCACCGCGCAGATAGCCGGTCTCGTCCACCGCATCGATCAGCGCCAGCAGGATCATGCGGTCTTCGGGCAAAAGGGCGGCGATGGAAAGCTGGCTTTCCAGATGATCCTTGAGGGAGGCATCCGCCGCGACGGAGGATTCGAGCCCGTCCTCGCCATCAAAGCTGTTTCCCGACTTGACCGTGGTCCAGTCCGTCAGCGAGCCCGACATGGGCGCTTCGGCCTGTTTGCGCGGCTCTTCGCCGTCATACACATTGTCGCGCGCCGCCTCGTCCATGTCCGTGGTCTTGGAAAAATCATCGCGATTGAGCGCCACATCCGCCCCTTCGCTGGCGGCGGCGGTTTCGGCGGCCCCGTCGGGGGTATCGCTGACCGGCTGGGCCTCGCGGTCGTCGCGCTCCAAGAGCGGGTTCTTTTCCAGTTCGGCTTCGCAATATTCGGCGAGTTCGATGTTCGACAGTTGCAGCAGCTTGATCGCCTGCTGCAATTGCGGCGTCATGACCAG
>Ga0310811_10009690_pt1 | contig 12450 bp, 10 predicted proteins | sample YCmetagenome_FD_207642 | JGI IMG/M metagenome (GOLD analysis project Ga0310811, IMG submission 207642) | Soil microbial communities from experimental microcosm in Duke University, North Carolina, United States - YC | ecosystem: Engineered > Artificial ecosystem > Soil microcosm > Unclassified ... | reverse complement strand
GCTGTGGATCGTCGTCAACAACCGCGACAACACCCTGGTCCCCGACGACCGCGACGTCGACGGCGACGGCACGTCGGACAAGGGCAAGCGGATGGCGCAGTTCGTCGACGACTACCCGCCTGAGGAGGTCATCAAGGTTCGCGACGGCGGCTTCTACGGCTGGCCGTTCTGCAACCCCAACAGCGACCACGGCCTGCGCAACATGCCCTTCCTACGCGACTACGAGCTCAACCGCGACGGGCAGAAGGCCGACTGCGCCAAGGCCGACCCGATCGACCTCGGCCTGGCGCCGCACAGCGCCCCGCTGGGCCTCACGTTCTACAACGGGGCGGCGATCGTGCCGCTGCACGGCTCGTGGAACCGCACGAAGCCGGCCGGGTACAAGGTGCAGTACATCCCGTGGACCGCGTCCGGGCCGGGCGACCCGGTGGATCTGGCGACCGGATTCGTCGACCCTAACGGCAAGTGGTGGGGCCGGCCCGTCGACGCCGCGGTCGACACCGACGGCACGCTGCTCATCAGCGACGACGGCAGCGGGACCGTGCTACGTCTGACGCCACCGCGCGGCAGCGCCGGCTAGCTGCTGCTGCGCCGGGTCGCACGGGCGCCCACGCCGCATGGTCCGCTTTGGGCTGGGCGTGGACGCCCACGCCACGCGGGACCGCATTGAGCCGCGCGGACGCCGGGCCGCGCGAGACAGGCCACACCGCACGCGAACATCGGCCCGGCCGCGCGGACGCGCAGGCGGTCCGAAGGGGTGCCCGTGCGGTCCGCGGGATGCCCAGGCGGTGCGCGGGGTGCCCAGGCGGTGCGCGGGTGTCGGGCTAGGTCGGACGGGCGATGCGGGCAGGCGACCCGTCGGCATTGTGGAACGTCACGCCGACGGGTCCATTGTGGACCGTGAGTTCGCCCGCGGCTGTGACACTCACGTCGAGCTCGCCGTCGGAGACCTTGAGCCCGCGCACCCGGTACGCGCCGACAGGCGACGGGGCGATCGGCGCGAACGTGATGCGTCCCGCGGGAATGTCGACGTCGAGGCCGAGCAGCGCGGTCAGGATCGCCGGGCCGGCCGCGGCGGCCCATGCCTGAGGGCGGCATGCGGACGGGTACGGGGTGGGCAGGTCGTCGCCGCCGTACAACTCGGGGAGGCGGAACTCGATGCGCTCGGCCGCGGCCAGCAGCGCCGCGATGATCGCCGACGCCTCCGCGTGATGGCCGTCGCGCGCCAGCCCGCGCAGCGCGATCGCGTTGTCGTGCGGCCAGACGGTGCCCAGGTGATAGGCCAGGAAGTTGTACCCGGCCGACGCCGCCGACACCGTGCGGACTCCGAACGGCGAGCGAAGGCCGGCGAGGCGGTCGGCGACCGCGGCGCTCTCCCCCGGCGTGAGCAGGCCGGTGCCGAGCAGGTGGCCCATGTTGGAGGCGACGAGGTCCACCCGGTCGCCGGTGCCGTCGAGCGCGATCGCGGGATAGCCGTCGGGGGTCCAGAACCGCGCACGGAAGCGCTCGGCGAGGTCGTTGGCCCACTCGCGCCACCGCTTCGCCGTTTCGGGCGCGTCGTACGCCTCGTCGCCGTTTTCATCGTCCGCCACGTCGCGCGCGGGCGCATTCTCGCGCGCGGGCGCATCGTCGCGCGCGGGCGCATGCCTGACATCGGGCACGGAGGACACGGCGCGGATGACGGTGGGCTCCGTGTCGCGGCTGTCGGTGGGCGCTCCGTCGCGCTCCGGCCTGAGCGCCGCGGTGTGCGTAGATAGCGCGGCGAAGGTGGGCTCCGTCTCGCGCGCGGAGGCCGTTGGCGCGTCGTTTCCTGGCTCGGGGAACTGCTCGAGGAGCCAGGCGGCGTCGAGGGCGGCGCGGTAGGCGTAGGCCTGGACCTCGCTCAGCGCGACCGGGCCGTGGGCGGGGCGGCCGTCGGCGTGCTGGACGGCGTCGCCCGAGTCCTTCCAGCCCTGGTTGGTGAGGCCGGAGCCGGTGGTCGCGTACGCGATGAAGCCGTCGTATCGCGTCAGCCATGACATGGCGCGGTGCACGTTGGGCAGCAGCGCGCGCACGGCGGCGGCGGGCATGCCCCAGCGGTAGGCGTCGGCCAGGACGCTGATGAACAGGGGTGTCGCGTCGACCGTGCCGTAGTAGACGGGCGGGAGCGCGTGGCCGGTGTCGGCGTGGCGGAGCTCGTGCAGGATGCGGCCGGGCTGTTCCTCGGTCGCCGGGTCGTGCCGGGTGCCCTGGCGGGCGGCGAGGGCGCGCAGCGTGCCGGCGGCGACGTCGTGGCCAAGAGGGAGGGCGAGACTGGCGGTCCAGAGGGCGTCGCGGCCGAACAGGGTCAGGTACCACGGGCTGCCGGCGGCGTAGTACGCGTCCGCGCCCTCGGTGCGGCGCAGGGCGTCGAGGTCCTGAACGCTGGCGCGTACGAGGGCGTCGAGGCGGCGGTCGTCGGCCGTCACGCGGAGGGTGCTGAACCGCTTCGGGCGGGCGATCGGTGGAACGTCGGTGCGGGTGATACGGAGCTCGGCGGACCAACTGCCGCGCGCGGGCACGGTCACCCGCCATCGCAACGTGGCGGCTGCGCCCGCGTCCGCGCCCAGGTCCGCATCCGCGCCCAGGTCCGCATCCGCGCCCAGGTCCGCATCCGCGCCCAGGTCCGCATCCGCGCCCAGGTCCGCGTCCGGACGCAAGTCCGCGTCCGGCCTGGGCTCCGCGTCCACGCGTAGATGGGCGTCCGCGACCGAGGACGCCTGAGGTCGCGGGCTCGTGTCCGCGCGCGGGGGCGTGGTGATCGCGGCCGGTGGGGTTGTTTGGAGGCGAACGGACATGCCGTCGGGGGCCTGCCACTCGACGATCTCCTGCGTCGTTGCCTCAAGGTCGGGTGGCTCGGGGGCGTAGGAACGGGTCCTCGGGCGGCCGGCACGGACCTCGCCCATGCCGGCGAAGTCGGTGGTGGCGTGTATCGCGACGTCGACCGTGATCTCGGTCTGGGAGGCGTTGGACAGGGTGATCGTCTCGGTGCCGCCCGTCGGTTCGGCCAGGCGGCGGCGCGACAAGGTGAGGGTGGGGTCGTTGGTGGAGGGAGAGTGTTGCAGTACCGACGAGAAGAGAGCCGAGGCGGCGCCTGTGCGCTGGAATGCGAGCGGCGTCGGCTCGGCGGCGGCGACGGTGACCACCAGGTGTGAAAGGAGCCGGCGGTCCTCGACGTACAGGCCGTCCGCGCCGGAGGTGAGCTGGCCGGACGGGGGCGACAGCCACGTCGCGGGGGCGGCCACGCAGGTGACGTGGGTGTGCAGGTACGGCTGCGGCATCTCGTTCCTCTGGTCGGGGTGGTCAGCCGCCGGTGATGGTCGGGGTGGTCAGCCGCCGATGACGTTGACCGCTCGAGCCACCACCAGCAGCACGGTCACCAGCGAGATGACCGACTCGGCGGCCATGAGCATTTTGGCCCACGTCGACATGGGAAGCGTGTCGGTCGGGCTGAATGCGGTGGCGTTGGTGAAGGCCAGGTAGAAGTAGTCGAAGAAGCCCGGTTCCCAGTCATGGTGCGCCAGCTCCGGGACCTGCATCTGGGTGAAGAGGAAGTCGGGGTGCGGGGTGTCCGCGTCCGCGCGGGCGGCGGGGCCGCCTCGGTCGCCCTCCCAGAACCACAGGGCGAAGACGATGACGTTCGTCAGCCAGATCGCGGCGCCCCAGAGCAGGAGGTGGGCCGGAGGGAGCTCGCCGTGGGTGTGGGCGAACAGGGCGCGCACCAGCAGGCCTACCGACCAGGCGGTCACCACTGTCAGCAGGGCCGCCAGGCCGATGCTCAACGGGCGCAGGACGCGAGTCTCGCGGTTGATGCGCAGTGGGTTGACGGCGACGGTGCTGATCAGCAGGGCGCTCTCGAGGCCGGGCAGCAGCCAGCGCGGGCGCGGGGCCAGGTCGGCGGGCAGGATGAGGTGGATCACGATGGCCACCGCGATCGCCAGTGCGGCGGGCCAGCGCTGCTCCGCCTCCGTGCGGCGCAGCCAGCCGGGGAGCTGGGCGGGCTTCTCCGGCCTCGGCGCACCGTGCGGGCCGCGGTCCAAAGCGGGCGGGAGATCACTCACGGCAGCCAACCGTAGACCCGCCGCCGCGCGGGGGCCAGCCTCAGCGCCGCGGTTCAGGTGATGAGGTCGTAGATCTGCCAGGCGATGGCCGCGGTGCCGGCCAAGGCGAGGGTCCCCAAGTAGGCCAGTACCAGGCGGGTGTCTCGCAGGACGCACTTCGAACGGGTCAAGCCCCGGCGGCGAGCGCGGACGTAGCCGGCGAAGCCCAGCAGGGCGAAGCCGACGACCGCTACCGGGCCCAGCAGCCAGGCCAAGGCGGCGATGGTGGCGTAGATGCAGAGCCGGAGCGGGTCGTAGGGGGCTTGTGCCTGCGACGGTGCCGAAGACGACGGCCCCGCAGACGACGAAGCCGAAGACGACGGCCCCGCAGACGACGAAGCCGAAGACGACAGCGGCGACGAGGACGATGGCGCCGAAGACGATGGCCCCGAGAAGGACGGCGTCGAAGACGACGATGCCGAGAAAGGCGGCGGCGGCGGAGACGATGCCGAGAAAGGCGCTGCCGAAGGCGACGGGGCCGGGGACAAAGGCTGTGAGGTCGTCACGAGGTCGGCTCCGGGGTGGCGGGGCGCACGGACAGGGGCAGGAGCTGGCGGGTCGCGCGGGGCAGGCGTTGGGCGGACAGGGCCGGCCAGGCCTGGACGGCGCAGAACGGGGCGCACTGGTGCTGCGCGTCGTCGCGGCGAGTGGCGACGTGGACGCAGCACTGCAGGAGGCGTTCCTCGATCATGGTGTGCAGGTCCATGAAGGGCTTCACGGTGATGCGTTTGACCCGCTCGCCGAGCATCTTGCGCAGGCGGTTGCGGCCGCCCGGTAGCGAGGACGACACGAGGGTCGTCAACGTCGAGATGCCGAGGTCGCAGTTCTCGCAGATGTCGCGCCACAGGGAGCCGACGTCGGGGTGCGACAGGGAGGACTGCTCGGACAGCAGGCCCAGCAGGGAGTCCTTGACGGCGGTGCGGAGGGCGGCGGGGAGCTGTACGTCGGCGATGCGGTTCGCCACCAGGTCGGGGGCCAGATCCAGGAACGACAGGAGGCGGTCGTGGCCGATCAGCGACGTCATGGACTGCCACTCGCCGGCGTCGTCGCGCAGCATGTAGCCGACCGAGCAGCAGTGCGGGTGTGAGCACGGCAAGGCGGTCAGGTCGCGCCACGTGACCAGGTCGCCGGTCTGGGGGCCCAGGCGGGCGAGGACGCCCGTGTGCGTCAGGCGGTTCATGGGGTCGATCGGGGCCGAACGACCGGAGCCGAACTGGGGTTGCAGGGAGACGCCGCCGATGTACGGGGTGTCCAGGGCGCGCTTGACCACCGCGCCGATCTCGTCGTCGTTGACGCCCAGGGCGCACGTCATCGTCAAGGTCGTGAAGATGCCGCGCGCGGAGAGGCGGTCCACGGCCTGGTCCTTCAGGCGGCGCAGGTCGGCGCCACGGTGGTGGCGGGCGGCGCGCTCGGAGACGCCGTCGTACTGCAGGTAGACCTCGACGCGCTCGCGGTGCCTGGTCAGCAGGTCCAGTAGCGCGTCGTCGCGGGCGATGCGCACGCCGTTGGAGTTGACGAGGATGCGGATGACGTTGCGCTGGGAGACCTCGTCGAGGAGTTCGGGCAGCCAGGGGTACAGCGTGGGCTCGCCGCCGGAGAGCATCAGCACGTCGATGCGGCCGTTCTCGCGCGACAGCTTGGTGTCGACGCCGGCCAGGACATCGGACAGGGGTACGGCGCCCTCGATGGCCGGGGAGGAGTCCGTGAAGCACGTCGGGCAGCGCAGGTTGCAGCTGTCGGTGAGGTCGGCCAGCAGGATGCAGGTGTGCTGGGTCTGCATCTCGGGCAGGCCGGACAGGTACGCGGACGGGACGGGGGCGAAGTTGCCGGCCACGTCGGGGATGTGGGTCTTGGTGGGGGCGGTCCACTGCTCGAGGTACCGCAGGATCTCCGGCTCCTCGTCATAGAGGGTGCGCACGAGGCCGTGGCTGGGGCAGCCGCGCTCGAGCCAGACGCGGCCGTCGCGTTCGGCGAGCCAGCCGGAGAGGCGCTGGACCGTCTCCAGTGGACGGTCCGGCCGCTCGAACGCGCAGGCGGGGCAGAACGCGTTGACGTAGCGGTGGATACGGTCGCCGCGCAGCTGCATTCCGGAGGTCATAGCGTTCCTTGGTTGACGAGAGTCAGGCAGACGCCGATGCCGACGACGGGGAAGACCAGGACGGTGACGCCCCAGCCGATGAGCAGGCCGAGGCCGAGACCGCGGTCACGGCGCGCGATCCACACGATGCCGATGATGAGGCAGGCCAGGAACAGCAGGACCTGGAGCACGATCTCGACGTAGAAGCCGATCAGGGCGTTCTCGGAGTCGCCGCTCTGGTTGCCGATGACGATCGCCGCGACGCCGATGAGGATCACCACGACCTGGCCGAGGAACGCCAGGCCGATGCCGGCGAAGACGCGCTTGGTGCGGATGGGGCGCTCGGGGCCGGGCGGCGGCGGCGAGGCGGACCAGCCGGGCTGGGGTGGGAAACTCATGTCACCGCTCCATGCTCGCGCGGAGGCGGACGTTGCCGCCGGGCATCGGTGCGAAGTTCACGTCAGGGCCTCCGCCTCGTTCGGGACCTCACGGTCGCGTGAGCGGTCGCGGGCGCGACCTCGCGCGTAGTGCCACGCGAAGCGCGTCGCGGTCAGGGGCAGCAGGGCCAGCAGGAACAGCTGCGAGCGAGTCAGGCCGGCCCAGACGACCTCGTTGCCGCGTACGAACTCGACGCCGAAGCGAAATGTGGCGTACGCGGCGAGGTAGATCGTGAAGAGGCGTCCGGGGGTGGTGATGCGTCCGCGCAGGGCGAGCAACGCGGCGAAGGCCGCGAGGTGGAACAGGATCTCGTAGGCGAACGACGGGTGCAGCGCGACGCCGGCCGGCACGTGCATGGCCGCGGCGTGCGCGGCGTCCAGGCGGATGCCCCACGGCAGGCTCGTGGGGGTGCCGGGCGGCTCGGCGAGCAGGCAGCCGATGCGGCCGACGGCCATGCCCGCGGCGACGGCGGGTGCGAACAGGTTGCCGGTCTTGTGCGGGTAGCCGCCGACGCGCTTGCCCAGCAGCGCGCCCAGGTAGGCGCCGAGGAGGCCGGAGAGGATGCTGCGGTTGCCGTACGCCCACTGCTCGAGCAACGGCGCGTTGTCCCGTGGGTCGAGGTGCTGCGCCCAGGTGCCCAGGCGGGCCAGGAGCGCGCCGCCGACGAGGGCGCCGGCCAGCACGTACCAGAGGCGCTCGTCCTGCGCGTGGCGGCGGCGGATCTCCCACAGCAGCACGAGAGCGGCGACCCCGATGCCGAGCGCCACGAACACGTCGTGGGACAGGATCGCCACCGGGCCGATCCGCGCGATGACCGGGTGCACGGATGCCGAGCCTAGTGGCAGAACGCGGCGTCGTACGGCTCTTCCACGCTGGCCGAACGGCCACGCCGCGCCACCGCGCGCGCGGGCGCGGCGAGCAAGGAAAGGAACGGGAAAGGCTGCGAACGAGGCGACCAGCAAGGCGCGAACCACACCGCCAGCAAGGCGGCGAACGAGGCGACGAGCGAGGCCGCGAACCAGGTGGCGCGAACGGGGCGGTTGCAGGGGTCACTTACCCTGGCGGGATGGTCACCACGGAGGACACCCTGCCGTTGCTGCCAGACAAGCCCGTCCGGCGCCGGCGGCGCTGGTGGGGTGTGGTGCTCTGGCTCATGGTGCTGCCGTTCGTGGTGTGGGCGGGCGCCCGGGTGTTCGGGCTGGACAGCGGCTTCCCCGCGGTACAACTTATTGCTTTTACGCCATATGTCGCGGCCGCTTCGCTGGTGCCGCTGGTTGTGGCGATCTTGACGAAGCGGATCTGGCCGGCGGTCATCACGGCGGTGGCCACCATCGCGCTCGCGGCGTGTGTGCTGCCGCGGTGGATCTCCGACAGTTCGCCGGAGCCGGACGGCGGGCCGGTCATCCGGGTCATGAGCGTGAACATGCTGTTTGGCGGGGCGGACCCGGCGACGATCGTGGACCTGGTGAAGCGGCTCGACGTGGACCTGGTGGCGTTGCAGGAGTACACGGACGAGGCCAAGGCGGCGCTGGCCGCTGCGGGGCTGGATCAGGTGCTGCCGAACGCGGTGTCGTACCCGCGGCCGGGCGTGACGGGCTCCGCCGTGTACAGCCGGTTCGTGGTTTCGGATCTCGGCTATCGGCAGTTCCCGTCGAACTTCGGGCAGGCGCAGGCGGGGGTGCAGGTGCCGGGGGCCAAGGACGTGCGGGTGGAGTCGGTGCATGCATGCGCGCCGGTCAACTCGCGGCTCAGCGGGTGCTGGGAGCGCGACATCGAGCAGGAGCCCGCGGCGACGCCGGACGGGGCGGTGAACCTGCTGATCGGGGACTTCAACGCGACGCTGGACCACGAGAAGTTCCGGGCCGTGCTCGCGAAGGGGTATCGCGACGCGGCCGACGTGGCGGGTGCCGGGTTCGAGGCCTCCTGGCCGTATGACGAGCGGTGGTTCATCCCGGGAGTGACGCTGGACCACGTGGTGGCGGACAAGCGGGTGGGCGTGCGCAAGGTGACCGTGCACCGCATGCCGAACAGCGACCACAAGGCCGTGTTCGCGGAGCTGGTGCTGCCGAAGGCGTGAGGCGCGGAAGGCCAATGGGCCGAAACCGCAAAAGCCTTGGACGTACCTCCGGCTATGCGCGGGTCGTCGGCCGGGAGTACCTTCACGTACGGATCGGGCCCCCGCCCGAATCGGGAACCACGTTGGAGCAGATGGGTGACACGAACGTTCCGCGGCCTCGCGCTCGCTATCGCTGTGGCGCCGCTTGTCCTTGGCGCGGCGGCCGGCTGCTCGGGCTCGGACAAGGCGGACAATTCCGAGTCGGCGTCCGACCGGCCCACGGTGGAAGTGACCGCACAGCCGCAAGACGCGCAGTCGGCACAGGTGACCGCCGAGCAGGTGTTCGACAACCTGTCGGAGGGCGACTGGGCCGGTGCCTGGGAGCTGTGGACGGACAGCGCCAAGACGGCGATCGGCAAGGACGCATACATCGACCTGGTGTCGACGTGCACCGGGCAGCAGGGCGAGTACCAGGTGACGGGCGTGACGCCGGTCGACGACTCCACCGCGACGATCAAGTGGACGCATGCCCCGGCGGCCGGCGCGGCGAACCAGACCGGCACGAGCACGGTGAAGTACCAGAACGGGGCCTGGCGCTTCGAGCCCGACCCGGCGGCGCTGGCCGCCTATCGGCAGAACAAGTGCCCCTAGAACGGTAGAAAGGGGCCCGCGGACGCGGGCCCCTTTTGCAACGGCAGGTTCAGACGCGGACCTGGTGCGCGAGGCCGTAGCTCAGCGCGTCGACGAGCGCCTGCCAGCTGGCCTCCACGACGTTCTCGTGCACGCCGACCGTCGTCCAGTCGGTGCCGGTCGCGTGGGTCTCGACGAGGACGCGGGTGACCGCGCCGGTGCCGTGGCTGCCCTCCAGGATGCGGACCTTGTAGTCGGCGAGCTGGAAGCGGGCGAGCTGCGGGTAGTGCTTCGTGAGGGCGACGCGCAGCGCCTCGTCGAGGGCGTTGACGGGGCCGTTGCCCTCGGCGGTGGCGATGACCCGCTCGCCGCGGACGCGGACCTTCACGGTCGCCTCGGAGACCACGGCGCCGTCCTCGCGGTGCTCGACCAGGACGCGGTACGACTCCAGGGCGAACGGCCGCGGCAGGGCGCCGTCGGCGAGCTCCGCGCGGGCCAGCAGCTCGAAGGAGGCGTCGGCGGCCTCGAAGGACCAGCCGCGCGCCTCGAGCTCCTTGACGCGGTTGGTCACGCGGGACAGGGCGTCCGGATTGCCGGCCAGGTCGACACCGAGCTCGCGCGCCTTGAGCTCGATGCTGGCCCGGCCGGCCATCTCGGTGACGAGGATCCGCATGTCGTTGCCCACGACGACCGGGTCGATGTGGTTGTACAGCAGGGGATCCACTTTGATCGCGCTCGCGTGCAGGCCCGCCTTGTGAGCGAACGCTGACGACCCGACGTAGGCCTGGTGGGTGTCGGGTGCGATGTTGGCGATCTCGGCGATGGAATGCGCGACGCGCACCATCTGCTCGATGCATCCGTCCGGTAGGACCGGCATGCCGAGCTTGAGCTGCAGGTTGGCGACGACGGCGAACAGGTCGGCGTTGCCGGGGCGCTCGCCGTAGCCGTTGGCGGTGCACTGGAAGTGCGGTACGCCGGCCTCGACGGCGGCGACGGTGTTCGCGACCGCGCAGGAGGTGTCGTTCTGGCAGTGGATGCCGAGGCGGGCGACGGCCTCGTCGGGCGTGATGCCGAGGGCGGCGGCGACGCGTTCGCGGACCTCGCTGATGGCGCGGGTGATGAGCGACGGGAGCATGCCGCCGTTGGTGTCGCACAGGACGGAGGCCTCGGCGCCGGCTTCGAGGGCGGCCGCGACGACGCTGGCGGTGTACTCGGGGTTGAAGCGGTAGCCGTCGAAGAAGTGCTCGCAGTCGAGGAAGACGCGGCGGCCCTCGCCGACGAAGTACGCGACGCTGTCGCGGACCATCGCCAGGTTCTCTTCCGCCGTGGTACGCAGGGCACGCTCGACATGGCGCAGGTCGGACTTGGCCACGAGCGTCACGGCGGGGGTCTCGGCGTCGAGCAGCGCGCGGATCTGCGGGTCGTCCTGCGCGCGGACGCCGGCCTTGCGGGTCGAACCGAACGCGACGAAGACGGCGTGCTTGAGGTTGAGCTCGGTGCGCGCTCTGCGGAAGAACTCGGTGTCCTTCGGCATGGCTCCGGGCCAGCCGCCCTCGATGAACCCGACGCCGAACTCGTCGAGCAGCCGCGCGACGGCGAGCTTGTCGACGACGGAGTAGCTGATCGCCTCACGCTGGGCCCCGTCGCGCAGCGTGGTGTCGTACACCTGCATTGGTTGCTCCTTTTGGCGGGAAGACAAGCTCGGCGGGACCAACAAAAAAACCCCTCGCGAATGCGAGAGGTCTGCGCGGCCAGCGGAGGGATGCTGGGCGCGCTAGGGGCCAATAATGAGCCGAGTCACGTTCGGTAGCTTGCCACGCACGGTCGTCTCGTGACACGTGATTCCGAACTTTGAGATCCGAGGTGATCTGCTTCACGATTCACCCTGTTCGTCACGTCCCCGTAACGAGGACCGGGCAAGGTTGGAGTCGGTCAAGAGAGCACCGTGCAGCGGTGCACGCGATCACCGTTGGTGAGGAGGTGTGGTTCGATGTCGATTGCGACGCTGAAGGCGGCGCTGCCGCCGTATGCGCGGGACCTCGAGCTCAACCTCGACTCGGTGCTCGCCGGCGACCTGCTGGACGAGCAGCGACTGTGGGGCGCCGCGCTGGCGTGCGCGATGACGACCCGCAGCGCCGTGGTGATCCGCAACATCGCCGCCGAGGCCGCCGACCGGCTCAAGCCGGAGGCCGTCGAGGCCGCCAAGGCGGTCGCCTCGCGCATGGCGATCCACAACGTCTACTTCCGCGCCAAGCACCTCATCGGTGACGAGGCGTATCAGCACCTGCCGGCGCGGCTGCGCCGCCAGGTGGGCTCCACGCCCGGTGTCGGCGCCGCCGACGTCGAGGCGTGGTCAGTGGCTGTATCCGCGATCACCGGGTGCGGGGTGTGCCTGGAATCGCACGAAAGATCGCTTCGTGGTGCAGGGGTGTCCCGCGAAGCGGTCGACGAGGTGTTGCGTGTCGCCGCGGTGGTTCACGCGTTGGCCGTAACCCTCGATGCAGAGGCGGCTTCCTACTAGGAGCTTTCCTCTTGTACGGGTGTCGGAGTGGCGGCTCCGGCACCCGTACGCATTTCAGCCGGAAGTGCCTACGTGCGGCCTATATCTCCTGGCGACGTACAAATTCGACAAGTCGCGGCGTGCAGCGCCCGACTTGTCGCAACGCCGCAGCGCCGCACGGCCCTCGACGTCGGAGCGAACCCGTGGCAGCGCCCGGCTCGTCGTGAAATCCGCGCCGGACGACGCCCGGCTTGTCGTGAAATCCGCCACAGGCTGCGCCCGACTTGTCGGGACAAAAGCCAGAGAAACGGCAACGAACCCGGTACAGGGAACTCGGGCGTGCAATTTGCGCACAGCGTGTCTGCGGCGGCAGGGCGGCGGCGGCTACCGTAGCGCTCAGCACATCGTCCCGGACCAAAGTGGGGGCCAGATGATCGACGGAGTTCCGCTGGAGCCGAGCGAGCCGCCCGTCGACCCGCCGCTGGGCTGCGCCGATCCGGTGCTGTGGCGCGTTGCCCGGGCCCTGCACGACGCGCACCGGCCGCGGACCGACAACTTCTGCGAGTGCAAGGCGTTCTGGCCGTGCCCCGACGCGCAGCTGGCGGAGGAGGCGCTGCTGCTGGCGTACGAC
>Ga0310811_10009689_pt1 | contig 12450 bp, 13 predicted proteins | sample YCmetagenome_FD_207642 | JGI IMG/M metagenome (GOLD analysis project Ga0310811, IMG submission 207642) | Soil microbial communities from experimental microcosm in Duke University, North Carolina, United States - YC | ecosystem: Engineered > Artificial ecosystem > Soil microcosm > Unclassified ... | reverse complement strand
TCCCCCTCAACGAGTTCCGCGAAAAATACCTCCTCAACGTCCCCTATTAAAAAACTACCACATCGTGGTATTGCCGTTTCACCAATCCACCGGACCTTTGCCTCATGACAATATCTGTTTGCATTGTAGATGACAACAAAGACATCCGCTCTGCCCTCGAACAGATCATCCTGATGGCAGATGGCTACACCCTGGCCGGTTCCTACGCCGACGCAGAAGAAGCCCTGCAGAAGATTCCCGAGGCAAGACCAAACGTAGTCCTCATGGACATTAATCTGGGAGATGGAGAGAGTGGCATCGATTGCGTCCGTCAGCTGAAACCGCAGTACCCGGAAATACTTTTCATGATGTGTACCATCTATGAAGAGGACGAAAAAATATTCGAAGCCCTAAAGGCTGGCGCCAACGGCTATATCCTCAAAAAGACGGCCCCCGGCAAGCTCCTCGACTCCCTTCGCGAGCTGCACGAAGGCGGCGCACCCATGAGCTCCCAAATAGCCCGCAAAGTCGTCAACGCCTTCCAGGTAAAAGGCCCCTCCGACCCCGGAGCCGGCAGCGCCAGCGCCTCCGCAAAGACCATCAGCATCCTTTCCAACCGCGAGAACGAGATCCTCGAGCTCCTCGCCCAGGGAATGCTCTATAAAGAAATAGCCGCCCGCCTCTTTATCAGCCAGGAAACCGTTCGCAAACACGTCTATCACATATACGAAAAGTTGCATGTGAACAACCGCGTGGAAGCGATCAATAAGTTCTATGGCCGTTAGATTCTTACCACTTAGTGGTATTTTTTTACCCTCCGAGAGCATCTATCTTTGCGTGGGGCTGGCTGTAATCAGATCCGTTAGTCATTATACCTTATTTGCAAAGGCCGGTCGTTAGACCGGCCTTTTACTATCTTACCAATTCAATTCAAGCTTATTATTCTTTCGATCCACATCCGCCATCCGCTGGCTCGGATCTATCTCCACAATCTTCATATCCAACAATTTATGGTTCAACGTAAACGTATACGTCGGACTCGTCCACTTCCACGGCTCAAACACCGTCCTCGGCACTGACGCATCCTCCACCCCCTTCGCCCCAAACATCAGGTACTGCGGAATATACGCCATCTCCTTGCTCCCATCCTTATACGTTACAAGCACATCGATCGGCATCGGCATCTGCCCCACCATCTTCAGCCGGATATTCGACTTCCCATTCTCCTCCCAAAGACTGTCTATCGCATAGTCGATCGTCTTGGTAGTATTGATCCAATACTCCCGGTACCAATCCAGCTTCATCCCGCTCTCCTTCTCGGCGATCTTCACAAAGTCGCTCGCATTCGGATGCTTGAACCGCCACTCCCGGTAATACTCCAGCAGGATCGCATCCCGCACACCGTCGCCGGCAATGTATCCCAGTTGGTCGATAAACATCGCCCCCATCGAATACGAAGCAATACTATACGCAAAGTTCGTATTAAAATGATCCGCGTGCGTCGTCAACGGCTCCTGCAGCCCACTCTTCACCAACGCGAAATACGAGCTGTAGGACCCGCTCTGATGCAGCGGCAGCTGCGTCCGGTCCTTCTGCACTATATCCTGCCAACCCTTGTTGTCCGGGTTCTTCTTCAGCATCTCCTCATGGTAATAGGCGCTCACCTCGCCTTCGGCGTAGGTGGTAAACCCTTCGTCCATCCAGGGGTACATCGACTCGTTCGTCCCCAGCATGCCCTGGTACCAACTATGCATCCATTCATGGAAAGCGCCGCCCAGCGACGGCCCCACCAGCAACGTACTCATGGGGTATTCCATCCCGCCGTCACCTCCGTGAACAAAAGAATATTGCTTGTAAGGGTATTTCCCAAAATGCTTCTCGATAAAAGGCAACACGATCACCGCCGCATCCGCCAGCGTGTTCCATAACGTATCCTGCCTTGCATCCCCGCCGGCGTTCTTATACAGCACGTTGATCGTTGGCCCGCCCGCAACCCGGCGCACCAAATGCTTATAATCCGGATCGGCCGCCCACATAAAATCATGCACCTCCGGCGCCGTAAAATGCCAGGTCAGCTTATCGCCTGCCTGCCTCACCACCTTCGTCCCCGGCGCCTCATATCCGTAACCAATGCCCGCCGCGTTCTCCAAATAACCCGTACCACCAAGGATATACCGCTTGTCGATAGATATCTTCACATCATAATCCCCCCATACGCCATAAAATTCCCGCGCCACATACGGCGTCGGATGCCAGCCCTCATAATCGTATTCGCACATCTTCGGGTACCACTGGCTCATAGAATATCGCACGCCTGTCTGGGGGTTGTCCCTTCCACTCCTCCGGATCTGCAACGGCACCTGCGCCTCGAAGGTCATCTGGAAGCTCACAGTCGTATGCGGCAGGATCGGCCGGGGCAGCTCCACCTCCAGGATCGTCTCTTCCTCTTTAAATTTCACCGGCGCCCCGTTCATCGCCAGCGCCAGCACATGCTGGTAGCCAATTTCATCCGGTTTCAAATTCAGAATGCGATCCCTCACCCGGCTGTCCCAATCCCGTTGCTCACCGCCGCCCCGGCGCCCGGAAGAGTAAACGATCTTCCCCAGCTCCCGGCTTCGGGTATCCATCATGCTCCCCGGCTGAAACGCATTCCAATAAAGATGATAGAATACCTTCTTCAGCGTGTCCGGAGAATTGTTCGTGTAGGCAAGCGTCTGGTTCCCGGTGAATCGGTTCGTATTCACATCCATATCCACCGTCATGGTATACTTCACCCGTTGCTGCCACCGGTCCGGCTGTGCCGAGACCCCGGCGCAAAGACCCAGGATCAGTATCCCGGCAAGCGTCATGTGTTTTATCATAATGTACTCGAATCTTTTAACAATTGTCCCTCGGAGCTAAAGGTCAGGTTCTTCTTATTCAGATCACTCTTCTCCACAAAGAGAAGGTACTGCACCGTGTTCCCCGGCATGAATTTCATCGTCACCGTCTTCACTTCCCATTCCGACCCCGCATACTTGCTCTTCGCAAACCCATCCTTCACCGCCGACGGCAGCTCGTCCTTCGTGATCTTCTTCGTCGACCATTGCCATTCGCCTTTGTTGCTGAACCGGGCGACAAATTTGTCCTTTCCTTCCGTAAAGCTCGCCTGGAAGCTCCCCGCCAGCAACTTGTCCGACCAGCTCACAGCCGCCGCATTCGGATACTTCGCCTTGAAAGAATCGGTCACCACGGCAGGAACGCTGCGAAACTGCGCCTTCGCTCCCACGGCCGTAAACAACAATGCACCGCTGAGAACGGTCAGAAATACGATCTTCTTCATAAAAGTATATTTTAGGTTAATTTCCTCATCCCTCGCCCCCCAGCTCCGTCTCATCCAGGTCGTCAACATCCTCCGCCACATTCTCCTCCGCCACATTCTCCTCCTCAACTTCTTCCCCCTCAACCGCCACCGCCAAAGCCTTCCGCTTCCCCGTCGCCCCCTCGATCACAATGACGATCTCCCCCTTTACACCCTTCTCTTTAAAATGTTCGCACACCTCCTTCAAGGTCCCCCGCCGGTTCTCCTCAAACACCTTCGTCAGCTCCCTGCTCACACAGCAAAGGCGGTCCGCGCCAAAGTACGTCGCCAGCTCCTCCAGCGTCTTCACAAGCCGCATCGGTGACTCATAGAGTACAAGGGTCCGCTCCTCCAGCGCCAGCTGCTTCAGCAAGGTCTGCCGCCCCTTCTTGGGTGGCAGGAACCCTTCAAAGCAGAACCGGTTCATCGGCAGGCCGCTATTCACCAGCGCCGGTACAAAAGCCGTCGCCCCCGGCAGGCACTCTACCCTGACCCCGATCCGGATACACTCCCGCACCAATAAAAAAGCCGGGTCTGATACACCCGGAGTTCCCGCGTCCGTCAGGAGCGCCATCTTCTTCCCCATCAGCAACTGCTCCGCCAGGTGGCTCACCACCCGGTGCTCATTGTGCTGATGATACGGCGACAGGGGTTTGATGATCTGGAAAAAATTCAACAGCTTCGAAGAGTTCCGCGTATCCTCCGCCAGGATCAGGTCCACGCTCTTCAGCACCTCCAGGGCCCTGAGCGTGATATCCTGCAAATTCCCAATTGGAGATGGAACGATATAAAGCAAAACAAATTAGTTGAAATGCCGCAAAAAATTGCCAAAATATAATTTTTTGGCGCAATTCCACAATGTCTGTAAACTCGGCCCTGGGCCTCGTTTACGAACGGGCCTGCGTCCCGTTTAGGGAGATCTCAAAGTATTCCATAACGGGATTGGCCAGCAGCTTCTTCCCGGCCTCCTCGGCGATCTTCTTCGCTTCGTCGGCCGAAGCCGCCTCGATCTGCAGATAGATATTCTTGCCGATGCGCACATCGCTTACGGTCTTAATGCCCAGATTCTGCAAACCACCCATCACCGCCTTCCCCTGCGGGTCTAACAATTCTTTCAAAGGCATAACTTTCACTTGAACCGAATAGATCATATCGTCTTATTTTTCTCCCCCGTGGGGGCCACCAAAGATACAATAATATAAAAGATGAACACCACCGGCACCGCCAGCCACTTCAAAAACACCGCCGCCAGCACCGCCAGCACCAGCAACGCCACCTTCGGCCAGTTATTCCGCAGTCCATAATCCTTGAACTTCAGCGCCATCAACGGCAGCCTGCTCACCATCAGCCAGCCCACCACGATGATCAGTCCATACAGCACCCACCGGTTCGTCACCAACGCCCGCACCTTTTCACTCGTCGAATACCACCCGATCAACGGCAGCGACGCGATCAGCAGTCCAGCCGCCGGCGCCGGCATACCCTTGAAGCCATAGGCCTGGGTCTCATCGATATTGAACCGCGCCAACCGGTACGCTGCGCAACACGGGAACAGCAGTGCCGGCAGCAACCAGCCCACCGGGACATCCAACCCGTCGGGTTGCTCCGCAAAGCTCAACCGCAGCAGTTGATACAGGATCATCCCCGGCGCCACGCCAAAGCTCACCAGGTCCGCCAGCGAATCCAGCTGCTTACCCATCGGCGAGGTCGCCCGGAAGAGCCGGGCTACAAACCCGTCGAAGAAGTCTACCAACCCCGCCAGTCCCATGAACAGCGAGGCCATCCCCACCCGCTCCGGCATCGTGATATATTGCGTGCCATCCCCAAAGCTCATCACGGTAATACCGTTCTGCAGGATCAGGACCACCGCAATACAGCCAAAGAATAAGTTCAACAGCGTGAAAAGATTGGGTATATACTTCATGCCCGAAAATTACAGTATTTATTTCGATCCCATCTAAACAACATGCATCCCATGTGCCATCACCGCCTCTATCTCCTCCACCGTGATCGGCACCCCCGCCATCAGGTCCACATTTCCCTCCGAACGGATCCACACATCATTCTCTATGCGTATCCCCATCTGCTCCTCCTCGATATAGATGCCCGGCTCCACCGTCAGCACCATACCTTCCTGGAAAGGCTCATGCCTTGGTCCCAGGTCATGCACATCGATCCCCAGGTGATGCGAAACCCCGTGATACATGTATTTGGAATGTGGCGCCCCATCCGGTCCCGCATCCGCGATATCCGCCTCCGTCAGCAACCCGATCTTCACCAGCTGCCGGCTCATTTCCTCGCCCACCATTCGGGTATAGTCCGCCGGCAACAAACCCGGCCGCAACAAGCCTTTCGCAAAACGATGCACCGCCAGGCAGGCATTATAAACCTCCGCCTGTCGTTTCGTAAATCGCCCATTCACCGGCACCGTTCGCGTCAGATCCGCGGCATATCCCCCATACAACGCCCCAAAATCCATCAGCACCAGCTCGCCGTCGCGGCACTCGCCGTTATTGGCGATGTAATGGAGGACCCGCGCCGAGTCCCCGCTCGCGACAATGCTTTCATAGGCAGGCCCCAGGCTTCTGCGGGCGACGAACCCCCGCCAGATCTCCGCCTCGATCTCGTATTCCATGACCCCCGGCCGGATAAAATGCAGCAGGTGCCGAAACGTCTCGCCGGTAATGTCTGCCGCCTTCTGCATCAGCGCTACCTCCAAAGGTGATTTGATCGCCCGCAGCTCCCGCAGCAACGGCGCCGCCCGCCGCAGGGTATGCAAGGGAAACCGCGAACGCAGTTCCTCGATCAACCGGTATTCCCGCGAGATGAGCGGCCCCCGCCGCCGGTCGTTCTCGTTCGAGTCGAGGTAGATACTATCGGCCATATGTATCCACTGCGGCAGCAACGTCTCCAGCATGTCCGCCCAGACGACAGTGGTGATCCCCGAAATAGCCTTCCCCTCCTCCGCGCTAAGCCGCTTGCCGTCCCACTTCTCCTTCAACGCATTCGGCCGCACAAGAACAAGCACCTCGCGATACTTCGGATCCGGGTGTCCCGGGAACAGCACGAGCATCGTGTCCTCCTGCCAAACGCCGGAAAGCCAGAACAGGTCACTGCTCTGCCGGAAAGGATAATGCGCATCCCCATTCGCCGGCATCTCGTCGTTACTCGCAAAAACCGCAATCCCGCCACCACCCATCCCCGCCGCAAACCGCCGCCGATTCTCCGCAAACAACGCCGGATTATTTGGAAAATATCTCATAGTCTCAAAAAATGTTTTTGGGCGCCCGCGCCGCCGCAAACCAAAGCGGCCGGCGCGCCGGGCTCTCCGTCGCACCCGGTGCTCCCTCCGATCCCTGGCGCAATCCGACACAATGCCGCAAACACCTCATTGGCCCCTCACCCCACCCGCCCCTCTACGGAACTCCACAAAACTTACCGCTCTTCACGACCGGCCGGCGCCGGGATGCCTTGGCTGGCGCATCGGATGGGCATTACACCCATCCAAAAAACCAACGCAAGATAATCCGCGCGACAGACGAGGACGTCCCGGTCCGGCCGAGCCGGGAAACCCCAAGCCAGTAGCAAGCCCGCCGCCCCGTACCGGCGCCCTCGGCGCCTGGCAGGGCCAATGTTGGGCCTTCGGCCGACCGCCCCGTGGGCGGTCAGTCCGCAGGCGACAAATTTATGGATTGATCACCAAAACAAAGCTTTTCGTAAACCAGGCCAAAACTAACAACCGTTAGTTTAGCAATATTTTAACCAATGACCCCCGTAATTTGATAATCTCTAATCAAGCAGCCCGACAGGACCTTGCTATAAGATATTTTAATTTTAGCTTTGTGTAAACAAACGATAGCCCAACATATGTCAGTGCCTGTTTTTGTCATCCCCACGGACCATCTCGTCCGCCTGGGCCTGAAGATTACCGACTCTCTACACTACCAGCTAGCCCCTCATGAGCTCGTCCGTCATGCCCTCCGCCGCAAAGAAGGCGTCCTCAACGACACCGGCGCCCTTGTGATAAAGACCGGCGCCTTCACCGGTCGAAGCCCAAAAGACAGGTACATCGTCAAAGACGAGATCACGGCAGACACCATCCATTGGAACGACTTCAACCAACCCCTCGACGCCGTCAGGTTCGACAAGATCTTCAAATCCATCACCCAATATCTCAACGCGCTCCCCGAGCTCTTCGTCCGTGACTGTTATGTCTGCGCCCATCCCCAGCATCGCCTCAACCTCCGCGTCATCAACGAACTCGCCAGCACCAATCTCTTTGCATACAATATGTTCCTCCGTCCCACCGAGGACGAGCTCGAAACCTTCCGCCCCGACTGGCAGATCCTTTCCGCGCCCGGCCTGCAGCTCGACGCGGTCCAATGCGGCGTCCGCAGCTCCAATGCCGTCGTCATCTCTTTCCGTCATAAGTTGATCCTCGTCGCCGGCACAGGTTACACCGGCGAAACAAAGAAAGCTGTCTTCACGATCCTCAACTACCTCCTTCCCCGCGAAAAGAAAGTGCTCAGCATGCACTGCAGCGCCAACCGCGGACCAAAAGGCGACACCGCGATCTTCTTCGGGCTTAGCGGAACCGGTAAAACAACGCTCAGCGCCGACCCGCGCCGCCAGCTCATCGGCGACGACGAGCATGGCTGGACCGCCGACAGCATCTTCAATTTTGAAGGGGGTTGTTATGCAAAATGTATCAATTTGAAAGAGGAGAAGGAGCCGGAGATCTATCGCTCGATCCGTCCCGGCGCGCTGGTCGAGAATGTCCGGTTCTATTCCGGGACAGACAAGATCAACTTCGAAGATGGTTCCATCACCGAGAACACCCGGGTCAGCTATCCGTTGAATTATATCAGCAACGCGCTCGAGCCTTCCGTCGGCCCGACGCCAAAGAACATCTTCTTCCTCACCTGCGACGCGTATGGAGTATTACCCCCCATCTCCCGCCTCACCCCCGGCCAGGCTATGTATCAGTTCATTTCCGGGTACACCGCCAAGGTCGCAGGAACGGAAACCGGCATCACGGAACCAAAACCAACATTCAGTGCCTGCTTCGGCGCCCCCTTCCTGCCCCTGCACCCCGGACAATACGCCCAGCTGTTGGGCGCAAAAATGAAACAGCACAATGTAAAGGTCTGGATGGTCAACACCGGCTGGTCGGGGGGCGTCTTCGGTAAGGGTAGCCGCATCTCCCTGGCCTACACCCGCGCCATGATCACCGCCGCCCTCGAAGGCGCGCTCGATGCGGTGGAATATAGGCCCCATCCCGTTTTCGGCATGGACATGGCCCTCAGCTGCCCCGGCGTCCCCTCGGAGCTCCTCAACCCCCGCAATACCTGGCCGGACCCCGGGGCCTATGACCAGATGGCCGACGAGGTAGCAGGCTGGTTCCTCAAAAACTTCGGAAAATACGCAGCCGGTGTCGACGCCGAGATCCTCGCCGCCCAACCCACGTTAAAAAAAACTAATTAAAAATTTTGTATTGTCCGGAAAAAAACTGAGCTTGGCAGCACTTTTTTAACACAGTCTTCGATTGTTTGCCAAAACTAACTCCATCCCACGATGGGGTTTTTTTATTGCCTAAAACAATCCGTACAATTGCGAGTCGATCCTCGTAATGATCTCCCCCAAATGCTCCTCATTCTCCGGGAATTTGTTCTTATCAATATCCACGATCAGCAGCGGCCCCTCCTTATATCCCTCGATCCATTTATTATAATAGTCATTGAGCCTTTTCAGATAGTCCAGCCGGATATTCTCCTCGTATTCCCGTCCTCTTTTTTGTATCTGCGCCACCAGCGTCGGCACCGACCCCTGTAGATAAATAAGCAGGTCCGGCGGCTGCACCATCCGCTTCAACGTCTGGAAGAACTGGAAATAGTTATTGTAGTCCCGCTTGCTCATCAGTCCCATCTCATGCAGGTTCGGCGCGAAGATATGCGCATCCTCGTAAATGGTCCGGTCCTGGATCACCGTCTCCGTCCCCGTATGAATTTCCAGCAGCTGATTCAACCGGCTGTTCAGGAAGAAGATCTGCAGATTGAACGACCAGCGCGGCATGTCCTCATAAAAATCGTTCAGGTACGGATTATGGTCCACATCCTCGAACTGCGGGATCCACTTATAATGCTTGCTAAGCATCTCCGTCAGCGTCGTTTTGCCGGCGCCGATGTTCCCTGCAACGGCGATATGTTTAGGTTTCTTATTCTTAGTCATAAGTCGTTGGTTCAATCGTCGTAATCAAATATAATTCAATCCGATCGCATCTTTGGCCAGCTCGATGGTGACCTTTGCGCTGGCCCGCGCCTTCGCCGCCCCCTGCTCCATCACCCGCCGCAGGTAGACGTCATCGTTCTGTATGGCCTCAGCTTTCTCGCGAATGGGCGCGATGAACCGGACCATTCCCTCCGCCAGCTCTTTTTTCATATCCCCATACCGGATCGTCCCCGCTTCATAGTCGGCCGTAAACCTGGCCACCAGCTCCTCCGGGGCCACCAGCCGCAACAGCTGGAAAAGATTGGCCACCGAATCCGGCATCGGCGCTCCCGGCGCTCCTCCGCTATCCGTCTTGGCCTTGCTGATCTTCCTGCGGATCGCATCATCGCTATCGGCCAGGTACAGGGTCGCCATCTGGTTCTCGCTCTTGCTCATCTTCCCGGCCCCATCCAGGCTCGGCACCTTCGCCAGCGCCTCGCCGAAATTGAAGGCATAGGGTTCGGGGAATAGGTCCTTCTCATACCGCTGGTTGAACCGCTGTGCATAGTTGCGGGCAATCTCCAGGTGCTGCTCCTGGTCCTTACCCACAGGCACCAACGTAGCCCGGTGCAGCAAGATATCGGCCGCCTGCAGCACCGGATAGGTCAGCAGACCCATATTCACGTTATCCGGCTGCAACCGCACTTTATCCTTAAAGGTGGGGGTCTTTTCCAACTCCCCCTTATACGCGATCATATTGAAGAACAGGTAGAGCTCAGCCGTCTCCGGCACATGGCTCTGACAGTAAAAAGCTACCTTATCCGGGTCCAGCCCGCAGGCAATATTCTCCGCCATCACCCGCCGGACATGCGTCCTCAGCTCCCGGGTCTCATTCAGCGTGGTAAGAGCATGAAGATCAGCCACCATGAAGTAACAGGTATAAGCATCCTGCATCCGCACATAGTTCCGCACAGCGCCAAAATAGTTCCCCAGGTGGAGGAACCCCGTTGGCCGGATACCGCTCATAACAATATCAGTCTTTTTTTCCATTGGACCGCGAAGATAGCTATTTTTGTCCCAAAGCATTGGCATGGAAGTCAACGACGCATTGATCGACAATTTATCCAATCTCGCCCGCCTGGAATTCAACGCCGCCGAAAAAGAGGCGATAAAGAACGATCTCCAGAAGATGATCCATTTCGTGGAAAAGCTCGGCGAGCTGGACACTACCGGCGTCGAACCCCTGCTGCATATGAGCCCCGAGGTCAACGTGCTCCGCGAAGATGTCCTCCAGGGCTCCATCCCCCGAAAAGAGGCGCTCTCCGTCGCCCCGGCCACCGACGGCACCTATTTCGAAGTTCCCAAAGTCATCCGAAAATAAGCCCCTCCTCAAACCTATAATGACACCCACTCCTATCATACACCTTGAAGACATCCAGAAAAGCTACTTCATGGGTAAGCAGGCCCTGCCCGTTCTCAAAGGCGTCTCCCTGGACATCCTGAAGAACGAATATGTTGCCCTGATGGGGCCCTCGGGGTCAGGGAAAAGCACCCTGATGAACATCCTCGGCTGTCTCGACACCCCCACCCTGGGGAAGTACGTGCTCAACGGCCAGGACGTCAGCAAAATGTCCGACGACAACCTCGCCGACGTGCGAAATGTAGAGATCGGTTTCGTCTTCCAGCAGTTCAATCTCCTGCCCCGCCTCACCGCCGCCGAGAACGTCGCCCTGCCCCTCGTCTATGCCGGGGTACCTCCCAGGCAGCGTCTCGAACGGGCGATGGCCGTGTTGGAGAAGGTCAATCTCACCGATCGCAGCCATCACAAGCCCAACGAGCTCTCCGGCGGTCAAAGCCAGCGCGTCGCCATCGCCCGCGCCCTGATCAATAACCCTTCTCTGATCCTCGCCGACGAGCCCACCGGTAACCTCGATACAAAGACCTCCGTCGAGATCATGGATATCTTCTCCGCGATCCAGGCCAGCGGCAACACCGTCGTCCTCGTCACCCATGAGGAGGACATCGCCAACTACGCCCACCGCATCGTGCGGTTGCGCGACGGGGTAATAGAAAGCGATCGCCGCCGCGCCGCCGCCGCCGTCACCACTTAAGCCATGGCCAACAGAATCTATACAAAAACAGGGGACAAAGGCACCACCTCTCTCATCGGCGGCACAAAAGTGCCCAAAAGCCATCTCCGAATCGAAGCCTATGGCACCGTCGACGAGCTCAACTCCTTCATCGGCCTCCTAAGCGACCATCTGTTCGCCGCGTCATCCGCACCCAATCCTCCCACCCCCCTCTTCGCCGAAGCCCAGTCGCTCCTCCACGAGATCCAGGATCGCCTCTTCACCATCGGCGCCGCCCTCGCCTGCGACCCGCAAAAAGAACCCAAATTCGCCATCCCCGACCTCAACGAGACCGATATCCAGCTGCTGGAAAAAGCCATCGACACCATGGACGCCGATCTGCCACCCATGAAGTCGTTTATCCTCCCCGGCGGCCACCCCGCCGTCTCCACCGCACACGTCTGCCGCTGCGTCTGCCGCCGCGCCGAACGCTGCGTAGTACGCCTGCAGGACGAAGCGTCCGTCGAACCCCTCGTCCTGCAATACCTAAATCGTTTAAGTGATTATTTGTTCCAGCTGTCCCGCTTTATCGGCCATCGCTTGGATATCCCCGAAATCCCCTGGAAACCAAGGGTCTAACCCCGCACCCCAGCCCATCCGCATCTCAGCCCACCATCAACCCATCCTTCATATGCAGCACCCGGTCGCTCATCGTAGCGAGCTCTTCGTTATGCGTAACGATCAGGAAAGTCTGTTGAAACCGGTCCCGAAGGTCAAAGAACAATTGGTGCAACTCCTTCGCATTAGCCGTATCCAGGTTACCCGTGGGCTCATCCGCAAAAACAATATCCGGCT
>Ga0310811_10009688_pt1 | contig 12450 bp, 9 predicted proteins | sample YCmetagenome_FD_207642 | JGI IMG/M metagenome (GOLD analysis project Ga0310811, IMG submission 207642) | Soil microbial communities from experimental microcosm in Duke University, North Carolina, United States - YC | ecosystem: Engineered > Artificial ecosystem > Soil microcosm > Unclassified ... | reverse complement strand
TAGCTCGAAATTTCAGCCGGGTCGCCGAACACGAGGCCGACCGTGCCCGCCGGCACACCGGCTTCGACGAAAGCCTGCAGCAGCGCAGCCGGCGATGCCGGGGTTTCTTCCGGCGCCTTGACGAGGAACGAGCAGCCGCACGCGAGCGCGGCGCTCAGCTTGCGCACCACCTGGTTGACCGGGAAGTTCCACGGCGTGAAGGCGGCTACCGGGCCGATCGGTTCCTTGAGCACCAGTTGCTGCGCCGCGAGATTGCGCGACGGCACGATCCGGCCGTAGACACGGCGGCCTTCGTCGGCGAACCATTCGATGATGTCCGCCGCCGCCAGCACTTCGACGCGTGCTTCGGCGAACGGCTTGCCCTGTTCCAGCGTCATCAGGCGGCCGATGTCCGAGGCGCGCTCGCGCACCAGCGCGGCGGCCTTGCGCATGGTCGTGGCGCGCTCGTTGGCCGGCACTTTGCGCCAGGCTTCGAAGCCGCGCTGCGCGGCGGCCAGCGCCCGGTCCAGATCGGCAATGCCGGCGTGCGCCACTTTGCCGATGGCCTTGCCGGTGGCAGGGTTGATGACGTCGAGAGTCTTGCCGCTGGCGGCGTCGCACCACTCGCCGTTGATCAGAAGTCGGGTATCCGTATAGTTCGAGGTGGCCATGCTGGGGTTCCTGTATAGGGGAAAACGACAGGTCGCGCGGTCGTGAAACATTGGGCTGGACCTGCGCGGCCATGGGTGGACTGCCGATAACCAAACATCTTATCTGATTGTGCGAAATCGCACCGGCGGCCTGCCCGGACTTGGTGCGCGGCACGCGTCTTGCGGCTCGGCTGTTGCGGCGGCGGAAAACCGGGCGAAGCAGCGCCGCGCAAAGAAGCGTAGAGTCGAGCAGCGGTGACAGGATCCGGCGCACACCCGCGGCGGCGGGCGAAGCTCGGCGAATGCAGCCCAATCAACCCAGATGCACAGAGGAATCGACATGCCAACCGGTACAGTGAAATGGTTTAACGACGCAAAAGGCTTTGGTTTCATCACCCCCGACGACGGCGGCGAAGATCTGTTCGCCCACTTCTCGGAGATTCGTTCCGAAGGTTTCAAGTCCTTGCAGGAAAACCAGAAGGTCAGCTTTGAAATCAAGCAGGGGCCGAAGGGCAAACAGGCGGCGGATATCAAGCCGGTCTGACGTCATGGCCGGTTCGCGCGCGCAACGCGTGCGGCCGGCCATCAATCTGCATCTCCACATCGAAAAAAGCGGCTCGCTCACACGCTTGACATGAAGCGCCGTGAGCCGGATTTTGCCCGCTCGATCCTGGCTGCCGCACGTGGTCCGACGCCAGTTTCCAGGCACATGGAACAGCGCCGCGGGTATCGTCAGCGTCCGTATTTTCCTTAAGGTTTCCTTCAGCTTTGCTCCGTAGTATTTGCGCGATTCCCCCGCCGGGTGGCGGGCAATAGTTCCGATAGTTTGGCGACAGAGAACTGAAAGCGCCGATACAAGGCTTGCTGGAGCATCCATGAAAACCCTGTTCTTGCAGGCGCCGTCGTATGACGGCTTCGACGGTGGCGCGGGTTCGCGTTATCAGGCCAAGCGTGAAGTCCGCTCATTCTGGTATCCGACGTGGCTCGCGCAGCCCGCCGCACTCGTGCCCGACAGCCGTGTGCTCGACGCGCCCGCCGACGGCCTGTCCGTCGAGGCATCGCTCGACATTGCGCAGCAATACGATCTGGTGCTGATCCACACCAGCACGCCGTCCTTTCCCACCGACGCGCTATTCGCCGAAGACCTGAAAAAGCGCAAGCCGTCGCTGCTGATCGGTATGGTCGGCGCGAAGGTGGCGGTCGATCCGCACAATTCGCTGACCGCGAGCGAGGCGATCGACTTCGTCTGCCGCGAGGAATTCGACTTCACCTGCCAGGAAATCGCCGAGGGCAAACCGTTCGCGCAGATCAAAGGGCTCAGCTATCGCAACCGCGACGGTTCGATCGAGCACAACGAAGCGCGCCCGATTCTCGAGAACATGGACGAGCTGCCGTTCGTGGCGCCCGTGTACAAGCGCGATCTGAAGATCGACAACTACTTCATCGGCTATCTGAAGCATCCGTACGTATCGATCTACACGGGCCGCGGCTGCCGTTCGAAGTGCACCTTCTGTCTGTGGCCGCAAACCGTGGGCGGGCATCGCTACCGCACGCGTTCGGTCGAGAACGTGCTGGCCGAAGTGAAGTGGATTCGCGACAACATGCCTGAAGTCAAGGAGATCATGTTCGACGACGACACCTTCACCGACTTCAAGCCGCGCGTCGAGGAAATCGCTCGCGGCCTCGGCAAACTGGGTGTGACGTGGTCGTGCAATGCGAAGGCGAACGTGCCGTACGCCACGCTCAAGATCATGAAGGAAAACGGCCTGCGCCTTCTGCTGGTCGGCTACGAATCCGGCGACGACCAGATCCTGCTGAACATCAAGAAAGGTCTGCGCACCGACATCGCGCGCCGTTTCAGCGACGATTGCCGCAAGCTCGGCATCAAGATTCACGGCACTTTCATTCTCGGTTTGCCGGGCGAAACGCAGGACACGATCCAGAAGACGATCGAGTACGCCAAGGAGATCAATCCGCACACGATCCAGGTGTCGCTCGCCGCGCCGTATCCGGGCACGACGCTCTACAACCAGGCGGTCGAAAACGGCTGGCTCGAAGAGAACAAGGTGATCAATCTCGTGAGCAAGGAAGGCGTGCAGTTGGCCGCGATCGGCTATCCGCATCTGTCGCGCGACGAGATCTACCATCAGCTCGAAAACTTCTATAAGCGGTTCTATTTCCGCCCATCGAAGATCTGGGAAATCCTGCGTGAGATGTTGACGAGCTGGGACATGATGAAACGGCGCTTGCGTGAAGGCGTCGAATTCTTCCGGTTCCTGCGCGCCCACGAGGCGTGAACGCCGCGCACCTGCTCGAAGTCACGCTGGCCTATGCGTGCGCGGCGGGCGCCGTTGTCGGCGTCGGCTACACTGTGCTCGCCGGCGCGTTGATCGGACGATTCTTCGCGCGAGCGGTGTCCGAGCCGAGCACCTTTCCGCCGGTCACCATCGTCAAACCGCTGCACGGTAACGAGTGGGCGTTGCTCGCCAATCTGTCGAGCTTCTGCCGGCAGGATTATCCAGGGCCCGTGCAATTCCTGTTCGGCGTGCACGACTCCGCCGACCCCGCGCTGCAAACCGTCGACGATCTGCGGCGCCACTTTCCCGAAGCCGACATCACCGTGGTGGCCGACACGCGCCTGTACGGCCCGAACCGCAAGATCAGCAACATCCTCAACATGCTGCCGCAAGCGCGGCACGACGTGCTCGTTTTCGCCGACAGCGACGTGAGCGTCGGCCCGAACTATCTGCGCAATGTGATCGGCGAGTTGCAGAAGCCCGGCGTCGGACTCGTCACCTGCGCATATCGCGGACAGCCCGATCCGGGCTTCTGGCCGCGCCTGTCGGCCAAGGCGACCAACTATCAGTTCCTGCCGGGTGTCGTGACCGGTCTCGCGCTCGGGCTCGCGCGCCCGTGCTTCGGGCAGACCATCGTGATGCGGCGCGATACGCTCGAAAAAATCGGCGGCTTTACGCCGTTCGTGCGGCATCTGGCCGAGGACCATGCGATCGGCGAGGCGGTGCGCCTGCTCGGCGAGAAGGTGGTGATTCCGCCGTTCACGATCTCGCATGCCTGCGTCGAATCGAGCGCGGCGCAACTGATCGCGCATGAACTGCGCTGGAGCCGCACCATTCGCCGCATCGATCCGCTCGGCCATCTCGGCTCCGCGCTGGTTCATCCGTTCGCGTTCGCGTTGCTCGCGGTCATCTTCTCGGCTGGCGGCTGGTGGGCGTGGTCGCTCGCGCTGGCCGCCATGTGCGCGCGGCTCGCCTTGAAACTGCTGTCCGATCGCGCGTTGAAGCAGGCGCATCGCGATCTGTGGCTGCTGCCGTTCTGGGATATCGTATCGTTTGCGATCTTCGTCGCGAGCTTCTGGTCCTCGCGCGTGATCTGGCGAGGCGTCAGCTTCAAGGTGGATGGCGACGGCCTGTTGTCGGCGGCACAGGACGAATGAACGGCACCACGGATCGGTCATGATGCGCAGGTTTTTTAAAGCAGCGGTTAAAAGCACGGCAAGGCGCCTGAAGCGCGCGCAGGGGGTGCTCGCGTGACGAAGCATCTCGGCCGCGTAGCCGCGCTAGCCGGCTTGCTGGTGTCGCTCTGGCTCGTCTGGCAGGACAATCCCGGCGCCGTGCTCGGCGCGCTGCGCGCGGCCGGCGCGGGGCTGCTGCTGGCGGCGCTCGCGCACGTGCTGCCGATGCTCGCCAACGCTTGCGACTGGCGTTCGCTGATTCGCGGCGCGAACCGTCCTGGTCTCCTCAATATGCTGCACCTCGTGTGGGTGCGCGAATCGGTGAATAGCATGCTGCCGGTAGCGCGCATCGGCGGCGAAGTGGTGTCGTTTCGCATGCTCAAGCGCTGGGGCGTGCGGCCGTCCATGGCGGTGGGCAGCATCATCGTCGATATGCAGCTCACGGTGATCAGCCAGTTGCTCTTCACGATGGTCGGCATCGGCTTTCTGTTTGCACACGCGCATTCCGACACGCTGCGGCTCGCCGGGCAACTGGCGTGGGGCGTGGTGGTGCTCACGCCGTTGCTGGTGCTGTTCGCGCTGGTGCAGCATGCGAGTCCGTTCGAGCGCATCACGCGCGCGCTCAATCATATGACGAGCGGCAAGCTCGCCGCGCTGGTCGGGCAGTCGGCGCAGATCGATCAGGCCATCAAGCTGATCTGGCGCCGGCGTGGCGTGGTGTTGCGCTATCTGTTCTTCTGGCAGCCGCTGCAGTGCTTCCTCACGTCGCTGGAAATCTGGCTGGCGCTGCACTTTCTCGGCGTGCAGGTCACGCTGGTGGAAGCGGTGGTGATCGAATCGCTGATCCAGGCGATCAGCAGCGCGGCCTTCTTCGTGCCGGGCGGTCTCGGCGTGCAGGAGGGCGGCTTCATTCTGATCGGCGGCGCGCTGGGCCTCGATCCATCCATCTGTCTCGCGCTGGCCGGCGCGCGCCGGATTCGCGACCTCGTGATGTTCGTGCCCGGCCTCATTGCATGGCAGTTCGCGGAGTCGTCGAACCGGGCACCCGAGCGGGCGTTCGAGCGCGCACCTTAGCCCGCCTGCGCATAAGCGGGAAACGACACCTCGACCGCGAGCCCGCTCTCGCCGATACCCTTGCCCAGACGCAGGCTCGCGCCGAAATGCTCCGCGATCCGCGCGACGATTGAAAGACCTAGTCCGCTGCCGGTGGCCTGATTGCCGGTCGCGCGGAAAAAACGATTCGTCAGACGGTCGAGGTCGCCTGCCGCGACACCGGGGCCGTCGTCGCGCACGGTCACCTGCACCCGGTCTTCGGCGTGCTGCACCGCCACTTCGATGATGCCGCCGGCATGCCCGTACTTGATCGCGTTATCGAGCAGATTGTCGAGCAGGATGCCGATCAGCACGGGCTCCGCGTCGATTTCCGCGCGCATGTCGCCGAGCAGCATCACGTGAATGTTTTTCTGCTGCGCGTTGCGCTCGTTGGCGAGCAGCGCGTCTTTCGCCACCGTTGCTGGTTTGAGCGGCGCCGTCGAGATTTTTTCATGCACGTCAAGGCGCGCGAGCAGCAGCAATTGCTCCGCGAGCCGCGCGCTGCGGTCGACGCCTTGCACCACGCGCTCCATGGCCAGCCGCTGGCGCACGGTGTCCTGTTCCGCCAGCGCGACTTGCGCCTGCACCTTGATCGCGGCCAGCGGCGTTTTCAGTTCGTGCGCGGCGTCGGCGGTGAACGCGCGTTCGCGCTCCAATGAATGCAGCAAACGCGACAGCAGCTGATTGATCGCATCGACGAGCGGGCGCACCTCGGTCGGCGCGCGGCCGATGTCGATCGGTTCCAGCCGGTTCACGTCGCGTGAGCGGATGGCGCGCGAGAGCAGCCTGAGCGGCGCCAGACTCCAGCCGATGCTGAACCACACCAGCACCGCCAGCACCGGCAGCGCGACCAGCGTAGGCCGGGCGATCCGGCTCGCGACGCCGCTCACCAGGTCGCTGCGCGTATTGGCCGGTTCGAATACGCGCACGGTGTGGCCGAGCGTGGTGTCGCGCAAGGTGAACGAGTGGTACATCTGGCCGCCGAGCGTGATGTCCTGCGTGCCGCTCACGGCCGGGACCGGCAGGTCCCACGCCTTGAGCTCGCGCAATTGCGGGCTGCCCGCCAGCACGGCGCCGTTCGGGCCGCGCACCTGGAACAGCGCGTCGCGCGGCAGCGCGTCGTCGTCGTCGCTGTCGTTGGCGCCCGGCTCGCCGCCTTTTTCTTCCTCGCGCACGTCGATGCGCGCGTTGGCGAGCGTGGTCAGATTGCGCTGATCGAGCAGGGCGAGAATCTGCGCGAGTTCCGCGAGACGCGCCTCTTCCCATTCGGCGACTTCGCGCGTGGCCTGACGATAACTCGACACCAGCGCAATGCCCCAGACCAGCGCGATGCTGGTGAGGACCAACAGCACGAGACGCCGGCGAATCGACGCGCCCATCATTCTTTCTCCACCACGTAGCCGATATTGCGCACGGTCTTGATCAGCTTCGCGCCGAGTTTCTTGCGCAGATTGGACACGTGCACCTCGATCGCGTTGCTCTCGATTTCTTCCTGCCAGCCATACAGGCTTTCTTCGAGACGCGAGCGCGACTGGGGAATCCCCTGGTTGGTCAGCAACTGCAACAGGATCGCCCACTCGCGCGAGGTGAGCGACACGCGCGTCGCGCCCACTTCGACGGTTTGCGCGGCCGGGTTGACCGTCAGGTCCTGATAGCGGATCCGCTCGACGCTGCGGCCCTGCGCGCGGCGCAACAACGCCCGGCAACGGGCGATCAGTTCGGTCAGATCGAAGGGCTTGCCGAGATAGTCGTCGGCGCCCGCTTCGAGGCCGCCGACACGGTCGACCACCGTGCCCCGCGCGGTCAGCACGAGCACCGGCACGTCCTTGCCCGAATCGCGCAGGCGTTTCAGCAGTTCCATACCTGACACGCGGGGCAGGCCGAGATCGAGCAGCACCAGCGCGTAGGCGGTGGTGTCGAGCGCGAGACCGGCCTTGTGGCCGTCGCGAGCCCAGTCGACCGTGAAGCCGGCTTGACGCAGTCCCGCTTCGATACCGCAGCCGATCAGGTCGTCGTCTTCTACGAGGAGTACGCGCATGAGTTGAATATTTCCGTTCGATGTTCCATTGCACGGCAGCGGCGATATTCGAGCAGGCGCTGGGCCGTAATCCGAAGTTTAACCATGCTGTTCATCCCCCGCTTTATACGCCTTCTTCCTTAAGGTTTCCTTCAGCTTGAATCGCTACTATCGCCCCTCAACAGATCGCTGTCGCGGCGTCATCGCGGACACGCGGCGGCGGGGCTGTTGCGATGTCGTTGCAGTTCAATCGTAAGCACATCGATGGGATGACAGTCGGTGCTTTTCCACGCCGACGAGTTGCGTCGAATCAGGGCGCCGGGCATTCCATCAGGTCACGAGACCCAGCCATGAAGCCAGCCACCGTCGACATGCTGCGCGCCCACCTGATGGTGGCCTCGCTCACCGCCATGGGCGCCGAGTTGCTCGCGTGCCTCGCACTGCTGGTGCTGCCGGTTTCGCAGAGCGTCTTCAGTTCCATGCCGTTCCGTCTGCTCGCCATCGCCGTGATTGCGAGCGGCGTGATCGTGACGCGCCAGTTCGCGCACGCTGCCTTCGAACTCGCGCTGCAGGGCCACTACGCGACCGGGACCAACCGTCTCGCGCGGCCGGTCGCGATCGCCTCGGATTGTCCGCGGCGCTGGCTCGTGATTCTTCATCTGCGCCTGACCGGCAGAGCGTTCGTGCTGGCCGAGCACTGACGGAACCGGACGATGGCGGTGCACGCGGTGACGGCATCCCAATGGATCCTGCTAGCCGGCTGCGCATGCGCGTCGCTGTACGCGCTGCTGGCGGCGGTCGCGATGCCGTTTTTCGGCTCGCGCCGCGGTGCGGCGGGTCGTGCCTCTTATTCCACCTCGCAAGCTTCGCAGCCGCTGCATCGCTTCGCGCATGTCGGCGTCAGCGTGCTCAAGCCGCTGTGCGGCGCGGAGCCGCGTCTCTACGACAATCTGCGGACCTTTTGCGATCAGCGTCATGAGCATTTTCAACTGGTGCTCGGCGTGTCCTCGCCGGACGATCCGGCGATTGCCGTAGTGCGCCGTTTGCAAGCCGCCTATCCATCGCACGATATCGAACTCGCGATCGACACGCGCGTGCACGGCAGCAATCTCAAGGTCAGCAATCTGATCAACATGGCGGCGCGGGCACGCCATGACGTGATCGTGATTGCCGACAGCGACATTGCCGTCGAAGCCGATTATCTCGACACTGTGGCCGCGCCGCTCGCGGATGCGCGGGTGGGCGTGGTCACGTGCCTCTACGTGGCGCGCGGCATCGGCGGCTTCTGGCCGCGCGTGGGCGCGCTCTTCATCAACGAATGGTTCGCGCCGTCGGTGCGGGTCGCGCACGCGGCCGGCTCGCGCCGTTTCGGCTTCGGTGCGACGCTCGCGTTGCGGCGCGCCACGCTCGAGCGCATCGGCGGTTTCGAGGCGCTGAAAAACTGTCTCGCGGACGATTACTGGCTGGCCGAACACGTGCGCGCTCTCGGCCTGCAAACCGTGCTCTCGCGCGTGACGGTGGCCACCGACGTGATCGAGCCGGCGTTGTCCGCCTTGTGGCAGCGCGAAACACGCTGGCTGCGTACGATTCGCTCGGTGAATGCGCCGGGTTTCGCGTTCCTCTTCATTACGTTTCCTACACCCTGGCTCGTGGCCGGCGCGTGGCTCACCACCGCCCTCGCGGCCAGTTCGTCCGACGCGGTGCATGCGTGGGCCGCGTTCACGAGCGCAACCGGCACGGCCGCCGGCCTCGCCGCGCGTCTGTTGTTGCATCTGCGCTCGGCGCGTCGTGAGCGTACGTTCTGGCGAGATCTGCCGCTGGTGCCGTTGCGTGATACGTTGCTGGCGTTGCAGTGGTGCGCCGCCGTGTTCGGCTCGCATGTGATATGGCGCGGTGCGCGCGTGCCCATCGACGCTTCCACGTCGAAGGCCGCGCGCAACGGCGCGTTGAACGTGATGGATGTGATGGAGACGTCGGATGGCGGCTAAGCCACGCGCATTGATCGTCACCGCCGACGATTTCGGCCTGCACGCGCGGGTGAATCTGGCGGTCGAGCAGGCGCATCGCGAAGGCGTGCTGAGCGCCGCGAGCCTGATGATCGGCGCACCGGCTGCCGGCGACGCGGTGGCGCGCGCCCGCGCCTTGCCGCGGCTGCGCGTCGGCCTGCATCTGGTGCTGGCCGACGGCGACGCGGTCACGCCGCGCGCGGGGATTGCCGCCTTGCTCGACGAGCATGGCCGCTTCGGCGACAACATGGTGCGCGACGGCGTGCGGTTTTTCTTTTTGCCGCATGTGCGCAAGCAGCTTGCGCGGGAAATTCGCGCGCAGTTCGATGCCTTTGCGCAGACCGGTCTGACGCTCGACCACGTCAACACGCACAAGCATTTTCATTTGCACCCGACGGTGCTCGGATTGATTCTGGACATCGGCCGCGAGTATGGGATGAAGGCCATGCGCTTGCCGTTCGAAGCGAATGCGCCGCTGTGGTTGCGGCCGTGGATCGCGCGGGTCAAGGCGCGTCTGGATCGCGCCGGCATCGCGCATAACGATTACGTAGTGGGAATCGCCGATAGCGGCCGGATGGATGAGGCGGCGTGGCTGGCGGCGCTCGCCGATCTGCCGCACGGGGTGGGGGAGATTTACTGCCATCCCGCGGTGGCGGGGGAGCGGCCGTTGAGTGACGGGATGAGGATGTATCGTCACGAGGACGAATTGCGCGCGTTGTTGTCGCCGAAAGTTGCTATGGCGATTCGTGCGGCGGGGGTGCGGGTTGGCGGGTTTCGTGATGTGCTGAAGGTGTAGGTCTTTCACTGCGTCGACTGAGTCGGAGATGCGCCCGCGGCGAGCCACAGGCGCACACACCGGAAGCCGCGCGGGCCGCATAGCGCGGCTTAAATCGCCTCGTTCTTCATCAACAACTTCAACAACACCGGCAGCAACAGCAACACCAGCGGCAACTGAACAATCAGCCCCGAGATAATCGCGATCGCCAGCGGCTGCTGCATCGCCGATCCTTGCCCCAATGCAAAAGCCAGCGGCAGCAGCGCCAGAATCGCGGCGATCGTCGTCATCGCGATAGGACGCAGACGATTGCGCCCGGCGCTCAGCAACGCTTCCTCGAATGGCATTTCGTCATCCCGCACGAGCCCCTGCAGCTCCGACACATAAAAAATCGCCACCTCGGTCACGATGCCGATGATCATCGTCATCCCCATCATCGCGGAGATGTTCAACTCGATGCCGGTGATCCACAAGCCGATGAACACCGCGCCCGCCGCCAGCAACGGCATCGCCATGACCGCCAGCGCGACGCGAAAGCGCTCGTACAGAAACAGCAGCAAGCCGAACACCAGCGCGATCGCCGCACCGAACACGCTCAGCAGCCCTTTGAAAGCGATCTGCTGCTGCTGATACAGGCCACCCAATTCGTAATACACGCCGCTCGGCAGTAGAGCCTTATCGCTGAGCGTCTTCTGCACGTCGGCGATCGTCGAGCCTAGATCGCGGCCGTCAATGCGCGCGGTCACCGCCACCATCCGTTTCAGATTGTCGCGGCTGATTTCCGGTTGGCCTGTCACCGTCACCTGATCGGCGACGCGATCGAGCGCGAACAGGTGGCCGTCTGGCGCGCGAATCTGCAACTGTCCCAGTTGCGTATCCGTGAGCTTCATCGCGCCGGCCACGCGCACGCGCACGCCGACCGTTTTCGGGCCGCTCTGGAATTGCGTGGCCACATTGCCTTCCACCATATCGGAGACGGCCTGAGCGATCGACTGCGGGTCCATGCCTTCGGCGGCCGCCGCTTCCGGGCGGATGTGCAATTCGAGGGCGTCGCCGGCCGGATTGATGCCGTCGTTCACGTCCACCACGCCCTGGATCTTGCCGATTTGCGCCGCGACCTTGCGCGCGGTCGTGTCGAGCGTGGTCGGGTCGTCGGAATAGATCTTGATCTGGACCGGTTGCGGCACTGCCGTCAGGTCGCCGATCAGATCCTCCATCAACTGCGCGAGTTCGATACTCACGCCCGGCACCTGAGTCTCGATCTTCGAGCGGATTTCTTCCATCACGGTGTCGATCGGTTCGCGATTGCCAGACTTCAGCCGCACGAAGAAGTCGCCCTTGTTGGGCTCGTTCAGGTCGCCGCCAAGACCGGCGCCGGTGCGGCGCGAATAGGTCGCGACATTCGGATTCGCGCGGATGATGCTCTCGATCTGCTTCATCAAGCGGTCGGTCTCGGTCACCGACGTGCCCGGTTCAGTGTGATAGTCGAGCACGAAACCGCCTTCGTCCATGCTCGGCATGAAACCGCTGCCCACGCGAGTGAACGCGAACGCGGCCACCACGATCAACGGCAGCAGGCCCAATAACACGAGCACCGGCCGCGCGGTGACGCGCTCGACCAGAAACGCGTAGCGCCGGTTCATCCACGAGGCGAAGCGGGTTTCCTGGTGTTCCTCGGCGTCTTTCGGTTTCAGCCAGCGGTCGCACAGAATCGGCACCGCGAGCCACGTGACGAGAAACGAGATGAACAGGGCGCTTGCCATGGTCACGGAGAGCGCCTTGAAGAACGCACCCGTCACGCCGGACAGAAACGCCAGCGGCACGAAAATGATCAGCGTTGCCGCCGACGACCCGGCCAGCGGCCGCGTGAATTCGAGCGCCGCCGCCATCACGCGGCCATGAAATGCGCGCGCGCCGCCCTCGCGCATGCGCCGCACGATGTGTTCGATCATCACGATCGCATCGTCGATCACGAGACCGACGGCGGCTGCCATGCCGCCGAGCGTCATGATGTTGAAGCCCATGCCGAACACGTCGAGCAGGAGGATCGTCGCGGCCATCACCACCGGCACGAGCGCGACGGCGATCGCGGTGATCTTCCAGTTGCGCAGGAAAGCGAACAGCGTCAACGCCGCCAGCACCACGCCGATCATGATCGCGTCGCGCACGCTGGTGGCCGAGGCGATCACCAGTTCGCTCTGGTCGTACCAATTCGACAGATGCACGCCGGCCGGCATCTGATGCTGGAAATCGGCGAGCTTCGCGCGGATCGCCTTGGCCATCGCCACGCTGTTCGCGCCCGGCTGCTGATACACGTTGATGAGCACGGCGTCCTGGCCGTCGGCGGTGACGCGCATCCATTGCGGCACCACGCCAGCGCGTACGGTCGCGATGTCGCCGAGGCGGATCTGCGTCGCGCCGTTGGCCGACACCACGACATTGCGCAGTTCGTCGAGCCG
>Ga0310811_10009687_pt1 | contig 12451 bp, 10 predicted proteins | sample YCmetagenome_FD_207642 | JGI IMG/M metagenome (GOLD analysis project Ga0310811, IMG submission 207642) | Soil microbial communities from experimental microcosm in Duke University, North Carolina, United States - YC | ecosystem: Engineered > Artificial ecosystem > Soil microcosm > Unclassified ... | reverse complement strand
GGCTGCCAGAACTGAATACAGGTGTTAAGGATGATGACCCAAAGCTCTCAGCAATAGGTTGGATCATGCGCATTGCAGAGGATGATGGTGAGGTCGATGAGGATTTCCCTCGTATGTCCAGTTGGTCGCTTGCCGTAGCAGAAGATTCATATCTTTGTTTCACAGCACCCGACCGCACGGGCAAGATCTCGAAATTTGGTTTCGAGGCATTCGCTATTCTACCTGCTACCCCGCTGCAAAGTTGGACACCCTTTTCTTTGTTGGTCAATGCTAATTATGCCCCTCAGTACAACAAAATGAACAATTAGAGACCAAGATACAGCGACGGCCCTCAAAAGTTATGGCGGCGCCAAAGAAGCAGGATTCGGGACCTCCAGGCGGCTTGACGTTGCCGTCCGTCTCCGGTCCTACAAGCGCGATGTTTGGTTCAACTCCAATCTTATCGTCTTCTTTAGGTCCTTCGTCGAGCCACGGCCCTCAGTTATTTTTGCGTATTCGCGTTGCAGACACTGCTGATGCCGTTCATATATCCACCACCATCCCTGTGTAAGTTACATTTTGCTATGTCGCCCTCTACCCCACTCACCAGTAAGCACAGATCAGCGGGCATGTACATGCAGGAGGTACTTGAAGTGGTTTGCCGGAAGCGTAAACTGGCAAACCTCAAGGACTATGCTTTGATCGTCAACGAACTCAACATGCTGGCATACCTCGACCGCACGGTTGCTAGTCTCGGAGGTAGACGTGAGCTGACACTGGTCAAGAGATCCACGCTGCCTCAACTGGGCATCGAGCCCGAAAGCAGATCAGCACGCACAACTGACCCGAATGGTACTAGCAACCATCTTACGCTCAGAATGGTTGCTAAGTGTTTTTCTTTCTCTAGCTTCCATTTCCAAACGGATATCGGAAGTCCCAGAGATGCAGCTAAGCGCTGCGGCCGACTACGCGACAGCTTACAAGGTTCGTTATCCTTCCTGATGGGTGTTCTTCACGGTGTTAATTTTCGATAAAAGAAATACACCATCTACCGCAAAATGCCTATGCTAGCCCGTCAGGAACGCACTTTGGCTATTGACGGTGTTTATATCCATGTAAGATCCTCCATCATCACCAAAGCTCGGAAATGACAGTCTTCTCCAAGATCATGCCATCCACAAACAAGGCCAAAGCGGTCTTTGATAGTGGAAAGACGGTGTCATTCCATATCAAGAGCATCATCCAATGTCAACAGTCCGCGAAATCGTCGACGCTGTTTAAGATCGTCGTACAACGGGACAGCGGGAGCAAGCGCTACGACTTTGAGGCGGATACGCCGAAGCTTGCAAGTGAGTTGAGGCATTTGTTATTGTTGTCCTGCCGAACTGATGATGGCGATAGATGAGATTGTACAGACCTTACGGATGCTGAAATCCCATTTGGACCGTTCCAGTACCGTCAACCGCTTGCGGCGTAGCAAACAGGTGGTATAAATGAAACATGGGTCCTTGTTTTGTATCATTGTATCACTGTAATTGTATCCAATTCCTTGAGTTTCTTCCCTGCCGAAGAACTCATGAAGCCAGAGACTATTAACTGGCGAGTGAGCGCTGGACGACAACTCCAGAAGGTGCGCCATTACCGGGACAGCGTATTCTACGAGCATGATCATCACACGGGTTAACGCAATGCACATAAACAACTGATAAGGTGTTTCATCCAGGATGGTGATTTCCCGCTCCGACGAATACTGGGAATGATGACATTGGCAATGAGTTCCGCACTGGGCCAACCGTTCCTTTTATCTTATCGATCACTTGCCCTAAAATTTCCCCCCGTCTGGTTCATTCGTTGAACACGCAAATTTTAAATTATAGTCTCGCTCGACAGTGCTAATGGGTCATTTTCATCATGCAAAGCTATTCATGATGTTCAAGAGACGGAGGGAGTTATGTAGTCGGCTACATTTGGAGGATATGGGTCACTGATAATAACAAGTATTCAATTGCTGAGCTTCATGGTTATATGGCCAGTCATAACTTGGCATCTTGGAAGATTTGGAATTTACCTGGAGCTGATGCCTTCTGACCGCGACACGTGCTTTGGCATTCAGCTGTAATACTAATAGGCACTATATAGTACGTACGTATGATACTTATGTACTGCGTCACACATGGAGATATCGTTAAAGTCTCGACGCAAAGAATCTCGTGATGGATCAACAATGATAGGCAATGCGCATGCTTATTCTCCAGCCCAAGAGCCCGCAACAATGGATAAATGCCAGGTGAGATTAACGGACACAAATCTCGTGGAGATGAAGAAATAATGTCCTGAATGCGCACTTAAGCTCCACTTGAAGAAGATTCTATGAGGAAGTTTTTACGGGCTGTGTTTATGCATGGACAGGCACTTTCCTTCAAAACGGCGAATCATACGATGCAGGGATTAAAAAAGTGAGCAACGCTTATGAGTCCAGGACATGGGGGCGCCATCGCAGTTGCGGCCTTAGGTCTACTCGGCGCTAGGTCGGTTGCACCGACGCTGATCCATAGTAGCTGATTTGAACGTTGAACTTCGCGAAGAAACCACGGACTTCTACAACCTACAGACACAACATCAAACAATAGGAATGCATAAATGGGCAGGCTGCAGGGAGGTCAATTAGCTTCACATCCACCCCGTTGGATACATACATACCAACATTACCAGTTAACCTGATACAAGATGTTGAAACGTATCGTAGCTCTGTTATGCTTGACGATCCTAGTTGTGGCAGACGACTCGCAGTGCGACACAGGAACGATTATGTGTTGTGACACGAAATCTACGGTACATCTCCAAATATTGCTCGGCGAAATTATTACTGACTTCCATTCCACAACAGTCCTCTGAGGCGGTAGAATATTTCGCGCAGGGGGGGATCGTCAAGCGTCGAGCAATGAACGAGTGCTCTGGGGGTAGCATTGTGGGCACCTCCCAAGGCTGCAGTGCGAACCAGGAACCCCTATGCTGCGAAAAAGTCAATACCGTGAGTGCATAAGTCTTGTCGAAGTATACCCGACTTGACTATCCTTTCAGAATGGTCTGGTCAATCTCAGTTGTTCACCTATTAACGTCAATGCGTGATAACTGAGGAACTTGTGTACCGCAGTGTAGGTGAAGGATGGACGTCGAGGACAACTGTTGTATCGAGTGCATAGACAGATCCGTGCTTGGCCATAGAATTATTGAATGTCATACAGACCCTGGGCTTAGTGCTCACCAAGCAATGCGTGAAGGTTCAAGAAGTTACAGTCTAAACAAACACCTCGACGAGGCAATGCGAAAGTTGAGCGCAAAAAGCGGTCCCTCAAGACAATATTTAGCGTGAAAGATTGAACATGTCAGTGTAGTGTCCTGTAGTACCCCGAGGATGGATCTCCTAGGATCTCGGGCATGAATTCGGGTGGCAAATACAACAATTGCGGCCACGTCGTCACGAGACGGTCGCGTATACGTACGTAGTATTGAGGCTATACCATATAGACCCGTCCTCTAGAGCTCTAGAGTTAGGTACCAGTGGCGTAGTCAACGAATTAAAATCAATCATCGTTTATGAGATCGGGTAGTAAATTTAATCACGGTCACGTGACAGTCGAGTCATGTAACATTAACAAATAAGTTATCGCCGGGGGGGTTGGTGATCTGAGCGAGCCGAAGGCGAGCAGAGATGTGAGTCTACGGGTAGTAGCGTACTAGGCAGACCACCACTATGCACGCGTGCTGCAATCCACCGTCTCCTAAGATAGGGTGTTGCTACATCGGGAGGGAGTGGCTAGTAAAGCGGGAGGCAGTGCAGTTTCGACCCTGTGAAAGGTCTCATCAGGGGGCTTGAATGCTGCCCCTACCGCTTGTACTTCTAGTTCTATGTAGGTGTTCTTCCTTTTAAGCTATTTCGACAGGAGTAAATGGTCCGTGCCCTAATGATAAGGGTAGGCTGCAATAGCTGTTTTGGACTCATGACCTGCCTTAAACAAATGAAGGTCTCTTAGTTGGGATACATATAATAGCAGAGTGCGACTCTTGCAATCTAGACCCTTGAGGCCCTGCGAGCTATATATATACGACTGATCATGTGACTTTCATCAAACATGATCAGAGTTCTTTCCGAGCCCATATAGGTAGCTACATTAGCCATAGAGCTTATACTTGGTATCGAAAGGAAGCTAACATCACAAGTAACAAGGTACACAGGGGTGCATACTGTGCCTGCATTCACAAGTAGCTAGCGTGGCAAGTTCGTCAACTCTCCAGCATTCTTGCACTCTTCCCTATCATTACTGGCAGTTGTGCAGCCATGCAACACTGTAGTGCCAGTTCAATTACACTCCAAACTGATGGAATACATCGATGATTTAGCCACTTAAGCTTGTCAATCATTTGTAACATACAGTCTTAATATGGCAGTAAGCAATTGACATGCTGTTAACATGAATCCCAATCCGAAGTCACCGTGTCCAGTGTCTGCTGGGTAGGCTTCACGCATGCAGTGAGGAAGTGATTGCGCTCATCCATGTCATCATGGATATCGCGCAGACTACAAGGCTGAGCGAAAGTGTGAAGAGTTTTGATTCAGGGCACACACTGGCAGGGCTGTAAACCGATCCAAACAATCAGGATAAATCTTTGACAGTCAACCCATGGATGCAACACTAACAAGAACAAGCGTTGGATATTCGTTGCACGTTGCGTTCGCTAGCACACATTGACCGATCAAATTTCGAAGGCGAGAATAGATTCTCACCTCTGAATTTCTGGTAGGATTCTGTTCTCAGCTATGAAGGAGAACAGCAAGGCAAAAAGTGAAAGGGCTCCCCATCTCTGCCCACTCAGTACCGTACTCACCCATTCAGCAAAATGATCTTCAGCATCTTTGCCATCCTTCTATTTACCCTCTTTGCTGCTGCTCAAAGTCAGTGTGACACTGGTACCATCGAATGTTGTAACAAAGACACCATAGTAAGCTTAGTCCAATGAAAAGCATGCAATGATATCCCAGTTGAAATTTTTGTAGTACCCACAAATAGAGCCTACCTTGACCGAGCTCGGTCTGGTTGATGTCACTGCAGTAGTGGATGCATTTGTGGCTCTCTCGTGCTCTGGTATCAGCGTTGTCAGTACTTCCAATGGCTGTATGGCAAACCAGGAACCCTTGTGCTGCAAGAATGAGAAATATGTGAGTAACAAAGCTACGACGTCAGCATTGGTTGCACTGCCATCGGCCTGTAAACAATGGATGACCATGACAAAGTAGAACTAGCAGGTCCTAGTTATGTGTAGCACTACCTTATTATCGAGAGGTGATGAGACTTGGACTAGAAATGAGGGAGAGAAAACTATGTATCGTTAGTGCTAAGTAGGAAGGGGAGTCATTGTAAGTAAGGTAGGGCTACTACAAAATTGACCAACCTCATGTGACAAATGTATTGAAAGCGTGACAGAATTGCAAAACTGATGAAGGCTCTAGGATAACATGAAGGAGAGAAAATTGAAAACCTGTGGATGATGGAGCATGCTATATAGTACAGTTCACAGGGACCTGATTCATTAAAAAGTGCATGTAGTGTGACTTATGGATGTTAGTATGGAAAGCAGGACCACCGTGCTCTGTTTGTCAGCAAAAATTATACTATATAAGGCAATGGCTTCTCGAGTACCTCGGACACTGCAAGAAGGTTGTTTGATTGGTGACTACCAAATATACGACAAAGATATTGGTATCTGATGTTGTACAGTCCGAACCCAAGAAATGCCATGCAAGAATTTCCAGCTATGATTCTAAGAGGCAGTTGAAGCATCTTCCCTACATTCGGCTTCAAGTACCTTTCAAGTCCACACAACCAGCTTCCTCCGTGTTCTCATCCTCTGTCGTCATGGGGAAGGGCGCCAATCCAAACCCTGGCCACTTGCAAAACTCATTGCATTTGTGCTGTTTCTCAAACATGCTAACAGTGCATTCTATGTTCCCCTCACCAAAAAGATCCTTCCCTTGGCCAACTGACCTAATCAAAAAATTGTATTACATAAGCATAATCACATGAGCATGAAATGTGATATAGACGAACGGATCTGTTAGGATTTGCGGGTCCATCAGCAACTCTGTGCTTCCTATCCAGATATCCACGTCAGTAGTGTATCAAGCTACAAAGCAATGAAAAAAATACCTTGATAGTCCGAGATGAAGGCCAAACCACCTGTCTTTACATACTGCACATGTTGCGTGAAAGCAAAGAACAATGCAACTTCATAGCAATAATTGTCTTGATCAAGCAGAGGATTAGAGTCCATGTTGTGAATGAATTTCAAAAAAGCATCAGGACCGCCTTCAATAAGCTCCTCTACAAGATATCCCACACATGTTGAGCCTGTTTTCGAGCCTGCCCTTGTAGGTTTGGGATCCCATTGAGAGTAAGAGATTGCCATGCCAGCATCAACGAAGCACACATGAGGGATGATGAATGGCGGAGGTTCATCAGAAGAGGCAATACAGCCATCAATGAAGGCATATGTGAGCTGTAGGAGAGAATGAGACCAATATAAGACATTTGCTTCCTTGACAAGCTTTGCTATTTTGTTAATTGAAGAAAAATGACTTATTTTGTACATAAGGCTCGAGGGGGATGGAAATACTTTATGGAATGGTCGCTTTACTACAACATTTTGACCAGGAATTGATCTTAGCCCACTTGTAATGAGAGGATTTAGAGAAAGCCAACCAGGATGAGCAGTCTTGAATCCACCAGCCCCCAGCATGCTGCGTGTAGATGAATTGATTGTCAGCTGTCCGGTTATAGACTGCGCTGGTTCCACCTTAAAAGAATGATAGTTTGGGTTCTTGAGAATATCTGCAAGTTGACGAGTGGGGATCCCATAGAAATGAATATTCTTGGTGTATGTACCAAGCACTGCAAGAAACACAATTAACAATGCATCACCACAACAGGGTAGCAAATAACACTGGCAAACTCACCTTGTGTGACATCGAAGTTTGTTGTACTGCCACCACTCTGCAGTGCTTCCTTTAAGTCACTGCGATCAGGTGAGCTAAATGGCACTTTGGGTGGCACAACTGCAAGTCTCTTGTGAGGTGGCAATGAAGGTGTGGTGGTGCACCTGTGTGACCGTTTGGTAGACTTGGAGGCACTTGGCAATGTAACATTTTGAGTGGATGTAGAGGCACTTTGCAATGCAGTAGTGACCTGTAGCATAGAGATGAATCATCTGAACCGCTGCCAGGTGTAGAACAAACTTACGTTCTCAGTTGTTTCTACTACCTGTTGAACTTGAACTTGAACTTGAGCGTTCTCAGTTGTTTCTACTACCTGTTGAGCTCGAACTTGAACTTGATGGGCAGCCAGCTGTAACACATCAATACTTGATGTTGGTGAGAATATAAGAATCCAACTTATGTTTTCTGTATTTTCTACCCATTCCTCATAATCATTCCATTGAGCCTCTGGAACAACGACCATCAGCACAAATTGCTTGGTCTTTGAATATGGGCGCCTTCAATCCTTTTTTGCTTGGGACCATGCATTGCAAAATGAAATACGGGACTGAGGCCTTGTGCGTAGAGAGATCAACCCATACCGCATCTTGGACAACAAATTCCTCAATATGCCATGGGAATCCTGCACCGAAAGCCAAAATCTTCGAAAGAATAGTGTCGAATGCAATATCCATGAGTCCAGGAGCATCAATGTGCGCACCAACATCTTTTTTGCCCTCTCAGATGTTCTATGATGATAGACAAGTGAGTGATATGCTGGTAGAACAAGTGATGATCAAAACAAACCCCAATTGCAACCCAATGTCCTTTCCTCCATGCACTGACCTCATGGACTGCTGCAATGTCAAGCATAATAGTTTCTATTGGTGGAAGTGCATAAGAGAGTTTTGCCCAATGCTCACGCTTGGTGCTATATTCTGAGCCTGAGGGGTGGCCTAGATTGTTTTGCGGCTGCCCCCATGAGGATGGGATAGCAATGTCTGGACCAGTGGAATGGGTCATTGACGGTGAACGAATGCCATGACCAAATGCAACAACAGGAGGGGGGTTGATGGTCGCTGGTTGGTTGAGTTCTTGATCAGTTCCAGTGCGTGGTGTGAACAGTGATCAATGAAAAACATACATTTTCTCTGTGCAGCATTGACAGTTTGGTAGATTGTGTGTGGGTTAGGAAAGGTGCGGGAGTTTTGTGCAGCGGCACTTGACATTGAACTCAATCTAGAACCGGCTCCTGCAAAAACGACCGCATGTCAGTCATCATATGATATGGTGACACTGGGCTAAGTATACCAGTGGGTCGCACAGACGTGGCTGGCATGATTAGATAGTGTGCGTGGCATTGACCGCATACATAGCGGCCAGATTTCCCTGGGTCAACAGTACCAACATAAAAGCAAGGATCCCCTTTCAAAATCCTTGCTTGACAACTGAGGCATTTGCAAATATGATCATCTGCAGCAAATGCATCTTCTGTAAATTGAGAGATGAGCTTGAACTTCGGAGGCATGACTGAAAGTATCAGGGAAGCGGTCTGAGATTACTGGCCCAAGTTGAACAGATTATATATCTGACACCAAGCCGTTTGTCAAATAAATGCATGCTGAACATACCATCATCATATTGTCATTTCAATCACAAGCAACCATACAACCATGAACAGATTAGAATTCACCATCAACATGTTCAGATCCAAGTCGGATTTGAATAAATGTGTACATAGTCATACAATCAGGAATGATGAGGGTAGACCTAAGACGCTTGAAAGATGCACATCCTGATAGCTGAGAGAGGGATGTGACTAACCCACAAAACAAGTCCTTGAAGCTTCCTAGTAAGTGTAGTTTCAATTGCAAGCCCATATTCAGGAAGGAGTTCACCTACATAAGATGTTTCCTGAGTCGTTTCCTGAGTCTGGTAATGATCAAGAGGATCCAAGGATTCGTTGTGTCATGTTGAACCAGCTTAGGTAAGCCTGTGCCCAAACACACATGTCAGCAAGTTAACTCATCCAATGATACTTCCCCATCTGCACACATCTTTCACAGTTGTATCAACTTCTCAGCCCTGTCAGTCCACTAATAGTGTTTTAGATGTCAGTCCATCCTTATCTCAAGTGAGTCATCACTGATCATACCTTTTTAGCTGGGTATCACTCACGAGGCTTCATATTCAATATATTCATGCACTGCCATGCATCTCTTAACCTCCAAATGGTTTGTTTTATTTGTCTATCTACTTACTTGTGCCAGTCACACAGATCAACTCTCCACCTGCTCTCTTGACCTCTGAATGGTTCGTGATTTGTTTTTTTTATTTGTCTATCTACTTACTTGTGCCCTGTCAGTCCGGTCACACAGATCAACTCTCCACCTGCTTTGCATAGCCCATGCAGTCATCTTCCCTTCTCCGCCTCATGATCATCTGAATGGTTCATTATCTGTTTTTTTATATTTGTCTATCTACTTACTTGTGCCCTGTCGGTCCAGTCACACAGATCAACTCTCCACCCACTTTGCATAGCCCATGCAGTCATCTTCCCTTCTCTGCCTCATGATCATCCAGTCCTATGCATTGCTACTCAACTGCTTGTTGCAGTATTGATCTGTACATTTGTTTAACATCCTGATTGTTATGTCCTTACTGATGTAGTACTATAGCTTAATTGATGCATCCTTCCTGATGGATTTGACCTTCACCGAGTCGGAGGTGGATCTATCCATCATAGTTAATGAATAGATAGCTTAAATTTCTATATTGTCAATGTTCAAGTCACTGGACATCTATATAATACACTGAGCTTGCCATCAGTCACTGTGCTTACTTCAATTCCCTCCTACATTCACCGTCATGGTGGTAGTGGCTGCACTCGTGCTTGAGCTCAATGCCAAACCAGAATAAGCCATCTCGTATGTATGCGGCCTATTAGTACTGTGTACAGTGCTGACATTATGTTCTAGCACCTCTCGAGGACATTTCTCCGCATATCCTTCGGTTATGGAAGATGCGGCAAACTGACAAGCAAATTGTTCAGAATCTGAGAAGTCATTATGATACGTCACTTTATGGACTTGGGTAGGTTCAAATTAATTCATGTGCATTGGTGCTGGCTTACTTCAATGTAGGCTTACAAAATTTGTGAAAATACATATTGGAATGGGTCTTCTCCACACACGTCAACAGCGTCACAGTGTTGAAAGCATTCGTGAAGCTATGATAGACCTTCGAGAGATGTATCCTAACGCAGGTGCCCAGGAGATGGTCAGTTTGCTGTTTCATGAACATGCCATGAGTGTTTCAAGGTAAGTCATCTCTAGCTTGTAGTATCATGTTAAATTTCTTTCTTCCTGCAGAAACATTGTGATAGAATACTTTTCAAAGTATGAGGTCAATCTCATCCACCAACACAAGGCTTGTAGACTCCAGAGACGACGATTTTGGACAGCGGGAGTAAATGATTTGTTTGCTGTCGATCAGCACGACAAATGGCTTTGGTTCGGCCTTGCATTGCATACTGGCATTGAACCATTTACTGGGCGTATCATGTGGATGCAGGTTTGGCACTCGAACCGAAACCCGCAGCTCATCCTAACATACTACCTTGAGACTATCCAAGAGCTGGGTCGAAAGTGTTTTTTCATGAGCTTTGCAAATGTTAACCATAACATGATTGATTTTTTTTCACAGATATGCCTATGGTCACCCAGAGCGACCCAGGATCGAAAAATTTCGGTATCGCTAATGTGTACACAATGCTCCATCAATGGCACGATCCAACACTGCAAGGTACCCTACAACATTGCTGGATGCACACAAAGAAAAATGTCATGCCTGAAATCACATGGTCTCAACTATGCTGCCGTTTCACTCCAGGCTTCGAGAATTACTTAGACAGTGGTGTTAGTGCTGGTTGGTATGACTGCAGTAACACTTTGCAATGGTGTGTGATTCATTTCTCGTATCCCACTGTCCTTAAAGATGGCTGCAGCTTAATATTTCGATGGATATTTATTCCATGGTTGCAACGTGAACTTGATGGTTACAAGGACCGCATAAACAACACTGCGAAGCGACATGACTGCAACAAGGTTAACGAAATTCTGATACTGCCGGTTTTTGCTTGCTCACTGACATGGCCTACATCTACTTCAAGGTGCTCCCTCATGGGGTCTCGAACCTCATTTACAATTCACCAGATGACTTTGGGGCACTTGATTTCAAGGTGCGTAATATGTCTCTGGTTATTTCAACTTGCGTGGGCGTTCTGATTTCTATTTAGATCATTCTCAAACCAGGTACCATTGACCATGTTCACAATCTCTACATTGATCCCAATCATGCTGTATTCGAGCTTATCCCTCAAGACTTCGGTGGTTTCATGCAACAATGTTACAATGAGCTTGGCCACCCTGTTGTTGATTGCCGGACAGCATGGGATGTTTACTTAAACTTATACCGCATAGTTTCTCGGCTTTATGAACAGTTGCCACCACCAGTGGTGCTTTCTGCTGATGATCTAGATGATGACTTCTTACCACTCTTGGAAAACCATGAAGACTTGCCATTTCATGACAGAAATGATGGAGCTTACTACATGGGTGGTGTAGGTGGGGGATTGGGCCTCAGTATGTGACATATGTTCGTAGCATTGCAAATACCTGACCTCATTGTAGACGAATCTCATTCATGACAGTTGGACATGCTTGCGCAGGACGACGAGCCTAATGTACTTTCTCTCATTGAAGACACCAACCTTACTGAGTCTGATCATGCCGGTCTAGTGGTATGGGAATTTTCTGATGATGAAGATGGACATGTGGCAGATGAATGGTAGTTTGGTTGACATAGGGACCAAAAAATATGACGATGGTTGTGATAAAAGACATTTTGTATATACTTGTTGGACGAGATAACAATACAGTGGCTCAAAAAAGTGTCCCAATGTTTGTGGCTTTTCATGTAATTGCTTCATTAGGAGTCAGGGTGTGGGAATCTGACTAAGCTATAGGGAGATGTTGAACAGCCCTGCCTCCTGGCATTATATTTGCTCCATATAGCGTGGGAAACAGATTACATCATGTGAAGATATGGTCATTTTAATTGGGTGACTCATTGGGACACTTTTTTGACTTTCATTCTGATCAACACAATCTCTATAATTATGGTACTCTGTGTGGCTTCCTTTTACTCTAATCACCTCTGCCACTCTTCTGGACATATTATCTATCAATTTGAGGTATCACTCCTTAGAAATCTTCTTCTATTCTACTGCAACTCTGTTCTGTAGATGAAATAGCCCCTATGGTAGATTTTGATGGGCTGCAAGCAATTTCTTGAGTAATGTTAGGAGGTATTTGATAGATTCAAGGTCCAGGGACTATTCTGACCATAATAGAACAGTAATATCATGGTCTTCAAACTATT
>Ga0310811_10009686_pt1 | contig 12451 bp, 12 predicted proteins | sample YCmetagenome_FD_207642 | JGI IMG/M metagenome (GOLD analysis project Ga0310811, IMG submission 207642) | Soil microbial communities from experimental microcosm in Duke University, North Carolina, United States - YC | ecosystem: Engineered > Artificial ecosystem > Soil microcosm > Unclassified ... | reverse complement strand
GAAACGGTGCTGCGGGATTCGGGCGCTTCGACGCCGGAGGCCGCCATGCTGCTGCGAATCGGCCTGCTCAATTACGTCGCCGGCGCGCTGGTGATGCCCTACATGCCGTTTCTACAAACCGCCGCCAACCTGCGCCACGACATGGAGGCGATCGCCGCGCGGTTTGGGGTGTCCTTCGAGCAGGCGTGTCACCGTCTGTCGACGCTGCAGCGAATCGGCGCACGCGGGGTGCCGTTCTTTTTCCTGCGAGTCGATCCGGCTGGGAATGTCTCCAAGCGATTCTCCGCCGCCGGATTCCCGTTCGCCCGGTTTGGCGGCTCATGTCCGCGCTGGGTGGTCCATACGGCGTTCGCCCAGCCTGGCACGATCCAGGTGCAGATTGCGGAATTGCCCGACGGCGCGGCGTTCCTGTGTTTCGCTCAGGCGCTGACGCAGCCGGTGGTGCGATTCGGTGAACCACGGCCGACCTATGTCGTGGCGATGGGGTGTGCGCTGAGCAATGCCGGGGATGTCGTTTATGCCGACGGGCTCGATCTGGATCGGGCTCGGGTGGGGATTGGCCTGTCGTGCCGGCTATGCGCCCGCCCTGATTGCGGCAGCCGAGCGTTCCCGCCGCTGGAGCATCGACTGAGTCTGGATCCGCTGACCGCGGGCGCGAGCCCGTATCGGTTTGAGCCTGCCAGGGGAGGGTAAAGCCCCGGTGGAAACCTGAGGAAAACGTTTCGGATGCGGGAAGTGCGTGTGCCGTTGCGGTATAAAAGAAAGCCCCCGGCAAAGGCCGGGGGCAAGTATACAGGGAGGCTTCACGTCTGGGAGACGCAGGGACCCTAAGGCCCCTTTCCAGCGACACGCGCTGGAACTCTGACGGCGCCTCAGGCTTTTCGAAGCACCGCCGTAACTCGTGAGACGTTAGGTAGACCGTGGACCGGACCGGGACCATCGCCAAAAACCGGCAGCTTCCATGTCGTGTTCGCATATCTGTCGATGGACGTCACAGCATAGTGCATAACTGCACTGCGCAAATGACAACTGCCCCGGACTGGGCTTTGTCGTGGCGGGGTTTGGATGTGTGGAAAGGAGTTTTTGCAGGGAAAGGGTCATCAGACGATTTGCCCAAAATCGGACGTGGGCTAAGCGGCACGCTAAAAACGTAATGGCTCGATCTGGGGAGACATTCTGTTATGACGACGCTCAGGCCCGCCTACGTTGGCTCCATGCCAGCTTTTTATGAGCAGTATATGGCGCCGCTGCATTTCGGTTGGTGCGGCAAGTTACTCGCTGACCGGCTTTGCATATCTGACCGTGGGCCAAATATTGGAGACGGCAGCCGGCACGGGCGCACTCACGCGAGCAGTCGCCGTGAGCCTGCCCGAAACGGTCGATATCACTGCAAGGGATCTCAATCAGCCTATGTTGGATCTGGGCGCGGCAGCGCTCGGCCTTGAACGGGTCCGCGGGCGTCAAGCTGATGCGCAAGCGTTGCCGTTTGCGCATCAGGCATTCGATGCGGTGCTCTGCCAGTTTGGGGTTATGTTCTTTCCCAACCGGCACGCCGCTTTCAATGAGACCCGGAGGGTGATGAGGCCGGGCAGCCGCCTGCTGTTCACTGCCTGGGATGGGCTGGAGAGTAACTCACTAGGGCATATTGCACATCAGACGGCGTTCACGCTGTTCCTCACATTAGAGCGCTTTCACGCTGACTGGAAATACCCGTCGTGGCGGAAGTAGTTGGCGCATTCTTCAGGGTTGAGCTGCCGCATAGGTCTCCCAGGGCGCTCCATAGTGCATCGACGTTACGGATCGCTCTGGCTCGCAGCCATGTCTTGAGCTTGGAGAATGCCAACTCGATTGGGTTCAGGTCGGGACTATAGGGCGGAATGAATAGCAGTGTCGCACCGATCGCCTCGATTGCCTGGCGAACGCCGGGGATTTTATGGGCCGGCAGATTATCCAGGATGACGGCATCGCCCTGCTTCGGCGTCGGATGACATCGCTTGCGCGCGGCCATCTCCGCTACGACTCTGTTTGATCGTGTGATTCAGACCTCTGGCGATTCCGCCTCCGATCATCACGCCCTAACCTGCTAATGGGTGCGCTCTGCGGCAGCATCGTGGCCGAGCAGTTCGGGCCGATACTCGAAGTGCATGGTATCGAAGTGGGCCCAACGGCCTCCCCAGATAAAGCTGTGGTGTTCGAACACAGAAACGATGTCGAGCGGTATTCGATCGATGTAGGTCGGAACGCCGCCAGCGGTCCGATGCCATAGCCAATAATCGGCAAAAGCCGGATTGATGTCGATCGCCGCACCCCAACCGTGCATGCTGATCTGGTCGCTGTCCGCAACATCGCGGCAATTATACGTGCCGCCCGGCGGATACAGGAACCGCTTTTCTTCCGTTGGAAACTTGTCGAGCTCGTCGGAGATCGCTGCCAACTGCCGGTCTATGCCGTTGACCGAGGTGATACGAACGACGTGCCCCCAGGTTTTCGGCAGCCAGACCACGGGCACGAGTCTTGGCGTCACCCCACCTTTCCGGCAGTCCCCGTACATTTTGTCGAAGAACGCTTTGTTTCGTATCCGCCCCGCATCACCTTGCGGTATCCCAACCTCCGAATAAGGCAGCCGCAACTGATCGAGGATGGAACCGTGGCGAAGCTGTTCCTGTAAACTCTTGTTGGGTTGTCCGTCATCCACCGCCATGCGGGTGCCATCCCGCCAGACCAGGTCCCCACCGTTGAAGTCGGCGAGGTCGTCCGGGTAAGCTCGCAGCAGATCGTCCATGGAGGCGGCGAAACATCCGAACGGAACGACTGCCAACGCCGTGGCCAATGCAGCACAACGGCCCCATCGTTCCATTCTCAACGGGTCTGCCCGATGATGAGGTCGCCGACCTTTCGGCGCAGCGCATCAATGCCGGTGTCGCGATGGCGGGTCGGATGCACGCGGTTGGTCAGGAGCGCCCATGCCAGCTCGTGGGTGAAATCGATCCAGACGCCAGTGCCGGTGAAGCCGGTATGGCCGATCGTCGTATCGGAACAGGCATTGCCGCCGGACCATCCGTCGTAACGAGCCTCCCACCCCAGGCAGCGTGTGGCTGTCTGTCGCACGCGAAGGTGACGCACCCACGGATCGGCGTTCTGCAAAAGCCGCTGCGCCGCGTCGAGGACTCCGTCAATCGTACCGAAAAGCCCAGCGTGACCGGCGGCGCCGCCAAGCGCGAAGGCGTTTTCATCGTGGACCTCGCCTCGTATCACGCGGTCTCGCCAGGTGCAGCGTTCGGTGGCCACGGCGTGCTCCGGGTCCGGGCGCCAGGTAAAACCTGACGGCAAGTCCTGATCACCGAGCCTGGACCCTGTTAGCCGCTCGATCGCGATGCCCAGCAGCATGAAGTTGATATCGGAATAGACTGGCGGTCCCGCTTGCCACACACGCTGAAGGATGAAGGCCCGCAGCGTGTTCGGGTCCAGACCATAGGTGTACAGCGGCTCGACAGCCGGTAAATGAGTCTGGTGGCTCAAGCATTGGCGAAATGTCAGACGGCGTTCCGCGGCGTCTCGCTGGTATTGGCGCAGATCCGGAACGGCGTCGGTCAGCGGGCCGTCCAGCGCGATGCGTCCCTCGGACGCGAGGCGGAGAATTGTCGGCGTCGTGAACAGCACCTTCGTGAGCGATGCGAGATCGAACCACATCGCACGGGTCAATGGCACAGTATCAGGTTCACGCTGCGCAAATCCGAAGACTTCGACCGCACGATCCCCGCCGGCGGTGACGATGCCAACGACAGCACCCGGTATTTGAGCAGGCACTGCCTCGGCAACAGGCGCTGCGGCAGCACCGAGGATGTCCTCTATGATCACGCAATCCGTCCCGGATGGGGTGGTCACATTGACGGGCCTCTGAAAAAGGAACCCAAGACACGATCTTGTCGCTTGGTTCTCAAGGCCGTGCAAGACTAGGGTGTACCGTGTGGGGGCGTTGATACGAATATTTTGCGTTTTGATTCTCCTGGCGGGGTGCAAGGCGCACACCTTGCCGGCACCCGAGAAGGCCGCCGGGGAACCGCCGTCTGCCGTGTTTCTTGCTGAGTCGACACACTCGCCACCGTTCGCACGGATCCCTTATGAGGCGTTTAGCCGCGCCGACGCCGTGGCGATTGCGCAGCAGGAATGGCGGCTGTTCGGCGAGCGTGTGGATGACGATCCGCCCCGTCCCGGCGGCGCCAAATACACTCCGGACGAAGACCCGGCACGCTCTCCCGGCCACTGGGAGCGGATCGGAGAGTATTGGTGGCTCAGCCAGAACGCCGATCGACGGGAAGCCGGCTGGACTGGCATGCACGATGAAAACGGGGAGACGATCGACGAAGGCCGGGACGATTTCTATGCGTGGTCCGCCGCGTTCATCAGCTATGTCATGAGAACCGCAGGCGCCGGGCCACGCTTTCCTTATGCTCCTTCGCACTACGTCTATGTGAACGCGGCCAAGGCGATGGCGCTGGGCGAGGCATCAGGCTGGGCCGTGAAGGCAGAGCCGGTAGGCGGGTATGCGCCGGCACTGGGTGATCTCATCTGCTACGATCGCGGAAGGCACAAGCTGACGTACGATACGTTGCCGGGCCGATTTGCCGGCCATTGCGACATCGTTGTCGGTCGGGACAAAGCAGAGATCAGCGTGATCGGCGGCAATGTCGATCATGCTGTCACCATGAAGCATGTGCCGGTGACGGCGGACGGACGCCTGGCCGGTCCCGACGGGCAGGTGCTGGATACGCGCTATCCCTGGTTCGTGGTGATCGAAGTCCTCTACGATCGTTAGAGTGCGATGACATTGCTTTCGTTCAGCCATCCCCCACTCCAACCGTGTGTCTGATCGCGTGATTCAGACCTCCGGCGATGCCGCCTTCTGTCATCACGCGTCTCGTGTGATCGCGTGATTCAGACCTCCGGCGATACCGCCTCCTGTCATCACGCTCTGGACTTCCGCGCCAACGAGGTCAGTGCGCCTCCATCAACTCCCGCACGATCCGCAGATCCCGCACGAACGCCGCGTATTCCCGCTTCTTCGCCGCCTCATCCGGGATCCGCAACAGATAGGACGGATGCACCGTCACGAACGCCATCTGTCCGTCCGGCAGCGTGAGAGGCCGTCCCCGCTCGCGGGAGATCGTTACCGCCCGCCGCATGACCGCTCGGGCCGCCGATCCACCCAGCATCACCAACAGCTTCGGCTGCACGGCCTTCCGCTCCTGCTCCAGCCAGAAATTGCAGATCTCGATTTCCGCGACGTCCGGGTTCTGATGGATGCGCCGCTTGCCGCGGGGGGTGAATTTGAAGTGCTTCACCGCGTTCGTCACATACACCGTGCGCCGATCGATCCCGGCCTCCTCCATCGCTCGGTCCATCATCTGGCCGGCCGGGCCGACAAAGGGGCGGCCGATCACGTCTTCCTGGTCGCCGGGCTGCTCACCAACGAAGATCACGCTGGCGTCCCGTGGCCCTTCGCCGAACACCGTCTGAGTGGCGGGGGCATAGAGCGGGCAACGTTGGCAGTTCAGTGCCTCCCGCGCTGCGTCCGTCAGCACCGGGTCGCGGCCGCTCTCGACGACAACGGGACCCAGCGGTGGGAGGTCCGGCGAGCGAGGGTGTTCGTCCAATTCCTCCGCTTCGGGCACCGACACGCCCGGCTTCGAGTCAGCGATCAGGTCGGCGCCGAATTGGTCCCACCAGGCGAGCAGGGTTGCATCATCCTCGATAGACCGTTTGCCGGCGCCGAAGCGCAATTCCTGGCTATCCCCCTGGCCATCCCAGTGCACCGCCCCGTCGGGCGTCACGACCGACCAGGTCAGGGCGGGGAAGCGCCGCGCGATCAACTGAGCGTTGGCGGGCAGCACGAAGTGCATCGGCGCGTACCAGCCCAGATAGCGGACGCCGCCGTCCGTCTCGACCGGCAGGAACCGCAGATTGGTCCGCATCCGGTGCGCCTCGGCCCGCACCGACAGCGCCAGACGTCGAGCGAGCACCAGGTCGGGATCGGTCGGGTCTTCCAGCACACGCTCGCCCGACTGCGCGCGCCAGACCAGGCTGTACAGCAGGCCAAACCGCTCCGGCTCGCGCGCCTGGATGGCGACCGACGCCAAAGCGACCAGCGCCCGCGGCACGTTGAACCCGCCGGAGGTCCCGGGCAGCGCCTCGCTCTTCCCGCCGACGGACCAATCCACCTCGGCCGGCTCTATCCCGGCCAGCACCAGATGCCGAGCGGCCTGCCGCCAGCCATCCCAATCGGTCTCATGCAATAGGGCGATATGTGGCATACGGTCCGGACAACTCCCCAACGAGCCATGTCGGGTAAGGTGGGTGTCCGACCCCGACGCAGCCACAGGAAGCGACGAAACACTCATGCGAGCGATGTGGCAATCGGCCTGGATCCTGCTGGCGGGCGCGAATTTCCTCTGGGCGGTGAATGTCGTCCTTGCCCGCGGCATTTCGGGTGAGGTGCCGCCGATCACGCTCGCCTGGGTGCGCTGGACCGGCGCGTTCCTGTTCGCGTTGCCGTTCGCATGGGGTCAACTGAAACGAGACCTGCCGGACATGCGGCGGCAATGGCCGATCATGCTGCTGCTCGCCGCGACCGGAATCGCCTCCTACAACACCATGTCCTATATCGGCCTGACCAGCACGACGGCGCTGAATGTCTTGCTGCTGCAATCGGCCTCGCCGCTGATCATCATCGTCTGGGCATTCCTGATTTTCCGGGAGACGCCGACGCTGCGCCAGACGGCGGGCGTGCTGGTATCGCTGGCGGGGGTGGCGGCGATCGCGGCGCATGGTTCGTTGCAGACGCTGGCGAGCCTGAAGATCAACCGCGGCGACATCTGGGTCATGGTAGCGATCGCCACCTATGCCGTGTACTGCGTCATGGCGCGCAGGCGGCCCAAGGTAAATCCGGTTGCGTTCCTGGTTGCGCTGATGGGCATCGGGTCGGTGCAGATGCTGCCCTTCGCGGCGTGGGAGTGGGCACAGGGTGCCTCCATCCACGGCGGGTGGCCGGTCTATCTGGCGATGCTTTACATCGCCATCCTGCCGTCCTTCGTCGCCTATCTGCTGTTCAACCGCGGCCTGGAACTGGCGGGTCCCGGTCCGGCGGGGCAGTCGATGCATCTGATGCCGCTGTTCGGCAGCGTGCTGGCGGTGCTGGTGTTGCACGAGCGCTTCCAGATCTTCCACGCCGCCGGTATCGCTTTGATCGCCGCCGGCATTCTGCTCGCTTCGCTGACGCGCCTGCCGGCGCCCCGGCCGCTGCGGGCCTCCAACCAAACGTGAAACCCGAACCCATCCCTGCGCGCTACACCCATCTCTCGGGTGTGTGAGGAGTGTGGATGCGACGGACGGTCCTGACGCTGGCAGCCGGCGTGCTGTTGGCTTTTCTGGTGTTTCGGGCCGCGCGTGCCGCCGAAGATGCGACGCCACCGGTGCAGCAGGTGCCCCCCAGCACCGCCGAGGCCATCCTGGGCCGCACTGTCATCGATGCCAACGGCAAGCAGATAGGGCGGCTGGTCGACATCCTGGTAGACGCGAACGGTCAGCCGGAGGCGGCGGTCATCGAGTTCGGCGGCTTCATGGGCGTGGGCAACCGCAAGGTCGCGGTGCATTGGAGTACGCTGCGGTTCAATCCGGGCGATGGCAAGCGCGGCATCCTGCTTGAGATGACCCCCGATCAGATCAAGGCCGCGCCTGAGTATCGCAGCCCGAACAAGCCGGCCCCGGTGGTCACCCCGGCCGTGACGACACCGCCGAAGCCGGCCGAGACCCAAGGTTCGGCGGCTCCTGGTTCGGCGGCGTCTGGCGCCGCAACGCCGGGCACGCCGGCCCCCGCCGCGCCGGCACACGGGACGACCAACCCCGGCCCGCCATCCGCCGCGACAGCAGCCACCCCGGCACCCGCACCTGGTGTAACGACGCCCGGCAGCGCGCCGACAGGTACGCAATCCTCCGGCGCACCAGCCTCCACGACGCCGGGCGAAGGAGGGGCGGCCTCCGGCCGCGCAACGACGGTCATGCCGTCTGCCGGCCCGCCGGCGCCTGCCGCACCGGCCCAAGGGACCATTCCCCAAGGGACCATTCCCCAAGGGACCATTCCTGGTACAGCAACGCCGAGCACACCGCCGACCGGAACGACAACGCCGTCGACGCCGGGATCGAGCGTGATCCCTCCCGGCACCGCTGCGTCGGGTTCGCAATCCTCGAGCGCGCCCGCCTCTACGACGCCGGCCCAGGGGACGAGCGTCCAGGGGACGACAACTCAGGGGACGACAACTCAGGGGACGATAACCCAGGGGACGACAACCCAGGGGACGACCGCCCCCGCCACGCTGGGCGCACCGGCCCAGGGGACGCCCTCGCCAACTACCGCAACGCCAGGGACACCGGCTTCCAACACCGGCAACCACCCGGACACAGGCCGCATCGACGCACCGCCCGCGGTCCAGCCAAACGCTACCCCTCCGACCGTGTCCCATACCGACACGGCCCACCCAACGGAGGCCACAAGCGGGGCGCACCCGTAAATGGCATTCTTCTTCGGGCCGCGAACCGAGCGCAGCACAAACCGCGCGCTCGACATGGTCAATTTCTTCCTCGCGGATGCGCAGACCGGCTTCGGGCCGTTCGTGTCGGTCTACCTGACCACGCACAAATGGACCCAGGTCGATATCGGCTTTGTCCTGACGCTCGGCACCATCACCTCCTTGGTCAGCCAATTGCCGGCCGGCTTCCTGGTTGACGCGGCCCGCAACAAGCGCATGACGGCAAGCTGGGCCCTGTGCGGCGTCATGGCGGCCGCGCTCTTGCTCGCGGTCTTTCCGGACCCGCTGCCGGTGGCGATTGCGCTGATGCTCCAGGGCATATCGAGTTGCGTCATCACGCCCGCCATCGCGGCTATCAGCCTGCGCATGGCAGGCCACAGCCATCTGGGCGAACGGCTGGGCCGCAACGCCCGCTTCGCCTCGATCGGCAACGGCCTCGCCGCGGCGGTCATGGGGGCGACAGGCGCCTATTTGGCTCCGCGCTTCGTCTTCCTGTTGACCGCGGTGCTGTGTGTTCCGGCGCTGATCTCCCTGTGGGGGATAGGTCCGGGTGTATATGCCCGCTCGCAGACGACCAGCCCGGTGCTGGACTGGCGGGGGCTGCGGCAGTTGCTGACCGATCGGCGGCTGCTGGTGTTCTGGGTGTGCGTCATGCTGTTCCACCTGTCGAACGCGGCAATGCTGCCGTTGGCGGGGTCGGCGGTGACGATGCGCGCCGGGAATTACGCCAGCCTGATCATCGCGGCCTGCATCGTCGTGCCGCAGGCGATCGTGGCCTTGCTGTCGCCATGGGTCGGCCGCGTCGCCGGAGAAACCGGACGTCGGCGCATCCTGCTGCTGGGCTGGGCGGCGCTGCCGATCCGCGGCGTGATGCTCGCGATCCTGCCGGGTGCCTGGCCGCTGGTGGCGGGTCAGGCGGTCAGCGGCCTCAGCGCCGCGGTGTTCGGGGTGGCGCTGCCGCTCCTGGCCTCCGACCTGACATTGGGCATGGCGCACTTCAACCTGTGCATGGCGATCTTGGCCCTGGGGATGTTTGTCGGCGCCGGCATCAGCACGACCATGGCAGGCGAGTTGGCCGATACCGCCGGAATGCATATCGCGTTCCTCGTGCTGGCCGCGGTCGGTGCTGTCGGCTGGCTGGTGATCTGGGCGTTGATGCCGGAGACGCGGCCCGCGGAGGCGAAAGCCTTGAACTCCGCAGGCTGACACCCGGCACCGGCGTAGCGGCCCTACTTTGCCAGAATCCGCGCCAACTCCAGCAACCCCGTGTCCAACGGCTTGATGTGCCCGACAACGTCCGCCAGCTTCGTGCGGGTCACTTCGTTCTTCTGCCAACCGATCAGCACGCCGGTGTCGCCCTCGCTCAACGCTTGCACGGCGCCGACTCCCAGCCGTGTTGCGAGAATCCGGTCGAAGGCCGACGGTGGCGCGCCGCGCACCACGTGACCCAGCACCGTCGCTCGCAGCTCGAAGCCCGTCACCGTCTTTTCGTTCTCGAAATAGGCGAGGATCTTTGCGGCACTTTCCTTGACGCCCTCTGCAATCACGACGATCGCATGCGTCTTGCCGCGCTCATACGCCGCAGTCAGCCGCAGTGCGATTTCCGCGGCGCGAACCTCGAGTTCCGGTATCGAAATAACTTCCGCCCCGCCGGCCAGTCCCGCCATCAGCGCCAGATAGCCGCAATCCCGCCCCATCGTTTCGACCAGGAATGCTCGGGTATGCGACGAGCCGGTGGTGCGCAGATGATCGATCGCCTCCAGCGTCACGTTGATCGCTGTGTCGCTGCCAATCGAAACGTCCGTTCCGATCAGGTCGTTGTCGATCGTGGACGCGACCCCGACGACGTGAACGCCCATCTGGCTGAGCATATAGGAACCTGTCTGCGACCCATTGCCGCCGATCACCACGACCCCGTCGATGCCAAGCTGAGACAGGTTGCGCAGCGCCTTGGAGCGCCCGCTTTCCTGCCGGAACCCGGCCGACCGGGCGCTGCCCAGGACTGTGCCTCCGATCTGGATGATGCCGCCGACGTCGCGCGCCGTGAGCTGGCGGAATTGCCCTTCCACCAGGCCTTGCCAGCCCTGGCGCACGCCGTGGACGGTTATGCCCTGATCGAGGGCGCTGCGCGTGACAGCGCGGATCGCCGCGTTCATGCCGGGCGCGTCTCCGCCGCTGGTAAGCACTGCGATATGCTTCATGGTAGTGACGACAATCCACCGCGCCGAACCGTCGGCGCAACCGAAAACCGGGTGCCTGGCTAAGATCGAAGCGAGTCCAGATACCGGCCGACGACAGCCGCGTCGTCCGTCGAGCACGCCACGTACCCGTCCGGTCGCACCAGCCAGATCCCGCCGTCATCGAACGGAGGCCGAGTCTCGGAATCGAGTACGGCGGCGAAACGCGCTTGCAGGTCCGCGATCGCCGGCGTCGCCTGTGCGAACAGGGCGAAGCGCGGCACGCTGCCGGCGCCGATCGGCGTCTGGCCGTCGATCGGCCGGACGCGTTCGCCCGGCCGCGGCCCGGATGCGTGACGCAGCCGGTCACCGTTCAGCGTGCTGTCGGGATAGCCGATGGATACCTCGGTCATCTGATCCACCATGGCGTCCCGGGCCGGGGCGAGGCCCAGCATGATGTGGCCGGCGACGTTGCGCAGACCCTGAGCGATTGTGTTCTTCAGCGTGCCGATCCGGGTCATCCGTTCGGCTGCCTGCAATACCGCATCGCCGATCTTGCTGCGTTCGGCGCTGTAGCTGTCCAGCAGCCGCTCGCTGCCGTGACCCTGGATCGTCATCGCCAGCTTCCAGGCCAGGTTGAACGCGTCCTGCATGCCGGTGTTCATCCCCTGGCCGCCGGCAGGGCTGTGGATGTGCGCCGCATCGCCGGCCAGGAAGGCGCGGCCGAACCGGTACTGCGCAACCTTGCGGCCATTGATGCGAAACCCCGCGAGCCAGACGGGGTCTGACGCCACAAGTCCCGACGGTCCGCGCCGGTCCATGACCGCCTGTACCTCGGCCAGCGCCGGCGTGGGCGGATGCTCGCCTCCGGATGGAGGCATGTCGGCGATCACGCGGTAGCGCCCAGGCACGATCGGGAAAAACACCAGGATCCCCTCGTGATGCCAGTAAATCGAGATCTCGGAGTCCGGAACCGGATAGCCCTTCAGGTGAAGGTCGGCGAGGATCCAATCGCTGTTCATCGTCTCGCCGGCAAACGGGGCATTCAGCCCGTGGCGCACGATGCTGTGGGCGCCGTCGCAGCCCATCAGCCACGGGGTGGAGACATGCTCCTCGCGGCCGTCCCGATGTCGCAGAACGCAATCGGCGCCATCTGGTCTCATGGCGAACGAAACCAGTTCGACGCTGCGCTCCGTCGTCACGCCCTGGCCCGCCAGCCGCCCTTCCAGCAGCCGCTCGGTTTCCGATTGAGGCAGCATCAGGCCGAAGGGGTAGGGGCTTGCGACGTGCCCCATCTCGACGCGGCCGATGACCTTGTCGCCGGTGACGAAGTTGGCCGCATTCATCTTCTGCCCGGCCGCCAGGAACGGCGCCGCCCCGCCGCCGCGGTCCAGCAGTTCCAGCGTCCGGCTCCAGATCACCAGAGCCTTGGACTTGTCGGTCCGCTGCGCCGCCTTGTCGATGATGCGGACAGGGACGCCATAGCGCGTGAGTTCGGACGCCATGGTCATGCCGACCGGGCCGGCGCCGACAATCAGGACCTGCGGGGTCATGCCTGTTCTCCTGTCAAAATATTGCCCGTTTCTCGATTCTATGTGCGAGCATGTTCAGTGCCGCCTTCAGCACCGCCGCGGCATCGCGGGCGCCGTCCGGCCTATCGGTGGCGAGGCCGATCACGGCCAGCCCCACCGT
>Ga0310811_10009684_pt1 | contig 12452 bp, 13 predicted proteins | sample YCmetagenome_FD_207642 | JGI IMG/M metagenome (GOLD analysis project Ga0310811, IMG submission 207642) | Soil microbial communities from experimental microcosm in Duke University, North Carolina, United States - YC | ecosystem: Engineered > Artificial ecosystem > Soil microcosm > Unclassified ... | reverse complement strand
GCTCACGCCAGTTCGATCTCGTCGACCTGATCGAGGATGAATTGCTGCTTTCGCTGCCGCTCATACCGAAGCATGAAGTTTGTCCGCAAGTGCACGAGAGTCTCGTGTCGGGCGTGAGCGGAGAAGATGGCGAAGCGGAGCAGGATGAAATCGCAGCGGACGACGAGCCCAAACGGCCCAATCCGTTCGCTGCGCTGCGCAGCCTGAAGACGGACGATCCGGATGGATCGGACGGTTCGGGCGGCAACAAGCACTAACGCAAGTATCAAACACGTTGCAAGGGTAGCCTGGGTGTCAGGCAGCAGGCCAGTCAGCCAAACGGCTGATGGCTGTGGCGACATCGGGCTGTGTTAGAATTCGGAAAATTTTCAGGAGTTATCATGGCAGTCCAACAAAACAAGAAGTCGCCGTCCAAGCGCGGCATGCACCGTTCGCACGATTTCCTCAACGCAGCGCCGCTGGCCGTTGAACCGAGCACGGGCGAAGTGCATCTGCGTCACCACGTGAGCCCGAACGGCTACTATCGCGGCAAGAAAGTCGTCAAGACCAAGAACGACTAAACGCCCGAGTGTGTTGCGCACTCAATATGGCGTTTCGCGTGGCGACCGGCTCGCTTGACACCCTTCCCGGTACATCGAAAAGGCGGCATTCAACTGCCGCTTTTTTGTGCGTGAAAATCGTCGCACTCCATGACTGTTAAGCTCACGATCGATTGCATGGGAGGCGACCACGGTCCGTCTGTGACCGTTCCCGCCGCCGTCAATTTCGTTCGCTCGCACCCTGATGCGCAGCTGTTGCTGGTCGGCATCGAAAGTGCGATCCGGGCGCAACTGAAAAAACTCAAGGCTTCAGACGAGCCGGCGCTGATCGTCGTGCCGGCTACCGAGATCGTCGCAATGGACGATCCGGTCGAGGTCGCGCTGCGCAAGAAGAAAGATTCGTCGATGCGCGTGGCGCTCAATCGCGTCAAGGAAGGCGAGGCGCAGGCCTGTGTCTCCGCCGGCAACACCGGCGCGCTGATGGCGGTGTCGCGCTACGTGCTGAAAACGCTGACGGGCATCGAGCGCCCGGCGATTGCGTTCGCGCTGCCGAATCCGACTGGCTACACGATGATGCTCGACCTGGGCGCCAACGTCGATTGCGAGCCGCAGCATCTGCTGCAGTTCGCCGAGATGGGGCATGCGCTGGTGTCGGCACTCGAGGGCAAGGAACGTCCGACCATCGGCCTGTTGAACATTGGCGAAGAAGTCATCAAGGGCAACGAGACCATCAAGCGTGCCGGCGAGCTGCTGCGTGCGAGCACGCTGAATTTCCGCGGCAACGTCGAAGGCGACGACATTTATAAAGGTACGACCGATGTGATCGTCTGCGACGGTTTCGTCGGCAATGTCGCGCTGAAAACGTCGGAAGGTCTTGCGCAGATGCTGTCGAACATCATCAAGGAAGAGTTCGGCCGTTCGTGGCTCACCAAGGTGATGGCGGTGCTGGCGCTGCCGGTGCTGCTGCGTTTCAAGAAGCGCGTCGACCATCGCCAGTACAACGGCGCGGCGCTGCTCGGCCTGCGTGGTCTGGTGATTAAAAGCCACGGTTCGGCGGACGCCTATGCGTTTGAGTGGGCTATCAAACGCGGGTATGATGCCGTCAAAAATGGCGTGCTCGAACGCCTCGCACGTGCGATGGAAGAGAACGCTGGCTCGCTCGAGCAGGCGGCGCGCGTGGCGGGCGGCGGCGTGAGCGGCACCGCAGATGGCACGAGCGGTGGCACCGCCGGTGACACTGCCGGTGGCACAAGCGGCGGCGCGGGTCTCGCGAACCCGGTCGGGCCGGGTGGTCCGATCGCAGGTCAGGCCGGGCCCTACGCTGCATCATCTTCGAAGGCATAATGGCTCAATCGACTCTATATTCCCGCGTGCTCGGCACCGGCAGCTATCTGCCACCCGGTCGCGTCTCCAATCAGGAACTGGCCGATCGTCTCGCGAAGCAGGGTGTCGAGACGAGCGATGAATGGATCGTCGCGCGCACGGGCATTCACGCGCGCTACTTCGCCGAACCGAACGTCACCACCAGCGACCTCGCGCTGATCGCGTCGCAACGCGCGATCGAAGCCGCCGACGTCGATCCGCAGTCGATCGATCTGATCATCGTCGCCACCTCCACGCCGGATTTCGTGTTCCCGAGCACGGCTTGCCTGTTGCAGAACAAGCTCGGCATCCGCAACAACGGCGCCGCGTTCGACGTGCAGGCGGTGTGTTCCGGTTTTGCCTATGCAGTAGCAACCGCCGACAGCTTCATTCGCAGCGGCCAGCATCGTACGGCGCTGGTCATCGGCGCCGAGACCTTCTCGCGCATTCTCGATTTCAACGATCGCACCACCTGCGTGCTGTTCGGCGATGGCGCCGGCGCGGTGATCCTGCAGGCATCGGATGAGCCGGGCGTGCTGTCGAGCGCGCTGCATGCGGACGGCAGCTATTCGAACATCCTGTGCACGCCGGGCAATGTGAACGGCGGCATCGTCAGCGGCAGCGCGTTTCTGCATATGGATGGCCAGGCGGTGTTCAAGCTCGCGGTCGGCGTGCTCGAGAAGGTCGCGATCGAGGCGATCGAGAAGGCCGGCCTGAAGCCGGAGCAGATCGACTGGCTGATTCCGCATCAGGCCAATATCCGCATCATGCAGAGCACCTGCCGCAAGCTGGGTTTGCCGCAGGAGCGGATGATCGTCACCGTGCACGAGCACGGCAATACGTCGGCTGCGTCGATTCCGCTCGCATTCGATGTCGCGGTGCGCGACGGCCGCATCAAGCGCGGCCAGAACGTGCTGCTCGAAGGCGTCGGCGGCGGCTTTACCTGGGGCGCGTCGGTCATTCGCTTCTAGACACCGGCATATAAAGGGATACCCGGCAACTTCAGTACGGCGCTTCGCGCGCGATACGCGCTCGCACCAGCGCCGCTGCCGGGCTCGCAGGCGGCATACGGTAACCTCGGACGGTAAACCGGTATGCCCGCCGCGGCCACGCCCACTCGAATCAACGATTTTGGGGACGTTATGAAATTTGCGTTCGTTTTTCCAGGCCAGGGATCGCAAACGGTCGGTATGCTCAATGCGTTCGGCGATCATCCTGTGGTGCGTGAAACGCTGCAGGAAGCCTCCGACGCGCTCGGCCAGGATCTTGGCAAGCTGATTGCCGAAGGTCCGATCGAGGACCTGAATCTGACCACCAACACGCAGCCGGTCATGTTGAGCGCCGCCTACGCGATTTATCGCGCGTGGCAGGCGGCGGGCGGCCCGGCGCCGACGATCGTGGCGGGTCACAGTCTTGGCGAATACACGGCGCTGGTGGCGGCCGGTGCGCTGAAGTTCAGCGACGCGGTGCCGCTGGTGCGCTTTCGCGCGCAGGCGATGCAGACCGCGGTGCCGGTCGGCGAGGGTGGCATGGCGGCGCTGCTCGGCCTCGACGATGCAACCGTGCGCGAAGTGTGCAGCGAAGCGGCGTCGGTGGGGACGGTCGAGGCGGTCAATTTCAATGCGCCTTCCCAGGTCGTGATTGCCGGCCACAAGGCCGCGGTCGACAAGGCCTGCGAGATCGCGAAAGCAAAGGGCGCGAAGCGCGCGCTGTTGCTGCCGGTGTCGGCGCCGTTCCATTCGTCGCTGCTGAAGCCGGCTTCGGATCAGCTGCGCGAGTATCTGGCCAACGTCAATCTTTCCGTGCCGTCGATCGCCGTGGTCAATAACGTCGACGTCGCGATCGTCAATGAGCCGGCTGCGATCAAGGACGCGCTGGTGCGCCAGGCGGCCGGCGCGGTGCGCTGGGTCGAATGCGTGCAGGCGATCGCGCAGCAGGGCGTCACGCACGTGATCGAATGCGGTCCGGGCAAGGTGCTGGCGGGGCTGACCAAACGCATCGACGGCAATCTGGTCGGCGCGGCGGTGTTCGATCCGGCTTCGCTGGAAGAAACGCTGAAGCTGGTCAACGCGCAGCAGCAATGAGTCAGACCGCCGGCCGCGCGCAGCGCGCTACCGGCGGGACACGATGAGCAGAAGGCAATAAGCGGAACGCAATGATGGACAACTCTCTCGACAAACAGATCGCCGTGGTCACCGGCGCTTCGCGCGGCATCGGCAACGCCATCGCGCTGGAACTGGCGCGCCGCGGCGCGACCGTGATCGGCACGGCCACCAGCGAAAGCGGTGCGCAGGCGATTACCGAAACCTTCAAGGCGGCCGGCCTGAACGGCCGCGGCGCGGTGCTGAACGTCAACGACGCCGCCGCGATCGAAGCGCTGATCGACGGTACCGTGAAGGAATTCGGCGCTCTCAACGTGCTGGTGAACAACGCGGGCATCACGCAAGACCAGCTCGCGATGCGCATGAAAGACGAAGACTGGGACGCGGTGCTCGATACCAACCTGAAGGCCGTATTTCGCCTGTCGCGCGCGGTGCTGCGCCCGATGATGAAGGCGCGCGGCGGCCGGATCGTCAACATCACGTCGATCGTCGGCGCATCGGGTAACCCGGGGCAGGCGAACTATGCTGCCGCGAAGGCCGGCGTGGCCGGCATGTCGCGTGCGCTGGCGCAAGAGATTGCGAGCCGCGGCATCACCGTGAACTGCGTGGCGCCGGGCTTTATCGACACTGATATGACGCGCGCGCTGTCCGAAGAGCAGCAAACCGCGCTGAAAGCCAGAGTGCCCGCAGGGCGTCTGGGCGCGCCGGAAGACATCGCCCATGCGGTTGCGTTTCTCGCGTCGCCGCAGGCTGGCTACATCACAGGAACCACGCTGCATGTAAACGGCGGCATGTACATGGCGTAACCAAATTCGGTTACTATCCGCGCCGCGATGTCGTTTCCTTGCAGTTTCGCGCGCTGATGACACATGCCTTCGCAGCGATGTGCGCGCCGTTTTTCTGCGGGGCAAACCTGATAAAATGCGCGCACCTGTATTTATGAACTTCTTTCCCTTGGAGGGGTAATGGACAACATCGAACAACGCGTTAAAAAGATCGTTGCAGAACAACTGGGCGTCGCAGAAGCCGAAATCAAGAACGAAGCCTCGTTCGTCAACGATCTGGGCGCCGATTCGCTCGATACCGTCGAACTCGTGATGGCCCTTGAAGACGAATTCGGCATGGAAATTCCGGATGAGGAAGCCGAAAAGATCACCACGGTGCAGCAAGCGATCGACTACGCGCGCGCCAACGTCAAGGCGTAACGCCATTCGCCAGCGCACCGCCGCGTCTGCTGCGTTGTTCCGCTGTCGCGCCGGGTACCGGCAAGCGCAGGAACCGCGGCACGCCGCCGCCACCGGCATGCTAGCCGCGCTCAAAGCCACAGGGCTCACAGGTACGGTTCCTGTGGCCGCTGTGGCTTTTGCTTTGGCCGCTGCTGTTGCGAACGCTGTCCGGTTGGCATCCAGCAGTTTTTGCTTTTGTCATTCTATGGAAAAGGGGTTACCGTGAGCCGCCGTCGTGTTGTTGTTACAGGCCTGGGGCTGATTTCGCCTGTTGGCAATAATGTCGCTGATGGCTGGGCCAATCTGGTCGCCGGCAAATCAGGCATCGCCGACATCACGAAGTTCGATGCGTCGAACTTCTCCACCCGCTTTGCGGGTGAGGTCAAGGGCTTCGCTGTCGAAGACTACATGCCCGCCAAGGAAGCGCGCCATATGGATACGTTCATCCATTACGGCATCGCGGCCGGCATGCAGGCGATGCAGGACAGCGGGCTCGCAGTCACCGCCGAGAATGCCGAGCGCATCGGCGTGGTGGTCGGTTCGGGCATCGGCGGGCTGCCGATGATCGAAGTCACGCAAACCGAACTGCTCAATCGCGGCCCGCGCCGGATTTCGCCGTTCTTCGTGCCGGCCTCGATCATCAACATGATCTCCGGGCATCTGTCGATCAAGTTCGGCCTGAAGGGCCCGAACCTGTCGATGGTCACCGCGTGCACCACCGGTCTGCACTGTATCGGCGAGGCGTCGCGCCTGATCGAATACGGCGACGCGGACGTGATGATCGCGGGCGGGGCGGAATCGACCGTGTCGCCGCTCGGCATCGGCGGCTTTGCGGCGGCGCGCGCGCTGTCGCAACGCAATGACGATCCGGCTACCGCGAGCCGTCCGTGGGACAAGGAGCGCGATGGTTTCGTGCTCGGCGAAGGCGCCGGCGTGATGGTGCTCGAAGAGTACGAGCACGCGAAGGCACGCGGCGCGAAGATCTACGCGGAAGTCGGCGGCTACGGCATGAGCGGCGACGCGTATCACATGACAGCGCCGGTCGAAGACGGCGACGGCGCGCGGCGCTGCATGCTGGCGGCGATGAAGAACGCCGGCATCAATGCGGATCAGGTCCAGTATCTGAACGCGCACGGCACCTCCACGCCGCTGGGCGACCTCGCGGAAACCATCGGTATCAAGCGCGCGTTCGGCGATCACGCAAAGAACATCGTCGTGAACTCGACCAAGTCGATGACCGGGCACCTGCTCGGCGGCGCCGGCGGCCTCGAATCGGTGTTCACGGTGCTGGCCGTGCATCATCAGATTTCGCCGCCGACCATCAATATTTTCAACCAGGATCCGGAGTGCGATCTCGACTACTGCGCGAACACCGCGCGGGAGATGAAGATCGACGTGGCGCTGAAGAACTCGTTCGGGTTCGGCGGCACCAACGGTACGCTGGTGTTCAAGCGCGCCTGAGCGCGTTCGACCGTTTGACGCAGTCGCTTCAGTCGTACCCGTCAGGGCAGGCCAGCAACGCGGCCGGCCCGGGTGCTCACCTGGCTCTATCGAATGGCGGATCTGTACAACGCATCGCGTTGCGCAGGTCCGCCTTCCTGTTTGGCGCAATGGCTGGCTTCATCGTGCTGGCCGTTGCGGCAGTCTGCACCACAATCGCCGCACGTTTTTCCCTGGTCGATGCCGCAGTGGCCGCACTGGTGGCGCTTGCCGTGCTGTGCACCGCGGTCGCGCATTACGATCGCCGGCGGCCCGCGTCGTTTAAAATCGGGCCCGATGGTTTGACCGTATGGAATGGCGCCGGGCGCCAGATCGCGCAGGGCCGCGTCGCCGGTTGCGCACAGTGGAGCGGTTCGCTGCTGTCGATCGCGCTTGTAGGCGACAATGGCCGCACCCACACGCTGCTGGTGGTCGCCGACATGCTGCGCCCCGAGCCGTTTCGCGAACTGGCGGTCGAGGCGCGGCGCGCCGCACACGGCGCGTTGTAACGAGTCGCTGTAACGACTGTTACCGGCAGCGATTACCGCTGTAACGTCGGCAGATGAAGGGGACGCTACAATGGTCCCCCCGCGGGCCTCCTAGCTAACGGATTTATCAGGTGAGCGAAAAAGAAATTGATCAGGTGCTGGTCGAACGCGTGCAGAAGGGCGACAAGGCCGCGTTCGAGCTGCTGGTCACGAAGTACCAGCGCAAGATCATCCGGCTGATCTCGCGCCTCGTGCGCGATCCCGCCGAGGTCGAAGACGTGGCGCAGGACGCGTTCATCAAGGCGTACCGGGCGTTGCCGCAGTTCCGCGGCGAGTCCGCTTTCTATACGTGGTTGTACCGGATTGCCGTGAATACGGCGAAGAACTACCTTGCGACCCAGGGCCGGCGTGCGCCGACCTCGACCGAAGCGGACGCAGAAGAAGCTGAAACTTTCTCGGATGCCGACCAACTAAGGGATATCAACACGCCCGAGTCGATGTTGATGAGCAAACAGATCGCAGAGACGGTCAATGCTGCGATGGCGGTTTTACCGGAAGAACTGCGCACTGCCATTACTCTTCGTGAAATTGAGGGTTTGAGCTACGAGGAAATCGCCGAAATGATGGGTTGCCCGATCGGCACCGTCAGATCGAGAATTTTTCGTGCTCGCGAGGCCATTGCGGCAAAATTGCGTCCGCTGCTGGACACACCCGAAGGCAAACGCTGGTAGTGGCGCCTTGAATGGCGCGCGGGCTTGCGGCCGAAATCGATAGTCGGCCGGGGCTTTCCAGTATGCTGCGCGGGGCGGCGGTGCAATCTCTGGGTCAGGTGGTGTCACTACGGGGTGTCTGTAAGATGGGGAGCATCATGGGGTCGGTTTCGATGCATGCACAAGCGAATTCGCCAACGAGCTCGCGCGGCGAGCGTCTTTCCGCTTTCGTCGACGGGGAGTTGCACGGCGACGAACCAAACAGTTTTCTGGCCGGGCTCGATCATGAGGATCGGGCCGCCTGGTCGTGTTATCACCTGATCGGCGACGCGCTGCGTTCCGACGATCTGGCGATGAATCCGGCCGCCAGCCAGGCCTTCATGAGCGGTTTCGCCGCGCGCTTCGAAAGCGAAGCGCACGTGCTGGCGCCCACGAAGTCGTTTGCCGGGCGGCATCTGTTCGCGTTGCGCAACCGTGTCGCACCGGCCTTCGCGGTCGCGGCGGCCGCCGCCACGCTGACGTGGATCGTCGTGCCGCAGTTGCAGGGCGTGAACACCGGTGCGGCGCAAGTGGCTTCGTCGGGCGGCGATTCGCTGCAGCACGTCGCGATGGTAGCGTCGATGCCGGCGGCGACGCTGGCCAGCGCCCGGCCTGCCGTGCAGGATTCGAACATCATTCGCGACGCCAGTCTCGATCAATATCTGGAAGCCCATCAGCAATTCGCGCAACAGCCGGTGATGGCTGGCTCGATGCCGCTGTTGCGTGCCGCCGCCGTGACCACGCAAGGCCGATAAGCTTGATGCAGACTCTGCGGTTCAATAAAACGACAACCTGGGGTCGGCTGCCGGCATTCGTGTTCTGCGCAGCCGCATTGCTTTCAGCGTTATCCGTCTCGCCACGTGCGCTCGCGCAGGACGACTCGTCGGCCCGCCACACGGCGGCCGAACTGCTCAACCGCATCCATCAGGCCGCCCAGCAGCAGAACTACGAGGGCGCCTTCGTCTATCAGCGCGGCACCTTCGTGCAGACCTCGCGCATCACGCACTACGCAACCCGCAACGACGGCGAGTACGAGCAGCTCGAGAGCCTCGACGGCAAGCCGCGCAAGATGCTGCGCCATAACGACGAGCTGTATACGTTCGTGCCGGAGCGGCATCTGTGCGTGGTCGAGACGCGGCAGAACAAGGATTCGTTCCCGGCGCTATTGTCCGCCAGCAGCGACCAGGTGCTGGCGGTGTACGAGCCGAAGCTGCTCGGCAACGACCGCGTCGCGGGGCTCGAAGCGAATGTGATCGAGCTCGATCCGAAAGACGAGTACCGTTACGCCCACAAGCTGTGGGCCGACACGAAGACCGGCCTGCTGCTGCGCGCGCAGACGCTCGACCCGAGCGGCGAAGTGCTCGAACAGGTGTCGTTCTCGCAGATTCGCGTGGGCGTGCCGGTCGACAAGGCACCGATCGCTGCCGGCATTCGTAATATGGCGGGCTGGACGGTCGTGCGTCCGCCGGTCGAATCGGTCGATATGGAAGCGCAGGGCTGGCAACTCACGCCGAATGTGTCGGGTTTCAGAAAGATTCGCGAGCTGCGCCGGCCGATGGCTGCGCTCGATCCGGCCAATCCGCCGATTCCGGTCGATCAGATGGTATTCTCCGATGGCCTTGCGGCTATCTCGATCTTTGTCGAGCCAGTCGAAAAAAATACGCGCAAGGAAGGGGCAGGCAGCAGTGGGGCAACTCACGTGCTGGTCAAGCGTCGCGGCGATTTCTGGATCACGCTGCTTGGCGAGGTGCCCCAGGCGACGTTGCAGCAATTTGCGTCTGCCATAGAATACAAGGCTCCCAAGTAATCCATCGGTCTACTACGACATGACGACATCCTCGGTGCGCAAATTTCTGGCGGCCGCGTTGCTGCTGGCTTGTCTGCCGTTTGCGCCGCACACCGCGTCCGCGGCGGCGCCGGCAGCCAGCCTTCCCGATTTCACTGATCTGGTCGACAAGGTCGGCCCGGCGGTCGTAAACATCCGCACCACCGCGCACGTGTCGAGCAGCCCACGCGGGTTGCCGCCGGGGATGGATGACGGCGACATGTCCGAATTTTTCCGCCGCTTCTTCGGCATTCCGGTGCCGCAGACGCCGCCCGGCAGCACGCCGCGCGGCGGTGGCGGCGGTGGTGGTGGTGGCAACAACGACGGCAGCCAGGGCGGCAGCAGTCAGGGCGACCAGCAGGACAACAGCGATTCCGAGACCAACAGCGGCGTGGGCTCGGGCTTCATCCTGTCGGCGGACGGTTACGTGATGACCAATGCACACGTGATCGACGACGCCGACTCGATCTACGTGACGCTGACCGATAAGCGCGAGTTCAAGGCGAAGCTGATCGGCGTGGACGAGCGCACTGACGTTGCGGTCGTGAAGATTAACGCGTCGAACCTGCCGGTCGTGACGATCGGCGATTCGAACAAGGTGCGCGTCGGCGAGTGGGTGGTGGCGATCGGCTCGCCGTTCGGGCTCGAAAATACCGTGACGGCCGGCATTGTCAGCGCGAAGGGGCGCGATACCGGCGACTATCTGCCGTTCATCCAGACCGACGTCGCAGTGAATCCGGGCAATTCGGGTGGTCCGCTGATCAACATGCAAGGCGAGGTGATCGGCATCAACTCGCAGATCTATAGCCGCACCGGCGGTTTCATGGGCATCTCGTTCGCGATTCCGATCGATGAGGCGATGCGCGTGGCCGACCAGCTGAAGACCTCGGGCAAGGTTGTGCGCGGCCGTATCGCAGTGGCGATCGGCGAAGTGACGAAGGACGTGGCCGACTCGCTCGGCCTGCCGAAGGCGCAAGGCGCGCTGGTCAGCAGCGTCGAGCCGGGCGGTCCGGCGGACAAGGCCGGCATCCAGCCGGGCGACATCATCCTGAAGTTCAATGGCCATTCGGTCGATACGGCCACCGACCTGCCGCGCATGGTGGGCGACACGAAGCCGGGCACCAAGACCAGCATCACGATCTGGCGTAAGGGCCAGACGCGCGATCTGCCGGTCACGATCGCCGAAATGCAGCCGGACAAGACTACCCGTGCCGATGCGAAGAAGCCGCCCGCACCGAAGCCGCAGGCCACCAATGCGTTGGGCATTGCGGTCAGCGATATCCCGGCGGATCAGCTGAAGACGCTGAAGATCCGCAACGGCGTGCAGGTCGATGTGGTCGACGGGCCGGCGGCGCGGGTCGGTATGCAGAAGGGCGACGTCATCATGCGGGTCGGCGATACGGATGTGACCAGCGCGAAGCAGTTCGACGAACTCACCGCGCATCTCGATCCGCAGAAGATGGTGGCGCTGCTCGTGCGTCGGGGCGACAACACGCAGTTCGTGCCGATTCGTCCGCGTTCGTCGTCGCCGAAGTGACGGCGGCCGCTGCGCGCGCGCCGGCGGCGTTGGTGCTGTACGGGCGCGCGTGGTGTCATCTGTGCGATGACATGCGCGCTGCGCTCGAACCGTTGTTGATCGAGTTCGGCGCGTGCGTCGAAGTAATCGATATCGATGCGGACCCGGCGCTCGAAGCGCGCTATAACGAGCTGGTGCCGGTGCTGGAGTTAGGCGGCATCGAATTGTGCCGATATCACCTGGACGAGGCGCGTGTCCGCGCTGCGCTGCGTGCGGTTTGACGCGTGGCGATGAAGGTCGTGTTGGCCGTGCGCTTTACCGAGCACTTTACGGCGCGATTGGCCGCGCTGTTTGCCTCGTTGTTTGCCTCGTTGTTTGCCTCGTTGTTGCCGGCGCTGTTGGCCGCAACGCGAACCGTGAATCAGGCGACGTGACGGCCGCCTTGTCTGCCGCGGCTCGCTCACTCTCCCCGCAAATCCGCCTGTCGAACCCCTTTTCGGCTAAAATAGGTGGGTTTTTCAGTCTGTTTACAAGGCGTGCTCCGCTACCCCTCGAGCGCGCCTTTTTCGCTTGATAGCGGCCTTAATGGATCATATTCGTAATTTCTCGATCATCGCGCACATCGACCACGGCAAGTCGACGCTCGCGGATCGCATCATCCAGATTTGCGGCGGCCTGTCGGACCGCGAAATGGAATCGCAAGTGCTCGACTCGATGGATCTCGAGCGCGAGCGCGGCATCACCATCAAGGCGCAAACCGCGGCGTTGAGCTACAAGGCGCGCGACGGCAAGATCTACAACCTGAACATGATCGACACGCCGGGCCACGTCGACTTCTCGTACGAGGTCAGCCGCTCGCTGTCAGCGTGCGAAGGCGCGCTGCTGGTGGTCGACGCGAGCCAGGGTGTCGAGGCGCAGACGGTTGCTAACTGCTACACCGCCATCGAACTCGGCGTCGAAGTCGTGCCGGTGCTCAACAAGATCGACCTGCCGGCCGCCAACCCGGAAAACGCGATCACCGAAATCGAAGACGTGATCGGCATCGACGCCACCGACGCCACGCATTGCAGCGCGAAGACCGGGCAGGGCGTCGAAGACGTGCTCGAGGCGCTGATCGCCAAGGTGCCGGCGCCCAAGGGCGATGTCGATGCGCCGCTGCAGGCGCT
>Ga0310811_10009683_pt1 | contig 12452 bp, 11 predicted proteins | sample YCmetagenome_FD_207642 | JGI IMG/M metagenome (GOLD analysis project Ga0310811, IMG submission 207642) | Soil microbial communities from experimental microcosm in Duke University, North Carolina, United States - YC | ecosystem: Engineered > Artificial ecosystem > Soil microcosm > Unclassified ... | reverse complement strand
CGATACACGGCAGGCCGCCGAGCAGGAACAGCCAGTGCCAGCCGCGAATCCCCGCCACGCCATCCAGATTGCTCAGCACGAGCCCCGACAGCGGCGCGCCGATCAATCCTGAGAATGCCGACGCAAGGAACAGCAGCGACGTGATGCGGCCGCGGAAGCTCTGCGGGAACCACAACGTCAGGTAATACAGCACGCCCGGCGCAAAGCCCGCTTCCATCGCGCCGATCACAAAGCGCAGCCCGTAGAACTGCCATTCGGTATGCACGAACACCATCGCGGCAGTCGCGAGACCCCACGAAATCATGATGCGTGCAATCCAGCGTCGCGCACCAACCCGGAACAGGAACATGTTGCTCGGCACTTCGAACAGCACATAGCCGATCACAAAGAGACTGGCGCCCAGGCCGTAGGCCGTATCCGAAAAGCCGAGATCGCTTTGCAGCTGAAACTTCGCAAAGCTGATGTTGATCCGGTCGAAGAAAGCGAACAGATAACAGATCATGATCAGCGGCATCAGCCGCCACGCCACCTTGCGGACGATGGCCGCGGCGTCCTGTATGCCGGTGGTGGTCGGTTGCTGTGCTGCGACTGCGCCTAGGTCACTCATTTGTGTCTCCGTGCCGGATTCGGCGAAGCCCTCCGGTCATGAATTTAGTTCGATGTGGTGGGGTTACGGTGTGTGGATGTAGTTCAAAAACCGACGTCAGGAAAACAGGTGTTACAGGCAGGCGAGCCCCGCCGGCGCCGGATGCAGATCCTTGTTGCGGCCGGCCTTCATCACTTGCCCCGACACTTCGTGGCCCAGCAATGCGGGCAGCGCGCGCGACAACGTGATCAGCTTGTCGAGATCGATGCCGTGCGGAATGCCCACTTCCTCGCACATATTCACGAGGTCTTCGGTGCAGATGTTGCCGGACGCGCCCGGTGCAAACGGACAGCCGCCGAGGCCGCCGAGCGATGCATCGAAGCGGCGTGCGCCCACTTCATACGCAGCCACTACGTTGACGAGGCCAAGGCCGCGCGTGTTGTGAAAGTGCAGCGTCAGCTGGCCCGGCGTGATGCGGGTCAGCACGCGTTTGACGATGCGCGCCACCTGGCGCGGGTTCGCCATGCCGGTGGTATCGGCGAGCGTGATGCCTTGCATGCCGAGTTCGAGATACTGATCGACGATCGACATCACGAGGTCTTCGTCGATCTTGCCTTCGAACGGGCAGCCGAACGTCGTCGCGACGGTGCCGTTGAGCAGCACGTCGGTGCCGCGCGCAAGTGCGATCACGTCGGCGAACGCGGCGAGCGACTGCTCGCGCGTCATGCGCATGTTCGCCTGGTTGTGCGTCTGGCTCGCCGACATCACGAGGTTCAACTCATCAGCCTTTGCTTCGAGCGCGCGCTCCGCGCCGCGCCGGTTCGGAATCAGCGCGACGTAAACCGTATCCGGGTTGCGTTTGATCTGATGGAACACCGCTTCGCCGTCGCGTAGCGCCGGAATCGCCTTCGGCGACACGAACGAGCCACCCTCGATGCGCGTGAAACCGCAGGTCGACAGCGCGTCGATCATCGCGACCTTGTCGGCCGTTTCGATCCACGTCTTTTCCATTTGCAGGCCGTCGCGCGGTGCGACTTCCTGAACGATCAGCTTGTCGTATTGAACGTCGTCTCTCATTGCACGGCCCCTTCGCGGCGCAGCCGCTCGATGTCTTCCGCCTGGAAGCCGAGATCGGCCAGCACGCTCTCGGTGTGTTGGCCGAGCGTCGGACCGGTCCAGCGCACCTCACCCGGCGTTTCGGAAAGCTTCGGCACGATGCCCGGCATCTTCACCTGCGCGCCGCCCGGCAAATCGGCCTGCAGCAACATCTCGCGCGCCTGGTAGTGCGGATCGCTAACGATGTCGGCCACCGAATAAATACGTCCCGCCGGCACTTCGGCGCGCTCGAGCGCAGCCAGCACGTCGGCAGCAGAGTGATGCGAAGTCCACGCAGTAATCGCCGCATCCAGCATCGCGCTTTGTGCAGCGCGGCCGTCGTTGCGGGCAAGCGCCGGATCGTCGGCAAGGTCCTGGCGGCCGATCAGCTGCATCAGCCGCTTGAAAATCGGATCGCTATTGCCGGCGATCACCACGTAGCTGCCGTCTTCGGTGCGATACGTGTTCGACGGCGCGATGCCCGGCAATGCGCCACCGCTACGCTCGCGCACGTGGCCGAGCAGGTCGTATTCCGGCACCAGGCTTTCCATCAGGTTGAACACGCTTTCGACCAGCGATACGTCGACCACCTGGCCTTCGCCCTGCCCCGTTTTCACGCGCAGCAGCGACATCAGTGCGCCGATCACGCCATGCAGCGAAGCCAGCGAATCGCCGAGGCTGACACCGACGCGTGCCGGCGCGCCGTCCGGCTCGCCGGTCGTGAAGCGGATCCCGCCCATCGCTTCGCCGATCGCGCCGAAGCCCGGACGATCGCGGTACGGGCCGGTCTGGCCGTAGCCCGAGATGCGCACCATGGTCAGCTTCGGATTGATCGCGTGCAGCGTGTCCCAACCGAGGCCGAGCTTTTCGAGCGCGCCCGGGCGGAGGTTTTCGATGAAGACGTCCGCGTCCGCAGCCAGACGCTTGACGACGTCGGCGCCTTCGGCCGACTTCAGGTTCACGCAAATCGATTTCTTGTTGCGCGATTGCAGATACCACCAGAGCGACGTGCCCTCGTGCAGCTTGCGCCATTTGCGAAGGGGGTCGCCACCATCGGGGGCTTCAATCTTGATCACTTCGGCGCCGAATTCGGCGAGAAGCCGCGCGGCGAACGGCGCGGCGATAAGCGTCCCGATCTCGACGACCCGGATACCTTGCAGGGGGCCACTCACAATGCTGTCTCCTGAATCTTTCAAAACACGTTGGAGGACAGCTTAGAAGCGGCGCTCAGCGACTTCCAACCGCAATTTGCCAATGAGCTTTCGCGAAACGCGAAAGCTCATTGGAATGCGGCTCAAACCCCTGCTGGGACGGCCTTCTCGACGGCTTGCAGATGGTCGAAAAGCAGTTTTCCGACTGGCGAAAGCGCGCCGACGTCGCGCACTACGATCACCAGATTGCGTTCGGCCCAGTCGTCTTCGAGCTTCACTGCGACGAGGCCGAGCGGCCGCCCCATGATCTCGAACACGTTGGCCGGCAGCACGCCGACGCCCATGTCGGCCTGCACCATCCGGCATACCGCGTCGAAGCCCGGCACATGGATACGCAGCCGCAATGGCTTGCCCGCGTGGCGCGCGGCCATGTGCGTACGCGCATTGATCGAGCTGGCCGAATGCAGGCCGACGTGATCGCTGTCTAGCGTTTCTGCGAACGCAACCTGTTCGCGGCCCGCCAGCGGATGGTCTTCGCGCATCACCACCACCAGCGAATCGTGCCGGTAGTGCGTTGCCTGCAGCCCGCGCGTATCGGCCTCGCCGGAACAGATGCCGAGGTCCGCGAGGCTATCCGCAACCGCTTCGACGACGCCGCCGCTCGGCCGCTCTTCGAGGTCGATCTTGATCTGCTCGTTGGCGGACAGAAAGGCGCGCAGATCCTCGGGCAGAAATTCGACGATAGCCGACAGATTGGCCATCATCCGCACGTAGCCGCGCACGCCAGTTGCGTGGCCGGCAAGTTCGATGCCGATATTCTCGACGTCGCGCATCACGCGCCGCGCGTGATGCAGCAGCGTTTCGCCGGCCGCCGTCAGCGTCATGCCGCGCGCGGTGCGCTGGAACAACGTCGCGCCGACCGCCTGCTCGAGTTCGAGCAGACGCTTGCTCGCCGCTGAGATGGCGATGGCCTCGCGTTCCGCAGCGCGCGTCAGCGTGCCTTCTTCATAGACAGCGATGAATAGCTGCAAGGTCGTGAGATCGAGACGTCTCAGCAGGTTCTTCAAGACCATAGTCTGGTGCGCACAGAGCGAGGAGTAGGAGTCGGTCCGTATTTTGCCGTGATGCGGCTCGCGTCGCTGGCAAACGGGCAAAACGCCGCTGCGTGGGCGTGACGAGCGCACTACGCGCACTGCGCTGCGCGTGATGCCGCTTCGTATTGCGCGTGTGGAAGCGCTGCCGCGGCACACGAATCGTCGCGCGTGCCGCGTGCTTCGATACCGGTATTGCGTTGCGGCATCAGTCGAACGAATACAGCGGCACCGGGTCGCTTGCTGGAAACGTATCCATCAATGCCTGATCGACGAGTTGCTCTCGCCGCTCGGCGCTGACGACGTGCTGCACATAGGCAGCGTTGCCCTCTGACGAGGATTGGGGGACGGATTTGCTATGCTGTTTCATGGTGCGCTCCTAAGTCGATGACGAAACGGATAAGTTGATTGCAGTATTGGCGAGCGAGACCCGCCGGACAATCGCGGCGCACCGCACAACTCTGCCAGACATACCGCGTCTGCTGCCAAGGCACGGCGCAGGCGTTTTTCAGGAGACGATTCGATGTCGAGCGTCGCGATTGCGATCTTTCCGGGCGTACAGGCACTGGATGTGGCGGGCCCGGTCGACGTGTTCGACGAGGCGAACCGGTTCATCGATGCTGCGCAACGCTATGAAGTCACACTGCTGGCGGCCGATTGCGGCACGATGCGCGCGTCGAACGGCATGTCCCTCACCGCCGACGAAACCTTTGAGCGCTGCACACGCGATTTCGATCTCGCGCTGATCGCGGGCGGCCCCGCGTTGCCGGAGGCCGAACCCGATGCGCGTCTGGTCGACTGGCTGCGTAACGTCGCTGCGCGCTGCAACCGTTACGGATCGATCTGCACCGGTGCGTTCGCGCTCGGTCACGCAGGGCTGCTCGACGAACGCAGAGTGACGACGCATTGGCAGCATGCGGGGCAGCTCGCTGCGCAATTCCCGAAAGCACAGGTCGACTTCGACCGCATCTATCTGCGCGACGACAGGCTCGTCACGTCGGCGGGCGTCACCGCGGGCATCGACCTGTCGCTCGCGCTGGTTTCCGAAGATCACGGCCCGCACGTCGCGCTCGCGGTGGCCAAGCGGCTGGTGGTGTTTTCGCAGCGCCAGGGCGGGCAATCGCAGTTCAGCCCGTATCTGACGGCGCCTGCGGATGAAACTTCGCCAGTGGCGAAAGTGCAGGCGCATGTGATGGCACATATCGACAACAGCTTTACGGTGAAGGAACTGGCAGACGTAGCCGGCATGAGCGCGCGAAATTTTGCGCGCGTGTTCGTGCAGGAAACGCAGGTCACGCCGCATGAGTTCATCGAACGCGCGCGCATGGATGCAGCGCGCAAGCTACTGGAAAGCACGAATCTCGCTTTGAAGACGATTGCGTATGACTGCGGCTTTGGTACGGCGGACCGCATGCGCATTGTGTTTACGAAGCGGATTGGCGCGACGCCGAAGCAGTATCGCGAACGCTTTCAAAATACCTAGGCCCGCAACGCGAAAGCTTGCGTGAGAAAATTACGCCGCAGCGAAATCACGGCTACCCTTCACGGAAATTAAAGACATGTCGGTCCACAATCACACCTCCATCGGTCGCGCAATCGTCACCGGGCATACGCATGGTCTCGGCGAGGCGCTTGCCGAACAATTGCTCGAGCGCGGCTTTGCCGTGCTCGGCATAGCGCGTTCGCGGCACGCGGCACTCGCGCAGCGTCATGCCGATGTGTTCGAGCAAGTCGAGCTCGATCTCGCCGATACCGCGCGCGTCGCGCAATGGCTGGCAGGCGATCATCTGCAGCGTTTTATCGGCAACGCACAGCAGGTGCTGCTGATCAACAATGCAGGCACCGTGCAGCCAGTCGGCCCGCTCGATACACAAGATCCTACTGCTATCGCTCAAGCAGTAAGCCTGAATGTCGCGGCGCCGCTGATGCTCGCGAGCGCCGTCACGACCGCCAGTGCGCAGGCCGCAGATCGGCGCATCGTGCACATCTCGAGCGGCGCGGGCCGCAATCCGTATCCTGGCTGGAGCGTGTACTGCGCAACCAAGGCCGCACTCGATCACCACGCGCGTTCGGTTGCGCTCGATGCGAATCGCGGGCTGCGCATCTGCAGCATCGCACCCGGTGTGGTCGATACGAATATGCAGGCGGAGGTGCGCGCTTCGACACTCGAACAATTTCCGCAGCGGGAACGCTTCGTCGAGCTGAAGCAAAGCGGCAAGCTGACACTGCCACACGATGCGGCCGCGAAGATGCTCGACTATGTGCTTGGCGATGAATTCGGCAAACTGGCCGCGACGGACGTCAGAGAACTGCCGTAACGCGGTCTGCGCGCGGACACTTTGCTAATTCCGCGCCAGCCAATAGACTGATGCAAACCGGTTTGTGCCGTTCGTAGTCGCCGTTCGTGGTCGCCTTCCCTGCCTGCATTCTTCATCCAATGTGGAGATCGTCATGGAGCAACCTGCCCGCGTACTGATAGTCGGCTCCGGTCCAACCGGTTTGACACTCGCGCTGACGCTGCAGCGCTATGGCATCGAAGTTCGCCTGATCGACCGGCTCGAGCAGCCGGCAAACCTGTCGAAGGCACTGGCCGTGTGGCCGGCAAGCCTCGAAGTGCTGGGCAGCCTTGGCGTCGGCTCGGCGTTCGAGCGCGCCAGCGTGCCGTTGCGGCAGGTCACCTTCGGCGACGGCACGCAGCGTCTTGCGCGCATTCCGATGGGCGAAGGCATCGACAGTGCTTATCCCCAGCCGATTCTGCTGCCGCAGTCGCAAACCGAGGCGATTCTCGCCGAGCGTTTCGTCAAGCTAGGCGGCACGGTGGAACGTGGTGTCGAATTGATCGGCCTGACCGAACAAGCTGATTGCGTGCAGGCCATGCTTCGCCACGCCGACGGGCGCACGGAAACCACACACGCAGCGTGGGTGGTAGGCGCCGACGGCGCGCGCAGCGCAGTACGCCACGCGCTCGATATTGCATTCGACGGCTATACGGAAGCGGAAAGCTACCTGCTTGGCGACGTGCACATCGATGGCACCGAACTCGATGAACACAGCATCCACCTCTGGTGGCATAACGGCGGAACCATCGCACTATTTCCGTTCGCGCAGAACGTATGGCGCGTGATCAGCCGCCGCCATGACGACGTCGCGGACGAACGCGGCGAGGAACCGCCGACGCTCGAAGAATTGCAGCAGAACATGACGCGTCACGGCCCGCCCGGAGCGCGCCTGTCGGCGCCGGGATGGATGTCGACGTTCCGCATCAATGAGCGGCTTGCCGCGCGCTATCGAAGCGGGCGTGTGTTTATTGCGGGCGACGCCGCGCATATTCACAGCCCGGCCGGCGGCCAGGGGATGAACACCGGCATTCAGGACGCCGCCAATCTCGGGTGGAAGCTCGCTTATGTGATCCACGGCCGCGGCCATGCGCCGACGCTACTGGATAGCTATGAAGCCGAACGACGGCCGGTTGCGCGCAACGTGATCACCAACGCGGCGCGCATGTTGCACGTCGGTATGGCGCCGCACGCGCTAGCGCGGGTGGTGCGCGATGCCGCCGTACGTGTGCTCGACCATATGCCGGCATTGCAACATAAATTGCGCACGGAGATGTCGGAAACGGAGATCGCCTATCACGACGGCCCGCTGGTGGCCTTGGGTGGCGCGACGCAGCACCGCGCACGCGGTGCGGCAGGAACGCGCGCGCTCGAGATCAGCTGGCTTGGCGATACGGACGATGAGCGCAGGCTCTGGCCGCTGCTGAACGAACGCCACACGCTGCTGGTATTCGGCGACGGGAATCCCGCGCAGGCGCCGGCGACACTGTGCGCAGCGCCGCATGCGGCCGCTCTGCAGACGATCGCGATCGGCATCGCAGCGGATCCGCAGGGCGATGCGCGCAACCGCTACGGGTTCGACGCAGCAGGATGGGTGTTGATCCGGCCGGATCAGGTGATTGCGGCACGCGGCCCGGAACACGACGTGACGGTGCTCGAGCGTTATATTCAGAAAGTCATCGCGCACGACCGCGTTTGAAAGCGGCGCGTCACCCCGCCCAGTTGTTGACGTCGAGCACCGCATCGGCGAAGGCTTGCGGCGCCTCTTGCGGAAGGTTGTGGCCAGCATTCGGCACGAGGCGGTTCTCGTGACGGCCGGTGAACCGTGCTGCGAAATCGCGTGGTCTACCTGGCGGCGTCACGCCATCGGCATCGCCTTCGAGTGTGATGGTGGGCGCGATGATCTGCGGTGTTGCCGCTAAACGCCGCTCCATCTCTTCGAACTGCGGATCGCCATCGACGAGCGCATAGCGATGCCGATACGAATGAATCACAACGTCGACGAAATCCGGGTTGTCGAAGGCGATGGCTGAACGCTCGTAGGTCGCTTCGTCGAAGCGCCAGGTCGGCGACCACTGCGCCCATAGAAGACGGCATAACGCACGCCGGTTTTCCGTCAGCCCCGCGCGTCCGCGCTCGCCGTGGAAGTAGTACTGGTACCACAGGCGGTATTCCTTCTCCGGATCGTCCGGGCGTGCGGAAGCGGCGATGTTCTGGATGTTGTAGCCGTTGGCCGATACCAGGCCGCGCGCTCGCGATGGATATAACGCGGCTACCACGCATGCGGCGCGGCCGCCCCAGTCGTATCCGGCGAGTACGGCCTGTTGGATCTGCAGCGCGTTGAGCAGCGCGAGCAGGTCGGCGCCGAGTGCGGCTTGCTGGCCGGAGCGAACCGTGGTGGATGAGAGGAAACGCGTGGGCCCGTAGCCACGCAAATAAGGCGCGATCACGCGTGCGCCGCGTGATACGAGAAGCGGCGTGACCTCGTCGTATGCGTGGATATCGTAGGGGAAACCGTGCAGCAGCACGACCGGCCATCCGGAGGGGTCGCCTTGTTCGTTGTAGGCGATGTCGAGTAGCGGTGTGATGATGTTTTTCAGCATGACGCAATCCTCGGCGTAGGTAAGCGGGCCTGGTGGCATGGCAGCGCAGCAAGCTTACCCCGCTCTCGAAGCAGTCAGCAAACCAGATAAATTGATGCTCACAACAAGCGACGCAGGCGCGCCGGGCACCCTTGACACGACAGGCTACTTGCCACCCCTGAGCATGAACGGCTCGAGAAGAGACTTGACATCCACCTGCCGCCCTTGAAGCAGAAGTAATCGTGCATGGAGTACGGTGTTCTCTAGCACGAGCTTTGCCGTACTCAGGAGGTACATCGCATGAAGGTCGGAAACCGACAGGTCGGTTTCGATGGAATGATGTCGCTCAACTAGCGAGTTCATCACGAGGCGTCTCAGCTCGTGTTCTCCAAACGGCAGGTGCGCGTAGTCTATCGGGTCCTCGGCTTCGATTTCACACAGCATATTAACCAGTGTTTCGGTGCTCACTTGCATGCGTCAGCTCCCTGATGTCGGTTAAATGGAAAAATCTAAACGGAGAAAATCACGGCCGCCGTATCGTCAATTTGGGTGAAGCTACGAACGAAGCGGTAGAGTTGGCCGGCGATTTGCATATGGTTCGCGCCGGAGGTAGTCGATTCGAGCATGTCATCTGCCAGCGACGTCGGAATCGTTCCCACTTGCCGGAGCTCTTCTCGCGGACCCGAGGGGTCACCCAGATAGACGGTGCAGACCCCTGGCGCGTGCCGCATCATAACGACGCTCGTCGCCTTGTCGAGTGCACGTTCCAGGTATTCAGCGAGCGCCAGCAGCGATTTGGGTACGATCGCGCGACTGCCGTCGTCCACTATCTCGTTGTCGTCCGTCACTGTAACCTCCGTCGCGGGGTTGAGTATCGACTGCTGCCTCTCGATGCTGCACAGCTGTGCTCATAATATGGCTCGTCTTCAGCAACCGTCAACGTTTGGGAGACGACGGCGAGTTCCATGACGCTGATGGTGGAAATGTAAGCCCGTAGCTCGCAGTCGAGGCGGAAAGCAGCCGGAGTCGAACCGACCAGGGAGTGTCTGACACCCCCTACTGGGTTTGAAGCCCAGCCGCACCACCGGGTGCGTATGCCTTCCTTTTCCAGCTAACGCTGATTGCTCAAAGAACCACAAGACCTGCATTCACAACGTCTCGCCAACCTTGCTATCTGCCCTCAGCATACGAACCTCGCGCTGAAACCGCGTGTACCCCACGCGATCGAAAAACTCCAGAACCTGAATCGCACGCTTGCGGCCAAGACCGGTTGCATCGCGAAACGACGCAGCACTCAGCTCACCACCCTGCTGCTGAACAAGCTGCGCGACGAGTTGCGCCAGCTCCCGCACACACTCGCGGTGATAAAAAAGATCCCGCACCACCTGATACACATCGCCCTGGCGCGCCAGCTTACGAAGCAGCGCCCGCACCTCATCTTCCTGCCGGTGCACGCTGGCTGCAAGCGTACGTACCCACGGCGGATCGTAACGGCCCTCGGCAAGCAACGGCAAAAGCCGGCTTGCCAGCGTCTGTTCGTTGCCATCGAGCGAGACCGAATGCGCCGGCAGATGCAGCCATGGTCCGCTCCTTGATACCTGCCCTTGCACAACCAGTGCATCGATTAACGCATGCCATAACGCATCCCGCAACAAAGGCGCCGCCATGCGACGCAAGCGTGCCGCATCGGGCCCCTGCTCGTCGGGAAAACGCAGATGGAACTGCTGTAGCGCGCCAATCACATGCTCCTGCATGCGCTCCCAATGCGTGCGCAACACGATGAAGCCGTTGTCCTCGCCTTGCGCACGCAGTGCGACATCGAGCGCATTGTCAGGCAACTTCAACGCGCGATACGGCGCACCCGTCAACGAGATCAACATCGATCGCTGCATGCCTCGCGGCGCCTGTTCCAGCAGCGGCTCGAGGCGCCCCTCATCGAGCCATGTACGCAACGCATCCAGCCACGCGCGGCGCTCCGCGGTTCTACGCTTGCGCGCCGGACCGAACGGATCGAGCACGCGTCCGCCGCCTACCGTTCGCGTCGCTTGCGCATTGCGCACGATAAAGCGATCGCCCGGCATCGCACACAGCGGCGCGTCGAACACCAGTTGCGCACGTGCGCTGCTGCCAGCCGGCAGCGTCTCGCAATCGAGCAGCGCCACATGCGCCACCTGATGTGTCGTACCCAGATGCACATGCAGCGGCGTCCAATGCTCGAGCGCGAGCCCCGCATCGGCAAGCAGCGTCAGTTCGACGTCGAGCCGTTCCGACGGTTTCGCAAGCCGCGCATCGACGATCCAGTCGCCGCGCGTAATCGCCTCTTTCTCCATGCCCGCAAGGTTGAGCGCGCAACGTTGGCCTGCCCGCCCGATTTCAGCTGGGCGATTGTGTGCGTGAATACTGCGCACCCGCACGGTTTCGAGCGCCGGTGCGAGCATCAAGGTGTCGCCGGTCGCCACATGTCCTGCGAAAACAGTACCCGTGACGATCGTTCCATGACCGGCAAGCGTAAACACACGATCGACTGCGAGCCTGAACAAGCCGTCATCGCGGCGCGCTTGCCACACCACGGCCGCGTCATGTAGATGCGCTCTTAGTCGCGCGACGCCGTGATCGCCATCTATCGTCGCGTTAGTCTCAAAGACAGGCGCGCCGGCAAACGCCGTTGACGCGAGCCACGCGCCGATTTCTTCATGAACTTGCGCAAGCCGCGCTGCGTCGACGCGGTCGATCTTCGTCAACGCTACCGCAGCGCGCTTCACGCCAAGCAGGTCGAGAATCGCCAGATGTTCGCGTGTTTGTGGCATCACACCGTCGTCGGCTGCAATCACCAGCAACGCGAAGTCGATACCACATGCGCCCGCGGCCATCGTGTGCACGAGCTTCTCGTGGCCCGGCACGTCGATCACGCCAAGCACTTCGCCATTCGATAGCGGCGTATAGGCGTAACCAAGCTCGATTGAAATACCGCGCGCCTTTTCTTCCTTTAAGCGGTCGGTGTCGACGCCGGTCAGCGCACGTACCAGCGTGGTCTTGCCGTGGTCGATATGGCCCGCCGTGCCGACGATCATAGACGCAGCTCTGCGCATTGCGCGATAAACGCCGCTTCGTCGCCCGCTTCGAGACAACGCAGGTCAAGCCGTAGCGCATCGTCGGCAATGCGCCCCACCACAGGACGCGATAGTTCACGCAGCGCCGTTTCGAGCTGGACGAGTGCACGCCCGCTGCGTCGCGTCGCCATGCTGCGCAACACGACGCCGTAGCTCGGCAATTGGTCCACCGGTAACGCACCGCTACCGATCTGGCTGAACATTGGCTCGACGCTCACGCTATAGCGATCGGCCAGCGCGTGCTGCAACGCCGGCTGAACACGCAGCGCGCACGCATGCATGTCGGCGGAAGGCCGCGTCAGCAAACGCAACGTAGTCAGGCGTTCGGCAAGAAATTCAGGCGCACGGTATAAGCGCAACACCGGTTCGAGTGCCGCCAGCGTCAGCTTGCCGACGCGCAGCGCACGCTTTAGCGGATGCTTCTTGATCTTGCGAATCAGTTCGGTACGCCCGACGATCAATCCGGCCTGTGGGCCACCCAGAAGCTTGTCGCCGCTAAAC
>Ga0310811_10009681_pt1 | contig 12454 bp, 9 predicted proteins | sample YCmetagenome_FD_207642 | JGI IMG/M metagenome (GOLD analysis project Ga0310811, IMG submission 207642) | Soil microbial communities from experimental microcosm in Duke University, North Carolina, United States - YC | ecosystem: Engineered > Artificial ecosystem > Soil microcosm > Unclassified ... | reverse complement strand
CTTGTAGGTCCCCGGCTCGACCCCGCTGATTGTGAACGACCCGTCCGCTCCGGCCTGCGCGAAGTGGTGCGTCGCCATCACCTGGACCAGCGCGACCATGCGGGGATGAACGTTGCAGAACACCCGCACCAGGCCGGGAAATTTGAGGACCGTGGTCTTCCCCTCGCCGCGACCGTACAGGCCGAGATCGAAGCTGTTCGAGTCGGATACCGAAAAGACGTTGTGATCGAACGGGTCGTGATTCGGAAACGCCACCGTCGAGCCGGAGGGAACGACGAGCACGTGCGGAGAGAACGTCTTATCGCTGATGGTGATTTCGAACCGGGTGGCTGGCAAGGAAACGCCGTGCCCCTCGAGATAGACGACCGCGTCCCCAAGGTCGGGGGACGGTGCATTGTTCTTCTCCTGAATCGTGATCCGGCCGCTGACGTGCCCCGCCTGCGCGGCGGCGGGCGCGAGGCTGGCCACGCTTCCCGCCAGCACCGCGGCCACCACCACTCTGATCCACTGGCTCAACGCTTGACCTCAAAGTCCTGCGCGCCGGCGAGCGCGCCGTCCAGCGAAATGCTCACCTTGTACTTGCCGACCGGCCAGCCGCTCGGCTTCGAGATGTGGAACTCGGTATGGGCCGGTCCCGTCGGAGCGATCGCCTGCGTATCGGCGAGCACCACCTGGCCCGTCTGGAAGGTCCAGACGGCGGCGATGGTCGCGCTCGACGCGCTCCCGACGGTGGCCACCGAGGCGTAAATGGTGTCCCGGGTCCCGAACGTCGTGAGCGCCTGGGCGACCGACTTATCGGCGCCAACCGCTTTCCCCAACGTGACGCTCGAAACCGACAGCGGTACGGCGGCCGGGGGAGCTTCCGGCGGCGGCGGTGGCGGGGCCTTCTTGCATGCGACGGCCGCACCTGCGAGGGCCGCGATGATCACACTCCACCGGCGAGCGTGAACGATCACATTGCCTCCTCTTCTCAGGCGGGTGGAATGGTGAGGACCTGACCGGGATGGATCAGGTCGGGATTCTTGATCTTGTCGGTGTTCGCCTGAAAGATCTTGCGCCAGGCGTTGGCGTCGCCGTACAGCTGCTTCGCGATCTTCGAGAGACTGTCACCCGCTTTCACGGTATACGTCTGCGTCGCGGGTGGCGGTGCGCTCGAGGAGCTGCCCCCCTGCACATCCGAGAAGTCCGGCATCGGATCGTCAGGCGTGGTCATGGATCACCTCCTGTGGGCTGCGAGCGCGCACGTCACCGGGCGGTGGCGGAACTGTTGCGCCCGGACGCCGGGAGCTTACTGTAGTTTATCCGATCTCGCCAGGAGTCCATGCGCATGCGCCGCTTGCTGTCGCTTTTCGTACTGCCGCTGCTCGCACATCGGTCCGCCGCGCAACAGCCGCCGGCGACGCCGCCGGCGTCGCACCCGACCGTCGAGTTCTCGGGGCTCGTGCTCATCAACGGCTTCTTCACCAACGCCCGCGTGAACAACAGCGACGTACCGCAGCTCGCGGAAGCCGACACGAACGGCGTGGCGGGGACCGGCGGCACGATCCGGCAGACGCGGCTCGGCGCGTTCCTGACTGACCCACAGGTGCTGGGGGGAACCTTCAACGGCGAGCTCGACGTGGATTTCTTCGGCGGCCAGGAACCGAGCTCGGGGGACCGGACGTTCCCGTTGCTGCGAGTGCGGCGCGCCGTCGGGACGCTGCAATGGAAGCATGCGCAGCTCCTCTTCGGGCAGGAATCACCGCTCGTGGCCGAGCGGTCGCCGCGCTCGCTCGCTTCGATCGGCTTCCCCGATTTCGCGGGGGCGGGAAACCTCTGGCTGTGGACTCCGCAGGCGCGCGTCACGGTCGAGACCGGCTTCACGCTGCGGCTCGCGCTGCAGGCGGCGGTGTTGGCGCCGATCGCGGGGACCCCGCAGACCACGTTCACCACGCAACCTGATTCGGCGGAGCGCACCAAGCGCCCCGCCTTCGAAGGGCGCCTCCTTCTCGGGTGGGGACCAGCCGACGACCCGAGCGAGATCGCGGTCGGTGGGCACTACAGCTGGATCAAGGGATTCGACGCCGCGACGGGCGACACGCTCCTCGTGTCGAAGGCAGTCACCGCCGACGTGCGCATTTCGCTAGGGATCGTGGAGTTGATCGGCGAGGCGTTCACGGGGCAGGCGCTCGCCGGGCTCGGGGGCGGCGGGATCGGCCAGAGCACCGGTGTCGGCGGCGCGCCCGTGCGGACGCAGGGCGCGTGGGGCCAGCTCAATGTGAAGCCGGTGAAGCACTTCATGATCGGGGGCGGCTGCGGTTTCGACGATCCCAATGACGCCGACGTCCTTGCGACGGGCCGGCTTCGCAACTTCGTGTGTGAAGGCCATACCGATTGGCGGCCCCCGGGCCCACTGGTGTTCGGATTCGAGTTCCGGCACTTCTCGACGCGGTACACAGCCGGCGACTTCACGGCGAACCATCTGAATCTTGCGGCGGGGTTTCGGTTCTAAGGCTGCCGAGATTACAGCTGCTTCAGGAGGCTCACCTTGAGGATGGCGTGGTCGTCGCTTTGCCAGGCCTGCTGCAGCGTCTGCGATCTGCCGTGATTCCAGATGACGTAGAGATACGACAAAGGGAGGTATTCCCACGAGAGACGCACGTTGTAGCCGTCCGAATGGTCGAGCGAATTCTTCTGGTAGAACCCCGTGAGCTGCAGCCGCGGGTTCAACGCGAAGCGACCCTGGAGGATCCGCAGGTCGACGGTGGACGTCGTTCGGGATGCGCCTACGTCAACGAAGTGATTGCGGTTGAGCTCGGCGATCACTGAGATGTGCGGGATCGGAGCGAATTGCAGTTTCCAGTCGCCCGACTGCAGTCTGCCGTTGTAGTAACCCCCCCATTTGTAATCACCGGAGAGACGGATCATCCGGGACGGATCGGTCGTGAACGTGATCCAGTGTTGGGCGTAGTGGTACTGCCCCGGCGCAATAGACACTCCGAGGGGGGCGAAGGACTCGGTCAGGTTCTGGTATATCGGGGTAATGGAATACCCGAAGTACGCGCCGCTCTGAAAGTTGAGCCAGACAGGCCAGAAATAAAGACTGCGTTCGATGAATCTCCCGGTGGAGGCCTGCCAGTACCATTCAGGCAGAAACCCCGGCTCGAATGCCCGCAACACGCGCTTGAACGGCAGGCGATTTCCGCGGTAGTACCAGTTCATTCCCGGCGTGGTCCCGATGACATCGGTGCGCGAGATGAACCCCATCTGCGGATCGTAATCTCTCGTCGCCACCGATTGCGTGAACCACATCTTGTAGTGCGTCGTGGAATTGTAGTACTGCGCGAAGCCCGCGATGCCCTGGTGGCTCGTGGCGGTCGTCAGAGTATGGGAGAGAATCGAGTTGAGCGACTGGGACTCGCTCAGCCGCACCAGTCCATCGAGCGTACTGGTCACGTTCGAGCCGAGTTCCGAGTTCTTGACCGTCACCAGTCCGCCGATGCGGCTGCGCTGCCCCACGTTGGCCGAATATCTCCCTACGAACAGGTTGGCGGCCGGAGCGCTGCCGCTGGCGTCCTGGCGCATGAGCATAGCGCCGTAGTTGCTGCCCGATGAACGGCTCACGAAGCGGGCGCCCACGACGATCGGGATGGGATTGCCCGCCGAATCGAGACCGATCGTGCGGCTGAAGAACGGCTGTATGTGCATCAAGCCTCCAGACCCATCCCCCGCCTGCTGGATCGTGGGACTGAACAGTGAAGCGTTTTCCAGAAAGAACTGCCGGCGTTCGGGAAAGAAGACGGAGAACTGCGTCACGTTGTTGACCTGCAGGTCGGCATCGGCCTGCGCGAAGTCCGTGTTCGCCGTGAGGTCGAGGACATCGTTCGGGTTGATGGCCCACTTGAGGTCCCCGCCGAGCTTCGCGGTCGACTGCGCCGGAGACGGCGTGGAGCGATCCGTCTCGGTGAGGACATACGGCTGAATGCGAATGTTCGGCTTCGGTGGCGGCGGCTGGAGCCCGGTCAGGCGACCGGCATACTCCATCCGGGAGGCGCCAAACACCCGGGGAAACGGAGAGAACGCCGAGATTTCGTTGGTCAGTCTCCGGTTGCGGTACACATTGAAGCCCCAGCTTTGCACTGAATCCGCCGTCTTGCGGTATCGCAGGGTCTGCCACGGGATCGCCATCTCGGCATACCAGCCGGAATCCGTGCGCGTGGTACGAACGCGCCACAGCCCATCCCAGTCCACATCGAAGTAGAGATCGTCGAAGGCCAGGTAATCGCGCTGCACACCATAGGCGTTGGTGGCGAAGCACATGGCGTTGCGCTGATCGTTGAAGCCGTCGAAGGTGAGCGTAACGAGGTCGTGCGCCAGGTAATCGAAGTCCCGCTTGAAGTCGGTCGCGCGAATCGCCTTCCTCCCTGCCGGATCCTGCGCATAGATCCCGATGTACAGGAACTGCTGGTTGTAGAGAACCCGGATCGTGGTTTCGAAGCTGGAAGGCGCGCCCTGGTGTGGTTCGACCTGTGTGAAGCGCGGCGAGGATCTTGCCAGGTTCCATTCCGGTTCATTCAGCACGCCGTCGATGCGCAGCTGGGTTTCGATCCGGACCGCCGTAATCGTCCTTTTGACCGAGTCCGGAGCGAAGACGTCGGCACTCTGTGATGCCACGATCGCTGGAATGGCGACCAGCAGGCAGAGCCAAGAGCGGAGCATAGGCCCAAGATAGGACCCGGGCCCCGTGCCCGGAAATGCAATCAGACTCTTTAGAGTCGCCCCCGCAGACTCACTGAGGTAAACGGCCCCGCCACTGCGATGAGGTTCCGCGCCTCATCCACCTTCCCCCACACATTCCAGAGCAGCACCCCGCGCACGCGTCCGGCCTTCATATAGTAGACGACGCCCTCCTTGAACGGCTCCTTCCAGTCGGCGAAGGTTTCGAGCCGGGAATCGAGCTCCCCCACTGCCTCGTAGCCGCGCTCGAACAGATCCGAATAGAAGAAGGGGAGATGCGTATAGGGTGTGCCCTGGCCCGCCATCGAAGTGCCGGCGGCCGCGCCCATCGCGTTGGCGTTGTCCTCGTGCTCCACCCGGACGCGCGTGCCGAGGGCAGGGTTGAAGAAGTTGGCCACGTCGCCGGCCGCGTAGATGTCCTTCACGTCGGTGAGCAGCAGCTCATCGACGACGATGCCGTTGTCGACGTGGACCCCCGCCTGCTCGGCGACATCGACGTTGGGTTGGATCCCGAGACCAGCCACGACGACATCCACCGGCAGCTCCGTCCCACCAGTCGTCTTCACGACCACCTTCCCCGCGCGCGGCGTGATGCCGGCCAGCCCCTCCCCGGTGCGCAGATCGACACCCCGCTCCCTGTAGTAGTCGACCAGCGAGCGCGACAATTCCGCCGGATATACGCGCGCGCCGACGCCGTCTTCGGGAACGAGCATCACGACCTCTCGTCCCGCCATGCGCAGCGCCGCGGCGACCTCCGAGCCGATGAAGCCGCCGCCCAGCACGACGAAGCGCAGCTGCTCGTTCGCCAGGGCGCGCAGCCGCCGGTAATCGTCGTACGTCCGGTAATAGATGATCTGCGGGGAATCGAGCTTGAGTCGTCGCGGCGTTCCGCCGGTCGCCAGCAACAGCTTGTCATAGCGATACGAATCGCCGTGGGCGTCGGTGGCCGTCTTGCGGTGCGGGTCGATGGCCATCACGCGGCGGTCCAGATGCAGGACGGCGCCGGTCGAGTCCGTGTTGCGCCAGATCTTTTCTTCCGGCTCTCCCTTCCATAGCGCCTTGGAGAGCGGCGGCCGGTCGTAGGGCGGGTGCGACTCGGCGCTCACGAGGCCGATCGAGCCCTCGGGATCGGCCGCGCGGATCGCTTTGGCGGCGGCGTCCGCTGTCATGCCACCGCCGATGATGAGATACCGGTACTCGGGCATTGTGCCGCCCTTCAATGCTGAGGAGTCACCCTGACCGATCCGTGCATATCGCGCGGATGGAACGAGCAATCGTAGTGGTGCACCCCAGCGGTCGCAAATGACACGGTGACGCTGTCACCCGGCCGGAGGACGTGCACGGCCCCACCGCCGTCGATCAAGTGCACCGAATGCGTGAAGTGATCGTGGTTGGAGCGAGGCCGCGATCAACAGGCCTCGCCCAACGCGTGTGAATGGATTGGGTGAAGTGGCTCAATGGAATCGAGTAGGGAATTGTGCGACGATCCCGCCACTCAGGGCATCCGCCAGCCCCAGGATGTGTTCGTGTACCTGGTCGTAGGCAGCGACATCCGCCACCCAATCGCCATGCAGCCGTGCAGTGGCCTCTTTTAGAGTCAGGTCGAGATGGGTGTGCATCTCCCCCTTCAGGGTGGCGAGGGGCCAGTGCTTCGGATTGGCGGTGCTCAGGAACGTCGCGATGCTGTCGGCATTGGCATACCAGGCGGCCGAAGCGGCGCCCGTCGCAGCGGTGTCGCTGCTTTTCGCCGCGGTGATCAGTTTCGCCGCCGTGAGGATATGACTCCGTAACAGGCCCGTGAGCCGCTCCCCGGCCGCATCCCCGTAGAAGGGCTTGATGGCGTCACCGATGTCGGTCTGGTTCTTCAGCAGACGTTGCGCGGCCTGGTCCGCGTCGGGCAACCCGGCGACCGCACTGATGATGTAGACCCGCGTCCACGTGATGTGCTCTTCCCACAGCTTGCGCATCGCATCATGAAAGGCCGCGCGGGGGACCGGCGGCGCGACGTGGGGCGGTTTGACGTGTGCCGGCGCTCCGGGGGCGATCCCAACGAGCGCGGCGACGATGATGGACATCATGGCAAGACTCCTTCTGGATGAGATATCCGGGAAGGAGTACCCCACCCCTCCCCGCCTTCTAAACACGTAGACGTTTGTTTTGTGTCCCTTGGATCTCTGAACGACCCGCCTTCGCCCGGCTCCGTCGCGTAGCGCGTGAGCTCGGATGCGGATGTGCTGCGCCATGCTCGAACCGATCAGCCGGCACAAGGCGTCCGCGGCTAGACCTGTCCGGTTCCGGGACGACAAATCCCAGCTTCGCGCATTCTGGACTCGGAACGCCCAAAGCAACCAGTTGTAACCTCCCGTCTATCAAAAACTTCCGAGCAGCGGGTGTGGCATGCCCCCTGCTTTGCTACTGCTTCGAGAGTCTCGGCCCTTCCTCTATAGGCGACCGAGAACCGACCACAGAGGACTGTCGTGGACATCCAACGCGCCCCCGTAAAAAACCGCCGTCGACTCTGGCAGGTCGGCATCGCCGTAGGGGTGATCCTCCTCGTCACGCTCGTGCTGTCGAGCCTCAAGCCCGCGGCCCCGACGATCGAGGGCGGGACTCCCTGGATCGACTCGGTGCGGCGCGGCGAGATGTTGCGCGAGGTGCGCGGGCCGGGAACGCTCGTCCCCGAGCACATCCGCTACATCTCGACACTCGCCTCGGCGCGGGTCGAGCGGCTCGTCGTCGTGCCCGGCCAGACGGTCCAAGAGAACACGCTGATACTCGAGCTCTCCAACCCCGACGTGCAGATCCAGGCGCTGCAGGCCGAGCAGCAGTACACCGCCGCGCAGGCGCAGCTCGTCAGTCTCCGCACCTCGCTGCAGAGCCAGAAGCTCACGCAGGAAGGCGTGGTCGCCACGACGCACACCGACTACGAGGCGGCGAAGCGCGCCGCGCTCGGGGCCGATACGCTGGTGCAGCACGGCCTCATCGCCCCGAACGACGCCGCACAGGCGAAAGACCGCGCCCAGGAGTTCGAAACCCGCTACCGCGTCGAGCAGGAGCGGCTCGAGCTCATGGCCTCGACGATCGACTCCCAGCTCGCCGTTCAGGCCTCTCAGGTGCAGCGGCTGCGGGCCATCGCCCAGTTCCAGGAAACCCGCGTGCGCTCGCTCCAGGTGCGCGCCGGTGTCGCGGGCACGGTGACCGACCTGACACTGCAGGCCGGCCAGTGGGTAACGGAAGGGACGATCCTCGCGAAGGTGGTCCAGCCGGGCAAGCTCAAGGCGGTGCTGCAGATCCCCGAAACCATGGCGAAGGACGTCGCGATCGGTCAGCCTGCGTCGATCGATACTCGGAACGGCATCATCAAGGGACACGTAAGCCGCTCCGACGCGAACGCGACGAACGGCACCGTGACGGTAGACGTGTCGCTCGATGGCGCCCTGCCGGCGGGGGCGCGGCCCGATCTGTCCGTAGACGGCACGATCGAAGTCGATCGGCTCGAGAACGTGCTGTATACCGGCCGCCCCGCCTACGGCCAGCCGAACAGCACGATCGGCATGTTCAAGCTGGTGGAAGGCGGCCACTACGCGATGCGCGTGCAGGTGCGTGTCGGCCGCACGTCGGTGAATTCGATCGAGATCATCCAGGGGCTGGAGCGCGGCGATCGCGTGATTCTCTCGGATATGTCGCAGTACGACAACGTGGATCGGGTGAAACTGAAATGAGACGTCAGAACTCAGTCATCGGACATCAGTTTACTGAGGTCTGACGTCTGACGTCTGATATCTGAATTCTGACGTCCAACACAAGGAGACCCAATGTCGGGTAATGGTACTTCCCTCATTTCGCTGCAGGGCATCAAGAAGGTCTTCTACACCGACGAGGTGGAGACCCACGCCCTGGCCGACGTCCATCTCGACATCAAGCAGGGTGAGTACCTCGCGATCGCGGGGCCGTCGGGGTGCGGCAAGACGACGCTGCTCTCGATCCTCGGCCTGCTCGACACGCCGACCGACGGCAGCTACCTGCTCGACGCCCAGCCGGTAGCCAATCTTTCGGCGGCGGACCGCGCCCGCGTCCGCAACCGGCAGATCGGTTTCATCTTCCAGGCCTTCAACCTGATCGGCGATCTCACCGTGTACGAGAACGTCGAGCTGCCGCTCACCTACCGCGGCCTCTCCTCGGCGGAGCGGAAGAAGCGCGTCACCGAGGCGCTCGAGCGGGTGGGGATGTCGCACCGCATCAAGCACTATCCCGCGCAGCTCTCGGGGGGCCAGCAGCAGCGCGTCGCGGTGGCGCGGGCGGTGGCGGGCGATCCCGCGATCCTCCTCGCGGACGAGCCGACGGGGAACCTCGACTCGTCGAACGGCGAAGCGGTGATGGAGCTGTTGCGTGAGCTGCACCGCGGCGGCGCCACCATCTGCATGGTGACGCACGACCCGCGCTACGCCGCCCACGCCGATCGGACGATCGAGCTGTTCGACGGCCGCGTGGTCGAGGAGCATGGGGCGGGACAGGGCGCGGCGGCGCACCACTAGCCGATGGGCACTTTCCTCCAGGATCTGCGCTTCGCCGCGCGCTCCCTCACCCGGAGCCCCGGCCTCACGATCGCCGCGGTGCTGACGCTGGGCCTCGGGATCGGTGCCAACAGCGCGATGTTCGGCGTCGTGGACCGCCTCTTCTTCCGCCCGCCGGTGCACGTCGTGGATCCAGACCGCGTGGTACGCGTCAACGTCACGAAGACGGCGCCGCCGTTCGGCACCTTCACGAACAGCCTCGCCGACTTTCCCCGCTACGCCGAGCTGAAGGAACACGCCCGCACACTGTCGGCGGTGGCCGGCTACGCCGGGACGTCGTACAGCATGGGACGCGGGCAGGAGGCGCGGCGGGTATCGGGCGAGGAGGTGAGCGCTTCGTTTTTCACTCTCCTGGGCGTGCACCCCGAGCGCGGTCGCTTCTTCACTGACGATGAGGATCGCAAGGGTGGCCCCCACGTGGCGGTGCTGAGCCACGAGTACTGGCACACGCAATACGCCGACGACCCCGGCGTTCTCGGAAAGACGCTCCAGCTCGGCGCCAACCTGTACACCGTGATCGGCGTAGCACCCAAGGGCTTCAGCGGGGTGGACCTGGAACAGCCCGATCTGTGGGTGCCGTTGAGTGTGGCGGGCCCCGAATCACGCTGGGCGATGGTGCTGGAGTGCGACGGCTGCTACTGGATGAAGACCGTCGCCCGGCTCGCGCCCGGGGCGAGCACAACTCAGGCGGCGAGCGAAGCCACGGCCTTGTATCGCAGCCACGTGGAGCGCTCTGGGAACCCCAAGGCAGACTCCACCGCGACGGTGTCGATGGGCTCGGTGCACCAGGCCCTCGGTCCTAACGCCGACAACGCCGCGAAGCTGTCGCTCTGGCTCATCGGCGTTTGCGGCGCGGTGCTGCTGATCGCCTGCGCCAATGTGGCGAACCTGCTGCTCGCCCGCGCGCTGCAGCGCCGGCGGGAGATCGCCCTGCGCGTGGCGCTGGGCGCGGGGCGCTTCCGCCTGATCCGGCAGCTCTACGCCGAGAGCGCGCTGCTCGCGGCCCTCGGGCTCGGGGCGGCGCTGCTCGTGACGTTGTGGGCAGGGCCGCTGCTCCGCGCCGCCTTGATCCCCGACGCCGCGCCCGGCGATCTCCTCGAGCCGCGCGTGTTCCTGTTCAGCGCTGCGCTCGCGCTCGCGACCTCGCTGCTTGCGGGCCTCGCCCCGGCGCTGCACGCCGGCGTCCCCGACCTCTCCGGCGCGCTCAAGTCGGGAGTCCGCGAAGGAAGCGTCGCCCGCTCGGCCACACGGACCGGGCTCCTCGTGGGACAGATCGCCCTGACGTTCATCCTGCTGACGGGTGCGGGACTCTTCATTACGAGTCTGCATCGAGTGATGGGTCTGCGGCTCGGATTCGACCCCGACCGCCTGATCGTCGCTACGGTGAATCTCGACGCGCTGGGCTACAAGCGGGCCGAGATCAACGCCACCTATGAACACCTGCGGGAGCGGGTGCAGCGGCTCCCCGGTGTCGCCGGAGCGAGCCTGTCGATCGGGACGCCCTTCCAGACGAGCTGGGCGGTATCCGTTTCGGTTCCGGGCCGCGACTCGATACCCAGCGTGAAGACCGGCGGGCCGTATATCGCGGCCGTGACACCCGATTACTTCCGGACCATGGGCAGCGTGATCCGGCGCGGCCGGGCGTTCACGGACGCCGACAACGCTGGCGCCCAGCGCGTCGCCATCGTCAACGAGTCGATGGCGCGTGTCGTCTGGCCGGGCGAGGGCGCCGTCGGGAAAACGATGCGAGTCGGAAGCGACCCCGTCCCATTCGAAGTAGTCGGCGTGGTGGAGGACGCACGCCGCGAGTCGGTGACCGACGAGCTCGTCGTGCAGTATTTCGTGCCGCTCGCGCAGTCGGATTCCGTGTTTCGTGATGGCGTCAGCTCGCTCATGATCCGCACCGCTGGCCCCGCCGCGCCGCTCGTGGGCGCCGTCCGACGAGAGATCCAGGCCAGCTCGCCGGAGCTTCCCTATCCCAACATCGACCCGATGCCGCAACTGTTCGCCGATCAACTGCGGCCGTGGCGGCTCGGATCCTCGCTGTTCACACTGTTCGGCGCGCTTGGGGTGCTGCTCGCGGCGATTGGGTTGTACGGCGTCCTGAGCTACGGCGTGTCGCAGCGCACACAAGAGCTGGGTATTCGCATCGCCCTCGGCGCGGGACGGCGCAGGGTGCTGGGCCTCGTACTGCGCCAGGGCGTCCAGCTCACGCTCGCCGCTGTGGCGTTGGGCGTGGTCGGCGCTCTCGCCACGGGACGGGCGATCGCGTCGCTGTTGTACGGCGTGTCGCCGCACAATCCGCTGGTGCTGCTCGCGGTGGCAACGATTCTGACCTGCATCGCCCTGCTCGCGAGCTATCTGCCCGCTCGCCGGGCGACGCGCGTCGATCCGATGGTTGCACTGCGATACGAGTGAGACGTAATCGGTAATCAGTGGTCGGTTATCGCTGGCTCGAAACGACCTTACCGACTACCGATGACCGATGACGCAGTTCATGAAAGGGGCGCATCATGGACACGCTGCTGCAGGATCTTCGTTCCGCGCTGCAGACCCTGGGTGAGCACCCGGCCTTCACGCTCGCAGCCGCGATGTCGCTCGGCTTCGGGCTCGAGACGGGCGCGGTGCCCGCAACGCCCGCGCCGCGCCATTCCCGCAGCGCACGTCGTCGCCGCGCCGAAGCGGTCCGTCTCGTGGATGGATTACATCGACTTTCGCCGCGGCTCGGGAGACGTGCTGCGCTGGATCGGCAGCGGCGCGGTAACCGACGACAGTCCCCGCACGTGTGGAGTCGACGAATGATGGTGACGCCCACATGATCTCGCTGCGCAACCTCGAAAAAGCCTACCCCCAGGGCGGGGGCCGAGTCTACGTCCTGCGTCAGATCTCGCTCGACCTGAAGCAGGGCGAGTTCGTGACGATCATGGGGCCGTCGGGTGCCGGGAAATCGACGCTGCTCGCGATCCTCGGAATGCTGGACGGCGAGTGGAGCGGCGAATATCAGCTGTTCGAAAACGCCGTGCACAAGCTGAAACCCAAGGATCGCGTCGCCCTGCACAAGCAGTACGTCGGGTTCGTGTTCCAGCAGTACCATCTCCTGGACGACCTCACGGTCGCCGAGAATCTCGACATCCCACTGTCCTACCGCGACGTCAAGAAGGCGG
>Ga0310811_10009680_pt1 | contig 12454 bp, 20 predicted proteins | sample YCmetagenome_FD_207642 | JGI IMG/M metagenome (GOLD analysis project Ga0310811, IMG submission 207642) | Soil microbial communities from experimental microcosm in Duke University, North Carolina, United States - YC | ecosystem: Engineered > Artificial ecosystem > Soil microcosm > Unclassified ... | reverse complement strand
ACGGCGAAGGAAAGGAAGTGAAGGTCGGGGGCGGTTATCTCGCGATCCCGAAGCCCTGGCCCGGCATGGCACGGACGATCTGGGGAGACGACGAGCGCTACCGGCAGGTCTACTGGAGCAAATGGAAAAACATCTACTTCCCCGGCGACGGCGCCAAGCGCGATGACGACGGCTACTTCTGGATTCTCGGTCGCGTCGACGACGTGCTGAACGTCGCGGGGCACCGCATCGGCACGATGGAAGTGGAAAGCGCGTTGGTGGACCATGCGGCCGTGGCGGAAGCGGCGGTGGTGGGACGCGCCCACGACTTGAAAGGCCAGGCGCTCGCCGCGTTCGTGACGTTGAAGGAAGGACGCCAGGGCACGGACGCACTCCGCGAGGAGCTCAAGAATCACGTGTCGAAAAAGATCGGCGCGCTCGCCAAACCCGACGACATTCTGTTCTCGGCGGATTTGCCGAAGACGCGCAGCGGGAAGATCATGCGTCGCCTGCTGAAAGACATCGCCGAAGGCCGCGCCCTCGGCGACACGACTACGCTTGCGGATCCTGCCGTGGTGGCGAAGCTGCGCGATCAGTACGAAGCGCAAGAAACGTGAGCACCCAGATCACCGTGATGATCGTGGCACTGGTCACGCACCAGCGGCAGATCGCGTGAATGAGGAATAGCTCGGCGTAGGTCAGGTACAGCGTGAACAGCAGGCCGAGACTTGCCATCGCGAACAGCATGCTGCTCCAGCCGCGACGGCCGAGTGCCGCGGGTCGCATCGCCACGATCGCCACGACGAACAGGGCGCCGTATCCCACCACGCCGTAGAACGCGACCGGGAATCCGAGAAACACGGCCCACGGGCTGGTCTGCACCGTTTCGCACGCACCTGTGCCGCATTTGAGCGGCCCGCCGACGCCGAGCGCGTGCAGCCAGAGATACAATGCCACGAAGAACCCGACGAGCGCGAGGACCGCGATCGTCTGTCGCTGGCGCAGCGCCGTCAATGGACGAAGTGGTCCTTCTCTTCGTGCTCGTGGCCGGCCGAGACGTGCGGCTTGGGGGGCGAATGGGCGATGATGCTGTCGGCGATTTGCTTGAAGACGTCGGAAGTCGCGCGCGGGCCGTCGAACTTCTTGCCGTTGATGAAGAACGTGGGCGTGCCGTCCACCAGCTTGTTTTCGCCCTCCTGGCGACTGAACTCGATGCGCGCCGCATAGCGGCCCGATTCCATGCACGCGTTGTACTTGTTCACGTCGAGCCCAGCGTCATGCGCGAACTGCTGAAACAGACTGTTGGGATCCTTGCCGGTCTGCGCCCATTGATGGTGATAGAACAGCTGGTCGTGCATGTCCCAGAACTTGCCTTGCTCCCCGGCGCACTGCGCCGCGTGCGCCGCGAAGCGGCTGTACTTATGGACCGGCAGGGGATAGTCGCGGTAGCGCCACTGGACCTTGCCGGTCTGAATCAGCTGGTCGCGAATCGTGGGCATCTGGACCGTCGCGAAATTCGCGCAGAACGGGCACTCGAAGTCCGAGTACTCCGTGATCTCGACGCGCGCGTCGGAGCTGCCGAGCGTGTAGCCGCGGAACCCGTCGTCCACGACCGCGGGCGGCGGGCCGGCCGCCGCCGCAGGTGCGCCGCCGCCGGTCTTGAGCAGCGCGAATACGGCGACACCCAACACGACGGCTAATACCGCCAACACGACGTAGAATCGATTCATCCTTGAGTGTCCCCTCGCCAGGGCTCATCGTCGTCCGGATCGCGGCGGAGCGCCTCCTCGACGATCCGGCGGCTCTCGGCGATTTCCGGTGTGTCGTAGGTGCTACGCACCTCGTAATGAAACAGCTCGCTACGCGCGTTGCCGAGGAGCTTCTGCAAGTCGGGGGCGGCGTCCAGCAATCGACCCGTCCGGTCCAGCTCCTGTATCCGCTCCGCGAGGGCCCGCAGCAGCGCCACCAGCCGCTCCGCGCGCTCCGGCCCATAGATCTCGTCGCTCATCTTCATCCTCCCGCATGCGAGGAACCCGCGTCCCCGCCGTGGCATTATACCACCTAACTCGTTATCTTGCGGCGCGTTTTTGACGAGGTCCTAACCGAAAGGAAAGACCGTGCATGGCCAAAAAGCGTAGTGAGCCCCGAAAGACCGCGGTCCCCACGAGCTTCGAGCAGGCGCGCGACGAGCTGTTCTCGCACATCCTCCGCTGCGGTGTCCTGGAAGCCACCCCGGAGCATCAGAAGGAATGGTTCGACGATACGCTGCTGTACCTGGCCGATCGCTATACCGACCTGACTGAAGGCGAGTTGAGCGAGCTGCGCGTGCTGGGCGAGCGGTATTGCCGCCCCGTCGTGGCCCGCAGTACTCCCGTCGGCGCGAACGCGTAGTCCAGACGCGACCGAGACGCCAAGTACAAGACGCCAAGACCTCTTGGCGTCTTTCTTTTTCTAGCCGCGCCACCACGCAGGATACGAACGCAGTCGCCATCCCGCCGCGGCTCTGACGCCGCCGGCGAATCCCAGCTCGACATACCAGCCGCGCCGTCGCCCCGGCTTTCCTTCGACCCCCAGCAGCAACGCGAGGTAACCCCGACCCGGCGTGCGCTCGCGCGCCGCGACCACCGCGCCGACGCCGCCGTAGATCCCGACGCCTGTCCGCGACAGCGAGTTGACGAGCATTTGCACCGTCGCCTGCGCGCGAGCGGCCCCGCGCCCCGCCTCCGTTCCGCCGGCCGCGGTGAACGCCAATCGCATGTCGGCGCTCGGCCTGCGGCCGAAGGTCAACTCGGCGCCGCTGAACGTGCGGCGCGCGCTCGCGCTGGCGACGCCGACGCTCAACTCGGAGGTCGTGAGCTGCTGGGATTGCAACGCGAGGACCGGCAGGAGCAACAACAGGCTAGACAATGGCGACGTCGTAGGTGACCGGAATGTCGGGAGCCAGCGAGGCGATCACGGAGCAGTACTTCTCGAGCGACAGGCCGATCGCACGTCGCACTTTGGTGTCGTCGGCGCCGGCGCCGCGCACTGTGACGTGGAGCGCGATCGCGGTATAGCGCCGCGGCGCCTCTTCACGGCGCGTACCGCTGATCGCGATGTCGAGTTGTTCGAGTTGGACGCGCTGCTTTTCGAGAATGATCACGATGTCCGACGCCGTGCAGGTCGCGGCCGCGACGAGCAGCAGCTCGACGGGCGAGGTGGCCGCTTTGGAATTGCCGTCGACGAGAATCGGCGGGCGCCCCACCCCCTCGCCCTCGAACTCCAGCCCGCGCAGCCAGCGCACCGTCACTTCCGCCGTGCGCGCCACGTCAGTTGCCGCGCCGCGTCGTGAGCCCGATGAAGAGGCGGTGGTGGCGAAACGCATCCATGCCGTGGTACTCGACGAGCCAGTTGAACGTCGAGCGATAGTGCAGCTCGAACCCGAATACCGCGTTGAGCCAGATACCGGGACAGTTCGGATCGGCGCTGCAGTTCTCGCGCCCCGCCACGCCCACGCCGCCGCCGATGTACGGCGTCGCGACCTCATCGTCGTCGGTGAACCGCCACAGCACTTCCATGTTGCCGACGTATGTGTTCGGTCCGTTGAAGACGCCGATTTCGGCCGACGGGCGGAGCCGGATGCGGTTGGTGAACAGGTCGCCGACGTCGAGGGTCGCACCAAGCACCAGCTGCCCGGAGTGACGGAGATCGACGCCCCCGCGCACCCCGAATCCGAACAGACCCAAGCGCGTGCCGCCGTGGGTCGAGCTCTTCGGCGGTTGAAACTGTTGCGCGGCGAGCGCGGTGCCGATACAGAGCATCAGAGCCGACCCCGCGAAAGCTTTCATGCCTGTTCCGCTCTCCGTGTGGTGCTACCGCGCGCCGCCGTCCGTCCGTAATCCCAGATAGCGTACACCGCAATCGCCGCGGTCGCCCAGGCCAAGTGGCGGTCGTACGTCCATTCGGTGATGGCGGCGACGAGCGTGAGCAGTTGCGCGATCGTCACCGCCTTGCCGCCGGCGCGCGCCGGCAGCGCCACCGGCCGGCGCAGCACCGCCGTGGCCACGAAGCCCAGCACCGCGAGGATGTCGCGGAGCAGCACACCGATGACCTCGTACCACGCGAGCATGCCGCGCCGCGCAACGGTGATGAATGCGACCGCCATGAAGATCTTGTCCGCGATCGGATCGAGCACCGCGCCGGCGCGCGAGCCGCCGTAGCGCCGCGCCAGCATGCCGTCCGTGACGTCGCTGATGGCCGCTGCGGCGACTATCGCGAGCTGCCCCACGGGTGCGCGCACCAGCGGAAACAGCGCGGCGAGCGGCACTCGCACCATTGTGAAGACATCGGCTACCGAAAACGCGCGTTTCACCCTACCTTAGCCTCCGTGGATCTCAAACTGCTGAAGCAGGCGGCCATCTTCCAGGATCTGGATGACGGCGAGCTGGCGCGAGTCGCGGAAGTCTGCCGCGAGCAGAAGTTCACGGTCGGCCAGTACGTCTTTAAAGAAGGCGAGCCCGGCAACCGGCTGTTTCTCATCTCGGACGGCGAGGTCCGCATCTCGCGCACGATCCCCGGCTCGGGTGAGGAAGCGCTCGCGGTGCTCAAACCCGGCGCGTGCTTCGGCGAGATGTCGATCTTCGACCGCTCCGAGCGCTCGACCGACGCGATCGCCAACACCGGCTGCACCCTCATCACCATTTCCCGTTCCGACTTCGAGCTGCTGCTCGACTTCAACCGCGACGTCGCCTACAAGGTTCTCTGGTCGGTCGTGCGGCTTCTGTCCGCCCGGCTGCGCGTGACGAACGACAATCTGCGGTCGTTCCTCGCGATGTCCATGTTCTGACGGAGACTCCGTGAACGCATTGACGCCGTATGCGGCTTTCTTCATGCGCCTGGCGGTGGGCGGCGTGTTCCTGAGTATGGGGATCGACAGAATCCATGCCGGCCTTCCCACGTTTTCGTTCGGAACGCTCCTCATCCTCGTGGTGATCGCCATCGAGACCATCGGCGCCGTGTGCGTGCTCCTGGGGATCTGGACGCGCCTGTGGGCGACGGCGATGGCCGTCTTCATGGCCTTCACCATCATCGCGCGACGGCTGCCGCATCACGCCAACATCGAGCTCGAGTGTCTGTTGCTGGCGGGGGCCGTCACCCTGATGGCGCTGGGCGACGGCCCCCTGTCGATCGGGATCCGCTTTAAGAAAACGGCTTAGTGCAGAATTCTTAGAATCCCGGCATCCGCGCCGGCGCGCAGGAAGCTCTCCGGATCGGTCACGGGAATCGCGACGCCCGTCTGTTTGCGCCAGCGCTTGGCGCTCGCTTCCATGTATTCCTCGAGCGAGCCGCCCGCCCACTCGATCGCGTCGTCCTTCATCTGCCGGACGATCTCCTCCCACGTGCCGACGTATGTCGCCCCCTGCGCGGTGCTGACGCGATGGACTTCGCCCGCTCCCGTCGCACCGCGATTCTTCATGCCCTGGAGCTCGGTGAGCAGCGTGCCGAACAACTCGAGCTGCCGCGGATCGCGCATCTGACCGTCGGGCCGCATCGCTTCGATTTCGGAAAGCAAGAGGTCCTCCGGGGCCGCCTCGCCCGCCAGCTCGTTGAGCCGCTCGTTCCACGGCACCAGCTCGGGATCGTCGTCGAGCAACCGGTAGACGCTCTTCTTCAGCTCGACGAGGCGCCAGATCGCCAGCGCGTCATAATGCTCTTCCGGACCGGTGCGCTCGAGGTGGAACAGGGCGGCCTCGTACTCGCCGCGGTCGTACAGCAGGTTGGCGAGATAGATGCGCGCCTCGCCGAGACTCGGATCGAGCTCGAGCGCGCGGCGCAGCCAATGGAGGCTGCCGCCTTCGTCGGCGAGCCGGTGCGCCGCATAGCCGACGCACGCCGCCGCGTCGGCGGAATCGGGATGTGCGTGCAGCGCGCCCTCGAAAAAGCGCCGCGCATGATCGAGGACCGCTTCCCGAAACAGGGCGCGGCCGATCTGGAGCATGAGATCGTGATCGTCCTGAAAGCCGAGCGCCAGCACGCGATCGAAGCACGCCAGCGCACCGGCGCGATCGCCGAACTTGAGCAGCACTTCGCCCAAACCGGCGAGCGTGTCCTCGTGATCGGGATCGAGACCACGCGCTTCCTCGAACGAGCGACGCGCCCACGCGAACTCCTCGCGCGCGAGCCGCGCGTATCCCATCCCGACGTGCAGCTCTACGGCATGGGGATAGAGTCCCAGGCCTTCGCGCAGCACGTCGATGGCCTCGTCGTATTGTCCTTCGTTGTAGAGCTGATGAGCACGTTCGTCATATTCGTCGGAACTGAGGAACGGATCCGACATCGAACGGGTCCTCCCGGGAAGGTTGTGCTATGATACGAAAGGGTTCACACTTACACAAGCGACCATGACTTCCGGATTCACCCCGATCGACAACGGCTCGGCGACGTCGCCGGGAGGATTCACCGCCGCCGCGGCACACGCCGGCCTCAAGGCGGACGGCGCGCTCGACGTCGCGCTCCTCGTCTCCGCCTCGAGCTGCGCGACGGCGGGCGTGTTCACCAAGAACGCGCTGCGCGCCGCGCCCGTCATCTACGACGCCCAGTTCCTCAGCGATCGTCCCGGCCGCGTCCGCGCCGTCGCGATGAACGCCCGGGTCGCCAACGCCTGCACCGGCGCGCCCGGACTCGAAGCGGCCCGCGCCATGGCGCGGGCCGCCGAAGAGGCAGCGGGCCTGCCGCCGCGCACCGCGCTCGTGCTCTCGACCGGGGTGATCGGCGTCCCTCTGCCGGTGGACAAGATCGAGCGTGGCCTGCGCGACGCGGCCGCCAGGCTCTCGCCGGCGGGCGGCCCCGACGCCGCGCGGGCCATCATGACGACCGACACAAAACCCAAGCATTGCGCGGTGCGACTCGAAACGCCAAGCGGCCCCATCACGATCGGAGGCATGGCCAAGGGCGCCGGGATGATCCACCCCGACATGGCCACGCTGCTCGGCGTCATCACGACGGACGCCGTGTCGGAGCCCGGCACGCTGCGGCCGTTCTGGAAGCGCGTGGCCGACCACACCTTCAACGCGATCTCCGTAGACGGCGATACCAGCACGAACGACACGGTGCTCTTCCTCGCGAACGGCCATTCCGGCATCGATCCCTCACGCGACGGCGCGATGTGGAAGCTGTTCGAGGAGGCGGTTACGGCGGTCGCGCGGACACTGGCGCTCGCCATCGTCGAAGACGGTGAAGGCGCGACGAAATGCCTCGAGATCCAGGTCGTCGGCGCCCAGACCGAGGCGCACGCTCGGGAGGTGGGACGGGCGATCGCCCGCTCGACGCTCGTGAAGACCGCGATCTACGGCGGCGATCCCAACTGGGGACGCGTCCTGGCGGCCGCGGGCGTTGCCGGCGTGTCGCTCGTGCCGGAGCGCATCAAGCTCGACGCCGCCACGAACGGGGGAAGCTGGCTGACACTGGCGAGCGGCGGCGCGACCGCGCTCGCCGACCTGGCGCAGGCGCGGCCGATTTTCCAGCAAAAAACCATCCGCCTCCGGCTCGACCTAGGACTCGGTCGATCGGAGGCGGTGGTATGGACCTGCGATTTGTCCCCGGACTACGTCCGGATCAACTCCGACTACACCTCGTAAATCAGGGCTTGGCCTTGGTGGTGTCCCGCGGAGCAGCCGTGGACGCCTTACCCTTGCGGGCGGCGCGACGCCGATGCGTGGTGCCTTTGGCCTTGCTGGTGTCGGCTTGCTGGCTGGCATTTGCCGCCGGCTTGGCCGGCGCCGCGGCCGGCTGCTGAGCCGGCTGTTGCACGGCGAGTGCGGAAAGCAGAAGAGCGGTGAGAAGCATTAAAGCCTCGGGTTAGGGTCGCTCTTACGACCCTTTCGTTCCATGTCGCGTCACGGGCTGGGTGGGTGCCGGAGGGGGGACGTTGGGCAGCATCGCCCGGACCCGCGCCAGCGCGTCGGCGTGCGTGCGACCGCCCCGGCGCTGCAGCTCGTGATCGGCCGCCAGTGCCACGTCGAAGAGCCGAACTCCGTGCACGCCTTTGTTATGCGCCTCCACGAGCAGCTCGGCTGCCGAATCGGGATCGAAATGGTGCGCCACCATGTCCGCCGCCGCGTGCAAAGCGGGCCCCGGAGACTCAGTAGGGGCGACGGTCAGCAATCGTTCGACGATCGACGGGCTGAGACCGCGGGCGAGTGCTCCTGCCACCGCGGCTACGTGCCCCTCGGGGGGCGGCTGCGTCGGAACAGCCCGCGCGACGATGATGCGGGCGTCGCGCAGCTGGAGCAGACCGCGGCGCACCCCGCCGACCAGCCGGTCCGCCGGAATCCCCTTCGCGCTGCCTTCGAGCGCCTTTTGGATGAGCGGTTCCGTCGGGAGGCTTTCGGCGACTGCGGTCGCGATGATCGAATCGATCGCCGGCAGCGCCGCCGCCGGCACGCGACCTTCGAGCCGCTCCCTACTGCGGCCACCTGCCCCCGCGCTCCGTGTTCCGCCGTCCTGTGCGGCGAGAGGAGTCGCCAGCAGGAGGACGGCGCACAGGAGCCTCATGGCGTACCGGACGCCGGGCGCACGACAAGGAGGGAGTTCTGCTGGCCGGCGCCGAATCCATCGTCGACGTAGCGGCCCGCGAGCGGATCGGCAACCCAGCGCTCGCCATCCACGACGAACATGTATTCATGCTGGCCGGCCGGGAGCACCGCGGCGCCGTCCCATACGCCGTCGTGATCGTCGTCCTGCAAATGCAGCTTGCCGCGGCTCCAGTCGTTGAAGGAGCCGACGACTTCGACCGAGCGTGCGCCGGGGAAATGACCGACGAACCGCGCGACGCCCTGGGCTTCGCCGGGGTTCAAGGTGCCGGGTTCGGACGGGATCAGCAGGATGGCCGCAAGACCGGCCGCCAGCGCGAGCGTCCAGGCCGGGCGCAGCCGGAACGTGATCGCCCGGGGACGCGACAGCCAGCGCGCCGCGCGGCGCGCTGGGCTCAACGTCGGAGCCGGTGAGCGACGGATTTCGGCCATGACGCGGTCGGCGACGGTCGTGGGCGGCACCACCTCGAGCAACCGCGCGGCGGTGATCAACCGGACGTAGGCGTCCCGGAGATCCGCCGGCAGCTCGGCGGGATCGCGCTCACCGTCGAGCGCGTCCTGCAAGCGCGAGTCGATTGGGTTCATGGCACCTCCCCTGTCGTCTGCGATCATACCAGCTCCTCGAGCGCCGCGAGCAAGGCTTCACGCGCGCGATGCACACGCATCTTGAGCGTCGGTATGCGAGCGCCGGTCACCGCTGCCATCTCTTCGTAACTCATGCCTTCCACATGCTTCAGCACAAACGCTTCGCGCTTTTCGGCGGGCAATGCCGCCAACGCGCGCTCCACCAGAGCAACCTGTTCCCCGCGTTCCAGCGCGACCCAGGAATCGGATGGGTCCGCCAGGGGCGGGGCCTCGCTCAGCGGGATGTCACTCGTATGCCGCCGTGCGAGGTGACTGCGGCAACGATTCCCCGTGATGCGGTAGAGCCAGCTGCGCAACCGGGACGGGTCCCGGCACTGCGCCAAATGCCGATAGGCGCGAACGAGACTCTCGGCTACCGCGTCGGCCGCGGCGTCGGGATTCCCGAGCATCCGCGTGGCAAACCGCAGCAGACCCGGCTCATACCGCCGGATGAGAATCCCGAACGCCTCTCCATCGCCGCCCAAGATCCGGGCGACTACCTCACCGTCCGGAGGGCCTTCGTTCACCATGTGATGGACCCGCGTGGGGTGAGCTTCGTCACGGTGCTCCAACGACTTCCCGCGCCGCGGCCAGGTAAGAGGTGGCGCGAAGACCGTCGGGAGCGGCGCCGCGAATCGCACCGGCAAACGCCTCGAGGGTGGCCTGCGCGCGGCGGCGATATGCGAGCTCCCCGGTGACGGCGCCGAGCCGTGCCAGCACTGCGGCGGCAACGGCGTTGGCGCCCGGCAGGACGTCGTCGAATACTTGCTTCGTGCGATCGTTCACGACGCCCGGGATCGCGGCGGATTGCGCGGCGTCGAAATAGCCGCCGAGGGAATCGGCGTAGTCCCGCTCGATGATCACGACGAGATCGCGCGCGGTTTCGATGTAGCGGAGATCGCCCGTGAGTTGGTGAGCGACCAGACATGCGGATGCGACCTGCACCTGGTCCTGCAGCAGACCGACACTGACTCCCAACGGAACTGCGCTCGTCAACGAATGGCGCACGCCCCATCCCTTCGCATAGGCGCGACGTAACAATACATCGATCGCGGCGCGCGCGCGCGCCTCGATCGCCGGCTCACCCAGCGTCGCGCTGGCCAGCATCAGGCGCTCCATGATGAATGCTTCACGATCCGCATACAGCGTGGGGTCCGCTTCACGCGCGAGCTCCCGTACGATCGCGCGACCGCGCTCGCGATAGCGCACGTCCCCCGTCACGACCCAAGCCTTGGCGAGTGCACCGGCGAGCGCGGCGCGCACGAGGCGCGGCGGATCATCGTCGTCCCCGCGAACTGCGCCGGTATCCAGCCTGACAGCGAGCGCGCGTTCCGCGACGCGCAGTGCCAGCGTGTCGCGACCCTGGGCGTATGCCGTAAGCAGCAGCGAGGCCGCCTCCGCCACCCTCACGCTGCTCTGGACGCCCGGTGCGCGCCCGACCTGGTCGAGCTCGCGGGCGAGGCCATCGATTTCCTCGCGCACGACGCCGCCGCGCAGCACGCCGCGGGCACCGGGACCGGGCAGCGCGAGCTGGCGCACGATCGCCGCCTGCTGCATGAGAATCGCCCGCTGGTCGTGATATCGCTTCGCCACCTCCGGCAGGATCTGCGTCAGGCCGCGACCCGTCACGGGATCGTCCGCCGGGAAGTAGGTGCCGCCGAAAAAGGGCGACGCGTCCGCCGTCAGGAACACGGTCAGCGGCCACCCCCGCAAGCTCGCCATGCGCTCGACCGCCGCCTGATAGCGGCGCGCGATGTCGGGCCGCTCGTCGCGATCGACGCGCACCGGCACGAACAGCGTATTGATCAGTGATGCGATCTGTGGGTCGGTGTAGATGGAGCGATCGGCTTCCGCGCACGCGCGGCAGCTGTCGCTGCCGATGTAGAGCAGGATGGGGCGGTCGAGCCTCGCCGCGAGCGCAAAGGCTTCGCGATCCCAGGGCTGCCAGTCGACAGGCTGGCGGGCCGCGCGCGCGAGATAGCTCGTGACGCTACCGCCGCTCCCTCCTGACTGCACGATCCGATTGGTGAGGGGGCCGCGCTCAGCGAAACACGAGGCGGCGAGGACGGCGGCCGCGCAGAGAATGCCGCGATGCACGGGGAAAAATACCCCACCTGCGGGGGACACGTGCCCGGTATATTGCCGTTATGACACAGATAACCATCACCCCGAAATCCAACGGCCCGCTCATTATCGAGGGGCCGGTCCGAATCGTAACGCCCGACGGCCGAGAGCTAACGCCCCCACCCCGGAAGGACGGCAAACCGGCGGAAGTCGTTGTGCTGTGCAGATGTGGGGGCTCGACCAACAAACCGTTCTGTGACGGAACGCACAAACGGAATGGCTTCCAGGACGGGCCGGTTACCACCGGCTAGCGCGACCTTATTATGTTGTCAGGCGCTGAAGCTACGCGTTCCCCCCGGACCCCGTGCCCCTGAACTGGAGGAGCGACCGCAATGGCAAAGGGAAAGGCCCCGATGGCCGCGGATGAAGGTTACTGCGTGAAGTGTAAGGCGAAGCGGAAGATCTCGAACGCCCAGCAGGTGAAGATGGCCAACGGCCGCCCCGCGCTGAAGGGTGTCTGTCCCGTGTGCGGGACCGGAATGTTCAAGATTCTGCCGCCGGGCAAGTAACCGCCCCGAGCTGTTATTGACGTGCCCCCGACGATGCTGGTCGGGGGCGCGTTGTTTTGTAGCGCACCGTGTAGCACGCGGCGCCCACTTCACGACAGTAGTACGCCAGGATCTCGAGCTTCGCCTGCGCGCCGGCCGCCGTGCGTATGGCGTACACGTGATGTTTGGACGTCAGGAGGTGCGACCACATGCTGTAGTCGTACCACTTGCCGATCGCGGCGTTGGCGGTGTCCGCAACGGCGAAGTCCGTGGCGACGTAGCCATCCACCGGAAGCGCAGTCACCGAGTCGAAGGCCACCTGACCCAGATCGATGGCGCCGGCGCCGGCTGCCGTGATGACGTGATTGCGGCGGAAGCCGAGATCTCCCCACCACCGCCATTCGTCGCCGTTCGACGCGTCCAGCGTGTACGTGCTGTCCGGGTGTGCGCCGAGCGTGTACGGCGGAAACTCAGGTTTAGAAAACGCGCCGATCAACAGCGAGATCACCAGCAACACGAACGCCGCCGCGAGCGCCCAGACGAGAAGGGGAGCCTTCAAGCCTCGGCCATAAACGGATACCAGGGATCGCGCGGCGGAATGAAGTTCTCCTTCACCGCGCGGGCGCTCGTCCAGCGGATCAGATTGAGCAGGCTGCCGGCCTTGTCGTT
>Ga0310811_10009679_pt1 | contig 12455 bp, 8 predicted proteins | sample YCmetagenome_FD_207642 | JGI IMG/M metagenome (GOLD analysis project Ga0310811, IMG submission 207642) | Soil microbial communities from experimental microcosm in Duke University, North Carolina, United States - YC | ecosystem: Engineered > Artificial ecosystem > Soil microcosm > Unclassified ... | reverse complement strand
GGGGGTTGACCGAACAGAACTGGAGCGTACGTTCACTCGTATCCGGTCTCACTGCTCTGTTCGGGAGGCTGTTATGGCCCGAATCTCCGTCGAGGTCGACGGAATCGCCTACGAGGACGAAGTGGAGCCGAGGTTGCTCCTCGTCCACTACCTGCGAGATCGGTTGGGGAAGACGGGGACCCCGATCGGTTGCGACACCACCAACTGCGGCGCCTGCACAGTGCTCCTGGACGGCAGGAGCGTGAAGAGTTGCTCCGTGCTCGCCATCCAGGTGGACGGGTGCGACATCACCACCATCGAGGGCGTTTCGAGTGACGGGGTCTGGCATCCCGTGCAGAAGGCCTTCCACGAGGAGCACGCCCTCCAGTGCGGCTACTGCACCCCCGGCATGGTCCTGGCCTCCATCGACCTGCTGAAGGACGATCCCGACCCGTCGGAGGAGGCCGTGCGCCAGGGCCTGGAGGGGAACCTGTGCCGGTGCACCGGCTACTGCAACATCGTCCGCGCCGTACGGCGGGCCGCGCAGGAGATGCGGGTGACCACGCCATGACCGAGCAACTCGAGGCGGCCACGGTCACCCAGCAGGTGAAGGAGGACGGCGCGCTCGGCGCCCCCGGCGGCGAGGTCGGCAAGGCGCGCAGGCGCAAGGAGGACGCACGCCTGGTCACGGGCCGCACCCAGTGGACGGACAACATCCAGTTGCCTGGCCTGCTCCACGTGGCGTTCCTGCGCAGCCCGATGGCGCACGCCCGCATCACCCGGGTCGACACCTCGCCGGCCCGCACCCGGCCCGGAGTCGTCGCCGTCTTCAGCGGCCAGGACTTCGCCGGCGAGCAGGGCAGCCTGCCGTGCGCGTGGCCGGTCACCCCGGACACCGTCATCCCCGACCACCCGCCGATGGCCGTCAGCGAGGTCCGGTACGTCGGCGAGGCGGTGGCCTGCGTGATCGCCACCGATCGTTACAAGGCGGCGGACGCCCTGGAGGCCATCGAGATCGACTACGAGCCGCTGGAGCCGGTCCTCGACATGAACGAGGCGCTGGCGGAGGGCAGCCCGAAGGTCCATGAGACCGGCAACGAGTCCTTCACCTGGAAGTTCGCCGGAGGGGACATCGAAGCGGCCTTCCGTGAAGCGCCGGTCGTCATCGACAGGACCTACGTCCAGCAGCGGCTCATCCCCTCGGCGATGGAGCCGCGCGCGGTCGTGGCGCAGACCGACGGCGACTCCTTCACCCTGCACACATCGACGCAGATCCCCCACGTCCTGCGGGTGATGCTCGCCCTCACCACCGGGATCCCCGAGCACAAACTGCGGGTGATCGCCCCCGACGTGGGCGGCGGTTTCGGCTCCAAGCTGCAGGTCACCGCGGAGGAGGTGCTCTGCCTGCTGATCACGCGCCGCCTCGGCAAGCCGGTCAAGTGGACGGAGGCCAGGTCCGAGGGGAACCTGACCGTCCACCACGGACGCGACCAGATCCAGCACATCCGCGTCGCCGCCGACGCCGACGGCCGGGTCAGGGGCGTGCAGGTGAAGCTGCTCGCCGACATGGGCGCGTACCTGATGCTGGTCACGCCGGGCGTCCCGATCCTCGGCGCGTTCATGTACAACGGCATCTACAAGATGGACGCCTACGACTTCACGTGCACCGGCGTCTTCACCACCAAGATGCCGACCGACGCCTACCGCGGCGCGGGGCGGCCCGAGGCCACCTTCGCGATCGAGCGCGTCATGGACGAACTGGCGGCCGAGATCGGCGTCGATCCGATGGAGATCAGGCGGCGGAACTGGATCCGGCACCACGAGTTCCCGTACACCACCATCTGCGGCCTGACCTACGACTCCGGCAACTACGAGGCGGCCACCGACCGGGCGCTCGCCCTGTTCGGCTACGACAAGCTGCGCGCCGAGCAGTCGGACCGGCGCGAACGTGAGGACCCCGTCCAGCTCGGCATCGGCATCTCCACCTACACCGAGATGTGCGGCCTGGCGCCCAGCCGCGTCCTGGGCAGCCTCTCCTACGCCGCGGGCGGCTGGGAGCACGCGGACGTCCGGGTCCTCCCGACCGGCAAGGTCGAGGTCGTCACCGGCACCAGTCCGCACGGCCAGGGCCACGAGACCGCGTGGAGCCAGATCGTCGCCGACTCGCTGGGCGTGCCGTTCGAGGACGTGGCGGTCCTCCACGGAGACACGGCGTCGTCGCACAAGGGCATGGACACCTACGGCTCGCGCTCGCTGGCCGTGGGCGGGATCGCCGTCGTCCACGCCTGCGACAAGGTGAAGGAGAAGGCCCGGCAGGTCGCCGCGCACCTGATGGAGGCCTCGCCCGATGACGTCGAGTTCTCCGAGGGCCGGTTCCGGGTCCGCGGAACCGGGACGTCGCAGACCATCCAGGAGATCGCGCTCGCGACGTTCGCGGCGCACAACCTGCCGGACGGCTTCGAACCGCGGCTCGACGCGAGCGCCACCTTCGACCCGGAGAGCTTCTCCTTCCCTCACGGGACGCACCTGTGCGCCGTCGAGGTCGACACCGAGACGGGTGCGACGGCGATCCGGTCGTACGTGGCCGTCGACGACGTCGGCAACGTGGTCAACCCCCTCATCGTCGAGGGACAGGTCCACGGCGGCATCGCCCAGGGCATCGCGCAGGCGCTGTTCGAGGAGGCGGTCTACGACTCCGACGGCAACCTGCTCACCACGACGATGGCCGACTATCTGCTGCCGTCCGCCGCCGACCTGCCGTCCTTCACCACCGACCGCACCGAGACCCCCGCGACCACGAACCCGCTCGGCGTCAAGGGCGTCGGCGAGGCGGGCACGATCGCCTCGACCCCCGCGGTGGTCAACGCGATCGTCGACGCGCTGCGCCCGCACGGCGTGCACGACGTGCGGATGCCGTGCACGCCTGAACGGGTCTGGCGAACCCTGCGGTCCGTAGAGGGGGAGTCCGCATGATTCCCGCATCGTTCGACTACTTCCGGCCGTCGACCCTCGACGAGGCACTCGAGGTGTTCGCGGGGGCGGGCGAAGAGGCCAAGGTCCTGGCCGGAGGCCAGTCGCTGCTGCCCCTTCTTCGGCTGCGGCTGGCCTATCCCACGGCCATGGTCGACGTGGGCCGCGTCGCCGAGTTGCGAGGCGTCGCAGATCGGGGCGACCACGTCCACATCGGCGCGACCACCACCCACGACGAGGTCGTCCGCTCGCCGATCGTCAGGGAGCACTGCCCGCTCGTCGCCCTGGCGACCGCGACGGTCGCCGACCCGGCCGTACGGCATCGCGGCACGTTCGGCGGTTCGCTCGCGCACGCCGACCCGGCGGGCGACCTGCCCGCCGTCGCCCTCGCCCTCGACATGGTCTTCGTGGTCCGTTCGTCCACGGGCGACAGGACGATCCCGGCGGCCGACTTCTTCCTCGACTACCTCGAGTCGGCCCTTCAGCCCGGGGAGATCCTCACCGGGGTGCGCGTGCCCAAGCTCGGCCCCGGATGGGGCTTCCATTACGAGAAGTTCCACCGTACGGCGCAGGCCTGGGCCACCGTGGGGGTCGCGGCCGCCGTCAGGCAGACGAACGGGACCGTCGAGGAGGTGCGTGTCGGCCTGACCAACATGGGTCCCACCCCGGTGCGGGCAGCGGGCGTCGAGGAGGCGGCGCGGGGCGTCGAGGCGGGGCGGAACGGCCCGCTGCGCCAGGCGGCGGAGCAGGCCGCCGAGGGCACCGATCCGCCGGCCGACCTGCACGCTCAGCCCGACTACCGGAAGCACCTCGCCCGGGTGCTGACGCATCGCGCGCTGGTCTCCGCGTCCGCCCACCGGTCCCCTCAGACGTGACGGAGCGGAGTCCCGGGAACGGGCCGTAGGAAGGGACGTTCCGCCGTTCGCGACCCCGGCCTTCCCGAGGTCGCGGACGGCGGAACCGCACCGTCGTGCGTCCCCCGCGAGGTGGCGGATCCGGTTTCGCGAGTCGTAGTGTCACAAATGGGGGTTCGCGCGGGATCTCACGCCGGCTGCCGGGATCGCGGGCCCATCTCAGAACGGAGTCGAGCCATGGCGATGCGCTTCGAGCACGAGTTCACGGTTCCGGTGCCGGTCGAGCAGGCGTGGTCGGCGCTCATCGACGTCGAGCGGATCGCCCCGTGCCTGCCGGGAGCGGCGCTCGAGTCCGTCGAGGACGGCGCCTTCGCCGGCCGCATGCGGGTGAAGGTCGGGCCGATCACCGTCACCTACCGGGGAGAGGCGGCTTTCGAGGACGTCGACAAGGATGCCCGGACGGTCACGCTGAAGGCGTCGGCCAAGGAGGCCCGCGGAGCGGGCACCGCCGACGCCGAGGTCACGGCCCGCCTGTCCCCCGAGGCCGACCGGACCCGGGTCCATGTGGAGACGTCGTTCACCGTCACGGGAAGGCCCGCGCAGTTCGGGCGGGGCGTGCTGGCCGACGTCGGCGCCCGGCTCATCGACCGCTTCGCCGCCAACCTCGCCGCGCTCCTCGAAGAGGGCCTGGAGGAGGACCGGGCGCAGTCCCCGGCCCCGTGGCCGGAGGCCGCGGGGAGTGTCGACGCCGAGCCTGAGGGTGTCTCCCGGACCTACCGGTCGGCCGAGGAGGAGGCGCTCGACCTGCTCGAGATCGCCGGTGCGCCGCTGGTGCGGCGTCTCGCCCCCGCGCTCGGCGCGCTGGCCGCCGTCGCCGTGCTGGCCTATCTGGTGCGCAGACTGCTGCGCAGGTGAGATGCGCGGAGCCCGATGCCGCCTCATGCGGAGGCGGCATCTGAGCGTCGCCGCGCGGGAGACTCCGAGAAGCCAGGGAATGCTTCAGGGAGACCGGCCCGCCGCTGTGAACGCGGTGTGTTGTCGTGGGCCGGCGTGCTCCCGCGCGGGAGGCGTCAGCGCGCGACGAGCTCGCGGGTCCGCTGCTGCGGCAGCCCGGCCAGCCTGCGCTGGCCGTCGGTCAGCAGCGCCGCGATGGGGCCGGGCTCACGGAGCCGGCTGAACCGGTCGCGGTTGTACTTGCGCAGCCGCGCCGACTTGCGCTTGGACGCGGCGTCCTTGTACGCGGCCACGTGCTGGCGCTCGGCCTTGGGCGCGCCGCTGAGCTCGTATCCGTGGTGGGCCAGCCGCTCGCTCAGAACGTCCTCGCACAGGGCGATCTCCCACGGTTCGAGCCGGGACGCCCAGCTTCCCGAGCGCGCCGTGGTCACCTCTCCGTGGGTGTTGCTGTGCCACACCTTGTGCTTGGGCACGGCCACCTCGGCCATGTGCTGGGGCTCGCACATCGCCGGGTCGTAGTCCTCGCCGATGAACGTGCACAGCTTCCTGAGCTCGCCCTCCGGGTCGGCCGTCAGGTCTTCGTAGCGAAGCTGGTAGAACGCGTCGGCCGGCAGCTTGCGCGCGTGGCGGCGGCCGAAGTCGACGGCCTCCGCCCAGTTGGCCATCGCGTGGATGCTGTCCGGCTTGTACCAGGGCATCTCCTTCAGGGAGGCGACGCAGTCGCGCCCGTCCCTGACGATGTGCACGAACTGGGCGTCGGGGAACATGCGCGTGAGGATCTCGACGTGCCGGTAGTAGCTGGGCCGCTTGTCGCCCCAGCGCGGCTTGCCGAACCGCTCGGCATAGGCCTTGAAGACCATGCCCGTGACCGAGCCGAGGCTGCCGGGGCCGAGCATGGCGGCCTGGATGTACTCGGCCGGGTCGAGGCCCAGCTCGCGGAACTTGGTGTTGCGCCCGTTGGCGATCCACTTCGCGAGCTTGCGACGGTTGTCCGCCAGCCGCATGTCGCCGTACATCCTGCGCGAGAAGTACGCGGGGCCCAGGAAGCGGGTCTCCGGCGGTACGGCGATGCGGTGGTGGGAGTGCAGCATGAGCTGCAGCATCGTGGTGCCCGAACGCGGGCAACCGACCACGAATAGCGGTCTGTCGGACTGCATGAGATCAATCCCCCGTGATGTGAGTTAAAAGGCGTGATGGCGGGCCGCCGCCCCCGTGGAGGCGGCCTGCCGCTCGTGTGCCGGGTGCGAGGCTCCGGCACGCGGTGTATCGATCGGCGGTTCAGACGAGGATCTTGGCCTTCTCCGGCGCGCGCTTCGGTACCTGGCGCGAGGCCAGCCAGACGCGGTAGATGAGGCTGATCTCGAAGGCCAGCAGCAGCGCGCTCGCGCCGATCGACGTGGGCACGAACGCCCAGGAGCCGAGCAACGGGGCGACGACGAACACCGCCGCCTCGAACTCGATCCCGCTGAAGAAATGTGTGCGCACGCGATACTTGACGAGTGCGAGACGGAAGCGGTCGTACCAGGGGAAACGGGCATGGAAGGCCTTCTGCAGGTCGACGACCGCCTGGCCTTCGGTGTGATTCTCCTCGACCTCCCGGACCGCCGTGGTCGCGTCCAGCTCCGGCCGAGCCTTGATCACGTCCTCGACGAAGACGACCTGCGTCTGAGTCCTCGCCTTGGCCAGTGCGCGAGTGGCGTCCTTGACCTTCTTGAGCTGCGGCCCGTTGATGTAGCGGAAGAAATCGAGAAGAACCACGCCCACGCCCGCGACCAGGAAGGCGTGGTCCCCCGTGCGCGAGTACTCGCCGACGCCGAGCCCGAAGGCACAGCAGGCGAACCTGATCCGATCGCCGACGAAGTCGAGCCAGAGGCCGAACGGCGTGCCGGTTCCCTTCAGACGGGCGATCTTCCCGTCCATGCAGTCGACCATGAAGCTCAGGTAGAACAGCACCGCTCCGAGAACCAGCTCGCCCATGCCGAACGCGGCCACGGAGCCGAAGCCGATGAGCATCGACAGCGCCGTGAGCGCGTTAGGCGTGAGCGAGGTGTGGTTCGCGACGAGCAGCGCGATCCTGCAGGCGATCGGGTCGACCATGAAAACGGTCCACCATGCGTCTCTCGACTTGCGAGTTGCGAGTATGTCGTCCAGCGTGTAGCGCCCCATGCAGGTAAGAATGACTACAGTGAGTAGCGAGTAGCCCGCACTTCGAGAACAGGTAGGGCATCTCATTGCCACTTCTTGACTGTTCCCCCGACCTGGGTAAACCGTCCGCCGACGCGGACGGCCGTCGGTTACAGTCCGTGTCCAGGGGGAGATCATGCCGGTGATTACGTTGTATCGACAGCTGCAGGAGCGACTGCCGTCGTGGGAGACCACACCGCGGTCGGCTCTGATCCGCGAGGACGCCAGTCCGCTTCAGGCGCAGCGGGAAACCTTGGACATCGTTTGCACGCTGCTTTCCGCCGCCAAGGTGCCCTACTTCTGCGTCCGTCCGATGCCGGGCCACCCGCCGGTCGTCGCCGTCTCGCAGCGTGACCGCAAGCGGGCACTCACCGTCCTCGCCTCGAGCGGCAGGCCGCTGCTCGCCGCGCGCCTGCCGTACGGCAAGCACGCCCGGGGCCAGGCGCCCGATGAGATCGGCCGGCTGCGACCGCTGAAGCGTGCGGCGGCGATGCTGAACGACGCGTGGGCCGTGCGGGTGGGCCTGTTGTTCTCCAGCCCGTCACGGACGTTGACGCTCGGGCCGGAGCACGGCTGCGACCTGGAGTTCTGGGCCAAGCAGAAGAACATGCTCGTCGCACCGAGGGCGAACCCCGCGTGCGCGGTCGTGCCGGCCAAGGGCGAGATCGTCGAGGGCGGCGAGGAGCTGTTCAACCCGCTCGTGTCCGCCGGGCAGGGTCTGCGGACCTACCGGACGCGGCGGGAGTTCACCCGGCGCCTGGTCGACGACATCGACTTCCCGATCGACGCGGTCTACACCTGGGTCGACGGCGCGGATCCCGCGTGGCGATCACGCAGGGACCAGGCCCTCGCGGAGGAAGCCGACGGCGGGCCGTCCGGCGCCCTCAGCGAGATGGCCACGACCGAGGCCCGTTTCACCAGCAGGGACGAGTTGCGCTACTCGCTGCGCTCGTTGATCACATACGCGCCGTGGATCAACCGCGTGTGGATCGTGACCGACGGGCAGACGCCGTCCTGGCTCGACACGTCGCATCCCATGATCCGGGTGGTGGAACACAAGGAGATCTTCAACGATCCTTCGGTGCTGCCTGTCTTCAACTCGCACGCGATCGAGACCCAGCTGCACCACATCGACGGGCTGGCCGAGCACTTCCTCTACCTGAACGACGACTTCTTCCTGGGCCGGCCGCTCTCACCGCGGATGTTCTTCGAGGGAAACGGGATCACCCACTTCTTCCCCAGTCTGGCGCACGTGCCGTTCGGCGAGCCCGAGGGCGAGGAGTCTCCCGTGCACGCGGCCGGCATCAACAACCGGCGCATGCTGGAGGACATCTACGGACGGACGCTGACGCGCAAGCTCAAGCACGCGCCCTACGCCCTGCGCCGCTCGGCCATGTTCGAGCTCGAGGAGCGGTTCAGCGACGAGTTCGAGGCGACGGCGCGCGGCAAGTTCAGGAGGACCTCCGACATCTCGGTCACGTCCTCGCTGGCGCACTACTACGGCTACCTGAACGGCAGGGCGGTGCCCGGCACCGTGGAGTACACCTACGTGGACCTGTCGCTCCGCAAGACCCCGGCCAAGCTGCGCCGCATGCTGGCCCGGCGCAAGCACGACGCCTTCTGCCTGAACGACACCGCGCCGACCACCCCGGAGCAGGACGCGCTCCTGGGCCGGTTCCTCGAGGCCTACTACCCGATGCCCGCGCCCTTCGAGCTCGCCTGAGCCTGCGGTCGGACGGCCGCCGGAGCCGAAGAGGGTACACCCGGCGGCCGTTCATAGCGCACGACGAAGAACCCGCGTGACGCCCACCGGCCCGTGGGGGTGTAGGAGCCGTTCAGGACGTCGATCTGCCAGTTCCGGGTCTTCCCGGTGTGGCCGACCACCCAGACGGTGGGGATGCCGGTCAGACGATCGGCCAGCGCCCGGCGCCCGACGTGGCGGCCGGCGAAGGTGCCGTCTCGGCGCGGCGACCTGGACAGGGCGACGTCATCCAGGCGCGCGAAGACATCCGGGTACACGAGCTCGTACTTCCTGACCTTGCCGGGGACGAATATCACCCCGTCTCCCTGCCGCGCCGTGGACGCGAGCACCGCCGCGACGGGCTCGGGGTCGTCCTGCCTGCCGTCGGGCCCGCGCGTCGCGATCTGCCCCGGGAGCGACAACCCGAACGCCACGCAGAGGAGCGCGACGGCGCTCTTCCAGGGAAGCGCGGCCAGTCCCGCTCCGGCGAGGAGCGCGGCGGCGGGCACGCTGGAGAAGACGTACCGGAAGACGTAGACCGGATGCGCCGCCCACGAGGCGGCGAACAACACGAGCGGCGGGATCAGCAGCCAGGGCAACGCCAGCCGGGTCAGCTCGGTCGACGGCGCGCGGGTCTCCACGCCGTGCCGGGCTCGTCTGGTCCGCCGGATCCGGCGGGTGAGCCCGAAGATCGTGAGACCCCACGCCAGGGGGGCGACTCCCACCCATGCGGGGGTCGACGCTCCGAGGTCCCCGAAGAGCTGGACCACGAGCATCCCGGCGTCCCCCGCGTCGGGTGCGGAGATCCAGCCGATCTGGTCACTCTGCCCGGATGCGATCCACGCGAGCGGAGCCGCCGCCGCCAAGGCCAGGAACGCGGCCGCGGCCCATCTCCCGAGGGGCCCCCGCGACCAGACGACGTAGACGCCGTGCGCTCCCACCACGAGGAACGCGAACAGGTTCAGGAAGGCCAGGACCGCGAGGGCCGTGCCGTACAGCAGGAAGGCCCTCCTCGACGGCTCGCGGACCGCGCGCAGGAGCAGCAGGGTCACACCGACGGTCGCCGCCATCGTCATCGGGTACGGCCTGGCCTCCTGCACGTAACGGGAGAAGACCGGCGTCATGGCCATCAGGGCCCCGCCGTACAGACCGGCTCGGGGGTCGCCGAGCGCCCGCCCGAGCGCGCCCACGCCCGCGGCGGCGAGCACTCCGGCCAGGACGGAGGGCAGGCGCAGCGCCACCTCGCCGGTCCCGAACACCACGGCGACGACGTGCATGACCGCGTAGTAGAGGCCGTGCACCGCGTCGACGCCGCTCAACAGGTGCGCGAGCTGGGCCGGCGTCCTGGTCACCGCGCTGACCGTCGCCGCCTCGTCCCGCCAGACAGGCGGTCCGCCCAGGTCCCACAGCCCGGCGACGAGCGCCAGCACGGCCGGTACGGCGACGCAGGCGGCCGGGCGGGGAATGGACAGGCGCGCCACGCGGGGGAAGACGAGGTTCATGTCAGCATCCTGGAGACCACTCGTTCGGAGGCGTGTCCGTCGTCCCACGGGCAGAAGGCAAATCGGAAATCGTCGTATCTGACCTTGTAGGACGATGGATCGCCATATTTCAGGGCTTGGATGACCTCGTCGGATGTACGGACGATCGGCCCGGGGGCGTCGGCCTCGAAGTCGAAGTAGAACCCGCGCATCTCGTCGCGGTAGCGCTCGAGATCGTAGGTGAAGAACACCATCGGCCGGCCCGTGCAGGCGAAGTCGAACATGGCCGACGAGTAGTCGGTGACGAGCACGTCCGCGGCGGCCAGCAGGTCCGCCATATCCGGAAATCTCGAGACATCGATGGCGCCGGGTGGGACGGTCATCCGGTCGGCCACCAGGTAGTGCGCCCGCACCAGCAGCACATGGTCCTCGCCCAGAGCCGCCACGGCGCGATCGACGTCGAGCCGCAGCCGGAGGTCACCCTCCCCTGCCGGTTCGCCGTCCCGCCACGTGGGCGCGTAGAGGACGATCCGCTTTTCCTCGGGGATGTCGAGGAGGCGGCGCACACGCGGGCCGTGTCCCTGGCGGAAGAGCACGTCGTTGCGGGGATAACCCGAGTTCACCACCTCCCCCCGGTAGCCGAATGCGCTTCGCAGGATCGGCGTGGAGAACGGGTTGGGCGAGACCAGCACGTCCCACATCGCGGCATAGCGCTCCAGATCGCCGTCCAGGTCCCGCTGCGCGTACGGCATGGCGCCGATGTCACGGCCCAGGCGTTTGAGCGGTGTGCCGTGCCAGGTCTGCACGAACAACTGGCCAGAACGCTTGCGGTACCAGCTGGGTTGGGTCCTCCTGTTGGCCACGACGAAACGACTGGTGCGCAGGGCGTGCTCGTGTTCGCGGGAACCGTACAGGACGGTGCGCACACCCGCCGGGGCCGTGAACTGCCCGTCCCTGGTGGCCCAGATCAGCTCCGTGCCGGGGCTGCGGCGCGCGAGTTCCTCGGAGATCGCCCTCGGGTTGCAGGAGTACTGGCCGCCCCCGTAGCTGTCGAACAGCGCGGCGTCCCCGAGCCGGCGGCCGTCACGGACGAGGACACCCCCGAGAAGGCCGCCCTGGAGTATGCCGCCGCCGCGGAATGGGCCGTGCCCGCGCCGCCGCAGGGTCGCGTAACGGCCGCGCTCGCCGGGCCCCAGCGCGGGCCTGACCGTCAGGCTGAGCTCCCGGGCCAGGTTGGTCCTGAAGGAGATCTCGTGGAGTGGGGTCGTGTGCGGCCCCGGCAGTTCCGCCACCAGATCCGGGCTCAGCCGCAGTCGCCGTCCGCCGGTCGACACCCGCCATGTTCCGCTGCGCAGGGGCAGTCCCCCGGCCGTCCTGCCGATCGTCGCCGCCCAGCGGCCGCCGTCGCGGCGCAGCGGCCACTCGTGGCGTTCCGCCCCGCAGGTCGTCACGATCCGGTCCTCGTACCCGTGCCCGTGCCCGTCCTCGTCTCCGTCCCCCGTTCCGGACAGGACCAGCTCGTGTGCGCCGGTCCACTCGACCACGGTCACCTGGTCCCCCACGTACGGTGCGGGAGCCGGCTGGCCGGCCGCCCTGAGGATTAGCCCGTCCTCCCGCGTGAGGGTCACCCGCACTCCGCCGGTCCGGAACGTCCGCTCGCCTGCGTGCCGGCCGCCCGCGGCACTGCCGGACCGGGTCACCCCGCGGGCGGAGACGAGCACGTGCAGCGTCCATCGGCCGGGAGGAAGGCCGTGCACGGCCACCTCGGCCACGAAGCCCGACCTGTCATGGCAGGCGGCGGACTGCCGGGAGTCCGCGGTCACATCCGGCCGCGGAACCCGCCTGACCGGCAGCTCGATCCGCTCGTCCCCACGCTGGAGCCAGAGCTCCACGTGGCTGCGCCGGCTGCCGAGATGGGCGATGTAGGCGTGCCCCTCGACCCGCACCACGCCGTCGCCGCCGGTTCGCACGTCGTCGACCCTGGCGTGAAGCTCGAAGTCGTGCTCCGCCGAGTGGACCTCGCCGGGAATCCTGTCGTCGTAAAGGAAGGGATAGTCGAGGAACCAGCGGGGTCGTAACAGGCCCCGCCTGACGACGCCGCGATCCATGATCTGCTCTGCCGCGAATCGCTGGACCTCCGACAGCTCCTTCGCCATGCCCCGCGTGAGCAGGAAGAACACGAGGCGCCTGAGCGCGGTGAACCCGTCGGCGGCGTGCGGGTGCAACTCCACGAGGGCGGGAGCGAGAGTCCACAACCCGCCGAGGTCCCTCTGGACGACGGCGGCGTCGAGG
>Ga0310811_10009678_pt1 | contig 12455 bp, 11 predicted proteins | sample YCmetagenome_FD_207642 | JGI IMG/M metagenome (GOLD analysis project Ga0310811, IMG submission 207642) | Soil microbial communities from experimental microcosm in Duke University, North Carolina, United States - YC | ecosystem: Engineered > Artificial ecosystem > Soil microcosm > Unclassified ... | reverse complement strand
CATCGGCGAGTTCGAGCCGCGCGAGATGTGCGATGCGTTTGACATCGGTCAGGGTCAGAGCCATGCGGTCACCGGAAAGAGGTGGAGTGTCGTAACACTTAAAAAAACCGCGTTGTAACAGCGGGTTACGACACGATAGGACGAAGCCGAAAAAGGAAAGGTGGTGACAAAAAGTGCCCTCCGTTTCCTTCAAAACATCCAAAATTATAAGGTATCATTACGCGTTCGACCCAAACCCGGACCGACTTACCAGGGCCTTACGGACAATTCCAAAGAACGTTTGGCGCTTTCCGCCCTGGCTTTGCAACGGCCTCCGGTAGACTCCCCCGCAGCTTCAAGTTCCTGTGGCGCCGCTTCGCCCGCTTGAAGCTGTTATTTATTCCGCTGCCGCCCTACGCATACGGTGCGAGGCCCGGCCCCCAGCGAGACAGGATTTTGAATGTTCGGCTTTTTGCGCAGCTACTTCTCCAACGATCTGGCGATTGACCTCGGCACCGCCAACACGCTTATCTACATGCGCGGCAAGGGCATCGTTCTCGACGAACCGTCGGTCGTGTCGATCCGCCAGGAAGGCGGCCCCAACGGCAAGAAAACCATTCAGGCAGTCGGCAAGGAAGCCAAGCAGATGCTCGGCAAGGTGCCGGGCAACATCGAGGCGATCCGCCCGATGAAAGACGGCGTGATCGCCGACTTCACCGTCACCGAGCAGATGATCAAGCAGTTCATCAAGACGGCTCACGAATCGCGCATGTTCTCACCGTCGCCGCGCATCATCATCTGCGTGCCGTGCGGCTCGACCCAGGTCGAGCGCCGCGCGATCAAGGAAGCCGCGCACGGCGCGGGCGCCTCGCAGGTCTATCTGATCGAGGAACCGATGGCCGCCGCGATCGGCGCGGGCCTGCCGGTCTCGGAAGCCACCGGTTCAATGGTCGTCGACATCGGCGGCGGCACCACCGAAGTCGGCGTGATCTCGCTCGGCGGCATCGTCTATAAAGGCTCGGTGCGCGTCGGCGGCGACAAGTTCGACGAAGCGATCGTCAACTACATCCGCCGCAACTACGGGATGCTGATCGGCGAACAGACCGCCGAAGCGATCAAGAAGGAAATCGGCTCCGCGTTCCCCGGTTCCGAAGTCAAGGAAATGGAAGTGAAGGGCCGCAATCTGTCGGAAGGCATTCCGCGCAGCTTCACGATCTCCAGCAACGAAATCCTCGAAGCACTGACCGATCCGCTGAACCAGATCGTGTCGTCGGTGAAGATTGCGCTCGAGCAAACGCCGCCGGAACTCGGTGCCGACATCGCCGAGCGCGGCATGATGCTCACTGGCGGTGGCGCGCTGCTGCGCGATCTGGACCGTCTGCTCGCGGAAGAAACCGGCCTGCCGGTGCTCGTCGCCGAAGACCCGCTGACCTGCGTCGTACGCGGCTCGGGCATGGCGCTCGAACGCATGGACAAGCTCGGCAGCATCTTCTCGTACGAGTAAGCGAGCTCCTCTCCCATGTTTGTAGCGCGGATCTGGCACACGGCCCCTTGCGGGCCGCTTTGCCATTGGCTGGGCAAACCAGCCTCCGCGCGCTGAGCGTGCGCCGATCGCGCGCCGCCGTCTCACCCAACCGCTCACGCCCCCGGCGCCGACCATGGAATACAGTCCGCCGCCCCTGTTCAAGCAAGGTCCCTCGGCCCTTGCACGACTGATGTTCTTCGTCGTGCTGGCGATCGCCCTGCTGATCTCCGATGCCCGCTTCCAGACGCTTGAGATCGTCCGCGGCGTGCTCGGCGCGGGTCTCTATCCGTTGCAACGCGCGGCCCTCGTGCCGCGCGATATTTTTATGGGCGCCGCCGATCTCGCGGTGACCAGCGCCACGCTGCGCGACGAAAACGCAAAGCTGCGTGCGAAGGATCTGCAACTGTCGCAACAAGCCAATACGGCCGCGTCGCTCGCCGCCGAAAACGGCCACCTGCGCGCGCTGCTGCAACTGTCGCAACATCTGACCACCCAATCGATGCCCGCCGAAATCCAGTACGACACGCGTGATCCGTTCACGCAAAAGGTCGTGATCGGGCGCGGCGCGCAACAGGGCATCCTGAATGGCTCGCCAGTCGTCAACGAAGATGGCGTGATCGGTCAGGTCACGCGCGTATTCCCGCTGCAGGCCGAAGTCACTTTGCTCACGGACAAGGACCAGGCGGTGCCGGTCGAAATCCTGCGCACCGGTTTGCGCAGCGTGATTTACGGCACGCCGAAGGGCGACGCGCTCGATCTGCGCTTCGTTCCGATCAGCGCAGACGTGCAGGCCGGCGACGAACTCGTCACGAGCGGACTCGACGGCGTGTATCCGCCGGGGCTGCCAGTCGCGAAGGTCGTGCGCGTCGACAAGCAGGCCGATACCGCATTCGCGCGCGTGGTCTGTCAGCCCGTCGCGGCAGTGCGCGGCGCGCGTCAACTGCTCGTGCTGCATGTCGTCAACGACATTCCGCCTCGCCCGGCCGAAGAGCCCGATGCAGCGACGGTCGCGAAGGAAGCGAAAGCGAAGAAGGGCGGCAAGGCAACGGACAAGGGCGCGGCGGATAAATCCACAGCAAAGGCCGGCGAGAAAAGCCCTGCGGACAAGAGCGCAGCCGATAAAGCGGCTGCCGACAAACCCGCCGCAAAAGCGCCCACCAAATCCCCCGCCACGGCGGAGAAAAAGCCGGAAAAGCAGGCGGATAAATCCGCAACGGAGAAAAAGGCCGACAAGCCAGCCGCCGCGAAAAACGCGAAGCCGCAAACCGCGCCGGGGGCTCAGCAATGAACCGTCCGCAATACATCCTGCAACCGGTCAACCCGTACTTCATCGCTTTCAGCCTCGCCTCGGCATTCCTGCTGAATCTGATGCCGTGGGGTCGTCTGGCCGGCGTGCCCGACTTCGTTGCGCTCGTGCTGCTGTTCTGGAACGTGCATCAGCCGCGCAAAGTCGGCATGGGCATCGCGTTCCTGCTCGGCCTGCTGATGGACGTGCACAATGCGAGCCTGCTCGGCGAGCACGCGCTCGCGTACACGCTGCTGTCGTATGGCGCGATCACGATCCATCGCCGCGTGCTGTGGATGTCGCTGGGCGTGCAAACATTCGCGGTGATGCCGTTGCTGGTCGTCGCGCAACTGGTGCCGTTCGTGATCCGGCTGTTGACCGGCGCGGCGTTCCCGGGCTGGAGTTACCTGATCGACGGTTTCGTCGAAGCCGCGCTGTGGCCAGTCGCGAGCATGCTGCTGTTGATGCCGCAGCGCCGACCGGCCGATCCGGACGACACCCGGCCTATTTGACCCCGCATCGGGCCCGCCGGCCGCTGTACCGCGACGAATCGCTGTAGAGCCGCGCGCCGCCGGCCCGACGCGCAAAGCTGTTTCTGCCCCCGGTCGCGGCCGGTTGGGCGCACACTCTTGATGGCCGCACGCCGGCTCTTAGCTTAAATCGCATGACCGAATTCAAGGACACTCAGCAGCAGCTCACGAAATTCCGCCTGCGCGTCGCGGCGGCGGGCGTGTTCGTGTTCATCTGCTTCGGGCTGATCGGCTTCCGCTTCCTGTTCCTGCAGGTCTGGCACTACAGCAAGTACTCGTTACAGGCCGACGAAAACCGCATCTCCGTCGCACCGATCGTGCCGAACCGCGGCATCATCACCGACCGCAACGGGGTCGTGCTGGCGAAGAACTACTCGGCCTACACGCTCGAAATCACGCCGTCGAAACTGGACGACACGCTCGAGAACGTAATCGACAAGCTCGCGACCGTCGTGTCGATCGACGCCCGCGACCGGCGCCGCTTCAAGAAGCTGCAGGAAGACTCGAAGAACTTCGAAAGTCTGCCGATCCGCACGCGCCTGACCGACGACGAAGTCGCACGCTTTACCGCTCAGCGCTTCCGCTTTCCGGGCGTCGAGGTACGCGCGCGGCTGTTCCGCCAGTACCCGCTCGGGCCGACCGCCGCGCACGTGATCGGCTATATCGGGCGGATTTCGCAGCGCGATCAGGAACGCATCGACGACGCGAGCGACCAGAACGACAGCGATCCGGACCACTACGATCCACGTCTGGACGCGAACAACTACAAGGGCACCGACTATATCGGCAAGATCGGCGTCGAGCAGAGCTACGAGACCGAGCTGCACGGCCAGACCGGTTTCGAGGAAGTCGAGGTGACGGCGGGCGGCCGTCCGGTGCGCACGCTGTCGCGTACGCAAGCCACGCCCGGCAACAATCTGCAGCTGTCGCTCGACATCGGCTTGCAGCAGGTCGCCGAGCAGGCCTTCGCCGGACGCCGCGGCGCGCTGGTCGCAATCGAGCCGTCCACTGGCGACGTGCTCGCATTCGTGTCGGCACCGAGCTTCGATCCGAATTCGTTCGTCGACGGTATCGACCAGCAGACGTGGGACGAACTGAACAACTCGCCCGATCACCCGCTCCTGAACCGGCCGCTGCATGGCACCTATCCGCCGGGTTCGACGTACAAGCCATTCATGGCGCTCGCCGCGCTGACACTGCACAAGCGCACCACCAGCTGGGGCTTCCAGGATCCGGGCTCGTACACGTTCGGCGGCCATACGTTCCGCAACGACGTGCGCTCGGGTCAGGGCTGGGTCGACATGAACCGCGCGATCGTCGTGTCGAACGACACCTATTTCTACATGCTCGCGCACGACCTCGGCGTCAACAACATCGCGAACTTCATGAAGCCGTGGGGCTTCGGCCAGATCACCGGCATCGATATCGCGGGCGAGGCGCGCGGCATCCTGCCGTCGACCGAATGGAAGCGCAAGGCGTACCGCAAGCCCGAGCAGCAGAAGTGGTACGAAGGCGAAACGATCAGCCTCGGCATCGGCCAGGGCTACAACTCGTTCACGATTCTTCAGCTCGCGCACGCGACGGCCACGCTCGCGAACAATGGCATCGTGATGAAGCCGCACCTCGTGCGCGACATCGAGAATCCGATCACGAAGGGAACCCGCCCGGTCGTGCGCGATCCGAGCGACAAAATCGCGGTCAAGCAGGCGGACATCGACTTCATCAAGCACGCGATGGAAGGCGTCGTGACCAACGGCACTGCCTCCAAGGTATTCGTGGGCGCACCGTATCAGGCCGCCGCCAAGACCGGTACAGCGCAGGTCTATTCGCTGCAGGGCGCGAACTACAAGGGTCACGCGATCCCCGAGAATCTGCGAGATCACGCGCTGTTCATCGCATTCGCGCCGGTCGATCAACCGAAGATCGCGCTTGCGCTGATTGTCGAAAACGGCGGCTGGGGCGCGGAGGCGGCCGGTCCTATCGCGCGCAAGGTGCTCGATTATTACCTCATCGGCAAGAACAAGCCGGGTGCCGAGGCGGCGGCTGTCGCGGCCGCGGCTTCGGCGACACAGGACGCGTCCGCGCCGCAGGTCGGCGATGCGCCACTTTCGCGCGACGGCGCGCAGCCGCTCAAGATCGCGGCGGGGTTTGCCGCACTGCCGATGCCGGGGGCGGCGCAAGCGGCCGCCGCCGCTGCGTCGGGTGCTTCCGCGGTTATGGCACCTTCCGCGGCTTCGGCGGCGGATGGCGCTTCCGCGCCCGTCGTCGCATCGGCTGTGAAATCGGGCACCGCGCCGGCCGTCGCTTCGGCGAGCGCAGCCCAGGCAGCGTCGGCGGCGAAGCCCGCTTCGTCGTCCGCCGTCGCGAAGAAACCGGCGTCGCGTTCATCCAACGCGCCGCATAGACCTCGTCCGGCGAGCGACCCGGAGCCGACCGTCGCCGCGCCGTCGCGTGAAGACGCCGCTCAGGACACATCGCCACGCCAGCCGGCCGCCGGCGGCATCGACGAATAAGGAGAAAGGCATGCAATTCGACAAGCGCGCCTGGCTCGACCGCATCAAACGGATGTTCGCGGGCTTCGATCGTCCGCTAGCACTGATCGTGTTTCTGCTGCTGTGTGTCGGCATCGTCACGCTGTACAGCGCGACGCTCGACATGCCCGGCCGCGTCGAAGACCAGTTGCGCAACATCCTGCTGACGTTCGTGCTGATGTGGGGGCTCGCCAATGTGCCGCCGAACACGCTGATGCGCTTCGCGGTCCCGCTCTATACGTTTGGGATCGCGCTGCTGATCGCGGTCGCGATGTTCGGCCTCACGCGTAAGGGCGCGAAGCGCTGGATCAACGTCGGCGTGGTGATCCAGCCGTCGGAGATCCTCAAGATCGCGACGCCGCTGATGCTCGCCTGGTACTACCAGCGCCGCGAAAGCGTGATGCGCTGGTACGACTTCCTGGTCGGCTTCGTGATCCTCGCGGTGCCAGTCGGTCTGATCGCGAAGCAGCCCGATCTGGGCACCGCGGTGCTCGTGTTCGCAGCTGGCCTGTTCGTGATTTACTTTGCCGGCCTGAGCTTCAAGCTGATCGTGCCGGTGCTGATCGCGGGCGTGATCGCGGTTGGATCGATCGCCGCGTTTCAGGACAAGATCTGTCAGCCCCAAGTGCAGTGGCCGCTGATGCACGATTATCAGAAGCATCGCATCTGCACGCTGCTCGATCCGACTTCCGACCCGCTCGGCAAAGGCTTCCACACGATCCAGGCCGTGATCGCGATCGGCTCCGGTGGCCCGCTCGGCAAAGGCTGGCTGAAGGGCACGCAGGCGCATCTGGAATTCATTCCCGAGAAGCACACCGACTTTATCTTCGCGGTGTTCTCCGAGGAATTCGGGCTAGCGGGTGGGCTCGTGCTGCTCACGCTCTACATGCTATTGATCGTGCGCGGGCTCTACATCGCGGCGAATGGCGCCACGCTGTTCGGGCGATTATTGGCCGGATCATTGACGATGGCGTTCTTCACGTACGCGTTCGTCAATATCGGCATGGTGAGCGGGATTCTGCCGGTGGTCGGCGTGCCGCTGCCGTTCATGAGTTACGGCGGCACCGCGCTGACTACGCTGGGCGTCGCGGTCGGCCTGATCATGAGTGTCGCGCGGCAGAAGCGGTTGATGCAGAGTTAGCGCTGCAGAACCAGCCGCACACAGAAGTCCACAGTCCGAACCAGAAAGGGCGCTCGTTTTACCGGAGCGCCCTTTTCCTTTACTGCGGCTTCACTTCCTTCTGGTCGCGCAACTGCGCGCTCAACTGCTGATACTTCAGGCGCGCGGCCGGATCGCCCTGAGCGGCTGCCGCCGCGTAATAGGCGCGCGCGACGTTCAGATTCCTGTCGACGCCATCGCCGCCGCGCTCATAAAACGAGCCGGTCACGTATTGCGCGGTCATGTCGCCGCCCTGCGCCGCCTTCTTGTACCAGACGAACGCCTGCTTGTTGTCGCGCTCGGTGCCGCGTCCGTCGAGGAACTGGTTGGCGAGCGCGAGCTGCGCCTGCACGTGCCCTTGCTGGGCCGCTTTCAGGAACCAGCGATGCGCCTCGACCGGATCGCGCTCGACGAATTCCCCATCGTCATACATCTTGCCGTACACGTATTGCGCGTGCGACATGTTCGCGTCGGCGGCCTTGCGCAGCCACTTCTTGCCTTCGTCGACGTTGACCGCCGTGCCCTCGCCGTTGAGCAGCATCATCGCGTAATTGAATTGCGCGAGCCGGCTGCCGCGCTCGGCGGCCTGATGGAACTCGCTCAGCGCCGCGCCGAGATTGCCGGCGTTGTAATCGGCGACCGCGGTTTGCGTTTGCGGATCGTTCGATTTTGCGACGCGGTCCTGCGCGTGCGCAAGGCCCGTCGCGCCACTCGCGAGCAGCGCCGCCGCGACGGTCAGGCACGCGAGGAGGTTCTGCGTTCTGCGTTTCATGTCCTGACCTCCTGTAATGCCTGACGGGTCGCGCGCAACATCCAGATGACGTCCGCGGCCAGCGCGACGAAGCGAAACCCCGCCTCGCGATGTTGCCGCGCGCTCGCGACATCCATCGCGAAAATGCCCGCGGCGATGCCCGCCTTGTCCGCGGCGCTGACGATCCGCGCCATCGCCGCCTGCACGTCCGCGTGCTTCGCGTCGCCGAGATGCCCGAGGCTCGCGGCGAGATCGGCGGGGCCGACGAACAGACAATCGACACCCGGTGTCGCCGCGATCTTCTCGACTGCGTCCAGGCCACGCGCCGATTCGATCTGCACGATCGTCGCGATCTGCGCGTTAGCGGTTTGCACGTAGTCGCGGCGCATCCCGTAGCCGGCCGCGCGCACGACGCCCGCGACGCCGCGCTCGCCGTCGAGTGCCTCAGCGGTTGGATATTGGGTGAGGCGCACGGCGCGCGCCGCGTCCTCCGCCGATTCGATGTTCGGGAACATCAGCGTGCGCGCGCCGGCGTCCAGCACGCGTTTGACCAGCCACGGCTCACTCGCGGGCACACGCACCACCGGCTCGCTCGGCAAATGCGCGGCGGCGATCGCGCGCAATTGCGACTCGACGCCGCCGCTATCGTTCGGTGCGTGCTCCATGTCGATCAACAGCCAGTCGAAGCCCGCATGCGCGAGTGCTTCGGCGGCCGCCTCGCTGCCGAGCGACAGCCACAGCCCGAACAACGGCGCACTTTCTTTCAGACGTTGCTTGAGGGGATTGGTGAATGTGCTCATCGGCTCGCCTCGTGCGGGTTCGTGGCCAGCGGGCGGCTCAGCGAGCAGATTGAAGGAGGGGCCGAAAGAGCGGCCAAAGACGAGGCCAAAAGCGGGGCCAGATATGAGATCTGGCTGGAATCAGGGCGCTGACGGCCTCGATGCCTGCTGCTGCGCAATGCGGTATCCGGCATGTCTCGCTCCGTATGGTTATCGAAGCGATCATACCGTGCCAATAAATAACGCGAGGCCGGGCTCGCGCGGCGGGGAGGGAGCAGGTGTTAGTCGCGGACTACATCGGCCCAGCAGTTCGGCGTCTCGTACAGACGCACCTTGTGCAGCCGCAGATTAACGCCGTAATGCGCGTCGTACACGTTCGCGAGAATATCGAATGCGACCGCCGCAAGATTTTCGACGGTCGGGATGCGGTCGAGCACGACCGTCTTGTGGCCCGCCATGCTTTCGAGAAAGCCGCGTACCTGCGTGTCCCCTTCATAGACGAGGAACGCGTGGTCCCACTTGTCGACCAGATGCTCGGTCGCGAGCGACTTCACGTCGGCGAAGTCCATCACCATGCCGCGATCGGGCGCGCCTTCGGTGTCGACCAGATCGCCTTGCAGCGTGATTTCGAGCACGTAGCGATGGCCGTGCAGATTACGGCACTGGCTGCGGTGATCGGGGATGCGGTGGCCCGCGTCGAATTCGAGTTTTCGGGTAATCGTCAGCACGGCAAATCAGGGAATGTTCAGATACTTGTGGGTCTGCATCGACAGGCGCCACTGCGGATGGCGCTTGCACCAGTCGATCGCGAGCTTCGTGTTGATGTCGCGCGACGGACCGTCCATCGGCTGGACGAGGAAATACTGGAAGTCGAGCTTCGCGTAGTCGGCGAGGCGCTGGTTGTCCTGCGGGATCACGACCTTCAGTTCGTTGCCCTTGGTCACGACGAGCGGCGCGTCGGCTTTCGGGCTCACGCAGATCCAGTCGATCGTCTCGAGCACCGGCAGCGAGCCGTTGGTTTCGATCGCGATTTCGAAGCCGGCCGCGTGCAGTGCGTCGACGAGCGGCTGATCGATCTGCAGCATCGGCTCGCCACCGGTGCAGACGACAAAACGCTGGCCCTCGCCTTGCGGCCATTGCGACGCGATCATCGCGACCAGTTCGTCAGCGGTGCGGTACTTGCCGCCGTTCTCACCATCGGTGCCGACGAAATCGGTATCGCAGAAACGGCATACGGCTTCCGCGCGATCCTCTTCGCGGCCCGACCACAGATTGCAGCCCGCGAAGCGGCAGAACACAGCCGGACGGCCGGCATTCGCGCCCTCGCCCTGCAACGTGTAGAAGATTTCCTTGACCGCGTAAGTCATGCTGCTTTCTGCCTTGTGTTCCTGAGTGAGTGATTCGCGATTGCCGCACTCGCAGTGCTACGAAATACGGGTTAAACGGGCTCGGTAACCTTTTCTCCGGCGAGGTAAGCCTCATAACCGCGTTTGCGCAAACGGCATGCCGGGCATTCGCCACAGCCAAAACCCCACGGGTGCAATTCCGAGCGTTCGCCGACGTAGCAGGTATGCGTGTCGACGCGCACCAGTTCGACCAGCTCATTGCCACCAAGCTCATGCGCGAGGCGCCATGTGTCGGCCTTGTCGAGCCACATCAGCGGCGTCTCGAGTGCAAAGCGCGTGTCCATGCCGAGATTCAGCGCGACCTGTAGCGCCTTCATCGTGTCGTCGCGGCAATCGGGATAGCCCGAGAAGTCCGTTTCGCACATACCGCCAACCAGCACCTGCAAACCGCGCCGATAGGCAATGGCGGCGGCGATCGTCATGAACATCAGATTACGGCCCGGCACGAACGTGTTCGGCAGGCCATTGGCCGAAGCCTCAATCTCGATCTCGCGCGTCATCGCGGTATCGCTGATCGCGCCGAGCAGCGACAGATCAATCATGTGGTCGTCGCCGAGGCGGTCGGCCCATGCCGGAAATGCGCGCATGATCGCTTGACGGAATCCTTCACGGCACTCGAGTTCAACGCGATGCCGCTGGCCATAATCGAAGCCAAGCGTTTCGACCGTGTCGTAACGATCGAGCGCCCACGCGAGACAGGTGGCGGAATCCTGGCCGCCGGAAAACAGCACGAGCGCGCTACGCTTAGCGTCTTTGCGGATCACCGTGAAACTCCGTGAATGAGAGTGCGACGCCGCGCCGCGCGAGGTGCGCGATGCAGGCAACGCGTCGCGACGTGGGCCGGCACTATGCCAGCCCAAATCAGTATAGGTCGCGCGTTGCGCATTAACGTGACTGGGCGCTTATACCGCCGATCGTCGGGCGAAGCGTTTGTGCGATTAGTACTGCGCGTTGCACGGCTTCGTGGCACGCTGCATCACTGTGACCCGGACACCATCGTTGCGTGCAAGTCCTTGAACCGGCGCGGATTTTATCACGCAACACCGAATGGCACCGGACCCCGCCGCCGGCTGCGTCGCGGCTCGGCCCGCGTATCAGCGTAAGCCACAACGGCCCGCCAAACGGAAAAGCCCCAGGAATCTTGCGATTTCCTGGGGCTAAATCCTGGTGGCCTGGGGCGGAATCGAACCACCGACACGCGGATTTTCAATCCGCTGCTCTACCAACTGAGCTACCGGGCCAACGAAGAACGAAACTATATCAAAGGGTTTTCAGCTCAGCAAGCCCTTTCGCGATAAAAGCTGTTGGAACGCATTGGCCTGCAACGGGTGACATTCACTCCCCTTTGTTCTTGCCGAGATCGACGCCGAGTTGCTTGAGCTTGCGATAAAGATGCGTGCGCTCGAGACCGGTCTTCTCCGCGACACGCGTCATGCTGCCGTTCTCGCGCGCGAGGTGATATTCGAAGTACGCGCGCTCGAACGCATCGCGTGCGTCACGCAGTGGGATATCGAACGAGATCGACGCGGTTTGCGCGGCGAGCGCGCCGCCGCTCACGCCATCGGCCGACAGCATCGGCAACGCGGCGGCCGACGCAACAGTCGACGCGCTCACCGGGATCGCCGGCTTCGCCGCGGCACCACCGGGCACGGCGGCCGCGTTACCGCGGGCGAGGCCCTGCTCGACCGCTTTCAACAGCTTCTGCAAGGCGATCGGCTTTTCGAGGAAATTGAGTGCGCCGATCTTGGTGGCTTCGACCGCGGTGTCGATCGTCGCGTGACCGGACATCATGATGACCGGCATCGTCAACTGACCTTGCGCAGCCCATTCCTTGAGCAGTGTCACGCCGTCGGTATCGGGCATCCAGATGTCGAGCAGCACCAGGTCCGGCGCCTGGCGCAGACGGAACTCGCGCGCCTCCTGCGCATTTTCAGCGGCCTCCACGACATGACCCTCGTCGCTGAGGATCTCCGAGAGCAATTCCCGGATGCCCATTTCATCGTCTACCACCAGGATGGTTGCCATTTACGCTGCCCTTGTCTGCACTGTTGCTTTTGTCGTTCCTCGCGACGCGCCGCCATGCGCCGCATGCGCGCCGGTACGGGGCGCGTCGGGCGTTGCGGTGTCGTCCGCCAGTTGAAGGAAGAGGATCGAAATCTGTGCGCCCTCGATCACGTCGCCGGCTTTCATGCGATTACGAATATCGATGCGCGCGCCATGCTCGTCGACGATCTTCTTGACCATCGCAAGACCCAGGCCCGTGCCCTTCGCCTTGGTCGTCACGTAAGGCTCGAACGCGCGCGTGAGGATACGTGCGGAGAAGCCCGGTCCGTTATCCGACACGGTCAGACGTACCGCGACGCGCGCCTTTCCTTGCGCGTCGGGGTCTCCGTATTCTACTGTCCTCGTCTCGAGCAAAACACGCGGATGCTCGAGCTCGGCCACCGCATCCTGCGCGTTCTGCAGCAGGTTGTGAATCACCTGGCGCAGTTGCGTCGCGTCGCCGCGAA
>Ga0310811_10009677_pt1 | contig 12455 bp, 9 predicted proteins | sample YCmetagenome_FD_207642 | JGI IMG/M metagenome (GOLD analysis project Ga0310811, IMG submission 207642) | Soil microbial communities from experimental microcosm in Duke University, North Carolina, United States - YC | ecosystem: Engineered > Artificial ecosystem > Soil microcosm > Unclassified ... | reverse complement strand
GGCGCTATGTGCGCAGGCCGTCCAAGACGACACGGAGGCAGGGTTCTACGGTCCGCCCCGTCCTGGAGTCCTTGGGCAGGGCGCTGACCATTGACAGCAGCTGCGTAGGGGTCAGGTCCTGGCGGAGCGGGACCTCGCGTCGGGCGCGCTCGAACAGGCGGGCGAAGCTGTTTTTCATCGGGCCGCACAAGGTGCCGACGGCCGAACCGTCGTCGCCCAGCGATTCCCCGACCCTGCTGCTCATCCCCGGGTACTCGGTCGCGCAGCGGTCATACAGCTCCAGCCACTCGGTCAGCGCCTGCCACACGTCGGGAGCGCCAAGCGCGCGCTGCGCGGACGCGTCGAGCTCGTCCACCCGGTCTTGCAATATCGCCGCGTACAAGTGCTCGCGGGTCGGAAAGCGCCGGTAGAGGGTTCCCTTCCCGACCCCGGCCGCCCTGGCCACGTCTTCCATGGGCGCATCGGTCCCACCCTCCGCGAATACGGCCTTGGCGGCGGCGAGGATCGCGTCATGGTTCCGCTGCGCGTCGGCCCGCATCAGCTTGGCGGAAGAAGAGCTCATGGAATCAGTCTAGCGGATAAGTGGACGCAACGTCCGCATACTGCTACCGTTGAAAGTGGACGCAACGTCCGTATAGATGGGAGCTCAGCGTGGAAAGCATCTGGCACATCGGGATTGCGGTCCCCGACCTGGAGAAGGGACAGGAAGAACTCGGTCAGATCTTCGGGCTGAGCTGGCGGCCGACGAGGGTGCGGAAGCTGACTCTCGCCGACGCGGCCGGCCGCCCCTGTGACGTGGACTGCCATGTCGCTTTCTCCCTTGGCGGGCCGTTCGCCGTCGAGGTCTGGCAGGCCATCCCCGGTACCCCGCTCGACATTCCCGAAGGGGGCGGGGTGCATCACATCGGCTACTGGGTTGACGACCTCGCCGCCGAGGCGAAGCGGCTTGACGCGCTGGGATTCCCCGCGTTCGCCACCGCCGGAACCACGCCACTGCTGAACCGGGGACCCGCCGGCACCCTCGTCGAGCTCTGCGACCTGCACAGCGACCGCCCGTCGCTACGCGACCTGTTCCCGCCCGAGTCCGAGTTCGCCGGCGACCCGATCCTCGACTCAGTCCTGTGACACCAGCTAGCGAACACAGCCCCGCAGAAGCGTAAGGAGAACACCATGCACCCAAACGGCCGCACCGGCGTGCGCTTCGTCTTGGCCAACCCGTCCGACCCCAGTCAGCTGAACGAGTTTGGTGACTGGTACGACGCCTACTCCGCGGCGATTACCGTCCCTGGTTACCTCGCCAACCACGTCCGCTTCGAGAACCCCGATGCCAGCGGCGAGCAGGACAGTCCGCGTTTTGTGACGATCTACGACATCGTCTCCGCAGACCCCGCGACTGCCTGGCCGGATACCGAGCACTCACCCGGCTACCCTACGCACCTGTTCAGCGACCGGCGCGCCGGGCTGGTCCTCCCGGCCCTGCGCGCCTCTTACGCCCTCGCCGGGTCGCAGCTCCGGCCGGGTCGCCACGGCCCGCTCACCGGCGTCCACGTCATTCTCTCCACCGGCGGCGGCGATACGGAGCGCCAGCAGCGGGAGGCCCAGCTCCTGCGGACCGGCTTGTTCTACTCCGCCGCACGATTCCGGCTTATCGAAGGATCTCCTGACCCCGCCGAGTGGCTTGAAGTATTCGAGACCGACGACTCCGACCCCCTCCACGCCTACCTGCGAGCGCCTAGCGAAACACCGTCCGCAACGCGGATCCAGCTCCGGCTGAGCGAGTCGTTCCGACTCGTTGAAGCCCGCAAAGATAGCGGGACGTGACGGGTCTCCTGCCCCCGCCGCGCTGACCTGCCCGGGAATCAGCGCTCCGCGGGGCCGGGCCTGCGCCGCTGGCGGCGGGGGCGCGGCCAACGCGGGCTGCCCGGGGGTTGACGGGGACCAAGGCCGGACGGTCTGCGCCTTGCTCAAGCAGCGGCTGGGCGGGCGTGGAACCAGCGGCCGTTCTGGATCATTCTTTTGTTTCTACCTTTTGGCTTTGGTTTTCTTGGCCTATTCCAAGACGGGATCGTTCTTCCGCCACGATGCGGCGTTCGGCTTCTGCCTGGCTGGCCACCTCGGCGACCGCGGCTAGGTCGGAGATGTCGATCGCGTCAGGGGTTGCCGCGGCTAGGTCGCTGCGGCGGGCGTACTCGTCGAATTCCTTGCGCTTTTCCCTGGTTATTTCGAGCATCTGCTGGTCGACGCTGTCTTCCGCGAGCAGGCGGTGGACGTCGACGCGCCTGACCTGGCCCATGCGGTGGGCGCGGGCGATGGCTTGCTCCTCGATGGCCGGGTTCCACTGGGGTTCGCAGAGGATGACGACCGAGGCTGCCTGGATGTTCAGGCCGACGCCGCCTGCCTGGATCTGGGCGACCAGGATCTTCGGTGTCGGGCTGTCGGTGAACTCGTCGACTAGTGCCTGGCGGTCCGGGGGCGGGACGTCGCCGGTGATCGGGCCGAGCGCGTTTCCGCCCAGGGCCCGCATGATCGTGTCGAGGACCGTGCGGAAGAACGAGAACACGACGACCTTGCGGCCGTCTTCCGTTGCCTCTTCCACGATGTCGAGCAGGCGGTGCAGTTTCGCGGAGTCGTTGACCATGCCCTGCTGCTGCAGGTCGGCCGGGCTCGCCCCGACGGCGAAGGCGGCGCGGCGCATCTTCATGAAGTTGCCCTCGGTGACCGCTTCCTTGTAGGCGGCCAGCGCCAGGCCGTCCAGTTCCACCCAGTCGTTGCTCTCAAGCCGCGGCGGGAGCTCGTGCAGCACGTCGTCCTGGTTGCGGCGCAAGTAGACCGGGGCGACGGCGCGGCGGAAGCGGGTGCCGCCCAGGCCGCCGTCGGCGTTCTTGACAGCGGTGGCGACGTCAGGGCGCAGGTGGCCGACCAGGATGCGGAACTCCTCGACCCGGTTCTCCATCGGGGTGCCGGTCAGGAAGATCACCCGCTCGGCGGCCTTCGCCCAGGCATGCACGGTCTTCGTGCGCAGCGCGGCCGGATTCTTCGCGTAGTGCGCCTCGTCGACCGTCAGCAGCGCGAGCGGGACCGCGGGCACGGGCCCTGCACCATCGGGGTCGAGCGAGACCCCAGGCGCCGCAATGGCGCGCAGAGCCTCGTAGGTGGTGACCGCGACGCCGCCGACGGCCAGCCAGTGCTGGCGGGCGCGGTCGCGGTCCGGGCCGTGCAGCTTGTGTGCGGTGAGCGTGGTGTGCTTGGTGATTTCCCTGATCCAGTTCACCACCACGCTGGCCGGGCAGACGACGAGAAAGTGCGCGGTGACCGCCGCCTTTCCTTCCGCGGTGCTGGCCAGGTGCGCCATCGCGGCCAGGGCCTGCAGGGTCTTGCCGAGGCCCATCTCGTCACCGATGATCACCCGCTGCTGCGCGAGGGCGAACTTCGCGCCGAACGCCTGGTAGCCGCGCAGGCTGGCAGTGACCTTCGTCAGGTCGAGCGGCTGCTCGCGAGCGCGTTCGGCGATCTCGGCGGGGAGATAGCCCTGGGCCGACTCTTCGTCGGGCGCCAGCCCCGCGATGTCGATGAGGAGGCCGTTGTAGTCGACCGGGCGGGCGAGGAAGTCGCGCCAGAGCGTGGTCGCGTCCGGCGGTTGCGGCATGAGGGCCTGCGGGGTGCCGGGGCGGAGGCGGGCCGCCGCCTCGGTTGCCGCTTCGGAGCGCAGGATCTCCTGCAGGCGGGCGAGGGCGGCGCGGGCGTCCTGCTTGCGGGCGGCGCCGGAGAAGAACATCCGCATCCGGCTGCCCGCTGGCGTGGCGATCGCCAGCGTGGCGTCGAGTACGGCCTGCAGCGGTGCCGGGTCGGGCACCCTCGGCGGGACGTTGGCCTGGGCCTGCTCGAACGCGTGCAGGGCGGCGAGCAGGGTGGCCTGCGGGAGCGTGCGGTTGTCCGGGTCGATCCTGACGGTCACCGTACCGACGAGGGCGGCCGCGATCTGCCGGGCGGCGGCCACTACCTGGGTCGCGGTCTGCGGGCCGACGCCAGGGACGGTGTCCAGGGCGGACGGGCCGGCGGTGAGCACCGAGCCGACCGTGCGGAAGCCTGCCTTCTCGATAGCGCCGAGCATGAGGCGGCCCTGGGTGACGTCCTTGATACGTTCCAGTGGCATTTTCGCGAGCTCATCGGCGGCGGCCTCGCGCTGCAGCCGCGCATAGGCGCGGCGCGCCTCCTGGCGGCGGTCCTCCGGTGCGCGCAGGGCGCCGTCGAGCGCGGCGCTGAGGTCCGCGGCCTGGCGCAGCAGCCTGCGGGCGGCGCCGGAGCCGGGGTCAACGGGTGGTGCTGACTGCTGAGGGGTTCCGATCACCTGGGCGTGCCTTTCCCCGCGGTGGCTCCGTGATGCTCAGACGATAACGGAAAAACGGCCCCGTCAGCGGCTGAGCTGGTCCGCGTTGACCGGGGAGAGCGGAGGCTGCCCGGTGAGGACTCGGACGACCTCGCGCGCGGCGAAGTCACGGACGGTATGCATCGCTTCTTCTGAGTAGTACGCCGCGTGCGGCGTCACCACGAAGTTGGGCAGCGTGAACAAGGGATTGGCCGGCTTCCAGTCACGCTGCTTCGCCGGTTCCTCTTCAATGTCGTCCACGGCCGCGCCCGCGATCCAGCCTTCCTTCAGCCCGCGGTACAGCGCCTCGTCGCTGACGATCGGCCCGCGCGCGGTGTTGATGAGGAACGCGGTCGGCTTCATCCGGCGCAGTTCCGCCGCACCGAACAGGTGGTGCGTCTCCTTCGTGAGGGGCGCCTGTATGACCAGGTAGTCCGACTGGTCCAGCAGCTCGTCGAACGAGACCGGCATGGCGCCGCGCGCGGTGATGTCCCGGTCAGGCAGGTAGGGGTCACTAGCGATGACGCGCATGCCGAAGCCAGCCGCCCTGGCGGCGACTGCCTGGGCGATGGCCCCGAAGGACAGCAGCCCGAGCACGCTGCCGCGCAGGCGGTGGATGGGATAGCCGGCCTGCCACTGCCAGGTCCCGGCACGACTGGCCTGGTCATAGGCGCAGATCTGCCGCGCCACCGCGAGCAGCAGGGCCATCGCGTGGTCGGCCACTTCGTTCTCGCACCAGTCGTTGGGGACGTTGGTGACGAGGATCCCGCGGCCGGAGGCGGCGTCGACATCGACGATGTCCACGCCGGTCCCGTACCGGGCGATGACCTCGCAGCGCGTGAACGCGCCAATTGCCTTCGCGCCCACCGTCGCGTACTGGGCGATGATCGCGTCCGCGTCCCGTGCGACGTCGATCACCTCGTCTTCGGTCCAGTTCATCCCTAGACGAAGAGCATCCCCTTGGTGGTTCACCAGCCGGAGCCGCTGGCTCCGCAGTGGCGGTTGGGCATGGGTCACGTGCGACAGCCCCTTCCCTTGGCAACAGTGACGACTCTACGTAATCGAATTACACCGCAGAGTAACGACATAGTCGCAGCGAAGGGGCCCTGGGACACCAGGCGGACCAGTGCCGCCTGGATCATACTGCGGCGACCATCCTAGGCGAGGTCGCTCATCAGCCGATCGGCGACGGATTCCTCGTAGACGGCCCGGCCGTGCGCGGACATGAGGCCCGCCAGGGACGGGTCCCACGGGGTCGGCTGCGGGGTCCCGACGAGCTTGACCGCGCCTTCGCTGACGGCGCCCTCGTAGTCGGTCGCGCCGAAGCGCCACGGCTGTGCGCGGTGCCGCGTGATGATGCTGGTCGCGATGGCGACGCCGGGCCAGTCGAAGTCACCGTGATAGCTCAGCGCGCCCCCCGCCTTCATGATCGCGGCGGCGAGCCGGTGAAACGCGGTGGACGGCTGCCCCTCGGTGCAGATCAGCGGCCGCGCGGCCGCGCCGAGTTCGGCGGCGGCGCGCCGCAGCACGGCGGGGTTCTCGCACACGTACACGCGACCGGGCTGCGTGATGGTGACCGGCATCGTCACCAGCTGGTGCAGGGTGACGTAGAACGGCATGCCGTGTGCCTTCGCCGACGTGAGCCACTCCCCCAGGCCGTCGCCGTCCGCGGCCAGGTTCAGGACCAGGACCCGGCTGGCGAGGTCATCGACGATGACCCCGTTGCGGTCCCACAGGTCGCGGCGTTCCTCGGTTGTCTTCGGCCGGTCCGCACCGAGCCGGAACGCGAGCGCGCGGAGCACGAGCGTCGCCAGCGTGGTCCCGTGGTTGAGCGCCTTGGTGTCGCCGGTGATGGTGGCGGCGAGCTCGGCCAGCTGGGCCGGCGCCGCCTTGAGCTCGTTGCGCTGCTGCACCCATTCAAGTACCCGCGTGGCGTGTCCGAGCTGACCGGTCTCGGCGCTGTTGACCAGCCGGGTCAGCGTTCCGTCGGCCGCGAGCTCCGCGAGCCACGACTGGAACCAGCCCTTCTCACTGAGAAATGAATCTTCAGCAGAACGGACCGCTGCTTCGCGTCCCATCGCCAGGCGGTGGCGCTCAGCGGGACGGTTCTTGAGCGATGGCCCCAGGGTTTCGAGCAAATACGTGAGCCCGTACCCGGTGTCCTCGCGGATGGCCTGGTCAAGGACTTCCAGGCGCACCGCAAGGACGCTGACGCCCTCGGGCCGGTACTGGCCGGTGATCCCGATGATCGCGCGGCGCTCCCTGTCGTCGGGGGTCTTGACCGTGACAGTGCGCGTCAGGTCACCGCCGGTGCTCTCGAGCGACTTGCGAGCCGCGTTTAGGAGGCTCTTGTACTCGGGGCCGGCGTACCGCTTGAGCTTGCGGACAACGTCCTGGGCGACCTTAGTTGCGTCCTCGTGCGGCATCCGTGGGCCCCCATCTCCCGGCGCGATGGCTTCTGACATTGCACCATGAAAAGCCTCCTGAGCTGCGTCGCCACACCGGCACCAACAGTGCGATTCGCCAGGCAGTTGGCACGTGAGGGCCTGTTAGGGACTGCCACGGTGTGCCGGGATTAGAAGAAGGCGTGCGCGCGGGCGAGGGCCAGGGCCTGCGTCAGGCGCTCGGTTGTCCCCGCCTGGTTGCCCTCATCCCAGGCGTCGCCGGCTTCTGTGAGAGCCGTGGTCAGATCGTCGGGGAGCCACTGCTGTGACGGGTGGACGATGGTACGCGCTGCTGCGACCGCCTCGTTGAGTTCGCCTGCCTGCAGGCGGGCGGCGAGCACCGGGAACAGGTACACCCACCGGTACATGGCACCGGAGCCGAAGATCAGGTCGTCGGACTCGGCCTCGGCGGCCAGCCGCAGGACCTCGTCCCGGCGGCCATCCTGCCAGGCGAGCCAGCACGCGATCGCCAGCGTGCCGGCCAGGTGGCTGCCGAGTTGCCTGCCCGCCGCCCTGACCGCGACGAACGACTGCGGGAGCAGGGTGCGCACAGCGTCGACGTCGTGCCTGCGCAGCGCGGTCAGGCAGAGCGAGCGCAGCGCCATGTCGTGCAGCAGGGTCTCGCCGATCCGATCGGCCATGGCCAGCGCGCTGCCGAGGTACTCGGCCGCCGCCTCCAGGTCGCCCCGCAGCCAGTACGCCCAGCCGAGGAAGTCCGTCGTATAGGCGACGTCCTTGTCCCGGTCCTCGACGCTCTGCTCAGCGAGCGCGACGGCGGCGCGGAGGTTTGCCAGGTCCTCGTCGCGGACGCGCAGCCGGTTCCGCAGGAAGTTCTGGAACGCCCACAGGCGGTAGAAGGTCGCCCGCCGCACGGGGCTCCCCTGAGCCTCGAGCAGGGGCCTGGCCCGTTCGAGCACGGCGCGGCACTTGTCGGGCTCTGTCCGCATCACGTACACGTCGGCCCGGCCGTCGATCATCAGCTCAAGCCAGGTTTCGACGGCAGCGGCGTCCGCGTGCCCCGCGAGGATGTCGCCGCCGAGCAGTGCCTCCGCCGCGTCGAACGCCTCGGTCGCCGCGTCGTAGTGGAGCTCGGTCAGCTCCAGGCGGCCGAGCTTGGTGTACAGCTGCGCCCGCTGCAGCGGGTCAAGCGGGCGCGGGCCGGCGTCGGCCAGCCGCAGCGCGGCGCGGAACGCATCCCTGGCCCCGGCCCGGTGCGCGGTGCGCCACAGCACGTTGGCGAGCTTGGCCTGCAGCCGGACGGCGGCTGAGGCCATGTCCGCGCCTGTGCGCTCCGTCACGGCCAGGGCCTCGCGGAAGGACTCGATCGCCTCGTCGTTCGCGAACGAGTTCGTGGCGTGGTCGCCGGCGAGCTCCAGGTAGTAGAGCGCACGGTCGGCGATCTCCGCGGTCGCGTAGTGCCTGCCGAGGATCGCGGCGACCTCGGCGTGCCGGCCGCTGGTGGCGGCCTCGAGCGCGCGGGCGGCACGGGCGTGCAGGTCGCGCCGCTCGGCCCGCAGCAGGGCCAGGGTGATGGCCTCCTGGATGAGCGCGTGCCTGAACCGGAAGATGGGCCCCTTGCTCTCGTGCGGCTCAGGGTGGACCAGGTCGCTTGCCTGCATCTCCCGCAGCGCCGGGGCGAGTGCGCCCGGCGTCGTGCCGAGCATCGCGGCGAGCACGTCCGCGCTGAAGTCCGGGCCGAGCACCGCGGCGGCGCGGATCGCGTCGGCGGCCGCCGCGCTGAGCCGGTCAACGCGCGAACGGATGAGCCGCTCTAGCACCTGAGGCACCGCGACATGCGGCTGAGCCGGGTCCGGGAGCCCGCGGAGCCGCCACAGGCCCTGCTCCCGCACCAGGGTCCCGGCGTCCAGCATCTCGGCGAGCCGCTCTTCGAGGAACAACGGGTTGCCGTCGGCGTTTTCCAGCACGGCGCTCAGCACCTCAGGCCCGCCCAGCTGGCCGATCAGCGACCTCGCGAAGGCCGCCGCCGCGTCGGCGCTGAGGGCGCGGAGGCGGACCTCGCGCGCGTTCAGCGTGGCGGCGAGCGTGCCCGCGGAGCCGGCGCCGGACCTGCTGGTGGCGAGCAGCAGCAGGCGCCGCCCCTCGGTCATCCCGGCGAGCTCGGCGGTCAGCCGCAGCGAGCTCGGGTCCGCCCAGTGCAGGTCCTCGAGGACGAGCACCGTCGGCGCGATGGCGGCGAACCTGGCGACCAGGGCCCGCATCGCGCTGAACATCTTCCGCTGGTGCTCTTCCGGGGCGAGCTTGCCGCATTCGCAGTCGTCGGGCGCTTCCTCGGGCAGGCCCATGAGGCTCCCAAGAGGGACGGCGAGGTTCGTGTTTCCCATCAGGCGGGTGAGCGCCGCGGCCAAGGCGGACCTGAGCACCGCCGGCGGCTGGTCGAGCGCCACGCCAAGCCAGCCCGCCAGCAGGTACCGGTAGACGCTGTACGGGGTGGCGGACGCGTAGGAGGCGCCGCGGCCCTCGAGCCAGGTCGGCCGCCTGCCGCCGCCCGCGCCGACCCAGCCGATGAAGCGGTTGCGGGCCTCAAGCACGAGGCGGGTCTTGCCGATGCCCGGCTCGCCCGTGAGCAGCACGACCTGCCCCCGGCCTGCGACGGCGGAGCGCAGCGCCGTGTCAAGCAGCCGCAGCTCCGCCTGGCGGCCGATGAGCGGCGCGCTGCCGCCGAGCCGTGGCCGCCGCTCCGCCGCCGTCGCCCGCGGCGCGTCCAGGTAGCTGCCGATCAGCGGCTTGGCATCGGGGCTGATCGGCAGCTCTTCGCTGGTGCCCCAGCGGAACAAGTGCGCGGTCACGGCACGGGTTGCCGGGCCGACGAGGATCGAACCGGGGCGAGCCGTGGCCTGGAGCGCCGCCGCGGTGGTAACCACGTCGCCGAGGGCGATGTACTCGACCTTGGCGCCGCCTCCGATCGGGCCGACCAGGGCCGGGCCTGACTCGATGCCGATCCGCAGGCCCTGGGGCTCGGCCGTGCTTCCGGCGGACAAGGCGCGGTAGGCGGCGCGCAGCGCTCGTTCCGGGTCGTCTTCGTGTGCCTCGGGTGCGCCGAACATCGCCTGCAGTCCTCGGCCTGACACGGAGGTGACCGTCCCGCCCAGGGCCTCTACTTCGGTAATGACCGCCGCGAGCGAGCCGCCGACGTAGTCGCGCAGCGCCTCAAGGCCAAGCCTGGTCGCGAGGTCGGCGGGGGCGGACACCTCCGCGAACAGCATGGTGACCGGTCGGCGCTCCTCGCGCGGCGTCGCTGGCTCCGGCGGGCGCGGAACGGACGGCGCTGGTAGTCCGGCCGCAGGCGGCAGGACCGGCGCGGCGGGCGCCGGGTCCGGCGCGGGCTGCGGTAGCGCACGGGCGACGGAGGAGGCGTAGATGCGTTCAAGCGACGGGGAGATCCGCAAGCCGAGCTCTTCCAGGGCCGCACGGCAGCGTTCGAAGACGCGGGCGGCCTGCTCCGGGCGGCCCTCCGTAGCGTAAAGGCAGATCAGCGCGCCGGCCGCCTCCTCGCTCGCAGGGTCATGGTCGAAGCAGTCCAGCCATGCCGCGGTCACGTCATCGGGACTTGAGCTCCCGATGCCCTTCGCCCGCTCCCTGGCCAGGGCGAGCCTTGCCTCCTGGCGCAGCGCGTTCAGCTGGTCTCTGGCCCGGTCCACCCAGTCTGTGTAGAGCTCGCCGGGTAGCAGTTCCGCATCGCTGGCCAGGGCGGCGGAAAGCGCGTTGTCCCTTTCCTGGCTGGGCGTCATCGCCAGCCCGCTTTCCAGCGCGGCGGTCAGCTCGTCGGCGTCGACCGCGATGCCTGGCGCGAGCCATAGGTGCGTGAGGTCGGCGCCGAGCAGCGTCATGCCCGGCTCCCCAAGCTCCGCGAGCGCGGTGCGGGCCATGGACAGCGCCTTCGACAGCGACCGGGCCGCGGCGCGCGGTTCCAGGTTCGGGAACAGCTCCTCACAAGCCAGGTCGCGGCTCACCCGGTGGCCGGGGCTGACCAGGAGCAGCGCACACAGCCGCCGGGCACTCGGGCGCGGCCACGGCCCGGCCACCCGGTCACCCGCCGTGATAGCGAACTGACCGAGCAGACTGACCCGAACTGCTTGCCCGACGAGGGCATCCTGCGTAACTCCCGCGACCACACTTCTATTATCGCGGGCCCCACCGACATTCCCACCTGCTTTTTTGTTAGACGGACGCTTATATTCCCGCTACGCTCCGCAATCCGGCTACCGCGGACGGAAGGGCGGCGACGGGAACAGCACGGGAACACTGCTTTCCTAATGTCTTGTCCGGGAGGTAGGAACGATGAACATCTCGTACCTGATCTATCAGGCCGAACGGCAGAGGGGCGTCACGGAGCAGCGGGAGGCGGACATCCTGGCGGGCGAACTGGCCGCGAGCATCGCGAAGGCCGGCCGCGCGGCGAAGGCCGCGGTGCGCCGCGCGAGCGGTAACCGTCCGCAGGCGCCGGTCATCCCGGGTGACGACCTTATCCCGGAGCTCAGCTCGCGGCGCTAGGCGCCGCGGCACCCATCGACTGCGGACGGGCGCCCACTTCGCCCGTCCGCGCGGAACGTGGGCCGGCGGTTACTTGGCGGAGCCGCCGGCCCGCTCTTTATTCACTGATGATTCCCGTTCCGGGTTATCCGGCTTATCCGGATTTTCGGCGCGTCGCCTGCGGAGTGCGGTTACTGCGGCTTTCTCCGCTTGCCAGGGGGCGGCCCGCCGTCCTGCGCTGGATACGGGTACTGCGCCATGTCCGGAGGCCGGGCCGGGTTCGCGTGCCGACCCGGTGCGGGCGGCGGCGTGGTTGGCGGCTCTTGGCGGGAGTCCAACGCCGGGCTCGGCTCCCGCCGCAGGTCGATCGATGTGGGTTGCTCCCACGGTGCCCGCCTGGCCGGGCCGGGCGGCAAGGCCGACTCCCGCTCCGCGAACGGGGTCCCGGGCGGGGGCAAAACCAGAGTCGGCTGTTCCTGGCCCGGTCCAGCGGGCGGATACCCCGCAGGGGGGAGGGCCAGCGGAGCGACCGGGAGGCGCGGGGCGAGCCGGACGGTGATCGGGGCCAGGCGCGCTGCCTCGGGGGCCGGGCGCCGCCTCTTTCGCAGCTGGTACCAGCCCGCGCCGCCCCCGGCGGCGAGGACAACGCTAAGGCCGCCGATGAGCAGGGCGCTCTCGCCGCCGCTTGCGGTGTTGGCGCTGGTGGTCGTCCCGGCGGGGGTGGTAGAGCGGTCGGTCGGCATCGTGGTGCGCGTTGGCGCTGGCGGTGCGACGGCCCCCTGCTGCGAGGACGCGGCCGTAGGCGTCGGCTGCGCCGTCGGGGAGGTTTCGGGCGGGGCCGAGGTGGCGGGCCGCGAAGCGGAGGCAGAAGGCGAGGGAGAGGTAACGGTGGGAGAGGGGGAAGAGGTAGGCGGCGTAGGCGACGGGGACGACGAGTGATGCCCGTGCCCATGCCCCGTGACACCGGCGATAGCCAGCGAAGCGCTCCGCTCCCCCGGCGCTGATACGGCGGCGACGGCCGGTGCCGCACTCAGCGCGACCGCGGCGACGGCAGCAGCCACGGCGAGGAGGGGGGAAACGCGCACCTGGAGAGGCTAGCAGGGCTTCTGCGACGTTTGTGGTGATTGATGGGCATTCCTGTAGCAACATAGTGC
>Ga0310811_10009676_pt1 | contig 12455 bp, 11 predicted proteins | sample YCmetagenome_FD_207642 | JGI IMG/M metagenome (GOLD analysis project Ga0310811, IMG submission 207642) | Soil microbial communities from experimental microcosm in Duke University, North Carolina, United States - YC | ecosystem: Engineered > Artificial ecosystem > Soil microcosm > Unclassified ... | reverse complement strand
ATTCGCGCCAAGATCACGTCGAAGACACGTGCCATTGTCGTCATCAACCCGAACAATCCGACCGGTGCGTTGTATCCAGTCGAGACGCTCAAGGCGCTGGTGGACATTGCCCGCGAGCACAATCTCGTTGTTTACTCTGACGAAATCTACGACAAGGTGCTGTATGACGGCGTGAAGCATGTTTCGATTGCCTCGCTGGCCAATGACATCACCTTCGTCACCTTCGGTGGCATGTCGAAAAACTACCGCGCGGCCGGTTTTCGTGCCGGCTGGATGATTGTCTCCGGTGACAAGGCGCGGGCGCAGGACTATATCGAAGGACTGACTCTGTTGGCCTCAATGCGTCTGTGCGCCAATGTGCCGGCACAACTCGGCATCCAGACAGCGCTGGGCGGGTATCAGAGCATTGACGATCTGGTATTGCCGACGGGGCGTCTCGGCAAGCAGCGCGATCTGGCGCATGCGCTGTTGACGGCGATTCCGGGTGTGACATGCGTCAAGCCCAAAGGCGCGATGTACCTTTTCCCGCGTCTCGACCCAACGATGTACCCAATCAAGAACGACCAGCAATTCATCCTCGAACTGCTCGAAGCGGAGAAGGTGCTGCTGGTACAAGGCAGTGGTTTCAACTGGCCGGCGCCGGATCACTTCCGCGTGGTCTTCCTGCCCAATGCCGACGATTTGACCGAAGCAATCGGCCGTATCGCCCGTTTCCTCGAAAACTACCGCAAGCGCCATTCGGCTTGAAATACTCGACCTGAAAACATGAAACCCATCAATGTAGGCCTGCTCGGTATCGGTACCGTCGGCGGCGGCACTTTTACCGTTCTTTCCCGCAATGAAGCGGAAATCACTCGTCGCGCCGGCCGCCCCATTCGCATCGTCGCCGTCGCTGACAAAAATCTTGAGCTGGCAAAAAAAGTGGCAGGTGGTTCGGTTCGTGTGACCGACGACGCCTTCGCCGTTGTCAATGACCCCGAGGTGGATGTCATCGTTGAGCTCATCGGCGGTTATGGGGTTGCCAAGGAGCTGGTGTTGAAGGCCATTGAAAATGGCAAGCACGTCGTGACTGCCAACAAGGCCTTGCTGGCGATGCACGGCAATGAAATTTTTGCCGCCGCGCAAAAGAAGGGTGTTGTGGTTGCTTTCGAAGCGGCTGTGGCCGGTGGGATTCCCATCATCAAGGCGGTGCGTGAAGGTTTGTCGGCCAATCGCATTCAGTGGATCGCAGGCATCATCAACGGCACGACCAATTTCATTCTGTCCGAGATGCGTGACAAAGGTTTGCCCTTTGCCGATGTACTCAAGGAAGCGCAGCGTCTTGGCTATGCAGAGTCCGATCCGACATTCGACATCGAAGGTGTAGACGCCGCGCACAAGATCACCATCCTGTCGGCGTTGGCGTTCGGCATCCCGATGCAGTTCGACAGTGCGCACGTCGAAGGTATCAGCAAGCTCGAAGCCGACGACATCAAATATGCCGAGCAATTGGGCTATCGCATCAAGCTGCTCGGCATTACGCGCCGTACGGCCGAGGGCATCGAATTGCGCGTGCATCCGACGCTGATTCCGGCCAAGCGCCTGATCGCCAATGTCGAAGGTGCCATGAATGCCGTGCTGGTGCAGGGCGACGCCGTTGGTGCCACGTTGCATTACGGCAAGGGCGCCGGTGCCGAACCAACCGCGAGTGCGGTGGTGGCCGATCTTGTCGACATTGCGCGCGTGATCGATGCCGATCCCGATCATCGCGTGCCGTATCTCGCTTTCCAGCCGGGTGCCGTTGAAAATACGCCGATCCTGCCGATCAGCGAAGTTAAGACTGGTTTCTATCTGCGCTTGCGGGTTGAAGACAAGCCGGGCGTGCTGGCCGACATCACCCGAATCCTTGCCGACAACGGCATTTCAATTGACGCGCTAGTGCAGCGTGAGCCGGGTGAAGGCGAAGATCAAACCGATCTTATCGTTCTCACACACCTGGTTCGGGAGAAATCGGTGGATACGGCGATTGCAAAAATCGAATCGCTGCCGGTGGTGAAGCGCAAGGTGATTCGCCTGCGTCTCGAAAACCTCGGCTGAATCCGAGAGGCGAGCATGCGTATTCTCGTTGTTGAAGATGACACGCTGCTCGCCGATGCGCTGACGCGTTGCCTGACGCAGGCAGCATATGCCGTCGATCTTGTGCGTGACGGTGCAAGTGCCAATGAAACGCTGACGACGCATGCGTATGACCTTGTTGTGCTTGACGTTGGCTTGCCGAAGATCGACGGCTTCGAAGTCTTGCGGCGCTTGCGCGGTCGTCGTTCCACGGTGCCGGTGTTGCTGCTGACTGCGCGCGATGCCTTGGAAGACCGCGTGCACGGCCTCGATCTGGGGGCCGACGACTATCTGACCAAGCCTTTCGATCTCCCCGAGTTCGAGGCGCGCGTACGTGCCTTGCTGCGTCGCGGTCACTTCGCCACAAGTACAGATCTGACGCATGGCAAGTTGCGTTTCGACATCGAAGGACGGCGCATGTTCTTCGGCGAGCAATCCGTGGATTTGACGGCGCGTGAACTGGCGCTTGCCGAGTTGCTGCTTCGCCGCACTGGCCGTGTTGTCAGCAAGGAACAGATGGTCGATCATCTCTACGGCTGGGGCGACGAAGTGGGCAGCAATGCCATCGAGGTATACGTGCATCGCTTGCGCAAAAAACTCGAATTCGCCGATTTCAATGTACGGACCGTCCGCGGCATGGGCTATCTGCTCGACAAGGCCGCAGTTGAAGACGCACAGGACAAATGAACACGCCATCGTCCTGGCGGCGACACAAGCGCCTGTTCTGGCTGGTACCACCGCTCGTACTGATCGACGTACTTATTTGCGCTTTCCTCGCTGATCGGTATGCGGCGCAACTGGGCGATGCCAGTCAATTTCGGGTGGCACTGGAAGCCATGCTGACACCGCAACTGGTGTTGGCTGCCGTTGTGGGAATGTTGCTCTGGTTCGACATGCGCTATGTGAAACGCCCGTTGCGTAGTCTGGAACAAAGCATCGCCCGGCGTTCCCATCTTGACTTGAGTCCGGTGGCTGACGAAGCCTTGCCGGGGCGTGTCAAGCCGCTGGTGGGCGAGGTCAATGCCTTGATGGCGCGCCTCAGCGAAGTGCTCGAATTCCAGAATCGTTTTATTGCCGATGCCGCGCACCAGTTGCGTACGCCTGTCGCCGGACTCAAGGCTCAGGTCGAAATGGTCTTGCGCGAGCGCGACCCCGAGCGCATCAAGCATTCGATGGAAAACATCCATCTCGGCATGGAGCGCCTGTCGCATCTGGTTGCGCAATTGCTTTCGCTGGCGCGCAATGAACCGAATGCCGTGCGCAATCTCCAGCTTGGCGTCATGGATCTTGGTCGTCTTGTGCTCGAAACCACGATGGAATGGGTGCCCGAAGCGCTGAAGAAAAATATCGATCTGGGATTCGAAGAGGATGGTGATTACGAAGGTGCAGTCTGGATCAACGGCGATCCTGCGCGGCTCAAGGAGCTCATCAATAATCTCTTCGATAACGCCATTCGCTATACACCGGAAAGTGGCCGCGTCACAGTCCGTGTATTGCACGAACCGCGACCAGCGTTTTCGCTAAGCGACGATGGTCCTGAAATCCCGGCCGAAGAACATCAGCGCGTGTTTGAGCGTTTTCACCGCCTGCTTGGTTCCAATGTTGAAGGCAGCGGGCTTGGCCTGGCCATCGTGCATGAAATTGCCAAGATTCACGCTGCCGAAATTGACCTGATGAAGGACAAGGACGGCATTGGTAATACCTTTTTGGTTCGCTTCCCGGCCTGTCTGCCGCCCATGCTCTGAGCATTAGATTCGGCGCAATGCCGAATTCGGTTTGTAAGCTTCCGTTCATGTTTGATTCAGACTTGCGTAAGAGCGTCGGCGTAATTTTCTCCTCGCGGCGTGAATTCATACGTCCGCAAATACATTACAAGGTCCTGGGAATATCCCGAGGGCGCACCAAGAGGAGACGCTTCGATGGAGTATTTTTCCGATCCCCAGTTCTGGGTTGTCCTGGGACAGATCATGATCGCCAACATCCTGCTGTCCGGCGACAACGCGGTGGTCATTGCGCTTGCCAGCCGCAACCTGCCACCCGAGCATCAAAAGAAGGCGATTCTGCTCGGTAGCGGCGCGGCCATTCTGCTGCGTGTGGTGCTTACCATTTTTGTCAGCACGCTACTCGACCTGCAATACGTCAAGCTGATCGGTGCTGCTCTGCTGCTCTGGATTGCGATCAAATTGCTTGTTCCGGAGGAAGGCCATGGCGACCTGAAAGGTGCGTCCAGCTTGTCAGGCGCGGTCAAGACCATTCTGTTTGCCGACTTTGTCATGAGCCTCGACAACGTGTTGGCCGTGGCCGGTCCAGCCAAGGGTTATCCGCCGGCCGCCAACGAGTTGATCATTATCGGCCTGGCGCTGTCGATCCCACTGATCATTTTTGGCAGCACGCTGGTACTGAAACTGATGGATCGCTATCCCGTCATCATCACCGGCGGCGCGGCGCTGCTTGGTTACGTGGCCGGTGAAATGGCCGTGAAAGATGGTGCCATTGCCAACTGGGTGAACACCAATGCACATTGGTTGCATAGTGCACTACCGATCATCGGCGCTGTCGTGGTGGTGTGCGTCGGTAAATATCTGGCAGCGCGGCAGGAAGAAACCAAGCCGGCATAGCTGATTTTGCTGATGACCGTATCTCGTGATCTGAAATGATTTGAAGAAAGCAGGTGTTGCAGTTGGGTTTCAAGTAAAGGGTTTTGAAAGGCAGGAAATTTTCTGGCAAAGGGATGGCAGTCCCTAGGCGAGGAAAGCGGCAAGAACGTGCACAGGGTGCGCTGGCAGGCGGACTTTGTGTACGGAAGTGGCACCAGAGAAATGGCGGCAAGCAGCGGTTCAAAGAATCGACCGAGTGCTTTCTGCTGTCGTTGGAGCGTTTTCGGCGGTTTTTTGGCAGAGGCCGCCGGCAACGTCGTGGTTGTACTTATCAAAACAGGAGAACCGCAAAATGGCAATTTCCATGAAATCCATGTTGGGCAAGGCCTTGGCCGGCGTCATTGGCGCAGGCATGCTGGCATCCGTATCCACATCGGCTCTGGCTGCGTGGGAGCCCGACAAGCAAGTTGAATTCGTCGTCCCGGCCGGTACTGGCGGCGGCGCCGACCAGATGGCCCGTCTGATGCAGGGCATCATCGTCAAATACAACCTGATGAAGCAGCCGCTCGTCGTCGTCAACAAGTCCGGCGGTGCTGGTGCGGAAGGCTTCCTTGCCATCAAGAACAGCAAGGGCGATCCCTACCATATCGTCATTACGCTCTCTAACCTCTTTACCACCCCGTTGGCAACGGGTGTTCCGTTCAACTGGAAGGACATGACGCCGGTGGAAATGCTGGCACTTGACCAGTTCATCCTCTGGGTGAATGCCGAGAAGCCTTACAAGACCGCCAAGGAGTTTATCGACGCCGCCAAGGCCGCAGGTCCGGGCAAGTTCAAGATGGGTGGCACGGGGTCCAAGCAAGAAGACCAGATCGTGACCGCCGGTCTTGAGAAAGCCACGGGCACGAAGTTCGCCTACATCCCTTACAAAGGCGGTGGCGAAGTGGCTGTGCAATTGGTCGGCAATCACATCGATGCAACGGTAAACAATCCAGCCGAAGCCGTCGCCCAGTGGCGTGCCGGCACGCTGCGTCCGCTGTGCGTATTTGACGACGTGCGCCTGCCGTACAAGACCAAGGTGACCTCAACCCAAGCCTGGAATGACATCCCGACCTGCAAGGAAGCCGGTATTCCAACCGACTACCAGATGCTGCGTGGCATCTTCATGCCGCCCGGTGTGACGCAAGATCAAGTGGCCTATTTCATCGGTGTCTTCAAGAAGATGATGGAAACACCGGATTGGAAGGACTACATGGAAAAGGGTGCCTTCAGCCAGACCGTTCTGAGCGGCAAGGAGTTTTCCGACTGGCTTGGCAAGGCAGAGGCGAATCACAAGCAACTCATGACTGAGTCGGGTTTCCTGGCCAAGTAAGCGGCATTCGGCCTTCCCGGTGGACGCACAAACGTCGGCCGGGGAGGACCGTACGGCTCAGTAAAACCTCATCAGCGAGGCATACACCATGAACGAAAATCAAAACAACCACGGTGGCTCCATCAGCAATAAAACGATGGAACTTGTCACTGCTTTCATCATCCTGGCTTTCGGCTCTGTCGTCATGTGGGACAGCTATCGCATCGGCGCTGGCTGGGGCGTCGACGGACCGGAATCCGGTTCCTTTCCTTTCTATGTCGGTCTGCTGATCGTCATCAGCGCGATTGTCACCATCGTCAACGCCGTACGTCAAAGCGCCGAGGAGGCGGGCGAATTCGTCGGCATGAGCGAGCTCAAGATGGTCATGGCCGTGTTGATTCCGACGGTCATCTACGTCATCGCCATCGACCAGATCGGTATCTATGTGGCTTCAAGCATCTTCATTGCCGTCTTCATGGTCTGGCAAGGGAAATTCAGCGTTCTCAAGTCCGCCGTTGTTGCGGTGGCTGTGAACGTGTTCTTTTTCATGATGTTCGAAGTCTGGTTCAAGATTCCACTGCCCAAAGGCTGGCTGGAAACCCAGTTCGGTTACTGATCGGCCCAGGAGAAAATCATGGAAGAACTTAATGCATTGTTCAACGGCTTTGCCGTTGCGTTGACGTGGCAAAACGTCATGTACATGTTCATCGGTACCATTCTGGGTGTGCTGATTGGTACGCTGCCGGGTCTCGGCGGTGCCAACGGCGTGGCTATCCTGCTACCGCTGACTTTCTCGATGAATCCGGTCTCGGCGATCATCATGCTGTCCTGCATCTACTGGGGCGCATTGTTTGGCGGGGCGATCACATCGATCCTGTTCAATATTCCGGGTGAGCCCTGGTCGGTTGCAACAACGTTTGACGGATATCCAATGGCGCAAAAAGGGCAGCCGGGCGAAGCATTGACCGCTGCTTTCACGTCGTCCTTCGTCGGTGCATTCGTCGCAGTGTTGATGATCACCTTCTTGGCACCGCTGGTCGCCAAGTTCGCCTTGAAGTTCGGTCCGGCCGAATTCTTTGCGGTGCAACTACTGACCTTCTGTTCCTTCGTCGGCATGTCCAAGGAGCCGCCGTTCAAGACCATCGCGTCGATGATGATCGGCTTTGCTTTGGCATCCGTCGGCATGGATTCGGTGACGGGTCAATTGCGCCTGACCTTTGGTTCGGAAGAACTGATGCGTGGCTTCGACTTCCTGATCGCGGTGATCGGCTTGTTCGGCCTGGGTGAAATCCTGCTGACCATGGAAGAAGGCCTGGCCTTCAAGGGAACGGAGGCGAAGATCAACGCCAAGGTCGTATTCCAGACGTGGGCAAAACTGCCGAAATACTGGGCAACCTATATCCGCAGCTCGCTGATTGGCTGCTGGATGGGCGTGACGCCGGGTGGTGCGACGCCGGCATCGTTCATGTCCTATGGCATCGCCAAGAAGTTCACCCGCAACCCGGACGGTTTCGGCAAGGGCGAACTTGAAGGCGTGGTCGCACCGGAAACTGCTGCACATGCGGCCGGTACCTCCGCACTGCTGCCGATGCTGACGCTGGGTATTCCGGGCTCGCCGACGGCTGCCGTGCTGTTGGGCGGTCTGCTGATCTGGGGTCTCCAACCTGGCCCACTGCTCTTCGTCGAGAAGGCCGACTTCGTGTGGGGCCTGATCGCCTCCATGTATCTCGGCAATATCGCCGGCCTGATCGTCGTGCTCACCACCGTACCGTACTTTGCGGCCATCCTGAAGATCCCGTTCTCGATCATCGCACCGGTGATTCTCGTGATCTGCGCAATCGGCTCCTATACCGTGGGTAACGCGATGTTCGACGTGTATCTGATGATCATCTTCGGTGTCATCGGTTATGTCTTCAAGAAGTTGAACTATCCGCTTGCACCGCTGGTGCTGGCGTTGGTGCTGGGCAAGATGGCTGAAGGCTCGTTCCGCCAGGCGCTGCTGACCTCGCAAGGCGAGATCAGCGTGTTCTGGGAAAATGGCCTCGTGGGCGGTATTTCCGCACTGGCCATCCTCCTCCTGATCTCGCCGCTGCTGTCAAAGGCCATGGCGCTGATCAAGGGCAACAAAAAAGCTGCTGCGTAAGCGTGATGCGTTGTCGTTCGCCTCGGCAGTAAAAGAGGCGGCGGCAATTCAGCAGCAAACCGGCTGCAAACGGCGGTAAAATTGCAAACAGCCTTGTGCGTGCGAGCGCACAAGGCTGTTTCCTTTTCAGTCAATCAGTTTCTTGAGTTTTCGTTAGCGCGATGAAATACATCAGCACCCGCGGCCAATCCCCGGCACTTCCTTTCTGCGACATCCTGCTTGGCGGTCTTGCGCCCGATGGCGGATTGTATTTGCCTGAATACTATCCGCAGGTTGATCGTGCCATGCTCGCCGAATGGCGGACGCTGTCGTACGCCGAACTGGCATATCGCATTTTCAGCCTGTATGTCGACGATATTCCTGCGGCTGATCTCAAGGCATTGACTGCCAAGACTTACACGGAAAACACTTACCGCTTTGCGCGCAATGCCGCCAAGGCCAAAGACATTACACCGCTGACCGAGCTGGAACCGGGCTTGTACCTGCTCGAACTGTCCAACGGCCCGACGCTGGCTTTCAAGGACATGGCCATGCAACTGCTCGGCAACTTGTTCGAGTACGTGCTCGACAAGCGCGGCCAGCAAATCAACATTCTTGGTGCGACCTCCGGTGATACTGGTTCCGCCGCCGAGTACGCCATGCGTGGCAAGCATAACGTGCGTGTCTTCATGCTGTCGCCAGAAGGCAAGATGAGCGCTTTCCAGCGTGCGCAGATGTACTCGCTGCAGGATGCGAACATTTTCAACATCGCCGTGCGCGGTATGTTCGACGACGCGCAGGACATCGTGAAAGCTGTCTCCAACGATGCGGCGTTCAAGGCCGAGCACAAGATTGGCGCCGTCAACTCGATCAACTGGGCGCGTGTCATGGCTCAGGTTGTTTACTACTTCAAGGGTTATTTCGAAGCGACCCGTAGTGAAGAGGAGCAGGTCTCGTTCTGCGTGCCGTCCGGCAACTTCGGCAACATCTGCGCCGGCCACGTGGCGCGCATGATGGGTTTGCCGATCGACAAGCTGGTGCTGGCGACCAATGAAAATAATGTGCTTGACGAGTTTTTCCGTACCGGGATCTATCGTCCGCGTCAGACCGCCGAAACGTATGTGACTTCAAGTCCTTCGATGGATATTTCCAAGGCCTCGAATTTCGAACGCTTTGTGTTCGATCTTGTCGGGCGCGACACCGCTACGGTACGTGCCTTGTGGACCAAGGTGGATGCAGGCGGCAGCTTCGATTTGTCTGCCACGCCGCATTTCGCGCGCGTGCCGCAGTTCGGTTTCCTGTCCGGCAACAGCACGCATGCCGACCGGCTGGCGACAATTCGCGATTGTCGTGCACGTTACGATGAAACCATCGATACGCACACGGCCGACGGCCTCAAGGTCGCACTTGAGCATCGCACGCCGGATGTGGCCATGATCGTGCTGGAAACTGCACAGGCGGTGAAGTTTGCCGAGACGATTCGCGAGGCGCTGAATGAAGAGCCTGCGAGACCCGCCGAACTGAATGGCATCGAGGCACTGCCGCAGCGCGTCGAAGTCATAGACGCGGATGTAAACGCAATCAAGGCTTTCGTTCGCGAACACTGCTGACAGTGTTGCGTAGCAGCCTCTGCGGGTTCAGTGCAGCGGCTGCGCAGTGGATTCTTCCACTACAAAAGGCCCGAGCTTGCCCATCTTGCCGAGTTCGCGAATAACCGCGATGGTGTCCTGATCGGTCTGGATATAGGCTTGCTTGAGATGGTCGCGCACCATCTGGTCTTCCTCTGTTTCCGTCCCCGTTCCTGCCGTATCGCTGTAAATGAAGCGCACGAAACAGCGACCGGGTACCGGTTCTTCGATGCGCATCACCAGACGGCTGGCCGGGAACAGTTCGCTCGCCATCACTTCGTAGCGCACCTCCTCGAGCGGCGTGAAAAACACTTCATCATTCACGCGCATATGCCCGAACCGGAGTTCGCGGCGCAAATAATTGGGGCTGCGATTCAGCACAACACAGGCATCGAGACCGATCACCGACAGTTCCGGGTTCTCGGCACGCAATGCCAGTCCTTGCCATAACTGCTGGCGCGACAAAGGCTCCAGCAGCGGATTACCCGGATCATTGATTTCGATCAGGTGTTCAAAATTCATTTGAGCAAATCCAGATTGAGATGTTCCACGGCCATGCGCGGATCGGCCGGCACGAGATGCGGAATGCGACCGATCAGCGGTGCATCCAGACGTTGTTTCAAGGTGTCGATATTGGCCGAGGCGTGACGCATGCCGGGGTCGATCTGGTTGGCAATCCAGCCGGCGAGCTTCAGGCCGCGCGCGCGAATCGCTTCGGCCGTGAGCAGTGCATGACTGATGCAGCCGAGTCGCATGCCCACGACGAGGATGACAGGCAGATTCAGCTGTGTGGCCAGATCGGCCGTATCAGCATCGTCCGTGAGCGGCACGCGAAACCCGCCGACGCCTTCGACGACAACGATATCGGCTTGCGGCCGAATCTGTTCGAAGCAATGCTTGATGTGGGCGAGATCGAAATGCATGCCTTCCATGGCGGCGGCAATGTGGGGTGCGGCCGGCTCGTGCAGCAGGTACGGACAGACGAGTTCCGGTGCAATGGACACATTGCTCGCAGCGGTGATCAGGCTCACGTCGTCGTTGTGCCAGTGGCCCTCGAACCACGTTGCACCGGCGGCGATGGGTTTCATGCCGGCGACGCGTTTGCCTTGTGCAGCGAAGGCATGGAGCAGGGCGGATGAGGACAAGGATTTACCAATTTCGGTATCCGTCCCGGTGACGAAAAATGCGTTCATGAGTGTTCCACCATTCCTTCTGCTTTGACCAATGCGTTGCACAGGCGATCAATGTCTTCGAGTCCGTGTGCTGCCGATAGCGCGACGCGCAAACGTGCGGTGCCAGCCGGTACCGTCGGCGGGCGAATTGCCGGTACCCACAGGCCTTCGGCATCGAGTGTTTTTGCGGCCGTCAGCGCGGCCCCATTGCCGCCGATCAGCACCGGCTGGATCGCTGTCGGCGACGATAGCAGCGACCAGTGCTGCAATTTCAACTGCTGCTTGAAATGATTGATGTTGCCGAACAGTCGCGCGCGTCGTTGGCGGCCTTCATCGCCGGCAATGAGTGTGAGGCTGCGGCTGACCGCATGTGCCACGGCCGGTGGCGAGGCCGTGGTGAAAAGGTAGGTGCGGGCGCGTTGCAGCAGCCAGTCGATCACGGATTCGTGTGCGACGACAAAAGCGCCCGCAACTCCCGCGGCCTTGCCGAGCGTGCCGACGTACACGATGCGCCCCGAGGCTTGTTGCAAGTGCAGGTTGAAATGCTCAAGTACGCCTGCGCCGCTTTCACCGAGAACGCCGAAGCCATGTGCGTCATCGATCACCAGCCACGCGTCATGTTTTTCTGCAAGCCGCGCCATGGCGGGGAGCGGTGCGATGTCGCCATCCATCGAGAAAACGGCGTCGGTGACAATGATCTTGTTCGTTGCCGTGGAAGCCCCCAGCGCTGCTTCGAGTGCAGTGACATCGGCGTGTGCGTATTCGACGATCTCCGCATTGCGGGCCAGTCTCGTTGCATCGATCAGCGATGCATGGTTCAAGGCATCCACAAACACGGCGCTGGCGCGCTTGTCGCCCGCTTCGACCAGCGCTGGCGTTACCGCCAGATTCGCCATGTAGCCGGTACAGAAAAACAATGCGCGCGCTTGCGGGATCCACGGTGACAACATGGTCGCGAGTTGTTCTTCCAGAATCGCATGCGCCCGCGAATGGCCGCTGACGAGGTGTGCCGCACCGCTGCCGACACCATATTTGCTCGCGCCTTCAGCCATCGCCTCGATGAGCGCCGGATGATTGGCCAGACCAAGATAGTCGTTGCTGCAGAAAGCGAGCAGGGCTCGGCCGTCGATGACGAGGTGCGGTGAGCACGGCGTATCCACCGTCCGCGCGGAACGGCGCAGCTTTTGCCGTTCCAGCGCAGCGAGTTTGGATTGCAGGGTGTCGAGCAACTTGCTGCTCACGCCATGACCTCATCGAATGCCAGGCGCGTTGCGTGCGCCAAATGCACAAGATCGTCATCGCCGAGGATATAGGGCGGCATGAGATAGACGGTCGTGCCGATCGGGCGCAGCAGCAGTTCATGCCGCAGCGCGGCCTCATGAAAACGGCGTGAGAAGGTTGCAGCCTTGTCGGCGTCGTCGATGATTGCGTCAAAGGCCCAGATCATGCCGCGGTTGCGATAGTTGCGTACGCGCATATCGGCGTAGATCG